>Ga0073899_10002617_pt1 | contig 16112 bp, 15 predicted proteins | sample KloWWTmetaKNB5Ph_FD_88975 | JGI IMG/M metagenome (GOLD analysis project Ga0073899, IMG submission 88975) | Active sludge microbial communities from Klosterneuburg, Austria, studying microevolution and ecology of nitrifiers - Klosterneuburg... | ecosystem: Engineered > WWTP > Aerobic digester >...
CCGCAAACGACGACGCCACCCGAAGGTGGCGTCATGGTCTGGATTGGTCGGGGTGACAGGATTCGAACTTGCGACTTCTACCTCCCGAAGGTAGCGCTCTACCAGGCTGAGCTACACCCCGAACACGTGAGGGCGCGCATCTTAGCGAGGGCTTCCGGGTTCGGCAACACCCGCAGGATGGGTACGTCCATTCTGCTAGCCTTTGCGGCCTTTCGGACCACCTTCTGCCGCGCCCATGAGCCTGACCAAGCCCCGCACCATGCCCGGTGTGCTCGAACTGTTGCCGCTGGAACAGATCGCCTTCCAGGGCGTGCTCGACAGCATTCGCCGCAACTTCGAGCGCTTCGGCTTCCTGCCGGTGGAAACGCCGGCGATCGAGCTCAGCGAAGTGCTGCTGACCAAGACCGGCGGCGAGACCGAGCGCCAGGTCTATTTCGTGCAGTCGACCGGTAGCCTGAAGCAGGGCGACGAGCCCGAACTCGCGCTGCGCTTCGATCTCACCGTGCCGCTCGCGCGCTACGTCGCCGAGCACGAGCACCAGTTGCAGTTCCCGTTCCGTCGCTACCAGATGCAGCGCGTCTATCGCGGCGAGTCGGCGCAGCGTGGGCGCTTCCGCGAGTTCTACCAGTGCGACATCGACGTGATCGCCAAGGATGCGCTGTCGGTGCGTTTCGACGCCGAATTGCCGGCGGTGATCCACGGCATCTTCTCGGAACTCGCGATCGGTCCGTTCACGATCCAGTTGAACAACCGCAAGCTGATGCGCGGTTTCTTCAAGCGCGTCGGCGTGACCGATCCGGAACAGCAGGGCCTGGTGCTGCGCGAGGTCGACAAGATCGACAAGCGCGGCGAGGCCTATGTGCGTGATGCCCTGATGGGCGAGCACTTCAGGCTCGGCACCGATGCGGTGGCGCAGATCCTCGCCTTCATTGCGCAGCGTTCGAGCGGCCATGACGATGCGATCGCCAGGCTTGACGCGCTCGGTGGCGGCAATGCCATGCTCGAGGCCGGTGTCGCCGAATTGAAGGAAGTGCTGGCTTTCGTGCGCGCACTTGGCGTGCCGGAAGCGAACTACGCGATCAACTTCTCGATCGCGCGCGGCCTCGACTACTACACCGGTACCGTCTACGAGACCACGCTGAACGACCATCCGCAGATCGGTTCGATTTGCTCCGGCGGGCGTTACGAGAATCTGGCTTCGCACTACACCAAGTCGAAGCTGCCGGGTGTGGGCATCTCGATCGGGTTGACGCGGCTGTTCTGGCAACTGCGCGAGGCGGGCCTGATCGGTGTGGCGAGCAGCAGCGTGCAGGCCATGGTCGCGCTGATGAGCGAGGCCGATCTGCCGAAATACGTCGAGCTGGCGACGCAGCTGCGCGCGGCCGGCATCAACACCGAGGTGCAGCTGGAGCCGAAGAAACTTGGCAAGCAGTTCCAGTATGCGTCCAAGGCTGGCATCCGCTTCGTGCTGGTGCTGGGCGAAGACGAGATGACCAAGGGCACGGTGTCGGTGAAGGACATGCCGCGCGAACTGCAGTACGAAGTGCCGCGCGCCGAGCTGGCGAAGACGTTGCGCGTCGAGATTGAGCAACTGGCCGCGATGCCGAAGGGGCTGGCCTCGTGAGCCCGACCGTGATCCGACTGGATGGACATTCGCTCACGCGCGCCGATGTCGCCGCACTCGCGGCGGGCGCGAGCGTGTCGCTGGCGCCGGAGGCGCTCTTGCGCGTGGCGCACGCCGCCGACTTCCTGGCCGAAATGGTGACGGCCGAGGAACCGATCTATGGCGTCAACACCGGCTTCGGCAGCAATGCCGACAAGCTGCTCGGCGCACGTCGCGCGCGCGACGACCTGCCGGGCGGCAATCCCGAGTCGAATGCACTCAGCCTGATGGAGGAACTCCAGCATAACCTCGTGATCACGCACGCGGTCTGTGTAGGCGAGCCGTTCTCCGAGTCGGTCGTGCGCGCGATGCTCGGGATCCGCATCAACACGCTGTTGCGTGGTCACTCGGGTATCCGTGTCTCGACGTTGGAATCGCTCGCGGCGATGTTGAATCGCGGCGTGATTCCGGTGATTCCGGCCAAGGGTTCGGTCGGAGCCTCCGGCGATCTGGCGCCGCTGTCGCATCTTGCCATCGTGCTGCTCGGCGGTGGCGAGGCTTTCCATCAGGGCGAACGCATGGCGGGTGCCGAGGCGCTGCAGCGTGCCGGGCTGACGCCGGTGCGACTGTCGTTCAAGGAAGGCCTGGCACTGAACAACGGCACCACGCAGATGCTGGCGCTGGGCGCGCTGGCGCTAAATCGCATCGAGCATGCGATCCGCACTGCCGATCTCGCTGCGGCGATGACGCTGGAAGCCTTCGCCGGCCGCTCCGGCGCGTTCCGACCCGAAGTGCATGCGCTGCGACCGCATCCGGGCCAGGTCGCGACGGCGGATTCGCTGCGCGACCTGCTCGCAGGCTCGACCCTGATCGACATTCCCTACCACCTGGTGCCGCGCTTCCGTACCTGGCTGGCCGATGCCTGGCAGGAACCCGAGGATCAGGCGCAGCGCTTCGATCTGAGCTGGGACTGGGTGCCTTCGAGCCAGCGCCACGGTCGCGAGAAGTTCTACACGCGCTTCCTGCCATTCAAGGGCGGCAAGAAGCACCAGCCGCAAGACGCTTATTGCCTGCGCTGCATTCCGCAGGTGCATGGCGCAGTGCGCGATGCCTGGGCGCAGGCGGCGCGGGTGATCGATATCGAATTGAATTCGGTCACCGACAACCCGCTGGTGTTCCCGGACCAGCCCGATGCACGCGAGATCGAGGACCAGGTGATCTCGGCCGGGCATTTCCACGGCATGCCGCTGGCGCTGGTGCTGAGCTATCTGAAGGTGGCGATTCCGGTGCTCGCGAGCATTTCCGAACGGCGCACCAACAAGCTGCTTGACCCGGCCAACAACGACGGGCTGCCGGCATTCCTGATCGGCAACGAGGATGCGACCGACTCCGGTTTCATGATCGTGCAATACACCGCCGCCGCACTGGTCAACGACCTGGCGACGCGCGCGCATCCGGCATCGGTCTATTCGATTCCGACCAGTGCCAACGCCGAGGACCACGTGTCGATGGGTGCCAACGAAGCGCGCCACGTGCTCGACATGTGTGATGACCTCGAGCGCGTGATCGCGCTTGAGCTGTACACCGCAGCGCAGGCGCTCGAGTACCGCCAGGACATGCTCAATGCTGCGCGCCGACTCGCCGCGCGCGGTGATCTGGCCATGCTCCGGCGCAAGATCAGCAATGCCCCGCGCGAGGGGACGCCGGAAGCGGCCGCCTTCGATCGCGACTGCGAAGCCCTGCTCAAGGCGCTGACGACTGCGGATTCCTTTCACCCGTCATCGCGCGTGGCTCAGGCCTTCGTCGCGATTCGCGAGCGTATTCCGTTCATGAGCCGCGATCGCGCCATGGACGGCGACATCCGCACGATCTGCGAGTGGGTGCGCAGCGCGAACGCCGACGCGGCCTGATCAGTCGGCGCAGACCAGCCGGTTGCGGCCGTCGCGCTTGGCCTTGTACAGCGCCGCGTCGGCGGCGCGGATGAGCTTGTCCGGGCCGGAATGGATGTCCTGGCCGTCGAGCGCGGCCAGGCCAATGCTGATGGTGAGCGTGATCGTCTCGCCGTGGCCATCGATGCGCAATGCCGCGATCTCCTTGCGCAGAATTTCGCCACGACGTGCGGCATCCTCGCGCGCGGCGCCGGGCAGCAGCACCACGAACTCCTCGCCGCCATAGCGCGCCACGAAGTCATCGCCTTCGCGCACGTGCCGGCGCAGCACGTCGGCGACCGCGCGCAGGCAGTCGTCCCCGGCTAGATGACCGTGACTGTCATTGATGCGCTTGAAGTGGTCGATATCGAGCATCAGCAACGCGATCGGGGCATGGCGCTCGCGTGCCTGCGCCACCGCGTGCGCAAGCGTTTCGTCCAGATAGCGACGGTTGTGCACGCCGGTCAGTCCGTCGCGCAGGCTGAATTCGTGCAGGCGCCTGTTGGCGGTGCGCAGTTCGCCCATGGCGCGATTCAGTTCGCTGGTGCGTTCGGCGACTCTCACTTCCAGTCGCTCGGTCGCCTCCAGGTGCAGTTGCAGATTTTGCTCTCGCAGCAGCTTGAAGCGGTAGGCGAGACCGAGCGAGAGCAGGATCATTTCGATGGCGGCGCCGAACTGAATGCCGTATTCGGTGAAGAAGTTCTTCGGCAGCAACCCGAACGAGACGCTGGCGTAGACGACGATGCCGACCAGCATGAAGCTCCACGCAAACAGGAAGTAGAACGCCGGGCGATAGCCGGCCAGTCGCGCGCGGATGCCGGCGTATACGACCAATACCGCCAGCAGGAACACCGAAGCGGTTTCCAGCAGGATGGCGTGCCGATAACCGATGAAGGGCGACAGCACGGTCAGCCCCGCGAGCAGCCAGGCGCCAATGCGAAATGCGCGCGCCAGTCGCGGCTGGCGCCGCGGCATTTCCAGGAAGCTGTGCGTGAACAGCAGCATGCACAGCAGCGAACTGCCGATGGCGAGCAGCAGCACGGCGTCGTCCCAGACTGGCCAGTTCGGCCACAGCAACTGGTAGCTGATGCCATTCAGACAAGCCTGGCCGAGCCCGAACGTGGCGACGTAGCCGATGTAGTAGGTGTAGCTGCGGTCGCGCACCGACAGGAACAGCAGCAGGTTGTACAGCAGCAGGCCGATCAGAATGCCGTAGAAGACGCCGAGACCGAGTTGGGTGCGCTGGTGTGTCTCCAGGAAGGCGTGGTCGGAGTAGATCGCCACCGGTACCTGCACCGAACTCTCGGTCTGGACGCGGAGCAGGGTGTACACGGCATGCCCGCGAGGCACCTTCAAGGCGAAATTGAAGTGGCGATGGTCGACACTGCGCGCGCTGTAGGGTTCGCGGTCGCCGGACCGGAAGCGTTGCTCGCCGCCGAGATCGTCGCGCACGCGCAAGTCCAGATGGTCGAGCAGGGCGTATTCGATGACGTACAGCCAGCTCGTGTCGGCGTGGTCGAGGTTGCGCAGGTCAAGCGCAAACCAGTACACGCCGTCGGCGAAGCCAAAGGTCGGCGGCCAGACCTCGATGCTGCGGAACTGGCCCTCGCGCAGGGCAGCGTCGGCGTCCTGTTCCGAGGAGTCGGGACTGGCATCGACCCAGTAGCGCAGCTGCCCGGCGGGCTGATAGCGCGACTGCCCTTGTTGCAGCGTCAACGCGTCGGCATGGACAGCTGTCGGCCACGCCAGCAGCGCAACGGTAATCGCCAGAAGCAGCATCGCCAGCGCGCGAACCATGCGCTTTCCTCCGTGATTTGCCAGAGCATAACCAATGCGCCGCTGCGCGGATCGCTGAGAACTGCAACCGCTTGCAACAGGCGCGGCAGTGCGGCGCGGCGACTGGCGAGCGCGTGGCTGGCGCTTGCCTAAACTCGCGCGCTGGTGTAACAATGCGCTAGCACGCTAACTGGCGAATTCAATGAAGCGCAAGTTTATCCAGGCCGAAGCACCGCCCGAGGTCGCCGAGGCATCGCTGTACGCGGCGTTGCTGACCTTGCGCAGCGAGGCCGAGTTGCATGCGTTCTTCCATGACCTGTGCACGCCGGCCGAGCTCGAAGCGTTGCGCGATCGCTGGCGCGTGGTGCCGCTGCTGGCGCGCGATGTGCCGTACCGTGAGATCCACGACCGCACCGCGGTCAGCGTCACCACCATCGGTCGCGTCGCACGCTGCCTGCAGATGGGCGAGGGCGGCTACCGCACCGCCGCCGAGCGCCTGGGCTGGATCGCAGCCCCGGTCAAACCTTCCAAGAAACGGAACCTCCGATGAAAACCCGCGACCGACTGCGCATCGCCGTGCAGAAATCCGGCAGGCTCTCCGAGCCTTCGCAGAACCTGCTGGCACAGTGCGGCCTCAGCTTCCGCCAGAGCCGGGACAAGTTGTTCTGCTTCGGCGAGAACCAGCCGATCGACCTGCTGCTGGTGCGTGACGACGACATCCCCGGCCTGATCGACGAAGGTGTCTGCGATCTCGGCTTCCTCGGCCGCAATGTGCTCGAGGAGGCGCGGCTGGCACAGATCGCGGCCAAGGGTGCAAGTGGGCTGGAGGAGATCCGCGCGCTCGGCTTCGGTGGCTGCCGCCTGTCGATCGCGGTGCCGCAGGAAGAAGAATACGTCGACGCCGCGCAGCTCGCCGGCCGGCGCATTGCCACCAGCTATCCGCAGTTGCTCGCGAAGTTCCTGTCCGGGCGCGGTGTCGCGGCCGGTGTGGTCACGCTGTCTGGATCGGTCGAAATCGCGCCCCGGCTCGGCACCGCCGATCTGATCTGCGACCTGGTCTCCTCGGGCGCGACCCTGGTCGCCAACCAGCTCAAGGAAGCGGAAGTGATCCTGCGCAGCGAGGCGGTGCTGGCCTGCGCGACCATGGCCTTTGGCGACGAGCGCGACGACATCCTGGCGATGCTGATGCGTCGCCTCGACGGCGTGCTTGCAGTGCGCGAGACGCGCATGCTGATGCTGCGCACCAGTCGCGCCGCATGGCCGACGGTGCGCGATGCGCTGCCGCCTGGCTCGCTGCCGACGCTGACCGGTATCGAGGGCGAGGCCGCCGACATCGCGGTGCAGGCGATCGTGCCGCGCCCGGTGGGTTGGCCCGAGCTCGAAGCGATGAGCCGTGCCGGTGCGCGCAATTTGATGGTGCTGCCGGTCGAGAGAATGCTGGCATGAGGCGGGTCGACTGGAACGCGCTCAATGTCGCCGAGCGCACAACGCTGCTGCAGCGGCCGGCAAGCCTGCGCAGCGCAGAACTTCGGCGCACGGTGGCGCGCATCCTGGAGCAGGTGCGCGCCGACGGCGACGTGACGCTGCGCGCATTGACGCGCAAGTTCGATGGCGTCGAGATCGGCCCGTTGCGGGTCGATGATCGCGAATACGTCGCCGCTGCCGACGCCATCACCAGCGAGGCGCGCGCCGCCATCGACCAGGCCTATGCGCGCATCCGCGCCTTCCACGAAGCGCAGCAGCCGCTGCCGCTGCGCGTGGAGACGGCGCCCGGTGTGGTCTGCGAGCGCATCGCGCGTCCCATCGCCACGGTTGGACTGTACGTGCCGGCCGGCAGCGCGCCGCTGCCATCCTCTGCCTTGATGCTCGGTGTGCCCGCGCAACTCGCCGGCTGCGAACGCATCGTGCTGTGTTCGCCGCCGATGCGCGACGGTCGCATCGAGCCGCACGTGCTCTACGCCGCGCAGCGCTGCGGCATCCGCGAGGTGTTCAAGCTCGGCGGTGCGCAGGCAGTCGCGGCGATGGCCTGGGGTACCGAGTTGGTGCCGCGTTGCGACAAGCTGTTTGGACCAGGCAACGCCTACGTCACCGAAGCCAAGTTGCAACTTGCCGGCGAGGGCATCGCCATCGATATGCCGGCGGGACCGTCGGAGGTGATGGTGATTGCCGACGCCAGCGCTGATGCGGCCTTCATCGCCTCCGACCTGCTGTCGCAGGCCGAGCACGGGCCGGATTCGCAGGTGCTGCTGGTGGCGACCGATGCCGCGCTGATCGACGCCGTGCTGCGCGAGATCAAGACGCAGATCGCGACGCTGCCACGCGCCGACACCGCGCGTGCGGCGCTGGAACACGGCCTGCTGATCGCGGTGCCGGAGCTGGCGACCGCGGCCGATATCGCCAATGCCTACGCGCCCGAACACCTGATCGTGCAAACGCGCGATCCGCGCGCGCTGTTGCCGCGGCTGCGTGCGGCCGGCTCGATCTTTCTCGGCGCGTATGCTGCGGAGTCGCTCGGCGACTACTGCTCGGGCACCAACCACGTGCTGCCGACCGGCGGCGCCGCGCGCGCCTTCAGCGGCGTGTCACTGGCGAGCTTTCTGAACTTCATCACCGTGCAGGAGGTTTCGGCCGCCGGTCTGCGCACGATCGCTCCCTGCGCGATCACGCTGGCCGGCATCGAGGGCCTGGATGCGCACGCCAGCGCCGTGCGTCTGCGCCTGGAGCGTACGCCATGAGCGTGCTCAATCTGGCGCGGCCCGAGTTGCTTGCGATGCCACCGTATTCCTCGGCGCGCATGGAAGCGGTTGGCGGCGACATTTGGCTCAACGCCAACGAGTCGCCATGGAATCCGCTCGCGAGCGGGCGGGTGAATCGCTATCCCGATCCGCAGCCTGCACCGCTGCTGGCCGCGCTTGCGGATCTCTACGCGGTGAGCCCGGAGCGACTGCTGGTCGGGCGCGGCAGCGACGAGCCGATCGATCTGTTGACGCGCGCCTTTTGCCGCGCTGGCGTCGATTCGGTGCTGGTCTGCCCGCCGACCTTCGGCATGTACGTGGTCGCTGCAAACGTGCAGGGCGCGCGCGTGCTGCAGGTGCCGCTGCGCGCGGAGCAGGGCTTCCGCTTCGATGCCGACGCCGTGCTCGCGGCGCTGACTCCAGCGACGCGGCTCGTGTACGCCTGCACGCCGAACAATCCGACCGGCAATGCCACCGCGCCGGAGATCCTGCTCGATCTCGCCGAGCGCCTGCGCGAGCGCGCGCTGCTGGTGGTGGACGAGGCCTACATCGAGTTCTCCGACAACGCGTCGTTGGCGGCGCGCGCGGGCAACCCGGACAACCTGGTGGTGCTGCGCACGCTGTCGAAGGCGCACGGGCTGGCCGGCGTTCGCATTGGCGCCGCGATCGCCGCGCCCACCGTGATCGATCTGCTCAGGCGCATCATGGCGCCGTATCCGCTGCCTGAACCGTGCATCGACGCCGCACTGCGCGCGCTCGCCGCGGATGCTCGCCAACGCACCGGTGAGCGTATCGCCAGCATTCGTGCCGAACGCGAACGCATGCGCACGGCACTGGCGCGCTGCGCCGGGGTGCGCGAGGTGCTGCCGTCCGAGGCGAACTTCCTGGCTGTGCGCTTCGATGATCCGCTGCGACGCTACGCGCAGCTGGCAGGCGCCGGTGTGATCGTGCGGCGACTGATGAAGTACCCGGGTCTGGCCGATGCGCTGCGCATCAGCATCGGCAGCGTAGATGAAAACGATGCCGTGCTGCGCGCACTCGGTGTCCGCCAGGAGGTCGCATGAACCGCCGCAGGATTCTGTTCCTCGATCGCGATGGCACGCTGATCGAGGAGCCCGCAGACTTCCAGATTGATTCGCTGGCCAAGTTCCGGCTGGTGCCGGGCGTGATTCCGGCGCTGCTGAAACTCAAGGCCGCGGGCTACGAGTTCGTGATGGTCAGCAACCAGGACGGGCTCGGTAGCGACAGCTTTCCGCTCGCCGATTTCGAGCCGCCGCAGCAATTGCTGCTCGACATTCTCGAGTCGCAGGACATTCGCTTCAGTGCCATCCACATCGACCCGCACTTCGAGCAGCAGAACGCGCCGACGCGCAAACCCGGCATCGGCATGTTGCTCGACTACCTGCGTTCGGGCGAGCTGGATTTCGAACGCAGCGCCGTCATCGGCGACCGCGAGACCGATCTGCAACTGGCGCGCAATCTCGGCGTGCGCGGCTTCCGGCTCGGTCCCGACCACGACGACTGGGCAACGATCGCGCACCGGCTCGCCGACGCGCCGCGCGTGGCCGCGGTCGAGCGTGTGACCAGCGAGACGCGCATTCGCGTCAGCGTCGATCTCGATCGTGAGGCGCGCGCCGAAGTCGCGACCGGCATTGGCTTCTTCGACCACATGCTGGAGCAGATCGGTCGCCACGGCGGCTTCGCGCTGACGCTGACTTGTGCCGGCGACACCCACATCGACGAGCACCACAGCATCGAGGACTCGGCGCTGGCGCTTGGCGAGGCGCTGCGCACGGCGCTTGGCGACAAGCGTGGCATCGCCCGTTACGGCTTCACCCTGCCGATGGACGAAGCGCTGGCGAGTGCCGCACTCGATCTTTCCGGGCGCGCCTGCCTGGTGTTCGAAGGCGCGTTCCCGCGCAGCGAGGTCGGTGGCATGGCTACTGAAATGGTGCCGCACTTCTTCCGCTCCCTGTGCGACGCGCTCGGCGCCAACCTGCACCTGTCGGTGCGCGGCGAGAACACGCACCACATGGTCGAGGCCTGCTTCAAGGTGTTCGCGCGCGCCCTGCGTCAGGCGACCCGCCGCGACGGCGACGCCATCCCCAGCACCAAGGGCACGCTGTGATGGCGGACGTGGTCATGCTCGACTCCGGCGGCAGCAATCTGGCTTCGGTGCAGTTCGCGTTCGAGCGCCTCGGCGTGGTCGCTGAGTTGTCGCGCGACCCCGAGCGCATCCGTCGCGCCAGCCATGTCGTGCTGCCCGGTGTCGGCGCCGCCGGGCCGGGCATGGCGCGGCTGCGTGAGGCCAGGCTCGACGTCCTGATTCCGACGCTCACCCAGCCGGTGCTTGGCGTCTGCCTCGGCATGCAGCTGCTGTTCGACTCCAGCGCCGAGAGCGACACGGCCTGTCTTGGCATCCTCGCGGGTCGGCTCGAGCGTTTCGATGCCGCGCGTTGCGGCCGCGTGCCCCACATGGGCTGGAACCGCATCGATGCAGTGCGAGACGCGCCGCTGCTCGCGGGACTCGGCGCCGACGCCTTCGCCTACTTCGTGCACAGCTACGCCGCGCCCGTGACCTCCGCAACGCTGGCGACCTGCGACTACGGCGGGCCGTTCGCCGCGGTGGTGTCCGAGCGCAACTTCCATGGCGCTCAATTCCATCCCGAGCGTTCGGCGGCGGTGGGCGCGCGCTTGTTGGCCAACTTTCTGGAACTCGCATGATCCCGATTCCCGCGATCGACCTGCGTGGCGGGCGCGTGGTGCGCCTTGCGCAAGGCGACTACAACCAGCAGCGCGACTACGACTTCGACGCCGTGACACTGGCGCAAGGCTATGCCGCCGAAGGCGCGCAGCGTCTGCACGTGGTCGATCTGGATGCCGCGCGCGATGGTGGCAGCCACAACCGGCTCGCGATCTGCGCGATCGCCTCTGCGCTCGCCGTGCCGGTGCAGGCCGGTGGCGGCGTGCGCGACGAGGCCGATCTGTATGCCCTGTTCCGTGGTGGCGTGGCCGCTGCCGTGGTCGGCAGCGTTGCGGTGCGCGACCCGCAGCGGGTGATCGAGTGGGCGCGCAGTTTCGGGCGCGACCGCATCGTCATCGCGCTCGACACGCGTCTGGTCGATGGCGTATGGACGCTGCCGCTGCACGGTTGGACCGAGGCCAGCGGCACCACGCTGCCGGAACGCCTGTCGCGCTATCTCGATGCCGGGCTCGACCAGTTCCTGGTCACCGACATCGCCCGCGACGGCATGATGGGCGGGCCGAGCCTCGGCTTGTATCGCGAACTGCGCCAGAGCCATCCCGATGCGCGCATCCAGGCCTCGGGCGGGGTCGACAGTGTCGTCGCGTTGGCCGAGCTGCGTGCGCTCGGTGTTGCCGGTGCGATCATCGGCCGCGCCCTGCTCGAAGGCCGCTTCAGCGTGGCCGAGGCGAACGCATGTTGACGCGGCGGATCATTCCCTGCCTCGACGTGCGCGATGGACAGGTGGTCAAGGGCGTGCGCTTTCGCGATCACGTGGTTATGGGCGGGATCGAGGAACTGGCGCTGCGCTATCGCGACGAGGGCGCCGACGAACTGGTGTTCTACGACATCACCGCGAGTCCGCAGGGGCGTTCGGCCGACGCCGCGTGGGTGCGCCGCGTCGCCCGTCATCTGGATATCCCGTTCTGCGTCGCCGGCGGCATCCGCTCGGTGGCCGATGCCGAACGCATCCTGCATGCCGGCGCCGACAAGATCTCGGTCAACTCGCCGGCGCTGGAGCGGCCGCAGCTGATCGACGAGCTGGCTGCGGCGTTCGGCGTGCAGTGCGTGGTCGTCGGCGTCGATTCGCAACTGGTTGATGGCGAACTGCGCGTGCACCAGTACACCGGCGATCCCGACAAGACGCGAGTAGCGCCACGCGAGACCACCGCCTGGGTACGCGAGGCGATCACACGCGGCGCCGGCGAGATCGTGCTGAACTGCATGAGTTCGGACGGTGCCCGCAACGGCTATGACCTCGCGCAACTGCAAGCGGTGCGCGCGGCGTGTGCAGTGCCGCTGATCGCTTCCGGCGGTGCCGGCAAGGCGCAGCATTTCGCCGAGGTGTTTTGCGTCGCCGACGTCGATGGCGCGCTGGCGGCCAGCGTGTTCCATTCGGGTACGCTGCCGATTCCTGAACTCAAGTCATTCCTGCGCGGGCAGGGCATCGAGATGCGACCATGAGCACCGTGTTATTCGATATCGCCAAGGTCGATTTCGCCAAGGGCGAAGGACTGGTGCCAGCGATCGTGCAGGACGCGACCACGGCACGCGTGCTGATGCTCGGCTACATGGACCGCGAGGCATTGCGCCATTCGTTGTCCACTGGCCTGGTCACGTTTTGGTCGCGCTCGAAGCAGCGCCTGTGGACCAAGGGCGAGACCTCCGGGCACACGCTGGATCTGGTGTCGGTCGCAGTGGATTGCGATGGCGACACGCTGTTGCTGCTGGCGAAGCCGAACGGCCCCACCTGCCACCGCGGTTGCGAGACCTGTTTCGATCCGCAGGAAGACGCGCTGGCCGCAGAACTGGCGCGACTCGATGGCGTGATCGCGCAGCGCCTGCACGAGCGTCCTGCGGGCAGCTACACGACACGGCTGGTGGACGGCGGCATCCGTCGCGTTGCGCAGAAGGTCGGCGAGGAAGGCGTCGAAGTTGCGCTCGCCGCCGTCGCCCAGGACGAAGACGCCCTGGTCAACGAAGCCGCCGACCTGATCTTCCACCTCGGCGTCGCCCTGCACCTGCGTGGCCGAAGCTTCCAGGATGTGCTGCGGCGGCTGCGGGAGCGGGCCGGGACCGGCCCTGCGTCATGATGATTCGGGAACGATCGGGCCACGAGTGGCCCTCCTACATGAAGAACCGCCCAGGCCCGCCGTCGGTGAGATCCCCCCTGTGGGAGCGCCACTTGTTGCACGAAAGGCGCGGCGACTTCGCGGCCGTCCCAAGTCTAGGAGAACCATGATCCAGTGGCAGACGCTCGATGGCCGACCGACTCGCATCATCGCGCATCGCGGTGCTTCCGGGGAGCGGCCGGAGCACACCCGGGTGGGTTATGAACTGGCGATCGCGCAGGGCGCCGACCTGATCGAGCCGGATCTGGTGCCGAGTCGCGATGGGGTGTTGTTCGCGCGTCACGATGCCGGGCTGCGACGCAGTACCGACATCGCGCGACGCGCGGCATTGGCGGCGCGCAGCGAGCGCGACCGCAGCGGTCGCCACGATTGGCCGGTGCACCACTTTCGCGGCGACGAGCTGGCGACACTGCGCGCACTGCAGCCATTTGGCCGGCGCAGCCGGGCCTTCGATTCGCGGTTTCCGTTGCCACGCTTCGAGGAGGTGCTCGACATCGCCGCAGCCGCAAGTGCGGTGGGGAAGCGCGTCGGGGTCTATCCAGAGCTCAAGCATCCGGCGTTCTTCGCCGAGCATGGCCTCGATGTGACCGCGCTCTGCATCGAGCTGCTGCGCGCGCGCGGCCACGGCGGCAAGCTCGATCCGGTGTGGCTGCAATGCTTCGAGACCGAGCCCCTGCGCCGCGTGCACGAGGCGCTGGCGCTGCCGGTGTTCCTGCTGCGTGAATCCGCAGACCTTGCCGATCCCGCGTGGTTGCAGGCGCTGCAGCGAACTCATCCCTGGCTCGACGGCGTGGCCCTGCCGAAGTCGGCGCTGATCGGCGCTGCGGGCGATGCCGGCCTGGTGCGCGCGGCGCACGATCGCGGCTGGCAGGTGCACGTGTGGACCCTGCGTGACGACCAGGTCATGCCCGGATTCGCCGATGTGCGCGGCGAATTGCGCGCGCTGTTCGATCTCGGGGTCGACGCGCTGTTCGCGGATTATCCGGCGACTGCGGTCGCGGAGCGGGTGCTCAACGCTTGAGCGCGATCGGCGGGCGTTGCTGCCGCCACGCGGCGAGTTGCGCGAGCAGCGCGTCGCCAGCGGCGATCTGTGGCTCCGAAGCTTCGAAGCCATCGGCGCGTTCGCGTTCCGCGACTTTCTTCGCCGCTGCCGCAAACGCCGCCACCAGATCATCCTCGACTGCGAGCGCCCCGGACAGGAAGGCGCGGCCGAAGTAGGTCAGTTCGGCATCGCGGCCGCAACCGAACGAAGTGCGGTCGGAGCGGGCGGAGGTGATGACCAGGCTGGTCGGGGAACGCAGCGGTTCGATCCAGCCGCCCGAGTAGCAGGCCGAGACGATGGCGATGCGCCAGCGAATGCCGGCGTCGTCGAACGCATCCGCGAGGTCTTCGGGCACGATCTGGGTCAGCGCGTAGTCGCCGAGCTGCACCAGCCACTCGTGGTCGCGCGAACCATGCGAGGTGAGGAACACCAGCACCAGGTCCTCGGCCGGGTCGATGATTCGCCCGATGCCGGCCAGCGTGCGCGCCAGGTTGCGGCGTGTCGCGAGCGGCGTGTCGGCCAGTGTGTCGACGTGGTTGAGCAGGCGCAGGCTGCGCTGGGTGGTGCGAAGGCGCGTGTCGAAGCGCCGCAAGGCCAGGTCGACCTCGTTGCGAAACACCGACTCGGATGCGTCGCCGCCGAGCGCCAGTGCATACAGGTCGATGGTGCCCGGACGCTGCGCGGCCAGGCGCGCGAGCTGGGCATCGACCAAGCCGTCCTGGATCGCCAGCAGGTCCTCGGGATCGACATCGAGATCGGCATCGGCACGCGGCTGCTCGTCGATCGCGGCAGCTTCCTCCATCGCTTCCTCGTCGGCGTAGTAGTACGAGGACCAGTTGTCGCTGTGGCCGAGCAGAAACATGGCCAGCGCCGGCACCAGGAGCGGCGCGGTCCAGCGCCGCAGGCGCGTCGCGTCTGGCACGTAGTGGCGGCTCAGGGCCAGGCAGACGAATGCGGCCGCAGGAGCCGCCATCCGCCACGCGCTGCCGAAGGCATAGTCGCGATCATCGCGGGAAACCGTTGCCCAGCCGAACAGGTCGAATGCCAGCACGAGTGCGGTCGGTGTAACGAGCAGCATGATGCCGAAGGTGGCAGCGGTGGCGGGGCGCCCGAGCAAACGCGCAGTCCAGGCGCCACCCGCTGCGGCCAGCACGACCAGCATTGCCCATGCACCGCTCGCCGACCACGTGAAGCGCATTCCTGGCTCCGCCGCGGCCCAGTCGCCAAAGGCGCCGATGAGCACGCAGGCGAGAGCCACAAGCGCGAAGTCGCCCGTGTGCGCGAGGGCGAGAGGGCGGCGCGGGCGAAAGCGCAGCATGTCGCGCCAGAAGCGGGCGTTCGGCATCCTGCTCAGGCCCCGTTGCGCAACCGGATCTCGCGGAAGCTGCTGGCGGTTGGGTGACGACCGTGGCTTTCGGGCAGCGTGTCCGGGCGCAGCAACTGCGTCGTGGCCATGCCGGCCGCGCGCGCGGCATCGAGTTCGGCCTCGATGTCCGACAGGAACAGAATGTCGCCCGCCGGGACACCGATCGCAGCAGCGATGCGGCGGTAGGACTCGGCTTCGCGCTTGCCGCCGATGTGGGTATCGAAATGGCCGGCGAACCACGGCAGCAGATCGCCGAATACCGAGTGCGCGAAGAACTGCTTCTGCGCGGCGACCGAACCGGACGAGTAGACATACAGCGGCACGCCCTCGCGCTGCCACTGGCGCAGGCGGTCGAAGGCATCGACGTAGACGTGCGCGCTGAAGTCGCCGCCGGCGTATCCGGCTTCCCAGATCAGCCCTTGCAAAGTCTTCAGCGGCGTCGCTTTGCGGTCGATGTCGATCCAGTGCAGCAGGGTTTCGACCGCGGCGGCGTCATCGGCCGCGCCGCTCTCGGCGCGGACCGCGTCGAGCGCTGCGCGCACCTCCGGTTGCGAGGCGTGGGCGCGCACGAACCCGGCCATGCGTTCGCGCGAATACGGGAACAGCACGCGGTGCACGAAGTCGATGGCGCTGGTGGTGCCTTCGATGTCGGTGAGGAGGATGCGGGCCATCAGTTTTCCAGGCGGGGAAAGCGATCGGCGATGTCGTCGCCGCTGAACTCGGCGACCCAGCCGTCGGGGTTGGAGAAGATGCGGATGGCGATGAACGATGGATTCGGGCCCATGTC
>Ga0073899_10002618_pt1 | contig 16110 bp, 12 predicted proteins | sample KloWWTmetaKNB5Ph_FD_88975 | JGI IMG/M metagenome (GOLD analysis project Ga0073899, IMG submission 88975) | Active sludge microbial communities from Klosterneuburg, Austria, studying microevolution and ecology of nitrifiers - Klosterneuburg... | ecosystem: Engineered > WWTP > Aerobic digester >...
GCAGACCGACGTCATCTGCATCGTGGCCAAGTCCCACGACCGGCACGTCACCGAGGCGCTCCGCACCACGCTGGAGAACAATCTCGAGATGGTCCGCGACACGGTCACCTACCTGCGCAGCCGGGGCAAGCGGGTCTTCGTCGACTGCGAGCACTTCTTCGACGGCTACCGGGCCAACCCGGCGTACGCCCTCGACGTGGTGCGGGTGGCCGCGGAGGCAGGTGCCGAGGTCGTCATCCTGTGCGACACCAACGGCGGCATGCTGCCCAGCTGGATGGGCGACATCGTGTCGGCCGCGGCTGCGATCGGCGTCGACCTCGGCATCCACTGCCACAACGACACCGGCTGCGCGGTGGCGAACACCCTGGCCGCCGTCGACGCGGGCGTGATGCACATCCAGGGCACCGTGAACGGCTACGGCGAGCGCACCGGCAACGCCGACCTCGTCACGCTGATCGGGAACCTGCAGCTGAAGTACGGCTGGCCGCTCATCCCCAACGAGTCGCTGCGCGACCTGACTCGCATCTCCCACGCGATCGCCGAGATCACCAACCAGGCGCCTCAGGCCCGTCAGCCCTACGTGGGCGTCTCGTCGTTCGCCCACAGGGCCGGCCTGCACGCGTCGGCGATGAGGGTCGACGAGGGGCTCTACCAGCACACCGACCCCGAGTACGTGGGCAACACAATGCGCATGCTCATCTCCGACATGGCGGGCCGGGCCAACGTGCAGATCAAGGGAGAACAGCTCGGGCACGACCTGTCGGACCGCGAGCTCGCCGCACGGATCACCGACCAGATCAAGGCGCGGGAGGCGTTGGGCTACTCCTACGAGGCCGCGGACGCGTCGTTCGACCTGCTGTTGCGTCGTGAGCTGGGCCGGCTCGACGCCCCGTACTCGGTCGTCGCCTGGCGTGCCTTCACCGATCAGACCGAGATCGCCGAGGCGATCGTGCGGGTCTCGGTGCGGGGACGCGAGTCGCGCGTCCACGCGGGGGAGGGGAACGGCCCCGTCAACGCACTCGACGAGGCACTCCGCCGGGCCCTGGAGACCGAGTTCCCGATCGTGTCCGACTTCGAGCTGACCGACTACCGGGTTCGGATCCTCGACCAGGGTCACGGCACCGACGCCCTCGTGAGGGTGTTGATCGACACGCGGTTCGACGGTCGCACGTGGACCACCGTCGGGGTCGGCGGCAACGTCATCGAGGCGTCCTACGAGGCGCTCGCCGATGCCTATCTCTACGGCATCGTCGTGCTCGCCCCCGTCGCCGTCTGAGCGAGACCCCAGGGCTCCGCCGGGAGTGACCAGGTCACCCCCGGACAGCGCGGTGGTGCCCGGCCGCCCGGTCACTAGGCTGCCCTCCATGGAAGTCACCCCGGCGCAACGCGACGACGTCATCCGGCGGCTGCATCTCGCGGCGGCCGACGGCAGGCTCGGGTTCGACGAGGCCGACGCCCGCATCGTCGCGGCCCGATCGGCCTTGGCGGAGTCCGACCTGGCGGTGCTGGTGCACGACCTGGGGCCCGCGACCAGGCCGAGTCCCGACCGCGCGCCGGCAAGCGCCCCGCTCACCGCGACCGATCCGCCCCAGCCGTACTCCGGCGACTTCGAGCCCTACCCGGTCGAGGCGGCCCGGGCGTCCGGACCGGTGAGCGCGGTGACGGAGCCCGGTTACTCGCCCCTCGATCCCCTCGTGCTCTCCGCGGGCTGGGAAGGCGTGAAACGCACGGGCCGGTGGCGTGTGCCGCCGTTCATCCGGGCGAGCTCAGGGATCGACGGCGTGACGATCGACTGTCTGCTGGCGCAGCACACCTCCCAGGTGATCGACCTGGAGGTGTCTCCGGCTGCCGGCTCGGTGACCCTGATCGTCCCGGACGGCTGGGGCGTCCAGATCGACCGCCTCGCCCGTGGGTTCGGGTCGGCCAAGTCGACCGTGGCGACCGACGCCGCCCCGGGCTGTCCGGCTGTCGTCGTGCACGGTGGGGTCGGTCTGGGGTCGTTCCGCGCCCGCCATGCGTCCCGCTTCCAGCGGTGGCGGCTGAAGCGACGGGGCATCGTCCTGCCCTCGCCGCCGAGGGAGCTTCGCTGACCGTCCGCCCGACCGGGGGATCGGAACGGGGCTCGGTAGTCAGATCCGCGGGGTTTCAGGCCGCGGGGCGCCAGCCCGGGTCGCGGCCGATGAACGCGATGAACCTGTCCTGCAACGGGGCGTCGTCGTCGACGGGCTGCTGGTCGCCGAACTGGCCCGACGACCGGATGGAGTCGGCCATCTGCGACATCCCTGCGAACATGCCTCGCACCTCGTCGCGCGGCATGGTGTCGTCCTGGCCCGTCGCCCGCGCGAGATCCCACGTGTGCATGACGATGTCGGGGGTGTAGAAGCGGTCGATGGCGTCCTCGAGGCGCAACGTCCCGAACATCCGGCTCTTGTAGGGAGAGCCGGCCCGGGCGGGGTCGTCGAGAATGGCCTGGACAGCGGCGGCGCGGCTCTGCCAGGCCTTGCCCGGATCAGCTCCGTCCACGTCGTCCAGACGCTCGTCGCTGCCATTGGCGAGGAATCCGGGGAACCAGTCGATCAGGTGTTGCACGACGTCGCGGGCGCGCCACTCCTTCACCGGGGTCGGCACGTCCCAGTCGGTCGTGCCCGCGATACGGGCGGCAAGCGTGGAAGCGGCTGCTGCGTGGTGCTGCGCTGGTGTCGTCACAGGGGCAGGGTACCCGCGGACGTGCTCGCCCAAACGCGCCGCTGCGGCTGCCACCTGCACTGGCGATCGCCCCCACTAGGCTCCTGCCATGCGCATCGCCCGTTACTCCGTCGGAGACCACATCGAATACGGCACCGTCGAGCTCGCGGCCGATCGGGGAGAGCATCCCGACACGGTCGCCGCGCTGACCGGAGATCCCTTGGCGACGCCGGTGCAGTACACCGGCCAGCGACGGCCGTTGAGCGACGTCCGGCTGCTCGCCCCGGTGATCCCGCGGTCGAAGGTGGTCGGCATCGGTCGCAACTACGCCGCCCACGCCGCCGAACTGGGCAACGAAGTCCCCACCAACCCGATGGTGTTCCTGAAGCCGAACACGTCCGTGATCGGGCCGGGCGAGGCGATCGTCAAGCCGGCCCAGACGAACGACCTGCATTACGAGGGCGAACTTGCCGTCGTCATCGGACGGATCTGCCGGGACGTCCCGCGGAACCGGGTCGCCGAGGTGATCTTCGGCTACACGTGTGCCAACGACGTCACCTGCCGCGACCTGCAGCAGTCCGACGGTCAGTGGGCACGGGCGAAGGGTTTCGACACGTTCTGCCCGATCGGTCCGTGGATCGTGACCCACCTCACCCTCGACGAGGTCGGTGACCTGGCGTTGCGCACCGTGCTCGACGGGCGCGTGGTTCAGGATTCGACGACCGCGTTGCTGGTGCGAGACGTCGCCGAGCTCGTCTCCTACGTCTCGAGCTTCACCACGTTGCTTCCCGGCGACCTCATCCTGACCGGCACGCCGGCCGGCGTGGGTCCCATGGTCGCGGGCCAGACGGTCGAGGTGGAGATCGCCGGGATCGGTACGCTCACCAACCCTGTCATCGACGCGGCCGCCGACTCCGAGGCGGCCGGTGGCCAGGCGTAGGCCCACCCCGGCTCCCGCGGCCGGGGCGGTGGACCACCTGGGTGAGACCCGGCCGCACCCGAACCTGACCTACCCCCTGACGCTCACCCCCGACGGGGTCGTCGCCGACAGCCGGGCGGCGAGGGTGATGGGACTCGTCTCGCTCGTGGTCGGTGTCGGCATCTACGTCGTCGTGACTCCCCTGGTGAACGTGGGCGTGCAAAGCCTGGTCTGGACCGTCTCGGGGGCTCCCGGCTCGATGGCCGACTACGTCGCCGCCGGGCAGCGGTTCGAGCACGTGTGGGGCTTGGTCGGTCAGCACCTGGGCCTCGGCGTGCTCACCCTCGTCCTCCTGGCGATCATGCGGTTCCTGCACCGGCGTGACCCACGCTGGTTGTGGTCGGTGTCCCCGGGGGTCCGCTGGCGCTACCTGATGGCGTGCCTGCTCGTCGCGGTGCCGGTCTTCGGTGCCGGTCTGCTGTCCGGTGGGCTGAGCGCGTGGCACCCGCAGCAGGGTGCCCTGGGGTGGGTCGTCGCGATCGCCCTGACGTCCCCCCTCCAGGCCATCGCCGAGGAGGTGCTCTTCCGTGGCTACCTCCTCCAGGCCATGGGCATGGCGGTGCGTCACGAAGCCTTCGCCGTCGTCGCGTCGGCCGTGTTGTTCGCCGTCTTCCACGGCACGCAGAACACCTGGCTGTTCGCGTCGCGGCTCGGGTTCGGACTGCTCGCCGGGTTCCTCGTGTGGCGCACGGGGGGCTTGGAGGCGCCGATCGCCGCGCACATCGTGAACAACCTGCTCGCGTTCGGCGCCGCCGTCCTCACGTCGTCGGTCGCGGAGGTGAGAGCCGTCCAGCAGATCGGCTGGGCGGAGACCGTCCGCGATCTGCTGGTGTACGTGGCCTTCGGGGCGGGGGCGCTCTGGGTGGCTGTGCGGATGCGGGTACCGGTCCGTACGCCGGCGCTGCCGGCTACCCCCGCCGGGCGACGACGCCCAGTTTGAGCGGAGGCGTCCTGGTCCGGTAGAGTCATTCCTCGGCGCCCGGAATCGGGCGTCGGTGGGGTATGGGGTAATTGGCAGCCCAGCGGATTCTGGTTCCGTTAGTCTAGGTTCGAGTCCTAGTACCCCAACGGATCCGATCCGTTGGCGAACGTCAGCGGTTCTTGTCCATGCTGGGGCCCCGTTGTGTAGCGGCCTAGCACGCCGCCCTCTCAAGGCGGTAGCGCGGGTTCGAATCCCGTCGGGGCTACGAATGAACGGCCTGGCCGGACGCATGTCCGACCAGGCCGTTCGTCGTCTCCACCCAACGTCGAACTGGACCTGTACGTCAGGATCTGACCCGTGTACGGGTCAGATCCTGACGGACAGGTCCAGTCGGGTCAGCGGGTCAGGAGGACTGCTTGGCCAGGTCGGACCTGACCTCGGTCATGTCGAGGGCCCGGACGGCCTGGATCACCTGTTCCAGCTGCGGGGCGCGGAGGGCGCCGGGCTGGCTGAAGACGAGGATGCCGTCACGGAACGCCATCAACGTGGGGATGGACTGGATGTCCGCCGCGGCCGCGAGGTTGCGCTCCGCCTCGGTGTCGATCTTGCCGAACACGATGTCGGTGTGCTGCTCGGACGCCTTCTCGAAGACGGGCGCGAAGGCCCGGCAGGGCGGACACCAGGCGGCCCAGAAGTCGACCAGGACGATGCCCTCACGGTCGACGACCTTGTTGAACGCGGCTTCGGTGAGATTCACGGTGCTCATGACCACCACTATACCCCAGGGGGTATATCTCGTACAGCAGCGGCCCGTCCGAGCCCCGCGGTTCAGGCCTCGGGAGCGCTCGAGGCAGCAGTGTCGCCGCCGCTGCCACCGCGGCGCCGCCGACGGCGCTTGCGCGGGGCATCGCCGGTGTCGGCCTGCCTCGACGCGTCGTCGGTCGCCTCCGGAGCAGCGAGGGGCGCCGCCGAGGGAGCGGGCTGCGCCGTCGAGCCGGCTGCCTCGGCGATCACCTGACCGTTGCGACGCCGCACGCGCGAGCGTGGCGGCCGGGCCGTGCGCTCGGCGGGCTCGCCGTCGCCGGTCGTCTGGCCGGCATCGTGCCCGGCGCGGTCGTCGCGGCCACCGCGGTCGAAGCGCCCGCGATCGCGGTCGCCACGCGAGTTGCGAGCACCCCCGCGATCGACACGGTCCCGCCTCGAGTCCTGCTCGTCGCGAGGCCTGGGCGCCACGAGCCGTCCGGTGGCACCCTCGGGAACCCCCAGGTCGGCCAACAGGTGGGGCGACGTGGAGTAGGACTCCTCGATCTCGCCGAACGGCAGGTCAAGGATCCGGTTGATGACGCGCCAACGGGTCACGTCGGCCCAGTCCACCAGGGTGATGGCGACACCGGTGTTGCCGGCGCGCGCGGTGCGCCCGATGCGGTGGATGTAGGTCTTCTCGTCGTCGGGGCACGCGTAGTTGACGACGTGCGACACCTTCGCCACGTCGATGCCACGAGCGGCGACGTCGGTGCACACGATGACCTGGGCCTTGCCGTCACGGAACTGCTTGAGAGCCTTCTCGCGGGCGATCTGGGTCAGATCGCCGTGGATGCACGTGGCGGAGAAACCCCGCTCCTCGAGGTCGTCGGTCAGTCGCTGGACGGCCCGCTTGGTCTTGCAGAACACCATCACGCGGGTCGCCCCAGGTGACTGGAGCAGCTTCGCGATGATCTGCGGCTTGTCGAGGTCGTGGGCCTGGTAGACGTACTGGGTCGTGTCCGGCACGGTGGCCTGGGCATCGTGGGCCTCGGCTCGCACGTTCACCGGATGGGAGAGGTGCATCCGGGCGAGCGACACGATGGCCGAGGGCATGGTGGCCGAGAACAGCATCGTCTGACGGTCCGAGGGCGTGCGGGCGATGAGCCGTTCGACGTCGGGCAGGAAGCCGAGATCGAGCATCTCGTCGGCCTCGTCGAGCACCAGCACCTTCACGTGGGAGAGGTCGAGGCTGCGGCGGTCGACCAGGTCGAGCAGCCGGCCGGGCGTTCCCACGACCACGTCGACGCCGTCGGCGAGCGTGTCGAGCTGCGTGTCGTACCCGACGCCGCCGTACACGGTCAGGACGCGAGCCTTCCGGATCGTCGAGGCGATCGCGATGTCGCGCGTCACCTGCAGCGCCAGCTCGCGCGTGGGGCACATGACCAGGGCCTGCGGCTTGCCGGGAGCGTCGAGATCGGCGTAGGCCTCCTCACCGGGCACCGAGACACGTTGCAGCAAGGAGATGCCGAACGCCAGGGTCTTGCCGGTACCGGTGCGGGCCTGGCCGATCATGTCGGTGCCCTGGATCGCGATCGGGATCGACAGGGACTGGATGGGGAAGGGGTGGGTGATGCCGATCTGAGCCAGCGCCTCGACGATCGGCGCGATCACGCCGAGCTCCTCGAAGGTGACGCGCGGGTCGGCTTCGGCGACCGGGGGATGGATGATGTCGGCTTCGGCGACGTCGCCGAGCAGGTCGGGGTCGAGAGTCAAGGCAGTGCCTCACGTACGGCCGGCCCTCACAGGCCGGGATGCTTACTGGGGCCGACTGGGCGCCGCGCACGGACAGGTCCGGGACGCCGATACGGAACGCGCAAACGAGGCGCGTAGGGCCTAGCGTACCCGCCCGGGCCGGACTCGGCCGAACCACGACCTGCGGTACGCCTACGACGCCTCGATCCGGACCCCCCACGGAGTCGGGAGACGCCGCTCAGCTGGGCACAGAACGTGAGCCGGAGAAGGCCTCCGGCGATGCGAGCCGGACGGCGTCAGAGAGCGCCGAAGCCCACCCGGCGAGTGTGCTCGGCACCGAGTTCGATGTAGGCGATGCATCCGGCGGGGATCAGTACCTTGCGGGCCTTGTCGTCGACCAGCGTGAGCAGACCCCCGTCGGCCAGAGCGGCCGCCAGCGACTTCTCGACCTCTTCCGACGTCATCTCCGACTCGATGTGCACCTCACGCGACACGTGCTGGATGCCGACCTTGATCTCCACGGGTCCTCCTCGACGACGACGCGCTCCGTCCCTCCGAACGCCTGTGTCGAGCCTGCCACACCGCCTCACCGGATCCGGCATCTGTTCGCCAGGGGCTGACCGCTCACGGAGCCTAGCCCAGCGCGTCGATCTCCTCGCGCGAGGCCTTGCGCACCACGATCCGGGTCCAGGCCCCCACGTAGATGCGGTCGTCCGGCCCGAGCTCCTTCCGGCCCACGATCGGCTCGGTCGGTAACGGGCCGGCGGCCGGACCGACGTAGGTGCCGTTGGCGGAGGCGAGATCCTCGACGTACCAGCGACGGCCGTCGGTCGTCAGCATCGCCTGGCGCCGGGAACAGCCCGTGTCGACGCCGCAGTCGACCTCGGGGACGATGCCGCGGCTGCGCGACTCACGACCGATGAGGTTGCTCGCGCTCAGCTTCACGGTCTCCGGCAGCCCCACGCTGGGCATCGCGTCGGGCGACGACTGCACGTCGTACCAGTCCGGGTCGATCCAGACCTCGGCCACGAACGTCTCGCGGCGGGGGGCGGGACGTCCCTTGGTGGGCGAGTCGTCGAGCGGCGACGCTTCGATCCCGGCCGGCGCGTCCTGCTCGGCCTGCGCGTCCTGCTCGGCCGGGGCGGTGGGAGCGGGCAGCCCGGCGGGCTCGGGTGGCTGCTCCGCGGCTCCGGCGGCAGGGTCGAGCTGCCCGGGAGGCTCGGCGGCGTCCGCCAGAGGGCTCGCGTCGTCGTCGCCCGTGTCACCCGTGTCGCCCGCATCCTCGGGGACGCCCGCCGCTCGCGGGGCATCGCTCGGGCGCAGGCCGAGCATCCCCGCCACGTCGGACCGCGGCAGCGTGCCGGTGGTGTAGTCGTAGCCGCAGGCTTCGCAGAACAGGGCATCGAGCGGATTGGCCGCCCCGCAGTTGGGACACCGCTGCGACGAGGGCGGCAGCGGGGAGGGCGCCGGCGGTACCGGACCCCCGAGGGGACGTACCGGGAGCCCGCAGACGTCGCAGTAGTCGTCGGTCGCCGACCGGTGGCCGGCCTCGCAGATGCCGGCCACGTCAGCCCCTGATCCTGGTGGTCTTGGTGGACGCGGTGTCGAGGGCCATCTCGTCGGCCTTGTCGACCCCCCGCTTGAGCCGGACGGTGCCCGTGGCCGCGTCCTCCACTTCGACGACCTTTCGCAGCTTGGAGGTCGCCTCGTCGTTCCCCGTCTGCTGGGCCAGCTGGATGGCCCGGCCGAGCTTGGTCGTGGCGGTGCGGTCGTCGCCCGCTGCCTTCGCGGCGAGTCCCTCCTGGATCGCGGAGGCGAGCTCGGTCTGCCCCGTGTAGTGGGCCACCTCGGGGCTGATGCGTGCCGTGAGGGAAGGGTCATTCGACCAGCGTGCCTTGACGAGTCCCTGCGTCAGCACGTCCGGTCCGATGGCCAACTGCACCCGCGCGGCGAGCTGTTCCTGACCGACCGACTTCGCCGGGAGCCTGATCGCGACGTGATAGTCGCGAGACTCGTCGCCCCAGGACCCCGTGGGGAAGGCCATCGTGAGCGGGTTCACGGCGCCGCCACGCTGAGTCAGGTCCTCGACCGTGGGGGAGACCTGCCGGATGAAGAGGATCTGGGCGCCCTGGGGCGTCCACACGCGCAGTTGGGCGTCGGCCACGCCTCGTGCCATGGCCTTCTGCATCAGTTCCTGGAACACGGCCGGCATGTCGTAGGCAGAAGGGATGATGTCGACCGTACCGAGCAGGGCCTGGGCGATCTTGCGGATCTCCTCGACCTTCCAGTCGACGCCGATCCCTCGCGCGTCGACCTGGAACTGTCCGATGCAGTTCCTGATGGCGGCGTCGAGCTGCTGCGGCGTCTCGTTGTGGTTCTCGCCGTCGGTGAGCAGGATGGCGTGCTTCTGCGCGAGGCCGGGCACCGAGTTGAAGAGTGCCTTCGCCAGGTTGAGCCAGGCTCCGATCGCGGTACCGCCGTCGGACCTGAAGAGCCCGATCGCGTCCTTGGCCTGCCGGCGGGTGATGTCGTTGGCCTGCACCATGCCCGTACCCGTACGAACCATGGGGTAGGGCAGGTAGGCCTTGTGGTTGCCCGCGATGATCGCGAACCACGTGCCGTCCAGGATGTTGTCGACGGCCACCATCGCGGCCTGCTTGGCCAGACGCATGTTCATCTCGCCCATCGACCCCGACGTGTCGACGATGATGATCTCGCCCACGGCACCCGACCCGCTCTGCCCGGCCGCGCCGGCACCCTGGCAGTCGACGGTGATGATCGCGTTGACGTCGGTTCCACCGTCGGGCAGGAACTCGTTCTGGAAGACGGTGGAGGTGAACTGGGCCATGCCGGTTCCTCTCAGTCGGGGGGCGGAGTGTCCACGATAGCGGCAGGCCCGGCGGATGTGCCGGACGCGGGGACGCCCGGCTCCGGAGCCTCGGACGCCGGCCCCACCCCGGGAGGTGGCGCGGCCGCGCCGGCCTCTGGCCGCGGGGGAGTCGTCGGTTCGGCAGGTGGCGGTGCGAGCGCGGTGGTGGGGCCTGCGTGCGCCCAGTCCGGCTGCACGAACTCCACGTCGGCGCGGCTCCCGTCAGGGGCTGCCTCGCTCGGTCCGCTGCCGAGGGCGTCCGCACCCGTGACCTCCGCCTGCGCCGGCTCGACGAGCATGTCGAGGTCGCCCAGTCTCGCGAGGGCAACGGTGATGTTGTCCCGGCCGCCCTGCGCGTTGGCCCAGGCGACCATCCGCTCGGCCACGTCCACCAGACTCGCGGGCGGTGGAGCAGCCGCGAGGGCGTCGATCAGCACCGTGCGCACGGCGGTGGCCTCGGAGGCGTAGTTCCACAGGCCGTCGGAACACACCAGCACCCAGCCGGGACCGGCCGGGTCCCATTCGCCCACGCGGGGCTCGATGTCGGAGGAGTCGCGGCCGAGCCACTTCGTGATCGCGTGGGCGCCGGGCCCGTTCTCGGCCTCTTCGCGAGGGACGCCGGCGTCGATGCGGGCCTGCGCCACGGAGTCGTCGACCGTCAACTGCAGCGGCTCGCCCGCGTCGGGGAGCCAGTACACCCTGGAATCGCCGAGATTGGCGTAGAACACCCGGCCGGCGGAGACGACCGCGGCGGCGTAGGTGGCCGACGCGGCGTTCTCGCTGTCGAGGTGGGTGCCCTCCACCACGGCGGCGTTGGCAGCGCGGCACGACTCGGCCAGCGTGTGTGCCATGGCCGCCGAACGGCTCTCGGACGTTCCCAGCCCTTTCGGCTGGTTGCCCCACAGCACGTCCCGGGCCGCCTGGGCTCCCGCGAGGGCCGCGACGTCCGAGTCCTCCGAGGTCGACACGCCGTCGCAGACCACGAGGACGCCGCGTTCTGCGGGTTCCTGGCCGGCTGCCAGGGCCATGGCGTCCTCGTTGCGGTGGTGGCGGTTGCCGCGGTCGCACACGCCGCCGACCCAACGAGCCGGCTCCTCCCGGAAGTGGTCGCGTTCGCTCGCAGCCTTGGCCCCGCACGTCATGCAGTAGCCGTCACCGTCGACCTCGCCTCCGCAGGCGACGCAGGGTCGGCGCGGCCGGATGATCGCGTCCGGGTCGAGCACCCGGGTGCGGGAGTCGGCGATCCCCGCCGGCAACGCCGCGCTGGGGCGCTCGGCACCGCACGTGGCGCAGCGCGCCTCCGGGGGAGCGACCTCGGGGTACTCGGTGCCGCACACGGGGCAGATCTCGCCCGCCGGGGAGCCGTCGCCGGGGCTCCACTCCACACCGGGCGGCTCGAAGGTCAGCAGCGGGTCGGGTGAGCTGAGTCCGGGTGGCGCGGTGTCGGGCGTCGGACGCCACTCGCCCGGCGGCGGGCCGGCATCGTCGGACCCCTGCCGGTCGTCTCCGGCCAGCCACTTCTCCAGCTTGTCGGGCAGGAAGCGACTCCACTTGTTGTGCTCGGTCACAGCAGGCTCCATCGACGGATCTGGTTGGCGCGATCGACCAGCGCGACTCGGGTGGCCGCGTCCGGCTCCAGCGCGGCCTGGTCGCGGTAGGCGCGTTCGAGCCTGTCGGTGAGGGCGATGCGGGTCGCGGGGACGTCGCCGATGGTCAACGACCCCTGCGACCCGTTCTTGGCCACCTCCGCGAGGGCCCGCTGATAGATCGAGACGTCGAGCCGCGCCTGCGTCAGCACGTCGAGCCGGGCGGAGTGTGTGGACGACAGCGCGTGTTGGAGGTCGTTCAACCCCTGGCCGAACGACAGCAGATGCTCGGCCTTGAGCCGGCGCGCCTCCAGGTAGCCACGGCTGGTCGACGGAATCAGGTCGAGGGCGTCGAGGGTGCCCTGCACGTCCTTGCGGCGGGACCGGAGGCGGGCGAGTCCGAAGGCCGCCGGGGTCACGTAGTTCGAGTCGGTGGACGCACAGATGAGGTAGAGGTTCTCCGCCACGGCCGGTTCGCCGCCCTGTTCGCAGGCCACGGCGAGCGCCAGCTTGGGCGCCAGCTCGCCGGGCACCTGCCCGTAGACCGCGTTGAAGCTCGACTGTGCGGTGCGCCAGTCTCCGGCGAGGAGCGACCCCATGCCGGCGACCCACACCGCGCGCCACTCCCACGGGTCGGCGGCGAGGATCTCGTTGACGTACTGCTTGAGCAGCCGGTGATTGTCCATCTCCAGCGCGGCTTGGCACTTCGCGAGCAGCACCTCGGTGGAGGCCTGCGGCGCGCTGTCGAGTGCCGACAGGCGTTGCACCGGGTCGGGCAGGTCGATGGTGGAGAGCCAGGCGAACTGTGGGTCGGTGCCGTCCGGCTTGAGCTTCGGAAGCTGATGCCAGTCGAACGTGTCGCTCGACACCGACGGAGGTTCGAAGAGCATCGACATCACCGACGTCTGCGCCGTTCCGGCGGACTTCGCTCCCACCACCTCACGCAGCACGCCGAGCAGCTGAACCCGCAGCTCGTCGGCCGACACGAACCGGTCGGCCGGATCAGGGGCGCAGCACTTGAGGAGCAGCCGGTAGAGCGAGTCGTACTGGGCGAACAGCGGCATCTGGTCGACCGGCGGGAGCGAGAACTCGTAGGTCGACTGGTAGCCGCGGAACTCCGCGCAGAGAACGAGGAGGGTGCGCCCGATGGTGAAGATGTCGGACGCGACGGACGCGCCGAGCGAGGCGACCTCCGGAGCCTGGTAGCCGACCGTGCCGTAGATGGCGGAGTCGTCGTCGTCCATGCGACGGACGCCGCCGAGGTCGATCAGCTTGATCGAGTCGCCGACCTGCAGCACGTTGTCGGGTTTGAAGTCGCAGTAGAGCAGGTGGTTCTCGTGGAGGTAGGAGAAAGCGGGGAGCACCTCCAGGATGAAGGCGATCGCCTGGTCGACCGGCAGGGGGTCGTACTCCCCGTTGTTGGCGGCGAGCCGCTCCTTGAGGTACTGCTTCAGCGACCGGCCGCCCACGTACTCCATCACGATGTAGCCGGCGCCCTCGTGGGTGACGAAGTTGTAGATCTCGACGATCAGCGGGTGTTCCACCTGCGCGAGGAACCGCTGTTCGGCGATCGTCGCCTTGAGCGCGTCCTCGTCGCCCAGGTTGAGCAGGCCCTTGAGGACGACCCAGCGGTCGGACACGTTCTTGTCGCGGGCGAGGTAGATCCAGCCCATGCCGCCGTGAGCGAGGCAGCCCTTCACCTCGTACTGGCCCGCAACCAGGTCTCCGGGATTCAGCTTCGGCGTGAACGAGTAGGGCCGGCGGCACTTGGGGCAGAAGCCTTCGAGCCGCCCTTCGTCACCGTCGACGCTGCGTCCGACGGGGCCACCGCACGTGGGGCAGTTGCGGCGATCCTCAGGGATCACGGGGTCGACCATCACCACGGTGCTGGGGTCGATCACGGGGGCTGCGGGAACCTCGGTGAGGCCGGCTCCGAGCCGGGCGGCCCTGAGTCGCTTGGCCGTCTCCCGGATCCGCTTCGCGGAGCGGGTCGCGGCGCCCCCGGCCCTGGCCGAACCGAGAGCCGTGGCACCCAACCGGTTCGAAGCAGCCGTGTGAGCGGTACCCGGGCTGTCGAGGAGCGCCTCCGACGACGCCTTGGTCGATCCGGCCGGCGCGCCGCAGACGTCGCAGTAGCCATCGATGATGCTGCCCGGACAACCCGGCATGCGGCACTTCCCGGTGGGGACCTTCGACGGCGGGCTGCCGCTCACGCCACGCCCGAACGGGTTCGACGCCAGGGGCGCCTGGGGCACGGACGGTGAGGGCGCGGGCCGCCGCGGGCCCGGTGGTGGCCCGGGGGGCTGACCGGGAACGGGGGCGGCCGCCGCGGGCCGCTGCCCGCCGACCGAGGCAGCGGCCGCCGAAGAGGCCCCGCCGGGGGCCGGCATGCCGCACACGTCGCAGTAGCCGTCGACGATGGAGCCGCGACACCCGGGCTGCATGCACCTCATCGGGAACCCTCCTGGAACGTCAGAGTGTGCAGCGCCGTCCCGTACGCGTCGAGCAGGTGGCGGACGACCGCGACCGGTGCCGGGGAGCGATCGAGGAACGCCTGGGCGACGTCGGCGAGCGACCGGAGGCCGGCGTCCTCACGGGCAGCGGTCGCGGCCGCCCGGGCCCGCAGGGACTCCAGCTCGGCCCTCATCGCCGTGTGTGCGTCGAGCGCCCGCCCGTAGGACGTCTGGACCACCTGCATCGCGGTGCTCACCTGAGTCAGCTTCGCCAGGTAGGCGTCCAGCTCCGACGCACGGTTCGGCAGGGGGCCGAGGGCGTCGAGGTTGGGCACCGCGTACTTCGGCGCGGGCGTGACCGTGCGCACGGTCGTCGCGACGAGTTCGGACAGAGCCTGCTGGCGTTGTCGCAGGGCCTCGAGCAGGTCGCGGGCGCGCTCCAGCTTGTCGCGGTTCTGGCGCCGCCGGGTGTTCTCGACGATCAGGTCGCGTTCCATCGTCGCCGCCGTCACCTCGAGGGGTCCGAGCAGGCCGCCGACGTCACCACCACGTTCCACCTTCTCGACGAGCGCGCTGGTGCGGGCGGCCAGATCGTCGACGGCCGCGCGGAGTTCCGGCTGCCGGGTGGATGGCTCCAGCGCCACCTGATCGCGCAGGCGCTCCAGCTGGGCCCGCAGCTGACGCAGGCGGCCGGCTGCCTGGTCGGCCGCGGGGTCGAGCGCCAGCCGGCTGCGCAGCTGACCCGCCAGCGCGTCGGACAGGCGGCAGGCCTCGGGCAGGGACACCGCAAGACCCCCGAGCGCGCCGCCGCCGGGGGCTGTGGCGTCCGGACCGGGGACGGTGTCGTCGAGACGTCCCCAGATCAGTGCCGCCAGCCGCTCGAGTTCCCGGGCGCCGACACGGCCCGAGTCCCACGTGACCAGCAGGACGTCGTGCCGGGCCTTCACCGCTTGCCACAGCGAGAGCGACAGCACCATGTCCTTGGTCAGCGACTGCGACTGTGGGGAGGCCAGGATGGCCTCGTCGAGCGTGTCGAGCTCACGGCGCCGTTCGTCGATCCACCTGCCGAGCGCCTCGAGATAGGCGACCGCCTCGGCCACCCCGAGCGGCGTGCCCAGCCGGCCGGGCGCGATCGGCGCGGACGCGGTCATCAGCGGTACTCGTTCAGCCGCGTCGTCAGGCCCCACGACGCGAGGCCTGCTGCCAGGAGCGCCAACGCCGACGCCCCGATGCCGTAGGTGAGCACCCGCTCGAACGAGACCGCCGACGCCGCAGCGGTGGCGTCGGTCTGGGCCACCTGGGCGAGGGCGGCGCCGGTCTTGTCGATCGCGGTCCGTGTCGCGGGCAGGTCGCCCTTGGCCTGGGCCGCTTCCGCCGCGGTCCACGACGCGGTGGCGTCGCCGGCGCCGACCGTGGTGAGTCGCTCCCTGATCGCAGCCGAGAGTTGCGCCCACGAGCGTCCGTCGGCGGCGCCGGCGAGCTGCGCCACCCGGGCCTGCTCGATCAGGGCCTGCGTCTCGACCGCGGCGCGGGCACCGGCCAGGGACGACCCCTGCGACACCCCGGCCCCGCCGGAGGCGGCGGACGACGCCGACACGGCGAGGAAGAGAGCCAGCAGGAGCGCCAGTACGGAGGCCGTGAGCCCCAGGTTGACGACTCGGCGCGTGCGCATGGCCAGCACGGTGGCGGCTGCGAGGGCGGTGAGAAGGGCGATCGCGGCGGCGGCGACGACGAGCGGCGCGACGGTGGTGGCGAAGCGCTGGGGAAGCCGGTTGTCGGCGTTCGTGCGCAGGCTCTCGAGCCCGGCGCCGGCCGTGGCCGACGACGATCGGTTGGCGGCGTCGACGGACGCCTGGGCCTTCGAGGCATCGGTGGCGGTCTTCTGCGCCAGTCCCAGCTCGACGGCAGCGCGGTAGCCGCCCACCTGGGCGGCTACCTGACCGAGCCCCCCGGCGTCGGCCGGGAAGGCGGCGGCGGCGAACACCAGAGCCGCCGAGAGCCCGTCCACCTGCTCGCGGAAGCCGGCGGGGGCGCCGTTCACGCGGGGGTCGGCTGCTTCGGCGGCGAGCGCTTGTGCCCTGGCCAGGCTCGCCTGCGCGTTCCGGACCAGCTGGCCCTGC
>Ga0073899_10002619_pt1 | contig 16105 bp, 11 predicted proteins | sample KloWWTmetaKNB5Ph_FD_88975 | JGI IMG/M metagenome (GOLD analysis project Ga0073899, IMG submission 88975) | Active sludge microbial communities from Klosterneuburg, Austria, studying microevolution and ecology of nitrifiers - Klosterneuburg... | ecosystem: Engineered > WWTP > Aerobic digester >...
CACGCCGGGCACGTTGTCGGAGGAGTCGCCCATCAGCGCCAGCAGGTCGCGAACCTGCTCGGGCGGTACCCCCATGCGCTCGATGGTCTCGGCGCGCCCGAAGACCTTCTCGCGCATGGTGTCGTACATGGTGACGCCCTCCGTCACGAGCTGGAGCAGGTCCTTGTCGGCGCTGACGATGACCACGCTGAGCCCTGCCTCGCGCGCCTGCCGCGTGATGCTGGCGATGATGTCGTCCGCCTCGAACCCGGGGAGCTCGAGTGGGTGAAGCCCCCACGCGGCGGCCACCTCCTTCACGCGCACCATCTGCTGGCTGAGGTCCGGCGGCGCCGGCGGGCGGGTGGCCTTGTAGGGGGCGAAGATGGCCTTCCGGAACGAAGGCCCGGGCGCATCGTGCGCCACCACCACGTACGCTGGCTCATGTTCGTTGATGAGCTTGAGCAACATGGACGTCACGCCCTGCACGGCGTGCGTGGGCTCGCCACGGCTGTTCGAGAGCGGCGGCAGCGCGTGGTACGCGCGGAAGACGTAGGAGCTGATGTCGATCAGGTAGAGGGTCTTGGGGTCCCCCTTGGGAGGAAGCGTCGCGGCCTGGTCGATCATCCGCGCGAAGATCGCGCGGGCACCGCGCGGGGTCAACCCAACCTCCTCCCGAGTGGCAGGGCGTTCGCGCGCGCCACGCAGGAAGCGGCGCGGTATACTGACGAGCCATGCCGACCGGAACGTCGCCGAGTGCTCGCAAGCCATCTGCCGCAGGCCAGCGTGTGTTGGTCGTGGAAGACGACGCCGCGATGCGCGATCTCCTCGAGGAGACGCTGCAGCAAGAGGGGTTCGAGGTGTTCACCGCGGCGGACGCGGCCTCGGCCCTGCTCGAGCTGGAGGCCGAGTCGGTGCATGCCGTGGTCACGGACCTCAACCTCGGCGGCGTGAACGGCATCGAGCTGTGTCAGCGGGTGCACGCGTTGGACGCCACGCTGCCGGTAGTGCTGATCACCGCGTTCGGAAGCCTGGACGCGGCGGTGGGCGCAGTGCGCGCCGGGGCCTACGACTTCATCACCAAGCCGTTCAAGATGGAGCAGCTGGTGCTGGCGCTGAGGCGTGCCGCCAACCTGCGCGACATCCAGTCGGAGCTCAGCGCGCTGCGTGCGTCGGTGGCGCGGGCCAGTGCGTTCGGGACGCTGGTGGGGGAGAGCGAGCCCATGCGCAAGCTGCGCGCCACGCTCGACCGCGTGGCTCGCTCGGACGCCGCGGTGCTCATTCTCGGCGAGAGCGGCACGGGCAAGGAGCTCATCGCCAAGTCCATCCACGCCAACAGCGTCCGCGCGAAGGGGCCCTTCGTGGCCGTGAACATGAGCGCCATCCCGGCCACGCTCATCGAGAGCGAGCTCTTCGGGCACGCGCGCGGGGCGTTCACCAGCGCGCATGGCAAGCACGACGGGCTCTTCGTGCAGGCCAACGGCGGGACGCTCTTCCTGGACGAGGTGGGCGAGCTGCCGCTCGACCTCCAGCCCAAGCTGCTGCGCGCGCTCGAGCAGCGCGAGGTGCGCCGGGTCGGCGGCGCCAAGACCGCCAAGGTCGACGTCCGCATCATCGCCGCGACCAACCGCAACCTCGAGGACGAGGTCCGGGCCGGCCGGTTCCGCCAGGATCTGTTCTACCGGCTCAGCGTGGTCCGGCTGCGGCTGCCGGCGCTGCGCGATCGCCCCGACGACGTCGCCGCGCTGGTCCAGCACTTCCTCGACACCGCGCCCTACAACCAGGGCGCCGACGGCCGGGCCCGGGTGCGCGGCCTGACCCGCGAGGCCCAGCTGGCGCTGGCCGGCTACGCCTGGCCGGGCAACGTCCGCGAGCTGGTCAACGTGATCGAGCGCGCGGTGTCGTTCGCCGACGGCGAGCAGATCGACGTCGACGATCTGCCCGACAACCTGCGCGACGCGGTGCGCACGCCGCCCGCCGGCCGAGCGCTCACCGCCGAGCCGCGCACCGCGTCGGCGCCGCGGCCGCCCGACGAGCTGCTCGACGGCGTCACCTTCAAGGACGCCAAGGAGCGGTGGGTGTCGAGCTTCGAGCGCGACTACATCGTGTCGCTGCTCAAGCGCCACGGCGGCAACATCTCCCACGCCGCCCGCGACGCCGACATCGATCGCAAGTACTTCCGCAAGCTGATGAAGAAGTACGAGATCGAGGCGATGGGCGCGGTGAGCCCCGACGAGGACGAAGAGTAGCGGCCGCGCCGCGCCGCGCCGCGCCGCGCCGCGCCGGCTTGGTGAGGAGGCTCGCCACGGATCGCTTCGCGACGCGAGGCTCACGGAGGATAGCCTCGCTCGCTACGCTCGCTCGGCTACTCGGCGACCGGCGGCGGCGCGTCGGCGCCCTCGGTCGCGCGGCACACCGCGCCCGGGCCGTCGGCGATCGTGACGCAGGCGGTGCCCTCGGGGCAGGCCTGGCCGGTGTCGCAGGCGATCTCGCAGCTGGTGAACTCCGGGCCCGACGGGCCGGCGATGCCGAAGTACCTCGCGCACATCAGGCCGTCGGGGCACGCGTCGCCCTCGCCGCAGGCGCTGCCGAGCTTGCTGGTGTCGATCGTGATCGGCGGGGGCGCGCTGCCCGAGCCATCACCCGGCTTGTCGACCGGTGGGGTGGACTTGCCGCCGCAGGCGGCGAGGACGAGGGCGAGGGGCAGGGCGCGGAGGATCCACATGGCGCGGGACTCTACTACAATCGCGCGGATGCTCCGGCCCGCGCTCGCGGCTCTGGCGGTGGTCGCGGCGCTGGCCGCGGACGCGCGCGCCGGCGATCCCGACCGCGTGTGGCAGACCGTCGAGAGCGAGCACTTCGCGGTGCACTTCGCGGCGCCGCTGGCCGAGGTCGGGCAGCGGGTCGCGGTGATCGCCGAGCGCGCCTACCGGGTGCTGACGCCGGTGCTCGATCACCGCCCGGCCGGCAAGACCCACATCGTCCTGATCGACGACAACGACGGCGCCAACGGCTTCGCCAACGTGCTGCCGCGCAACGCGGTCACGCTGTACGCGTCGGCGCCGATCTCGCTGTCGGTGCTGGCCGATCACGATGACTGGCTGTACCTGCTGTTCGCCCACGAGTACACGCACATCCTCCACCTCGACTCGATCGGCGGCCTGGCCCGCTGGTACAACGCGCTGTTCGGCAAGACCTGGGCGCCCAACCAGGTCATGCCGCGGTGGATCATCGAGGGCCTGGCCACCTACGAGGAGAGCAAGCGCTCGTCGGCCGGCCGCACCCGGGCCAGCCTGTTCGACGCCTACCTGCGGGTGCCGGTGCTGGCCGGCGACGAGCAGCGCCTCGACGAGTTCACCAACTCGCCGCTCAAGTTCCCGCGCGGCAACGCCGCCTACCTCTACGGCTCGCACTTCCTCAAGTACGTCTTCGATCGGTTCGGCGACGACGCCGCGCGGCGGATGTCGTGGGCCAGCGGCGGCGCGACCGTCCCGTTCGGCACCAACCGCCAGCTCCAGGCCGCGATCGGCCACGGCTTCGACGAGCTGTTCCCGGCGTGGCACCGCCACCTGCGCGATCGCGCCACCCTGCAGCTCGAGGCGATCGAGCGCCGCGGCCGCCGGGTCGGGCGCCGGCTGACGGTGGTCGGCGAGTTCGCGCGCAACCCGCGCTACACCGCCGACGGCGCCGAGCTGTGGTTCACCGAGAACGACGGCCTGCACCGGGACGCGGTCCGCGCGATCCCCGCCGGCGGCGATCGCCGCGTGGCCCGCGACGTCGCGCGGATCGACCGCATGGGCGGGTTCGACGTCGACAGCGACGGCCAGCTGGTGATCGAGCAGACCCAGTTCTACCAGGACGTCTACGCGTTCCAGGATCTGGTGCTGGTCGACCCGGCCAGCGGGCGGACGACGCCGCTCACCCGCCGCGAGCGGGCCCGCGATCCGGCGCTGTCGCCCGACGGCGAGCAGGTCGCGTACTCCAAGAACGGGACCAGCCAGAGCGAGCTGTGGGTGATGGCGACCCGCACGCCGGCCCAGCGGCGCCGGGTGTGGCGCGGCGCCGGCCGCTTCGATCAGGCGTTCATGCCGGCGTGGTCGCCCGACGGTCAGCGGCTGGCGTTCGTGGCCTGGCGCGCCGGCGGCGCCCGCGACGTGCTGGTGGTCGACGTCGCGTCGGGCGCGGTCACCGCGATCACCGACGACCGCGCGCTCGAGGACAACCCGCGGTGGTCGCCCGACGGCCGCTACCTGTACTTCACCAGCGACCGCACCGGCGTCGCCAACGTCTACGCCCGCGAGCTGGCCACCGGCGCCGACTGGCAGGTCACCAGCACCACCGGCCACGTCTCGGAGCTGGCGGTCTCGCCCGACGGCCGGCGGCTGGCGTACGTCGACTTCGTCGGCACCGGCACCGACGTCTTCGAGCTCGACCTCGATCCCCGGCAGTGGGCGCCGGCCCGGCCCTACGTCGATGATCGCCCGCCGCCGACGACGATCGCCGACGACGAGGCGGCGGTGACCGCGCCGCGCGCCTACCGCGCGCTCGAGACGCTGGCGCCGCAGGCGTGGACCGCGCAGCTCGCGCTCGGCACCTTCGGCCAGGCCGCGGTGGTGGCCACCAACGGCACCGACATCGCCGGGCTGCACGCCTACAACCTGGTCACGACGCTCGAGTTGGCCCGCGGCGACGTCAACGTCGGCGCCGCCTACGGCTACAGCGGCTGGCGCTACGGCCCCCGCGTCGCCGCCGCGCGCACGCTGGCCCACCGCACCTCGATCCGCATCGACGGCCAGGCGCGGCCGTGGGACGAGGAGATCCTGTCGGCGTCGGCCGGCGTCGGCGTGCCGGTGCGGCGCGGCGCCGACGGCGCGCTGGCGATGTCGTTCGACTACGCGATCGACTGGGTGCGCCGGGCCGACGCGCCGTCGACCACCGCCGATCCGACGCAGACCTTGCCCGGCGTGCCGCGCTCGGACTTCGTCAACGCCGGGCTCGGCATGCGCCTGAGCTACGGCAACGTCCGCGGCTACCTGTACAACCTCGGGCCCAGCGAGGGCCACGAGCTGTCGGTCGGGCTGCGGCTCGATCACCCGGCGCTGGGCGCCAGCCAGCGCGCGCTGACGGTGTCGTGGTTCTGGCGCGGCTACTGGAAGCTGCCGTGGGGCGACACGCCGGCGCTGGCGCTGCGCCTCGCCGGCGCCACCCGGGTGAGCGATCTGTCGCGCGGCGGCAGCTACGGCGTCGGCGGCATGCCGGTGCAGGACGTCGTGCAGGCGGTGATCGACTCGACCCGCACCGGCTCGACCGGCTACCTGCGCGGCTACCCGGTGCGCGCCGCCGCCGGCAACACCTTCCACCTCGCCAACCTCGAGTACCGCCACCAGCTGGCGACGATCGAGCGCGGCGCGTCGACGTTGCCGGTCTACCTGCGCCGCGTCCACCTGGCCGGGCTGGTCGACGTCGGCGCCGCCTACGACGGCGAGCCCACCGCCGACGCGGTCAAGCCGGCGATCGGCGCGGCGCTGCGGCTCGACACGATCGTCGGCTACTACATCCCCGGCACGTTCGAGCTCGGCGTCGCCCGCGGCCTGGCCGACGAGGGCCAGACCGACAGCTGGTTCTTGCTCACCGGCAGCATGTAGCGCGGCCGCCGGTCACGCGCCGACCCGGCACGCCCACAGCGCCCGGCGCAGCGCGCCCTCGTCGAGGTCGTCGCCGATGACCACCAGCTCGGTGCGCGGCGGCCCCGGCCAGGCCAGGCCGCGGCGCAGCTCGAGCACCGCGCCGGCCCGCTCGACGAAGCCGGCCCGCTCGTCGCCGGCCAGGCGGACGAAGCCCTTGGCGCGGACCAGGCGGTCGCCCAGCTCGCGCAGCACCGCCAGCACGCCCTCGCCGTGCAGCGGCGACGGGTCGGCGAAGATCGCCGCGGTCAGCTGGCCGTGGCGGTGCGGCCGCGGCGCCGGCCCGCGCGTGTGCAGGTCGCGGACCTCGAGCAGCCACGCGGTCAGCGCCAGCGCGCCGTCGTCGTCGTCGGGGAAGCTGGCCACCTCGGCGGTCGGCGCCAGCACGCCCAGCCGGGCCCGGGTCGCGACGTGCTGGGCGACGTCGGCGCGGTCGAGCTTGCGCAGCAGCACCCGATCGGCGGCGCGCAGCTGGGCCCGGGCCTCGTCGTGGCGATCGAGCTGCGCCGCGCCGGCCTCGGCGTCGACCACGCACACCACGCCGGCCGGCAGGATCCGCGACCGCACCGCCGGCGGCACGCGGTCGAGCCCGTCGAGGATCGCCTCGGGCTCGGCGATGCCGGTGGTCTCGAGCACGACGTGGGTCGGCTGCGAGCGCGCGACCACCTCGCCGATGCCGTCCCACAGGTCGCTCTTGAGGTCGACCTTGCAGCACACGCAGCCGCCGGCCAGCTCGAGCACGTCGGAGCCGCGGGCGACGATCAGCCGGGTGTCGATCGCGATCCGGCCCAGCTCGTTGACCAGCACCGCGATGCGCCGGCCGTGGGGCGCGGCCAGCATGCGGTTGAGGGTCGTGGTCTTGCCGACGCCCAGGAACCCGGTGAGGATCGTGAACGGCACCGCGGCCGCGTCGGCCACGGTCATGGGCGCGGCTTGAGCAGGCGCTCGACGTTGCGGATCAGCGTCTCGCGGACGAACGGCTTCATGACCAGCTCGTCGGCGCCTTGCTCGGCCTGGGCGTCGGTCAGGCTGACGTAGGCCGAGCACATCATCACGATCGGCAGGGCCCGGGTCGCGGGGTCGGCGCGCAGCCGCCGGCACACCTCGGCGCCGTCGATCCGCGGCAGGTTGGCGTCGATCACCAAGAGCTCGGGCGCCTGGCGGGCGATCAGCGTCAGCGCCGCCTCGCCGTCGCGGGCGACCTCGACGGTGTGGCCGCGGCCCTCGAGCGTGCGCGCCACCATGCGCACCACGTCGAGCTCGTCGTCGACCACCAGGATGCGCGCCATGTCACTCGTCGATCAGCGCCTGCAGGCAGGTCTCGGTGACCGACGCGTCCCAGTCGCGCTTGTTGATGAGGTACATGCGGATCCGGCCCTGCTTGTCGATCACGAACGACTCGGGCACCGCCTTGATGCCCCACGCGGTGGCGATCGCGCCGATGTTGGAGTCGTCGTCGGGCGGCGGGTCGAGCATGACCTGGAACGGCGCGCCCTTGGGCAGCGCCTTCTTGACGTCGTCCCAGGTGCGGTCCGAGGCCAGCGTCACGACCTTGAAGTCGGGGCCGGCCAGGTCCTCGGTCATGTTGACCAGCGACGGCTTCTCGGCCTTGCAGACGTTGCACCACGAGGCCCAGAAGTTGAGCAGCACCACCTTGCCGCGGAAGTCGGACAGGTGGACGGTCTTGCCGTCGTGGGTGGTCACCGAGAAGTCGGGAGCCTCGCGCGGCAGGTTGCCGAGCGCGGGGTTGGTGGGCGAGGCCTCGAGGCTGGTGCAGGCCGCCTTGACCTCGCGCGCCGCGGCCCGCGGCGTCATCCACGCCACCATCCCGGCCATCCCGGCCACCATCGTGATCACGCCGGCGGTGACCAGCACCTTGCGGAGGTCGACCATGGGCGGCGCGGGAGAGGGGGCCTGGGCCATGGCCGCACTGTAGCAGAGCTGGGCGCCGCGCAACGCGGCCCCCGCGTCGGCCGCCGCGACACGTCGTCGCCTGCTACACTCGGGGCAATGTCCACCGCGGCGTCGGCCGTGGCCGCCGAATCGACGAGCCCGCCCGTGTCGCTGTTGCCCCGCAGCGGCATCGGGGTGGCCGGCTACGAGCTCGTGATCGCGCCCCAGGGCAACCCGGCGATCCGGCTCGACGCGCGCCTGCTCGACCGCATCGAGCTGATCGGGCGGTCGCCGACCAGCGCCGCGGTCACGTCGGGCGCGGCCGCGGTCGGGGCCACGCTGGGCGCGCTGAGCGTGGTGCCGGGCGGCATCTTCGTGGTCGCCGGCCTCGGCTACTTCGCGTTCGAGCGGCTGGCCGAGGCCCGCCGCCGCGCGCGCAACCGCGACCTCCTGCTGGCGCTCGGCGACCTCGAGGTCGCGCTGCACGTCGCCGACGGCCCCGAGGCCGCCAAGCGCATCGCCGATCAGCTCGCGCCGTACACCCGGTCGGCGCCGATCGGCCGCCCCGAGGTCTACGAGGACGCCCGGCGCCGGCTGCAGGCGTCGTTGGCCGGCGACGGGGGCCGGGCCGCGAAGAAGGAGATCGATCGCGCGCTGGCGGTCGGCTCGGACACCGTCGCGGTCAGCGGCGGCTTCTTGCAGATCGGCCAGGTCGGGTTCCGCATCGACGAGGTGCGCGACTACGCGCTGCGCGGGGCCAACCTGGCGCTGCCCGGTGGGCGGTTCCTGCAGGCGGCGATGGGGCTGCTGGTGGTGGCCGCCGAGGAGCGCAGCCGCGCCGGGGAGGATCTGGCGGCGCTGTCCAAGCGCATCGGCGAGTACGAGGCGTGGACCGGCCGCTCGGCCGGGCGGTAAGCGCGGGCTACTCGGCGGCGCGGGCGCGGGCGCCGAGGCCGTCGAACACCACGGCGTCGGCCATCGCCAGGTCGGCGGCGCGCGGGCCGTGGACCGCCAGGCCGATCAGCGCCGGCGCGGCCGGGCTCTCGCCGTAGGTCGGGTCGACCGCGCGCCAGCGGCCGCCGGTCCAGGCCACCACCCAGCGGTGGCGCACCAGGCGGTCGCCGTCGAGCCGGAGCCCGGTGACCACCCGGGTGGCGATGCCGGCGTCGTCGGCCATCGCCACCAGCTGCAGCGCGTGGGTGGTGCAGTCGCCGCGGGTGGCGGCGCGGGCCGCGCCGACCGTGGTCGCGGTGGTGCCGAGGTCATCGACCACCGCGTCGGCGACCGCGGCGGTCAGCCGATCGACGTCGCCGGTGCGATCGCGGCCGCTCGGGCCCGGCGCCAGCTCGCCGCGCGCGACCGCCGACAGCGCGACCCGCCAGCCACCGCCGGGCCGGCGCCACACCAGCTGCCCCGGCACCGCCGGGATCGCGACCCGGGCGTCGGGGAAGTCGATCACCGCGGCGGCGCCGCCATCGATCGTCAGCGCGTTGCCGTCGACCACCTCGATCGGATCGAAGCGCGGCGCCGGCACGCCGGCCGGGCGGCGGATCGCGGTGACGCCGTCGCCGCTGTCGATCTCGGTGGGCAGGCCGTCGGCGCCGAACCGCAGGCGCGCGGTGACGACGCCGCCGTCGATGGCCAGGGTCGCCAGCCAGCCGTCGCCGGTCGGCGCCACGGTGAGGTCGGCGATCGCGAAGCCCCAGCCGGCGAGCAGCGCCGGGCCGCGGTAGCCGCCGCCGGCGACCGCGTGGGCCAGCACGTCCTCGAACGGCGGCGCCCACGGCAGCTCGATCGGCGGCTCGCCGCGCACCTCGACCGCCCAGCCGGCGCCGGTCGCGGTGGCCACGCCGCTGGCGCGATCGCCGTCGTCGAGCGACACCCGCACCGGCCGCGCGTCGTCGCGCTCGATCGTCAGCGCGACCTCGTGCGCCACCGCCTGGGCGCCGCGGCGCACGACGATCCGCTCGCGGCGCTCGAGGCGCAGGCCGTCGTCGCGCTGGACCGCGTCGCCGATCAGCGCGCCGTGCCAGCGCAGGTCGTAGCTGGCGCTGGTGGCGGCCGGCGCCACGTCGAGATCGTCGAACGGATCGGCGGTGAGCCGGGTCCCGGTGGGGCCACAGGCGGTGAGGGCGAGCACGAACGGCCACGATCGGCGCATCGAAAAACGATCGTAGGCCGGCTTCGCGGCGGATCGCAAACTCGCGTCGGCCGGCCGCGCGCGACCGCGGTGTACGCTGGGGCCGATGCTCGCCGAGAAGTGCCCGAACTGCGGAGCGTTCCTGCCGGTGCGGCGCGCGGGCGTCACGATCCGCGCCTGCGAGTTCTGCGAGCTCGAGGTGCCGGGCGGGGTGGTCGAGGTCGAGGCGCTGGCCGGGCCGTCGTCGACGTGGCTGCCGCCGCACCCGCCGGTCCGGCGCGTCGAGCGGCCGGCGGCGCCGTCGGCCGGCCGCCTGGCGATCGCGCTGGTGATCAGCGTGGTCGCGGTGCTCGGCGTCGTGGCGTTCGTGATCACCTCGGTCCGGACGGGGGCGCCGGCCTCGCGACCGGTCGCCGCGCCGCCGCCCGCGGTCGCGGTCACCGCGCCGCCGCCGGAGCCACGCGCGCCGCCCGACCCGCCCGAGCGCGCCGCGCTGCGGGCCGCGATCGCCGCCGCCGGCGACGTCGCCGCGCTCGATCCGCTGGCGCTGCTGCCGTACGTCGATCAGCGCGCCCGCGCCGCCGCGCCCGACGCGCGGCTGCTGTCGGTGCAGTGCACGTCGGTCGGCGCCGCTGGCACCGCCGACCTCACGCTGGCCAGCGGCCGGTGCAGCTACGCGTACCGCACGCCGGCCGGCACCGAGCGCCCGCCCGACGTGCCGGTCGGGGTGTCCACCGACTACCCCTGCGCGGTCGAGCTCGCGGTCGACGCCGGCGTCACCCAGCCCGACGTGCGGGTGGCGCGGCGGTCGCTCGACCTGTGCCGGATCCACCACGCGGTGCGGCCGCCGGCGTGCACGTTCGCCGCGGCGTGGGAGCGCGCGCTGGCCGCGGGGGCGCCGCGCGACGCGGTGGCGCGGGTCCGGTTCGCCGGGCGCTACCAGTCGGGCTACGACCCGGTCGATCCCGCCGACGACTTCGACGTGCCCGAGCGCGGCCGGTGGTCGGTCGAGATCGCGCGCGATGGCCAGGACGACCTGCGCTACGAGTTCCGCGACGACTGCGGCGCGCCGCCGCCGTCCGCCGACGCGCAGGCGCTGCGCGCGGAGGTCACCAAGGCCCGGCCGGCGCTGGCCCGCTGCCTGACCAAGGCGGTCGGCGGCGCGCGCGGGGTCGAGGCGCTGGGCATGCGCTGGCGGCTCGACGTCGATCGCCGCGGCGCGACCCGGGTCGCGTTCTTCGACGCCGACGTCGACCTCGAGGGCGCCTTCGAGGGCGACCTCGATGGCATCCGCGCGCGGTGGGCCGACTGCGCCAACGCGCTGCCGCCGCGGTGGCGCGTGGCGCCGGCGCTGGCCGGCGTCGTGGTCGACCTGCGGGTCGAGCCCGCGGGCGCGCTGGCCATCGACCTCGAGCCGCCCGCCGCGGTCGTCGCGGTCGAGGCGGCCCCGGCCGGCGCGCCGGCGCGCTAGCATCGGTGGATGGGGAATCAGCTCGCGGCCCTGTGCGCCGCGCTCGGGATCGTCGCGGCCTGCAAGGCGGGGAGCCGCGACGCGCGGCAGCAGGGCGGGGCGGTCGCCCCCGCGATCGCCCCCGACGCCAGCGCCGTCACCGCGGCGAACCCACCGCCGCCGCCGATGCCGACCAGCGCGCCGCCGCCGCCGATGCCGACCAGCGCGCCGCCGCCGCCGATGCCGACCAGCGCGCCGTCCCCCGCGCTGCCCGAGCTGATCACCGAGGCGCTGTACCGCGCGCCCGGCGGCGGCGCCCAGGCCCGGCTGCCGAGCGCCGAGCTGCTCGGCGCCGGCTGGACCCGCCAGCTCCGCCACGACGGCGGGGTCGCGGTGATCCAGCTCGCGTACCGCGCCGGCGGCCAGCGCGCCCAGGTCGAGCTGCGCTTCCCGCCGCACCAGGCCGCCGCGATCCCGGCGCGCGCGCTGGCCGAGGCCAGCGCCGCGGTGGTGGCCAAGCAGATCCCGGGCGCGGCGATCGTCGGCGGCCAGGCGCTGCCGCTGCCGGGCGGCGACGCCTGGGGCGTGGCGCTGGCGACCACCGCCGCCGGCGCGGCGGTGACGCTCGGCGTGGTCGCGGTGACCGACGGCGGCGACGCGGTGATCGTCACCACGATGGCCCACGCGGCGCTGTTCGACGCGCCGGCCGTCAAGCCGGTGCTCGACGCGCTGTTCGCCGGCCTCCAGGTCGGGCGCAAGGTCGCGCGCGCCCCGTCGCTGACCCCGCCGACGCCGCTGACCGGCGTGTTCATCCGGATCGGCCCGGCGCTCGGCGAGGTCCACCTGGTGGCGTTCGATCCGCGCGGCTGGGCGCTCGACGAGCGCGACGCCGGCGCGATCGACGTCGACGCCGCCTACGCGATCCGCGGCGGCGCCCTGGCCCGCTACCAGGTGGTCGGCGACGTGGTCCAGGTGACCTACCCCGCGGGCGCGCGCGATGACTTCCAGCGCAACGGCCCCGATCTCACGCTCGACGGTCGCAGCTACTGCCACGCCGCCGCCACCGACGGCCTGACCCTCGCCGGCCGGTGGGCCTCGTCGAGCTTCACCGCCTCGACCAACGTCGTCGGCGAGACCTTCACCGCCAGCGCGTCGTCGTCGTACACGTTCACCCGCGACGGCCGCTACGCCGACGCGTCGACCGCCTCGGCCACGCTGAGCCAGCCGGTCGCGCCCGGCGATCCCGCCCGGCCGACCACCACCGCCGGCGCCAGCGCCGACGACGGCCCCGGCACCTACCGCATCCGCGGCGATCGGCTGTGGCTCACCCGCGGCGGCGCCACCCGCGCCGTGCCGTTCTACCTGCGCGCCTGCGGCAGCGATCCGCAGGCGATGCTGATCATCGACGGCGCGCTCTACCTACGCGACGACTGACGGCGCGGCGGCTCAGTACGTGCGCACGTTGTTGACCCAGTAGCCGGTCATCTCGCCGGGCGGGTGCAGCGGCGTCAGCGTGCAGTCGACGGTGACGCCGCCGACCACCATCATCTGCGCGTCGACCACGCGCCACATGTCGCCGGCGCTCGAGCCCGACGAGTCGAAGTTGGTGAGCTGGTTGCCCGGCCCGCCGTAGGTCGCGCGCAGCGTGCCGCCGCAGTACACGTTGACCAGCGGGTGCACCACGCCGGTGCCGCTGTAGTAGTGCGCCATCACCCGGAACGACTCGCCGTTGCCCGGCACGTCGACGTTGATGTTCTCGGGCACGCCGTTGGCGTTGATGCTGTCGATGTCGAGGCGCGGGTTGCGGCAGTAGCCCAGGGTCTGCCACTGGCTGCCCTCGGGTCCGCCCACGCACTCGGCCAGCGGGCTGTTGGCGTAGCCCCAGTTGGGCGCGCCGGCGCCGGCGCCGGCCTTGCAGTTCGAGTAGTAGCAGTCGTCGGTGTTGGTGAACCAGTCGGTGGTGGTGCCCGGGCGGTGCAGGTGCAGATCGATGTCGGTCGCGCTCGAACGATCCGAGCACAGCTCGACGCGCAGGCCGGGGTTGGCGATGTGGACGATGAACGTGCACACGTAGACCTGGCCGGTCGGCGTCGTGATGCGGACGCGCACCGTGTAGTCGCCCGACAGCGTCGGCCGCAGCGTCAACGTCGACGTGCCCTGGCCGGTGAGCGTGAAGGTCTGGCGCACCGGCGAGGTGGTGGTGAGGAACAGCTGATCGCACGGGCCGCCGGTGACCTCCCAGCTCCACGACGCGACCGCGCCGCCGAAGAACTGGCTGCCGTCGATCACGTAGTCGACGAACGGCGCGCCCTCGGGCAGCGAGCCCGAGCTCGGGCAGGCCAGCGAGACCGTGCCGCAGCCGGGCGCGTCGTCGGCGCAGCCGTTGCAGTTGTTGTCGAGGCCGTCGCAGGTCTCGGCCGCCGGCGACAGGCCGCCGGTGCACGGGCCCCAGGTGGCGCCCGACGTCGCGCAGGTCTGGGTGCCATCGATGCACGCGCCGACGTCGCGGCGGCCCGGCGGGCCGCGGAAGCACGCCTGCACCGCGCCCGGCGTGCACGCGCAGCCCTCGTCGACCGCGCCGTTGCAGTTGTCGTCGGCGCCGTTGCCGCACACCTCGGCGGCGACGCAGCCGTCGGCCACCGGGGTGGTGCAGGTCAGCGACTCGCACGCGTCGCCCACGCCGTTGGTGTTGGCGTCGGTCTGGGTCGGGTTGGCGACCAGCGGGCAGTTGTCACACGCGGTGCCGACGCCATCGCCGCCGCCCTCGGCGCCGTCGCCGTCCTGCTGGGTCGGGTTGGCGGTGGTGCGGCAGTTGTCGAGCGCGTCGACGACGCCGTCGCCGTCGCTGTCGTCGCAGGCGTCGCCCATGCCGTCCATGTCGGCGTCGGCCTGGGTCGGGTTGGCCACCAGCGCGCAGTTGTCGGGCGTGTTGGCCAGGCCGTCGCCGTCGATGTCCGCGTCGCAGACGTCGCCGAACTCGTCGCCGTCCAGGTTGGCCTGGCCCATGTTCGCGAGGTCGGGGCAGTTGTCGACGGCGTCGAAGATCGTGTCGCCGTCGCGGTCCTCGCAAGCGTCGCCGGTGCCGTTGCCGTTGGCGTCGGCCTGGGTCGGGTTGGCGACCGTCGGGCAGTTGTCGCAGACGTCGCCGTCGCCGTCGCCGTCGCCGTCGGCCTGGGTCGGGTTGGCGATCGCCGGGCAGTTGTCGTCGGCGTCGTAGGCGCCGTCGCCGTCCGAGTCCTCGCAGACGTCGCCGACGCCGTTCATGTTGCCGTCGGCCTGGTCCGCGTTGAGATCGGCCGGGCAGTTGTCGCAGGCGTCGCCGACGCCGTCGCCGGGGCCCTTGGCGCCGTCGCTGTCGAGCTGATCGGTGTTGGCGGCGGCCTGGCAGTTGTCGACCGCGTCGAGCACGGTGTCGCCGTCGGTGTCCTGGCAGGCGTCGCCCATGCCGTCGGTGTTGAAGTCGGCCTGGGTCGGGTTGACCACCGCCGGGCAGTTGTCGCACGCGTCGCCGCGCCCGTCGCCGTCGGTGTCGGTCTGGGTCGGGTTGGCCGCGGCCGGGCACACGTCGCAGGCGTCGCCGACGCCGTCGCTGTCGCCGTCGAGCTGCATCGGATCGGCGGCCGCCGGGCACACGTCGCAGGCGTCGCCGACGCCGTCGGGGGTCAGCTGCGCGGGCAGGATGGTCACCGCGTCGTTGGTGGCGCTGAAGGAGGCGGCGGCGCGCCCGGGCAGGAACGCCGCGGTCAGGCCGTCGGGGCTCTCGGCGCCCTGGGTGTGCGGGCGGCCGTCGGTGCTGCAGGTCGCGCACTGGATCTCGATGACGTTGGTGGTCTCGTGCAGGATGATCTGCCCGGTCACCGGCGCGCCGCCGCCGCTGTAGTGGCGCACGCCGTTCCACGACACCACCAGCTCGCGGTCCGGGGCGGTGCCGGTGGTGCCGTAGGTGATCGTCCCGGTGGCGTCGGTGATCATGTCGACCCAGTACAGCGCGATCAGGCCGTTGGGGGTCGCGGCGTTCGGGATCGCGCCGCCCTCGCAGCAACCGGCGGTGCTGACGTCGCCGAACGTGATGAAGCCGTTGGTCGACGCGTTGAACGTCGTCATCGGGGTGCCGAAGAAGTCGAACGTGAAGCCGATCGGCAGCGGCGCCGAGATGGTGTCGTCGCCGCTGACCGCGACCGTGGTCGGGGCCGGGCGCAGGTTGAACGTGCCGGCGGCGGCCACCGGATCCGGCCGGGTGTCGGTGTCCTCCTGCCCGGGGTTGGTCACGGTGTCGCAGTTGTCGACCGCGTCGTCGACGGTGTCGCCGTCGTCGTCGGGGTCGCAGGCGTCGCCCATCGGGTCGGTGTCGTGGTTGGCCTGGTCGCCGTTGGCGGTCAGCGGGCAGTTGTCGGCGGCGTCGAGCACCGTGTCGTTGTCGTCGTCGGGATCGCACAGGTCGCCGGCGGCGTCGCCGTCGTTGTTGGCCTGGTCGGCGTTGGGCTCCAGCGGGCAGTTGTCGTCGCCGTCGAGCACGCCGTCGCCGTCGGTGTCGATCGGGGCGGCGTCGACGTCCATCGCGTCGACGTCCATCGCGTCGACGTCCATCGCGTCGGTGTCGACCGCGCCGTCGACGCCGATCGGGCTATCGATGCGCGCGTCGACGATCTGCGTGCCGCCGTCCTCGCAGGCGGCGAGGGTCAGCGCGAGCGCCCCGACGCACGCGACGAGCGCACGACGGATCTGTCCAGTCAACGTGGAGGTCCCCATCCGGCCATCCTATGCCTGGGCGCCTGGCGCGGATCAACCGCCTTCTGGGAAAAGGCGATCAGCGTTCGGTCGAGCACCGGCCCACGCGCCAGGCGTCTCGCGTCTTGGTGGGAGGCTCGGCGGGGACCTGGCCCCGCCGAGGAGGTGCGGCGACGCACCTCCTGAAACTCAGAACCGCCCGACCACGACGACGCCGGCGCCGTCGGCCGACGC
>Ga0073899_10002621_pt1 | contig 16089 bp, 9 predicted proteins | sample KloWWTmetaKNB5Ph_FD_88975 | JGI IMG/M metagenome (GOLD analysis project Ga0073899, IMG submission 88975) | Active sludge microbial communities from Klosterneuburg, Austria, studying microevolution and ecology of nitrifiers - Klosterneuburg... | ecosystem: Engineered > WWTP > Aerobic digester >...
CACTTGCTGCCGGCCTGACCTGTGCAGCCACTCTTGGCCCGCGCGCGGCGCTGGCCGACGAGCCCGTGCGACCCACGCGCGTCGATCCCGGCCTGTACCCGCCCTCGGGCACTCAGCTCAACCTGGCGCTCGTGGGGGTGGGCGTGACCTCGTTCTGGTATGGCGCTGCGCTGGGCGCGTCTTACGCCTGGCCCGATGCGCCGGGCGCGGCGGACTTGCGTATTCCGGTCGCAGGCCCGTGGATGGCCCTGGGCGAGACTGGCTGCGCCGACGACGACCCGAACTGCTCCATGTTCACGGTGGTGCTGCGCGCGATCTTGACCACGATCGACGCCGTGGGGCAGACCGGCGGCGTGCTGGCGGTCGCCGAGGCCGCGTTCATGCCGATTCAGGCGGCCGCGCCCGCGAAGGGCCGCCCGCTGCCCCGGCTGCGGCGCGAGCAGGGCGTGCTCGTGCGGCCCGTCCCCTATGCCGCGGGGAAAGACGCACTCGGCCTCGGGCTGGTCGGTCAGTTCTGATCGCGCGGGCGTGAAACCCCGGGGCCATCGTTTCACGCGCAACTGCTGCGCTCGAAGTGCCAGCGTTTGCGCGCGGATCGCGGCGATTCGACGATCGGGGGTGAAAGTCGATTCGAGGCGTGTTAATCCGCCACGCTTGGAGGTCGCACGGTGAGTCGACGTACGAAGTTCGTATTCATCACCGGCGGAGTCGTCTCTTCCATCGGGAAGGGGCTGGCCAGCGCCTCGATCGGTGCGTTGATGGAGGCGCGCGGTCTCCGGGTCACGCACATGAAGCTCGACCCGTACATCAACGTCGACCCGGGGACGATGTCGCCGTACCAGCACGGTGAAGTCTACGTCACCGATGACGGCGCCGAGACCGACCTCGACCTCGGGCACTATGAGCGCTTCACCGCGTGCCGACTGACGCGCCAGGCCAACATCACCACCGGCCGCATCTACGAGGCGGTGATCAGCAAAGAGCGCCGCGGCGAGTATCTGGGCGCCACCGTGCAGGTGATTCCGCACATCACCGACGAGATCAAGGCGCGGGTGAAGGCGGCCACCGCCGACGCGGACATTGCCATCATCGAGATCGGCGGGACGGTCGGCGACATCGAGTCGTTGCCGTTCCTCGAGGCGATCCGCCAGGTCAAGCTCGAGGCGGGGCACGAGAACGCGGTCAGCGTGCACGTCACGCTGGTGCCGTTCATCCCCACCGCGGGTGAGCTGAAGACCAAGCCCACCCAGCACTCGGTCCGCGAAATGCGCGAGATCGGCATCCAGCCCGACATCCTGATCTGCCGCTGCGATCGGCCGATTGCCCGGGGATTGAAGGAGAAGATCGCGCTCTTCTCCAACGTGCCCGTGGGCAGCGTGATCAGCGCGGTGGACGTGGGCTGCATCTACGAGCTGCCCCTGGTGCTGCACGCCGAGGGGCTCGACACCGTGATCGCCGAGCGGTTGAACATCTGGTCGCGCGAACCCGAGCTCAGCCACTGGAAGCGCACCGTCGACAAGTTCAAGAAGCCGGCCAACGGCAGCACCAAGATCGGCGTGGTCGGGAAGTACGTCCACCTGAAAGACAGCTACAAGTCCCTGCACGAAGCGCTGGTGCACGGCGGGCTGGCCCACGACGCTGCAGTCGAGCTCGAGTACATCGACTCGGAGCAGATCGAGCGCGGCAGCGCCGCAGCCATGCTCAGCGGGCTGGACGCGATCTTGGTGCCCGGCGGCTTCGGCGATCGCGGCGTCGAGGGCAAGATTGCGGCCATCCGTTACGCACGCGAGAACAAGGTGCCGTTCTTCGGCATCTGCCTGGGCATGCAGCTGGCCGTGATCGAGTATGCGCGCCACGTCTGCAACCTGAAGGGCGCAAGCTCCACCGAGTTCCAGAAAGACGCGCCGCACCCGGTCATCGACCTGATGCCCGACCAGCTGGGCGTGAAAGACAAGGGCGGCACCATGCGCCTGGGCGCCTACCCGTGCACGCTCTTGTCGGGCAGCCGCGCCGCGCAGATCTACGGCGCCGGCGAGATCAGCGAGCGCCACCGCCACCGCTTCGAGTTCAACAACGACTACCGCGAAGCGCTCACCAAGGCCGGCCTGGTGCTGAGCGGCACCAGCCCCGACGGCCGCCTGGTCGAGATCGTCGAGCTGCCCGAGCACCCGCACTTCGTCGGGTGCCAGTTCCACCCCGAGTTCAAGAGCCGCCCGATGGCGGCCCACCCGCTGTTCAGCCACTTCGTGGCTGCGGCGCTCCGCCGCCGGGACGAGCTGGCGGCGTCGGCCCGGGGCGAAGCCGGCCAAAAAGACGCCTCGAGCAGCGTCAACTGACGAAGCGCACGCGCGGCCCGGCGGTCACGCGGATCTGCTCGGCTGCGAGCAGGTCTCCGTCCAAGACGTAGGGGCCCGGCCCATCGGGGAACCGCACGCACGCCTCGCTCATCAGGTCGTCGAAGCACCCGCTGCCGCGCAGGCGCCGACCCAGCAGCACGCGCGGGGCCTGTGGTCCGAGGGCGCGGGCCGAGAGCGGAGCGGCGACCAGGTGAGGGCGCTCGGGGTCTTCGGCCGCGCGATGCGTGACCCAGAGGTGTAGCCCCAGATCGCGGACGACCGAGCACACCACCAAGCTGTAGGCCCGCGGCGCCAGCACCTGCCCGTCGACCTCGAGCGTGCAGGGCAACGGGTCCAGCACGCTGCGCGAATACGAGTCGGACACGAACGATCCGACGAACACCCGTGCCACGATCTTCGCGGCGCCCGCGTAGCCGCCCGCCCCGGTCGCGTAATAGCGCTGGAAGAAGCGTGCCACGAGCCCGGTGCCGAAGATGAAGCCGATGCGAGTCCTGCCGCCCACTTCGCTGACGCGCAGTGTGGGGTGGGTGACGAGGGTGACGTCTCCCGAGGGGTCCGCTGCGCGCCGCACCGCCGCCAGCAGGCCCTGCTTCTGGCCCAGGTTGCGTGCCACCGTCGCCACCGTGCCCCCCGGCGCGAGGCAAATCTCGGGCAGCGGGTCGACGCCGCTCGCCACCAGCGCCGAGAGCCCGGCCATGAACGTCCCGTCGCCACCGCACAGCACCACGCGGTCGACGCCGGCGGTTTTCATCTCGGCGGCAGCCCGCTCGAGCTCGCCCAGGTCATGCGTCACGACCACCCGGCGCGCCCCCGCGGCGGCCCGCTGAACGGCGGCGATTTGGCGCGGATCTGCCGCAAAAGCCGCGGCGTTCGCGTTGACGACGACCTCGGTCCTCACTGTGCTATCACCGTCCGAGCATGCGCGCTCGCTCTGCCCAGGTTCTCATCGGCCTCACCCTGCTGCTCGCCGGCTGCGGCACTGCTCAGGTCGTGGACACCGCCCTACACGGGGATCTGGCGTCGCTCAAGCGGGACGTGCAACGCAGCCGCGAATCCGGCCGGCTCGACAAGTCGACGGTCGAGGATCTGGCGTGGGCCGTGGCGGGTCGCGAGCTCCGGTCGGCCAGCGGCAGCGCCGCCGTCGAACGGGTCCGAGACGTCCGCAGCTGCGCCCGCCCGCTGCTGCGCGTGCTCGAGGCGCGCGCAGAGCAGGCCGACGACGCCGCCGCCGAAGCCACGGCGACCTTGTTCGAGCTGGGCCAGCGTGACGCCCGCGATCTGGTGAAGCGTCACCGCGACGCCTCGAGCGGGGCGTGGCGCGCGGTGGGGGCGCGCGCGGCAGTCGCCAAAGAGCTGGGGCCACTGCGTCGCAAGCTGTTCGCCGATCCCGACGAGCGGGTGCGGCGCGCGGCGCTGCGCGCCGCGATGGAGGCGCGTTCCAGCGACGATCTGGACGCCGCGCTCGAGGCCGCGCGCCTCGATCCCGATGCGGTGAGCCGCGGGCACGCTACCCGCACGGTGGGCGCCATCGGTGGAGAGCGCGCGGTGCTGGCGCTCCGAGACCACTGGGCGCGCGCCGACGAGCCCACACGCATCACCATCATCGACGCCTGGGGAATGCCGGCGTCGTACAAAGCCGGGGGCGAGCACGAGCTCACCACCATTGCCGAGAACCAGCATGGGACCTTGGCCGTGACCGCCGCCAGCACCCTGGTGCGGGCCCAGGGGCGCTACGCCGGCTCGGGGCTGGCGGCGCTGATCCGCGCCATCGGCCAGGGCACCGAGGGCGAGCGCCGGCTCGCGATCCAGCTGGCGCCGCTTTCGGACAAAGACGTGGTGGCCGCCATCGAGAAGGCCGGCAAGGACTCGGACAAAGAGGTCCAGGTGATGGCGTTGGCCCGCCTGGCCAGCGACGGCGCTCACAAGGCCAAGTCACTCGAGGGCCTGCGAGCACTGGCCAAGAAGGACGACGAGCTCGGGCTCCAGGCCCGCGCCGCCCTGGCCGAGGCCGGCGATCCCGGCGTCAAGAAGCAGCTCACCGACCTGCTCGGCGCTCCCAAGGCCCACACCCGCACCGTGGCGGCGCGCGGCCTGCTTTCCCTGGGGGACTACCCGAATGCCGCCACTGCCCTGGCCGACGACGATCCGGGCGTGCGCACCGCGGTGGCCTGCGCGGTCCTGGCGGCCCAAAACTGAGCGCCAGCGCCCACGGGCTGATTGAATTCCCGCGGGAAGACGGCTATCCCCGCGCGTCATGAAACTCGCGCGGGGAATCTGTTTGCTGGGTCTGTCGGCGCTTGCTCTGTCGAGCACCGGCTGTCTCAAGGCGATGCTCCTCAAGGGGCAGATCAAAGGCACTCGCGACGGCTCGGCCGCGGTGAACACGCTGCACGACTGGGAGGTCGCGCGGGGCGTGGCCACGGCGGGCATCGGTCAGCTCGAGGGCTTCCACAAGCTTGCCCCCGACAACACCGACGCGCTGTTCATGCTGACCCGCGGCTGGGCGGGGTTGTCGTTCGCCTTCACCGAAGACGACTACGAAGAAGCCTACGAAAAGGGCGACGACGTGATGGCGGAGTACCACCTGCTCCGTGCGCGCGCCGGCTACGCCCGCGCCAAGCACTATGGCATCGAGCTGCTCGGGCACCACGCCAAGGGTTTCGAGGACGCGAAGCGCAACCAAGAGACGCTCTCGAAGTGGTTGAAAGAGAACTTCACCGACAAGGAGCAGGCGGAAGAGCTGCTCTGGATCGGCTACGCCTGGGTGGGCCACGTGTCGGCGTCGAAGGACGTGCCCGAGACGGTGGGTGAGCTCTACGTCGGTATCGAGATGGTGAAGCGCTCGAGCGAGCTGGACGAGACCCTGGTCTATGGCACCGCCCACACGGTTCTTGGCGCCTACCACGCGCGCACGGCCATGGCCGAGCTGGACGAGTCGAAGGCCCACTTCGAGAAGGCGATCGCCCTGAACGGCGGGAAGTTCCTGCCCACCAAGCTCAACTTTGCCCAGCGCTACTACTGCGCCAAGGGCGAGAAGGCCGCCTACGAGAAGACCCTGAACGAGGTCTTGGCCGCCGGGGACGACCTGCCCGAGGCCCGGCTGCAGAACGTGATCGCCAAACGGCGGGCCCGCCGGTACCTCGGAAACAAGGTCTGGCAGGAGGAATGCGGCTTCAAACTGTGACGCACCGCATCGCGCCGGGGCGTCAGGGTCGGCGTGCCTGGCCCCGCGCTGGATTTTCGCTTATGGAGTGATGGCTTTTCCCGGCCGCCCCGTCTCACCTGAGCCGGGCGGCCCTTCGGCTGACCAGCCAATCGTCAGGAATCGAGGAGGTAGTTCGAGATGGTCCGAAAGGTTCTCGCGGCAGCCCTGGCCGCCGGTTTCGTGTTCTTGGGTACGGCAGGCGTCGCGCAGGCGAAGTCGACGTTGAAGATGGCCACGCTGGCTCCGAAGCGCAGCCCCTGGGGCAAGGTCTTCACCACCTGGTCCAAGGCGGTAGCCAAGAAGACCGGCGACGAGGTCGAGGTCGAGTGGCTCTGGAACGGGACGGGCGGTCCTGAAGGTGGCGTGGTCGGCAAGATCAAGAGCGGCCAGCTCGCTGGCGCGGCGATCACGGGCGTGGGGCTCGCGTCGATCGACAAGCGCTTCATCGCGCTGCAGATGCCCGGGGCGTTCAGCAGCTGGGCTGCCCTCGACACTGCTCGCGAGAAGCTGGCCGGTGAGATCACCGCCGATGAAGAGCTCAAGAAGAAGTTCCACATCGCTGGTTTCGGCGACGTCGGCATCGGCCGGGTGATGAGCAAGGGTTTTGCCGTCAAGGTCCCCGACGACCTCAAGGGCAAGCACCCGGGCATGATCTCCGAGGACATCATCGCGCCGAAGGTCTACGAGGCCATCGGCGGCGTGTCGGGTGTGCCGTCGCCGGTCACCGGCTTCTTGCCGAAGCTGAACAGCGGCGCGATCGACGTGATGAACACCCCGTCGCTGGCGGCCGAGCAGCTGCAGTGGGCATCGCGCCTCGACCACATCAACACCGCCGAGACCTACTTCGGCATCGGTGCGGTTCTGATGAGCCAGAAGGCGCTCGACGGCCTGACCGCCGACCAGCGCGAGATCCTGAAGACCACGGGCAAGCAGGCGTCGGACGCGCTCACCAAGAAGATCCGCAGCGCTGACGCGGCGGCCTTCGAGCGGCTGAAGAAGAAGATGACCGTGCACGAGGCCACGGACGCCGAGAAGGCGGCGTGGAAGGCGGTCTTCAAGAAGGCCTGCGAGAACCTGAAGAGCTCGATCCCCGGCGAAGCGCTGACCAAAGTCGGCGCCTGCTGAGGAGAGGCCGGCGCCGCGCGCGCCGAATCGGACCGGGCCGGGGCTCACGCCTCGGCCCGCGGCCGTTTTGTGGCCCGGGCGCCGCAAGTTTGTCGCCGAGCGACGGAGAGATGCTCTAACGTGCGGCGAGCACGAATGGCGGAAAAGGACGACGATCGCGACACGAAGGACGGGGAGGCCGGCGCCGCCGAGACGGCCGAAGCGGGGCCCGAGGCGGCGCCCGAACCCGAAGAGGGTTCCACCGCGGCAGACGCGCCCGACCCAGGCGCCCCCGCGGCCCCCGAAGCCGAACCTACCCCGGGCGAGCCCAGCGAGGACGCCGAAGCGAAGCCCGCGGCGCCCCCGACGCCCGAGGTCCACGCCGAGAAGCCCCCCGAGCGTCCCGGCGCCGCCTGGGGGCTGCCGTTCGTGCGGGCAGACGCCGCCTGGACCAAGTGGGAGATGTGGCTCTGCGCCGTGGTGGTGCTGCTCGAGATCTTGGTGCTGTCGGCGTGGGTCGGGCTCAAGGGGCTGTCGACCGCGGCCGAGGGCAGCAGCAAGGCAGGCCTGGTGTTCCGGGCGCTGTCGGGCGCGCTGGTCCTCGGGCTTGCCGCGCACTTCGCGCTCAAGAGCCAGAAGCAGTCGATACGCTCGGGCGCCACCGTGGCCGCCTCGGTGGTCGGCCTGCTGCTCGCCAAGACCTGGGGCAACGTCGGCGTCGACTGGGCGTCGAACCTGCTCAACTGGTACCAGCAAGCGTCGTTCCTGACCCTGCTCGGGGGCCTGCGGGGGGTGGGGACCCGGCTCACGCTCTTGCTGACCTTGCTCGGTGGCTCGCTGGCCACCGCCGCCGGCAAGCACATCACCATCGACTTGCTCACCCGCTATCTCAGGCCGAAGCACCGCCTGCCGGTGGTGGTCACCGGCTGGCTCGGCGCCAGCATCATCGTCGGCATCGCGGCGTGGGGTTTCTTCGACCACATCGCCATCGACGAGTTCGACGCCCGCGCCGAGGCGTCTGCCGGCGAGAAGGTGTCGGCGGTGGCGACCAAGCTGGGCGAGCACGTCTTCGTCGCGCGCAAGCAGATCGCGCTGGACCTGAAGACGCTCCCCCACGTGATGAAGGGCGAGCGCTACTCCGAGTGGATGGACTCGAACGCCTGGAACGCCTGGGTCGACGAGAACGGCTTTGCCGAGCGCTACGGCGCCGACAAGGCCAAGCTGCTCAAGACCAGCGGCGACATGAAGAAGACCCCGATCGTGGTGGTGCCCGAGAAGGGTGAGCCCCGCGGCGAGCTGGTCAAGGCCGCCAACCTGGTGTTCCCCATCGGGCTGCTCATCATCTCACTCCGATTCCTGCTCTTGTGCTTGCTGGCGCTCAGCGGTCACCGCCGCGTGGACAGCGAGGCGCACGCCGACATGAACGTGGTGCCCGGCGGCAAGACCAGCGCAAAACTGGAAGATGAGCCGGCAGAGGAGAAGGCCTGATGTTGGTCCTGCTCTTCGTCCTGGTCTTTGCGCTGATCGGCGCGCCCGTGTTCGCGGTGATGGCCGGCGCTACCCAGCTGGCCTGGGCGATGCACCCCGACCAGACCAAGCACTTCATGCGCTTCCTGGCGCCCGACGTGCTCGACGAGCGCTTCGCTGGCTCGCCGATTCTGGTCACGGTGCCGCTCTTCACCTTCATCGGCTACGCGCTCGCCGAGTCGAAGGCGCCCGAGCGCATCGTCCGCGCGTCCGAGGCCTTCTTCGGCTGGCTGCCGGGCGGCCTGGCGATCGTGTGCATCATCGCCAGCGCGTTCTTCACCACGCTGACCGGCGGCAGCGCCGTCACGATCGTGGCGGTGGGCGGGCTGCTCTACCCGGCGCTGGTCAAGTCCGGCTACCCGAAGGACTACTCGCTCGGCCTGGTGATGACCGGTGGCTCGCTGGGGCTGCTCCTCCCCCCGTCGTTGCCGATCCTCATCTACTCGATGGTGGCGGGCATCGACTTCAACAAGGCATTCAAGGCGGGCGTGCTTCCGGGCCTGCTGGTGGTCGGGTTGCTGGCGGTTCACGCGGGCTACATCGGCGTGCGCCACAAGATCCCCCGCAGCACGCCCAGCTTGAAGGAGATGGGCGGCGCCTTCTGGGCCATCAAGTGGGAGCTGGGCATCCCGGTCTTGATCCTGGGCGGCCTTGCCACCGGCCTGACCGACATCGACGAGGGCGCCGCGCTGGCCGCCTGCTACGTGCTGGCCGTCGAGCTGCTCGTGCACCGCGACCTCAAGGCGAAAGACCTGCCGCGGCTCGCCGCCAACTCGATGGCGCTGGCCGGCGCGCTCGTCTTGATCATGGCCATGGCCATGGCGCTGACGACCTTCCTCATCTACGAGGGCATCCCCGGCAAGATCTTCACGTGGTTCACCGGCCTGGGCATCACCAAGCCCTGGCACTTCCTGGTGATGCTGAACCTGTTCATGTACGTCCAGGGCGCCCTGATGGAGGGCTTCAGCTCCATCTTGGTGGCGGTGCCGCTGCTCTTGCCGTTCGGCGCCGAGTTCGGGCTCTCGCCGTTCCACCTGGCGATGATGTTCCTGTTGAACCTCGAGATCGCGTTCTTGAGCCCGCCGTTCGGCCAGAACCTGTTCGTCACCAGCTTCCGATTCAACAAGCCGATGGCTTCGCTGTATCGGATATCGCTTCCGTTCCTGGGCATCCTGGTGATCGGGCTGCTCATGATCATGTACATCCCCAGCCTGTCCACGGTGGCGGTCCAGAAAGACATCGCCGAGGCCAAGCTGAAGGCCGAGAAGATCGGCGAGCCGCCGCGCGAAGCGTGGATGATGGAGTGCGTGCAAGAGGACCGGAACAACCCCCTGCCCTGCACGGAAGAAGACAAGAAGAAGTGGGGTGCCGGCAAAGAGATCAAGGCACCGGATCAGCCCGAGCCCGAGACGCCGGTGCCGGATCCCAGCGCCGAGCCGGGAACCGACGACGACAAGAAGGGCGACACCGACGACGATCTGCTCGAGCAGATGATGGGCGGCGACAAGAAGGGCGACGCCGCGGGCGGCGACGCCGGCAAAGAAGAAGAGAAGAAGGGCGACGACGACAGCGACGACGAGCTCTTGAAAGAGATGCTCAAGTAGCTGCGGGCGGCAGCCCTGCGAAGCGCGTCACCGGGGCTTCGGCTTCGGCTTCTTCTTCGGCGCCACGGGTCGACCTCGCGGCGGCGGAGCTCCCTCGCGATTCGGCGGCGGAGCTCCCTCGCGACGCGGCGGCGGGCCTCCCTCGCGACGCGGCGGCGGGCCTCCCTCGCGACGCGGCGGCGGGCCTCCCTCGCGACGCGGCGGCGGGCCTCCCTCGCGACGCGGCGGCGGACCCCCCTCGCGACGCGGCGGCGGGCCTCCCTCGCGACGCGGCGGCGGGCCTCCCTCGCGACGCGGCGGCCGGCCCGGCGCACCGGCGGCGCCGCGCATCGGCCGGATCAGGACGTGCGGCTCCCGCGCGTCGGGCTTGCCCGCGCTGAGCCCGAACTCGCCCGCGACCCGCGCCGCCACGTCGACGATCGAGTGGCGGCGAAGGACACGAATCGAGCCGACGTCGCTGCCCTGGATGTGGCCGCGCCGGCAGACCAGCGCGAGCAAGCGCCGCGGGTCGGCCCCGTGCTCTTCCCCGAAGGTGACGTGGAACGAAACCCACTCGGTGGCCTGGCGCTCGGCCCGAGTCGGGGGCTGTCCGCCGAACCGGCGACGCAGGGCTTCGAGATCGGGCTGCCGCAACTCTCGCGGCTCGGTGGGGCCCATCTGACCGGCGCGCACCAACAGCCGCGCGATGGCGCGCACCACGTTCGGATCCGCCGCCACGCGCTTGGCCAGCGCCCAGGTCATGGGCTCGAACGGCACCACCGTGCCGTCGGGGTCGTCCGCGACCAGATCGTCGTACCAGCGCGCCCCGCTGAGCTCTCGGATCTCGTCGGCGGTGGGGATGGGCTCGAAGCGCGGCTCGACGCCGATGCGCTTCAGCAGCGACAGCGTGCGTGACAGCACCGTGGGGGACACCAAGATCGAGCTGGTGCCCTTGCGCCCCGCGCGACCGGTGCGCCCGCTGCGATGGGTGTAGCTGTCGCGATCGTTCGGCGGTTCGTAGTGCACCACCCGGGCGATGCCCACCACGTCGATGCCGCGAGCCGCCACGTCGGTGGCGATCAGCGCGCGGTACCGTCCGGTCTTGAAGGCCGCCAGGGCGCGGTTGCGCTCGGCCTGCTCCATCTCGCCCGAGAGCGAGGCGACCATGAACCCGGCGTGCATCAGCTCGGCAGTGACGTGTGCCACGTCGGCCCGGGTGCGCGCGAAGACCAGCATCTGCTCGTCGGGGTGAGCCAGCAGCAGGTTCACCAGCGCATCGAAGCGCTCGCGGGCGTCCACCGCGTGGATCACGTGCTCGATGTCCAGGTTGGCAGCGCCCCGCGGAGAGCCCAGCACCTCGCGCGGGCTTTCCTGCACGCTGTCGGCCAGCGCCAGCACCTCGCGCGGGAAGGTCGCCGACACCAGGTGGGTGCGGTGGCCCTCGGGCGCGTGCGACAAGATGTTCTCGATGTCCTCGCGAAAGCCGAGATCGAGCATGCGGTCGGCCTCGTCGAGCACCACCGCCGACGCCTGCGAGGCGACCAGCCCGCCCCGCCCCAGGTGATCGAGCAAACGCCCCGGTGTGCCCACCACCACGGCCGGCGACGCGGCCAGCGCCCGGCGTTCGTCGCGATAAGACGCGCCGCCAGTGACCGAAGTGACCGTCACGCCGTAGGGTGCGAACAGCCAGGCCAGCTCTTGCTCGACCTGTTTGGCCAGCTCGCGGGTCGGCGTGACCACCAGCGCCACCGGCGGCGCTGCGCGATCCGTCCGGGCCGCGTGCGACTCGACCGCTTCGCGCAGCAAGAGCCCGATGGCCACCGTCTTGCCCGACCCGGTCTGCGAGCTGAGACGCACGTCACGCCCGGTCAGCTCGGGGTCGAGCACCGCCTCTTGGACCGGGGTGAGCTCGAGGTAGCCCTTCTTTTGGAGCGCACCGGCCATCTGGTGGCCGACGCGCTCTGGGAGATCCGTGGTCATATCTTGATGGCCTTCCAGTCCCCGCTCTTGAACTTCCAGACCATCACCACCGTGAGGAGCACGACGTAGGTCACCGCCGCGCTCCAGATCCCGATCAGGCCGAACCCCAGGGTGATGCCCAGGACCCAGGCCAGCGGCACCAGGCACATGAAGTGGAGGATCAGCTCCACGATCATCACGAAGCGCGTGTTGCCCGCGCCGAACAGCGCCTGCGTCAGGATCATGCCGACGGCGATGGCCGGCGTGCAGATCCCCATCACCCGCATCGGCAGGAGGGCGGCCTCGATCACGGGCGGGCTGTGGCTCACGATCGACAAGATCTGGGTGGGGAAGATCACGCCCTCGAGCAGGCCGACGACACCGAAGATGACCAGGCCAAGCCGCACGCTCACCCAGCCGAAGCGCTCGGCCTTGGCCGGATTGCCCTCGCCCAGCGACTGGCTGACCAGGGTCGCCGTCGAGGTTCCGAAGGCCAGGCAGGCGGTGAACGTGAGCTTCAAGATGCCGACGATGACGGTGGTGGCGGCGCTGTTCACGGCCTCTGCCTTACCGCCCGGGCACGCGGGGTTGACCACCGCGGTGGTACCGCTCAGCGCGTCCAGCTTGCTGACGATCATGGCAAACAGGGCGAAGCCGCTCATCACGGCGACCGTGGCGATGGCGCTGGGGATCGAGAGCTTCAGAATGTCACGCGTCAGCGGCTTCTCGAGCTTGTTCAAGCTGAAGGGTCGGAACGGCTTCCGGTACTTGGAGAACGCCGCCCAGCTCACCATGATCAAGAGGCCGACCCAGGTCGAGACGAAGCCCGCCAGGCCCGCGCCGGCAATGCCCATCCGCGGCGCGCCGAAACGCCCGAAGATGAAGACCAGGCACAGCACGATGTTCAGCGCGTTCATCACGATCGCGCTGACCAGGTGGACGTGCGTCTTGCCAATGCCGTCGAAGAACGACTTGAAGCTGAAGGTCATCGCCATGCTGACGATGCCGAGCAAGCGCCAGTTGAGATAGGCGGTGGCTGCCTCTCTCACCTCGGGGACCTTGATCAAGGCCCTGAGCACGTAGGGCAAGCTCAGGTAGCCGCCGATGGTGAAGACGATGCCGGCAGTGAGGGCGAAGAACCACGAGTTGACCAGCACCGAGCCGGCGTCAGCGTGCTTCTGCTGGGCGAAGCGTCGCGCGGCCAGTGCCTGGGTGCCCACCGAGATGGCCGACAGCGACCCGCCGAACAGCCACAGCAAGATGAGCGACGGCAGGAGGGCCGCCTGGGCGTTCGACGACTCGGGGCACGGCAGCCACGAGAAGAAGACGATGTCCACCTCGTTCACGATGCTCTGGGTGAGCATCGCGAAGACGGTGGGTGTCGCCAGCTTGAGCACCACCTTGTAGGGCGAACCCGTGGTGTCGAGCGCGACGGCGGACTTTGCCGGAGGGGCGGCCATCGGGACTCGGGAAGGCCCGGCTCTTAAAGCCAATGCGCCGGGCTGTCCACAAAGGAAGGCCCGGCGCAGATGGGGGGTGGCTGAGATATCGAGAAATGGCGGCTAACGCTGCGCGACTCGTGCTTCGGGGCTCAGGCCTTTGAGCATCGAGCGCGCCTCTTGGCAGCCCGGGCGCTCGGCGAGCAGGGCGCTCAGCGTCTTGATGGCGTCCTCGCGCTTGCCGACCTTGCGCTGCATGCTGGCCAGGAACATGCGCGGTTCGATGCTCTTGTCGAGCGACGCCCACTGCTTGGCGACGCGAAGCGCCTCGCCATAGCCCTTCATCTGGGCGGCGGTCTCGCTCCAGGCCTTCAGCGCGCGGGGGTCTTTGCGGTGCTTCTTGCCGATCTTGCGGTACTCGTTGAAGGCCTTCACCTTCTTGCCGCTCTGCATGAGCTCGGCGGCCTTCGCCAGGGCGCCCTCGACCTGATCGCCCGCCTTCACCGGCTGCGCGCTGAACATCTCGTCGTCCACGGCAGCCTTCTTCTCGTCGGCCTTCTTCTCGTCGGCCTGGGTCGGCTCGGCCGGGGTCGGTTCGGCCTTCGCGGGCTCGCCGGGGGCCTTCTCCGGCTCGGCCTGCGCCACCTCGCCTGCGGCCTTCTCTGGCTCGCCCGCCGGCTCGGCCGCTGCTTCTTCTGCCAGCGCCTCGGCCGCAGCGGGTGCCTCCGCGGTCTCGCCCGGGGCGGCTTCGTCGCCCTCGTCGGCCGTGGGCTCGTCGGCGGGCGCGGCTTCGGCGGGCGCCACGGCCACGGGTGCCGGCGGCGCGCCCTTCAAGCGCTGCACCGCCTGGGCAGCCTGCGCGCGGATCTCGGGCTTCGCACCGAGAACGCCGCCGAACGCCCCGATGGCGATCACCATCGCCCCGACGATCCCCAGACCGATGCGGCGACGGCGGCGGCGCTTCTCGTCGGGCTCGCGCAGCGCTGCATCCAGCGCCTCGCGCATTTCCTCGGCGTTCTGGAAGCGGTCGTCGGAGCTCGGCTCCAGGGCTCGGGAGATGGTCTTGTCCAGCATCGTCGGTATTCCTCTCTGTGGTGCCCGCACGCGCGGCGCCTCGGGCTTGGTTGTCGTCTTTTCGTGAAGCAGCGCGACCGTGCTCGGCGCATCGAAGGGGAGGCGGCCGGTGACGAGCTCGTAGAGCACGGCGCCCAGCGCATAGAGATCGCTGCGATCGTCCGACTCGCCGCCACGGGCCTGCTCGGGCGCCATGTACTCGGGCGTTCCGACCACCGAGAGCGCCTCGCCGTCGCGGGCGGCTTCGTCCAGGTCGCGGGTGACCTTGGCGATTCCGAAGTCGAGCAGCTTCAGCGTGCCGTCGCTGGTCAAGAACAGGTTCGCGGGTTTGATATCGCGGTGCACGACGCCGGCCGCGTGCGCGGCCGCGAGCGCCGCCGCGGCCTGCACCCCGATGCGGGCCGCCTCGCGCCAGTCGAGCACTTCGCCGCGGGCCAGACGCCGGTCCAGGGTCTCGCCCTCGAGCAGCTCCATGGCGTAGAACGCGCGCCCGTCGGCGGTGAATCCGAAGTCGAGCAGGCGGACCAGGTTCTCGTGCTCGACCCGGGCAATGGCCCGGGCCTCGGCCCGAAGTCGCTCGGAGGCGGCGCTGGACGACTGCTCGGCCGACAGCACCTTCACCGCCAGGCGCCGACCCAGATCCACGTGGCAGGCCTCGTGCACCACGCCCATGGCGCCGGCGCCAAGCTCGCGGATCAGCCGGAAGCGCGTGCCCGGCAAGAGGCCCGGCTCCACGTCGGCGGGGGCCGGCGTCGGCGAGGGCGGCGGCAGCACCAGCCGTGGCTTCTCGATCTTCTTCGCCTGGGCCACCAGGCGGACGAACTCGCCGCGGCTGCGGGCCGGCTCGGCCGGGTACAGGCGCTGCATCAGCTGGGTGATGCGTGCGCGCACACCGCGCTCGCCGTTGGGCAAGCTGGGAGCTCGTTTCATCAGCTCCACCAGATCGGTCAGCGCCTCGCGCGCCGACGGGTAGCGCTCGTCGATGCGCGTGGCGGTCAGGCGCGCGACGATCGAGTCGAGCTCGGGGGGCGCGTCGCACAGCTGTGCGATCGGCATCGGGGTCCGCTTTCCGGCGCCCACCGCGGCCAGGTGCTCGGAGGCTTCGCCACTGAGGAAGCGACGCCCCACGATCAGCTCCCAGAGCATGATGCCGAAGGCATACAGATCTGCCGGCACGCCGCCGGGGGTGTTGTTGGCGACCTCGGGGGCCACGTAGCCGGGCTTGGCGAACACGATCCCGGCGACGGTGTGGCAGCGCCGGTTTTCGCCGCGGGCGGTGCCGAAGTCGATCAGCTTGAGGTCGCCCGAGTAACCGAGCATCACGTTCTGCGGGCTCAGATCACGGTGCACGATCTCGAGCGGGCGCCCGGCGGCGTCGGTGCGCTCGTGCACGTGCGCCAGCGCCTCGGCCAGGGTGATGCCGATGGCCAGCGCCTCGGGCCAGCTGATGCGGGCGCCGAGCTGCTGGGCGCGAGTACGAACCTCGCCCAGGTTCCGACCTTCGACGTGCTCGACCACCACGAAGGGCTGACCACTGCCGTCGTTCGCGGCTTCGAGGATCTGCGCCACCCCGGGGTGCTGCAGCTGCGCCTGGATGCGCGCCTCGTCCAGGAACCGGGCCAGGAACGACTTGTCCCCGGCGTGCTCGCGCCGGATGATCTTGACCACACAGGGTCGCTCGGCCCCTTCGATGGCGCCGGTGGCCGCCAGGAACACCTCGCCCATGCCCCCTCGGGCCATGAGTCGGAGGAGCGTGAGCCGACCGAAGCGGCGGGGCAGGACCTCCGCCGGGTCCTCGTGGGCGGTGGGATTCTTGCCCGATTTCACTGACTTCTGCGCAG
>Ga0073899_10002623_pt1 | contig 16083 bp, 16 predicted proteins | sample KloWWTmetaKNB5Ph_FD_88975 | JGI IMG/M metagenome (GOLD analysis project Ga0073899, IMG submission 88975) | Active sludge microbial communities from Klosterneuburg, Austria, studying microevolution and ecology of nitrifiers - Klosterneuburg... | ecosystem: Engineered > WWTP > Aerobic digester >...
CGCGCGTGCTCGGCATGCTCGGCCTGGTGGCGGTGGCGATGCTGAGCTTCGTGCTCTTCACCTCCAACCCCTTCATCCGCCTGCTGCCCGGCGCCGCCGAAGGGCAGAGCCTGAACCCGCTGCTGCAGGACCCCGGCCTGGTGATGCACCCGCCGCTGCTCTACCTGGGTTACGTCGGCACCGCGGTGCCCTTCGCGATGACGCTGGCGACGCTCTGGGCACCCGCCTCGCCGCAGGCGGCACGCCACTGGGTGCGCTGGGCGCGGCCCTACACCGCGGCGGCGCTGGCCTTCCTGTCGCTGGGCATCGCGCTCGGGTCCTGGTGGGCCTATTACGAGCTGGGCTGGGGCGGCTGGTGGTTCTGGGATCCGGTCGAGAACGCCTCGCTGATGCCCTGGCTGGCGCTGGCCGCGCTGATGCACGCGCTCGCCGTGCGCGAGCAGCGCCAGCGCTTCGTGCACTGGAGCGCCTGGCTGGCGATCGGCGCCTTCGTGCTTTCGCTGCTCGGTACCTTTCTGGTGCGCTCGGGCGTGCTGACCTCGGTGCATGCCTTCGCGTCGGATCCGCGGCGCGGCAGCTTCATGCTGGCGATGATCGCCGTCACCCTGCTGGGCAGCCTGGCGCTGTACGCCCAGCGCAGCGAGCGCCTGATCGACCGCGAACCGGCACGGTCGCCGGCCGCGCTGCTGTCGCGCGACACCGCGCTGGCGGTCAACAACCTGCTGCTGGTGGTGGCCTGCGCCAGCGTGCTGCTGGGCACGCTCTACCCGCTGGCGATGGACGCGCTCAACCTGGGCAAGATCTCGGTGGGCCCGCCCTACTTCGACGCGGTGATGGCGCCGCTGCTGCTGCCGATGGCCGCGCTGCTGCTGGTGGCCGCCTGGCTGCGCTGGAGCAGCGACGGCCCGGGCCTGCTGCGCCGGCTGGTGCCCACGCTGCTGGCCCTCGGCCTGGGGGCGGTGGCGCTGCCCTGGGCGCTGTCGTCGGTCTACGGCGTGGTGCACCCGCTGGTGCTGGCGGCGCTGCTGCTGGCGCTGGGCGTGGCCGTGTCGACGCTGCACTGGGCCGGGCAACGGCTGCGCCACGGCCGCTGGGCCGACTTCGGCGCCGGCCCGGCCGGCATGGTCGCGGCGCACCTGGGGGTGGCGGTCTTCGTGGTGGGCGTGGCGATGGTCAAGGGCTACGGCGTCGAGCGCGACGTGCGCATGGCGCCGGGCGACAGCCACCCGCTGGCCGGCTGCACGCTGCGCTTCGAGCGCATGGCCGCGCGCCAGGGCCCCAACTACCAGTCGAAGGCGGGCGAGTTCAGCCTGGCCTGCCCCGGTGAGCCGCCGGTGCCGCTGCTGAGCGAGAAGCGCGCCTACGTCGGCTCGGGCATGCCGATGACCGAATCGGCCATCTCGCCGGGCCTGACGCGCGACCTCTACGTCGCGCTGGGCGAGGCGATCGGCCCGGGCGAGCAGGGCGCCTGGAGCGTGCGGGTGCAGTACAAGCCCTTCATGCGCTGGGTCTGGGGCGGCGTGCTGCTGATGGCCATCGGCAGCTTCTGGGCCGCCGGGGCGCGGCGCTACCGGCGCGTGCGCCAATCGTCCGATGCCGCGGCAGACGTCGCGGCGGCCGGCACCCCGGTCGTGGCCCTCCAACCCGTTCCGGAGCCTTCGGCATGAGCGAAGTGAGTGATTCCTCTCCTGTGGCGGGGGCATCGCCAAAGGGCCGCCCGCGCTGGGGCCTGTGGGCCGCGCTGGCGGCGGTGGTGGCCCTGCTGGGCCTGCTGGCCGCGGGCATGGGGCGCGACCCGCGTGAGCTGCCCTCGGTGCTGATCGGCAAGCCCTGGCCGGCGCTGGCGCTGCCGCAGTTGAACGACCCCACGCCCATCGGCGCGCCGCAGTGGGCTGGCAAGCCGCGTCTGATCAACCTCTGGGCCTCCTGGTGCGCCACCTGCGTCGAGGAGCACCCGGCGCTGCTGGCCCTGGCCGCGCAGCTGCGCGCCCAGGGCCGCAGCGACCAGCTCATCGGCCTGAACTACAAGGACAAAGCCGGCGATGCGCAGGCCTGGCTGGCCCGGCACGGCAACCCGTTCAGCACCTCGATGGTCGATGCCGATGGCCGGCTGGCCATCGAGCTGGGGGTCTACGGCGCGCCGGAGACCTTCGTGATCGACGCGCGTGGCGTGATCGTGCACAAGCACATCGGCGCGCTGACGCCCGAAGTCATCCGCGATCGCATCCTGCCGCTGCTGGACGGCAAGCCGGCGGCGAAGGAGGGCGCATGAGGTCGACCCTGTCCCGGCTGGTGGCCATCGCCGTCCTGCTGCTGTCCAACGCGGGCTGGGCGGTGGTGCCTGCGCCGATGCCGGCACCCGCTTCTGCTTCAGATTCAGCTTCGGCCGCAGTGGTGGCAGCGGTGGCAGCCGAGGTGGACGCCGACCGCTTCATGGCACTGACCAGCGAGCTGCGCTGCCTGGTCTGCCAGAACGAGTCGCTGGCCGACTCGCACGCGCCGCTGGCGATGGACCTCAAGCGCGAGATCCGCGCGCGCATGGCCGCCGGTGACAGCAACGCCCAGATCCTCGACTTCCTGGTGCAGCGCTACGGCGACTTCGTCACCTACCGCCCGCCGGTCAACGCCCGCACCGGTCTGCTCTGGCTCGGGCCGGCGCTGCTGCTGGCCGTCGGCGCGGTGGTGGTGTGGCGCCAGACCCGCCGCGCGCGAGGCGCCGAAGACAGCCCTTCGAGGTCGACATCATGAGCAGCACCGCTTTCCTGCAGGGCTGGTTCTGGCCCTTCGCCGCCACCGCCCTGGTGCTGGTGGCCCTGTTCACCGTCAGCCTGGCCCGCGCCGCAGGGGTCACGCCGGCCGCTGGTGGGGGCGCGGAGGAACGGGGCGGCGCGCCGCGCGGCCAGGCCTTTGCCTTCGCGGTGGGCCTGCCGCTGCTGGCGCTGGCGCTCTATGCCGCGCTCGGCCAGCCGCGCGCGCTCAACCCGGCCGAGCGCGAGACCGGCTCGGTGGCCCAGGTCGAGAGCATGGTCGAGCGCCTTGCCGAGCGCCTCCAGCGTGACCCCGGCGACGTCAAGGGCTGGCTGATGCTGGCGCACTCCTACAAGGTGATGGGCCGGGCCACCGAGTCGGCCGAGGCCTACGAGCAGGCCGACCGGGCCGCACCCGACACGGGTGCGCCGCCCGCCGCGGGGGCTGCCGCCTCGGCCGCTGGGCCGGCCGGACTGATCGCTGCCGGCCAGCCCTGGCAGCGTGACCCCAACCGGCTGGTCGACTGGATCGAGGTGCGCATGCTGGCCGCCGACGATCACTTCGATGCGCGCAGCCTGCAGCTGCTGCGCCGCGCGCAGGCGCTGGCGCCGCAGCACCCGGGCGTGCTGATGCTGTCCGGCCTGGCTGCGCTGGACCGGCATGACTTCGCAGCGGCGCGGGCCGCCTTCACCGCGCTGCGCGACCAGTCCGACCCGGGCTCCGAGGACCGCGCCACGCTGGACGAGGCGCTGGCCAAGCTGGCGCAGGGCGTGGACCCGCGCCGCGCGGCGGCGCCCGCCGCACCCGTCGCACCCGCCACCGCGGCCAGCGGGCGCTGAGCCGCGCGGGCGCACAGACTGGGTGGCATGGACCCACGCCGACGCTTCTTCCTGCGGGCCGCCGCCCGGCCGGCCGAGTTGGCTGCGGCCCGGGTGCCCCAGCCGCGCCCGCCCTGGGCGCTGCGGCCCGATGCGGCCTTCACCGAACGCTGCAGCCGCTGTGGCGACTGCGTGCGCGCCTGCCCGCGCGGCCTGCTCGCAGCGGGCGGGGCGGGTGGGGCCGGTGCTGCCGGCCTGGGCGGCTTCCCGGTCCTGAGCTTTGCCCGGCAGGGCTGCGACGAGTGTGGTGCCTGCCGCAGCGCCTGCACGACCGGGGCGATCGTGCCCGCGATCGCCGCCGCGCCGCCGGCCTTCACCTGGCGGGTCGCCATCGGCGCGGGCTGCCTGGCGCAGCACCGGGTCGAATGCCGCCTGTGCGCCGACGCCTGCGATGCACGCGCCCTGCGCTTCGTGCCCGCCCTGGGCGGCGTGGCGCAGCTGCGCATCGACACCGAGGCCTGCACCGGCTGCGGCGAGTGCGTGTCGCTCTGCCCGGTGGCTGCGATCACGATGGCCGAGCCTGCCCCTGCCGCCCCCGACCGTTCGACCGCCCCCGAGGCCGACCATGGATGACACCCAGCTCACCGAGCTCTGCGACGCGCTGATCCACACCCGCCAGCACATCGGGCCCAAGCGCCTGGGCGAGCCGGCCCCGGACGAGCGGCAGCTGCGCGAGCTTTTCGCCGCTGCGGCAGCGGCCCCGGACCACGGGCAGCTGCGGCCCTGGCGCTTCCTGGTGCTCGGCCCCGCGGCCCGCGAGCGCCTGGCGCAGTGCTTTGCCGATGCGCTGCTGGAGCGCGACCCGCAGGCGCTGCCCGGGCAGGTCGAGGACGCGCGCCGCAAGGCCACCCGCGGGCCGGTGCTGCTGCTGGCCATCGCCGACCTGAGGGCGGACGACCCCGACGTGCCGCACGCCGAGCGGCTGCTGTCACTGGGCTGCGCCATCCAGAACCTGCTGCTGGCCGCGCGTGCACGGGGCTACGCCAGCGGCCTGTCGAGCGGGCGCGCGCTGCGCTCGCCGCTGCTGCGCAGTGCCTTTGGCGTGCGCGAGGGCGAGGAGGCGGTGTGCTTCATCAGCCTGGGCACCCCACTGAGCAGCAAGCCGCCGCGCCAGCGCCCGGCGGTGGATCACTTCGTGCAATGGGTCGCCTGACCCTCGACTGACCTTCGGGTGGGCCTCCCGGCCGGCTGGGGTTCGCCTGCCTTGATGTCTGTCAATTTGACCAGCATCAAACCCCTGCTCTTGAAAATTGAGCATAGTCAAGTCCGTGCTTGAGCCACTGTTGGCAATGGCGCACTTTGCAGTCTTCCGAGGTTGCCTGATCCCCTTCGTTGGAGGGTGAGCAGGCCTGGAGTCAGGAGCAGGGCCATGAACATCCTCGGCGCCGTGGTGCGCACCCGCATGAACGATCTGGACGCCGTCGTCACCCGCATGGGCTCGCTGGCGGGCGTGGATGTGGCGCTCAACCCGGGTGATGGCCGCCTGGTGGCGGTGCTGGAGGATGCCTGCACCGCCGACGGGCTGCCCGTCAGCGCGGCCGGCCAGTTGGCGCAGATTGCCCTGTGGCCCGAGGTGCTGTCGACCTCGCTGGTCTACGAGTACTCCGGTACGCCGGCCGATGCGCCGGACGCCCAGCCGGTGGCCGGGCCGGTGCTGCAGGGTGCAGCAGACTGGCGCATGGGGCTGGCCGAGCTGGCCAGCTACGGCAGCGCACCGCCCGGCTGAGGCGCGCGGCGCAGATTGATTTTCCCGGCTGCTTCTGGCTGCTCCCGGCCGGTCCCGGATATCCAACTCATCACGGCAGATCTTCCCCGCGGGCCCTGGGCCCGATGTGGGCGGCACCGCCGCATTTCCTGATCACCCCACCGAGCGAACACACCATGGAATCGAATCGCCGTGACTTCCTGAAATCGCAGGCCCTGGCGGCCAGCGCGGCTGCGGCCGGCATTTCCATGCCCGTCGTGGCCGAGGCGGCCGCACCGGCGCCGGCCAAGACCGCCGCCGACGTGGCGGTGCGCTGGGACAAGGCGCCCTGCCGCTTCTGCGGCACCGGCTGCTCGGTGATGGTGGGCGTGCAGGACGGGCGCGTGGTCGCCACCCAGGGCGACCCGGAGGCGCCGGTCAACCGCGGGCTGAACTGCATCAAGGGCTACTTCCTGTCCAAGATCATGTACGGCAAGGACCGCCTGACCACGCCGCTGCTGCGCAAGAAGAACGGCGTGTACGACAAGGAAGGCGACTTCGTGCCGGTGGGCTGGGACGAAGCCTTCGACATCATGGCCGCCAAGTGGAAAGAGGCGCTGAAGACCGAGGGCCCGGGCTCGATCGCCATGTTCGGCTCCGGCCAGTGGACGATCTGGGAGGGCTACGCCGCCAGCAAGCTCTGGAAGGCGGGCTTCCGCTCCAACAACCTGGATCCGAACGCGCGCCACTGCATGGCCAGCGCGGTGACGGGCTTCATGCGCACCTTCGGCATCGACGAGCCGATGGGCTGCTACGACGACATCGAGCAGGCCGACGCCTTCGTGCTCTGGGGCAGCAACATGGCCGAGATGCACCCCATCCTGTGGAGCCGCATCACCGACCGCCGGCTGTCCAACCCGAACGTCAAGGTGGCGGTGCTGTCCACCTACGAGCACCGCAGCTTCGACCTGGCCGACCAGCCGATGGTCTTCACGCCGCAGACCGACCTGGCGATCCTGAACTACATCGCGAACTACATCATCACCAACAAGAAGGTGAACACCGAGTTCGTCAAGAAGAACATCAACTTCAAGAAGGGCGCCACCGACATCGGCTACGGCCTGCGCCCCGGCCATGCGCTGGAGAAGGACGCGACCTCCAACGGCTACCCCGGCGCCGACGGCAAGCCCAAGAACAACCCGAACGACGCCACGCCGATCGGCTTCGACGAGTACGCCAAGTTCGTCAGCGAGTACACCGCCGAGAAGGTGAGCAAGCTCAGCGGCGTGCCGGTCAAGCAGCTCGAAGACCTGGCCCGGCTCTACGCCGACCCGAAGGTCAAGGTGGTGTCCTTCTGGACCATGGGCTTTAACCAGCACACCCGGGGCACGTGGGCCAACAACATGGTCTACAACATCCACCTGCTGACCGGCAAGATCAGCACGCCGGGCTCGGGTCCCTTCAGCCTCACCGGCCAGCCCAGCGCCTGCGGTACCGCGCGCGAGGTGGGCACCTTCGCGCATCGCCTGCCGGCCGACATGGTGGTGACCAACCCCGAGCACCGCCGGCACACCGAGGAGATCTGGGGCCTGCCCGAGGGCACCATCCCCGACAAGATCGGCCTGCACGCCGTGGCGCAGAGCCGTGCGCTCAAGGACGGCAAGCTGCGCTGCTACTGGGTCACCACCAACAACAACATGCAGGCCGGGCCGAACATCAACGGCGAGATCCTGCCGGGCTGGCGCAACCCGAAGGCCTTCGTGGTGGTCAGCGACCCCTACCCGACGGTCAGCGCGATGGCCGCCGACCTCGTGCTGCCCGCGGCGATGTGGGTGGAGAAGGAAGGTGCCTTCGGCAACGCGGAGCGCCGCACCCAGTTCTGGCGCCAGCAGGTGGCGGCGCCGGGCCAGGCCCGCTCGGACCTGTGGCAGATGATGGAGTTCGCCAAGCGCTTCAAGATCGAGGAGGTCTGGCCGGCCGAGCTGATCGCCAAGATGCCCGCGCTCAAGGGCAAGTCGATGTTCGACGTGCTCTACAAGAACGGCAAGGTCAACAAGTTCCCGGCGGCCGACCTGGGCAAGGTCAACGGCAAGTACATCAAGGACTACCGCAACGACGAGTCCACCGCCTTCGGCTTCTACGTGCAGAAGGGCCTGTTCGAGGAGTACGCCGAGTTCGGCCGCGGCCATGGCCACGACCTGGCGGCCTTCGACGTCTACCACGAGGCGCGCGGCCTGCGCTGGCCGGTGGTGGATGGCAAGGAGACGCTGTGGCGCTTCCGCGAGGGCTATGACCCCTATGTGAAGGCGGGCGAGGGGGTCAAGTTCTACGGCCACAAGGACGGCCGGGCGGTGATCTTCGCGCTGCCCTACCAGCCGGCGGCCGAGAGCCCGGACAAGGACTACGACCTCTGGCTGTGCACCGGCCGGGTGCTGGAGCACTGGCACACCGGCACCATGACCCGCCGCGTGGGCGAGCTGCACCGCGCGGTGCCCGAGGCGGTGTGCTTCATGCACCCCGATGACGCCAAGGCGCGCGGCATCCAGCGCGGCATGAAGGTCAAGGTGGCCTCGCGCCGCGGCGAGATCGAGCTGGCGGTGGAGACCAAGGGGCGCAACAAGGTGCCCAAGGGCCTGATCTTCGTGCCCTTCTTCGACGAGGGCCGGCTGGTGAACAAGCTGACGCTCGACGCCACCTGCCCGATCTCGAAGGAAACCGACTTCAAGAAGTGCGCCGTGAAGGTGCAACGAGCCTGACCTCGCCATGAGCCTCAACCGCCGTCAGGTGCTGCAAGCCGGCGCCAGTGCCACCACCGCCGGGCTCATCGCCGGCGGTGCAGCCCTGGCCGGCCGGCCGGCGCTGGCGCGGCCGGCGCAGGCGATCCGCCCGCCGGGTGCGCTCGCGGAAGACCGCTTCCTGGCCGCCTGTGTGCGCTGCGGCCTGTGCGTGCGCGACTGCCCGCCCCAGAACCTGAGGCTCTCGCGCTGGGGTGACGGCATCGCCGCGGACGTGGCCATTGGCACGCCCTATTTCGTCGCCCGCGAGATCCCCTGCGAGATGTGCGAGCAGGTGCCCTGCGTCAAGGCCTGCCCCACCGGCGCGCTCGACCCGGCGCTCACCGACATCGCGAAGGCGAAGATGGGCGTGGCGGTGCTGATCGACCAGGAGAACTGCCTGAACTTCCTGGGCCTGCGCTGCGACGTCTGCTATCGCGTCTGCCCGGTGATCGACCAGGCCATCACGCTGGAAAAGGTCTCCAACCCGCGCAGCGACCGCCACGCCATGCTGCTGCCCACCGTGCATGCGCAGGATTGCACCGGCTGCGGCAAGTGCGAGAAGAGCTGCGTGTTGGAGCAGGCCGCCATCAAGGTGCTGCCGGCGGCGATCGCCCGCGGCGAGCTGGGGCACCACTATCGCAAGGGCTGGGAGGCCGGCAATCGCGACGGCCGTCCCCACTTCGACGCGCCGGTGCAGCGCCTGCCCGAACACGCCGTACCGGGTGACCTGGCGCCGCTGCGTTCGGGGGCGGCGCCCTACACGCCACCGGTGCTCGCGCCCGGCGCAGCCGCCTCCGGAGGCGCGCCATGAAGCTGACGCCACCCATCGCCACCCCCGCCGAGTCGCGTACCTTTGGCCTCAAGCACGCCGGCCAGGTTCAACGGCCCGGCCGTGAGGCGGTGCGCATGAAGGGCTGGTTCGCCGCGCACCGCTTCTGGCTGCTGCGCCGGCTGGTGCAGTGCGCCCTCTTCGGCCTGTTCCTGCTCGGCCCACTGGCCGGCGTCTGGATCGTCAAGGGCAACCTGTCCAGCAGCTTGACGCTGGGCGTGCTGCCGCTGACGGATCCCTTCGTGCTGGCGCAGACGCTGGCGGCGCGGCATGTGCCGGCGCTGTCGGCGCTGATCGGCGCGGGCATCGTGATCGCCTTCTACGCCCTGGTGGGCGGGCGGGTGTTCTGCGCCTGGGTCTGTCCGGTCAACGTGGTGACCGATGCCGCGGCCTGGCTGCGCCGGCGCCTGGGCATCCACACCGGCCGCTCACCGCGCGGTTCGCTGCGCTACTGGCTGCTGGGCGCCGTGCTGCTGGCCAGTGCCGTCAGCGGCTACACGGTGTGGGAGACCGTCAACCCGGTCAGCCTGACACAGCGTGCGCTGATCTTCGGTGGCGGCGTCGCCTGGGGCGTTACCGCGGCGGTGTTCCTGTTCGATCTGCTGGTCGCGCCGCGCGGCTGGTGTGGCCACGTCTGCCCGGTGGGCGCGATGTACGCGCTGATCGGCCGGGCCGCGCTGCTGCGCGTTTCGGCGCGCCACAGCAGCCGCTGCAACGACTGCGCGGACTGCTACGCCGTGTGCCCCGAGCCGCAGGTCATCCCCATCGCCCTCAAGGGCAAGGACAGGGGCAAGGGCGGCGCCTCGCCCGTCATCGCCGATTCCGCCTGCACCAACTGTGGCCGCTGCATCGACGTCTGCGGCCCGGATGTCTTCACCTACACGCACCGTTTCGACACGAGGAGGGTCTGACCATGACCATCAAGGATTGCATCAAGATCGCCCTGGCCGTCGGCCTGGTGGCCATGGGCCTGCAGCAGTTCACCGCCCGAGCGGCGGATGCGCCGGCGGCCACCGCACCCATCAAGCTGCAGGGCCTGCGCGGGGGGACGCCGGTGAACCAGGACAACGCGCCGGGCGGCCACAAGCAGGAGCGCGACCACGGCCCGGCCGACCGCGACTTCGTGCAGCAGCCGCCGCTGATCCCGCACACCACCTCGGGCTACCAGATCACCCGCAACTACAACAAGTGCATGGACTGCCACGCCTGGCAGAAGACCAAGGAAAGCGGAGCGACCAAGGTCAGCGTCACGCACTTCCGCACCCGCGAGGGCCAGGAGCTGGACAACATCAGCCCGCGGCGCTACTTCTGCACCCAGTGCCACGTGCCGCAGACCGACGCCAAGCCGCTGGTGGGCAACACCTTCCAGCGCGCCCGTGGGCTGCAGTGACCCGATGAGTGGCAAGGAGGAGTTCCACCATGGCTGAGCAATCGACTGACAACGACAAGGCGGCCCGCCCAGGCCTGATCGCACGGGGCTGGGCGGCGGTGAAGACGCGCCGCTTCGGCATCCTCGCCAGCACCTTCGTGGCGGGCATCCTGTTCTGGGGCGGCTTCAACACCGCGATGGAATGGACCAACCGCGAGGAGTTCTGCATCTCCTGCCACGAGATGCGCGACAACGTCTACGTCGAGTACCGCAACACCATCCACTACCAGAACCGCACCGGCGTGCGCGCCACCTGCCCGGACTGCCACGTGCCCAAGGAGTGGGGCCACAAGATGATCCGCAAGATCCAGGCGAGCAACGAGGTGCTGCACAAGGTGCTGGGCAGCATCGACACGCCGGAGAAGTTCAACGCCAAGCGCGCCGAGCTGGCCCAGCACGAGTGGGACCGCATGAAGCGCACCGACAGCCGCGAGTGCCGCAACTGCCACCACTTCGAGTCGATGGACTACGCCGAGCAGAACCAGCGCTCGGCCGCCAAGCACCAGGTGGCCTTCAACGCCGGCCAGACCTGCATCGACTGCCACAAGGGCATCGCGCACACGCTGCCGCCGGTGGAGCAGCACATCGGCGCGCCCAAGGAGGCGCCGGCCGATCCGACCAGCCCGGGGGTGGTCAACCCCAACCAGGCCGCGGTGCAGGCCGCCTCCGAGGCGGCGTCGCGCTGAAACGGCGCGTCGCGGTCACGTACTGCGTATTTCCTGACCCAGTTGAAGGAATCGCGGCGCGCCTGCGGGCACGATCGGCTCCATGGCGGTGAACGCACCGCCGCCGATCAACCGGAGTCGTACCGTGGACCTGATGGACTGGATCAAGATCGCCCTCGCCGTGGGCCTGATGTCGGTGGGCGTGCAGCTCTACGCGGGTGCGCCGCACGCGCAGGCGCCCGCCGCGGTGGCCGTGCAGCCTGCGGCGCGCTGATCTGCAGGCATAAAAAAGCGGCCCCGCCGGGCCGCTGAAGGCGGGACCACGGCCCGCCGGGAGAGAAGCTGGAGCGTCGCTCGGACGATCAGTCGTCGCTGCCGCCGCCCAGGCCGAAGATGGCCAGCAGCGACTGGAAGACGTTGTACAGGCTCAGGTACACGCCCAGCGTGGCGGTGATGTAGTTGGTTTCCTCGCCATCACGCACGCGCTTGAGGTCGTGCAGGATGAAGGCCGAGAAGATCCCCACCGCCAGCACCGACAGCGCCATCATCAGCGCGCTGGACTGGATGAAGACGTTGGCGATGCCGACCACCATCAGCACGATGGCGCCGATGAACAGCCAGCGGCCCATGCCGCTCAGGTCGCGCTTGATCACGCTGGACAGCGCCGCCATCGCGAAGAACACGCCCCCCGTGCCGGCGAAGGCCAGCATGATCAGGTTGGCGCCGTTGTTCAGTCCCAGCACCGCGCCGACCAAGCGCGAGAGCATCAGCCCCATGAAGAAGGTGAAGGCCAGCAGCACCGGCACACCGGCAGCGGAGTTCTTGGTCTTCTCGATCGCGAACATCAGGCCGAAGGAGCCGGCCAGGAAGACCACCAGGCCGATGCCGGGCGACATCGCGCGCGCGAGGCCGGTGGCGATGCCGATCCAGGCACCCAGCACGGTGGGTACCATCGACAGCGCCAGCAGCCAGTAGGTGTTGCGCAGCACGCGGTTGCGTTCGGCGGCGGAAAGGACGGGGCTGCCGTAGTACGCAGCCGTCTGGGACAGGGGAGTGCTCATCGACAGGCTCCTGGGTGGTTGAGGCAAAAGGGTTGGCGGGGAAGGAAGTTGTACATCAGGACGCGCGGGCGTGCACTTGCTGGGCCGCCTCATCCGCTCGGGCCAGGCGCTTGGCGCGGGCGCGCAGGTTGAGCGCTTCGACCGCCAGCGAGAACGCCATCGCGGCGTAGATGTAGCCCTTGGGCACGTGCATCTCGAAGGCCTCGGCCGTCAGCGCCATGCCCACCATCACCAGGAAGGCCAGCGCCAGCACCTTGACCGACGGGTGGCGGTCGACGAACTCGCCGATCGGCTTGGCCGCCACCAGCATGATGCCCACCGAGGTGACGACGGCCGCGACCATCACGCCAATCTGGTCGACCATGCCCACCGCGGTGATCACCGAGTCGAGCGAGAAGACGATGTCGATCACCGCGATCTGGCCGATGATGGCCCAGAACATACGCGAACCGGCCGCCTTCATGGCTGCGGCGTCGGTGGGGGGCGGGCCGTCTTCTTCGCGCGCCTCGACCTCGACGAAGATCTCGTGCGAGGCCTTGTAGAGCAGGAACAGGCCGCCGAACAGCAGCACCAGGTCGCGCCCGCTGATGCCCTGGCCCAGCACCTGGAAGAGGTCGTCCTTCAGGCCCATCACCCAGCTCAGCGAGAACAGCAGCGCCAGGCGCGACAGCATCGCGAAGCCCAGGCCGAGCCGGCGGGCCTTGTCGCGCAGGTGCACCGGCAGGCGCCCCACCAGGATGGAGATGAAGATGATGTTGTCCACGCCCAGGACGATCTCCAGGGCGGTGAGCATCGCGAAGGCGATCCATATGTTCGGATCCAGCAGCAGTTCCATGGCGGCGAGGCGGACCCCTGAGGGCCACTTGGATGGCAAGAGGTGCAGAAGATAGGGGTTGCAGTGGTTCGCGTAAAGTCGAATGATTGAACACATCAGTTCGAAAAAACGGAAGTGAACTACAAGCACCTGTACTACTTCTGGGCCACCGCCAAGGCCGGCGGCGTGGTGCGTGCCAGCGAGCAGCTGCATATCACGCCGCAGACGCTATCGACCCAGATCAAGCTGCTGGAAGGGCGCCTGGGCTGCACGCTGTTGCGCAAGAGCGGCCGGCGCCTGGAGCTGACCGAGGACGGCCGCACCGCGCTGCGCTACGCCGACCAGATCTTCGCGCTGGGCACCGAGCTGGAGGCCGCGCTGGGCCGCACGCTGGGCGACGAGCAGTCGCTGGACTTCCGGGTCGGCATCGCCGATGCGGTGCCCAAGTCGATTGCCTACCGGCTGCTGGAGCCGGCGCTGGCGCTGGACCGGCCGGTGCGCCTGATCGGCCACGAGGGCAAGATGCCCGACCTGCTGGCGCAGCTGTCGGTGCACCGCCTGGACCTGGTGATCGCCGACGAGCCGATGAGCCGGCGCACCAGCGTGAAGGCGTTCAACCACGCGCTGGGCACCACGGCGATGAGCTTCTTCGCCGCACCGGCACTGTGCAACACGCTCGGCGCGGACTTTCCGGCCTGCCTGGACGCGGCGCCAATGCTCATCCAGGGGCGAGCCTCGGCGATGCGCCAGCGGCTGGACCTCTGGCTCAGCGAGCAGGGGCTGCGCCCGCGCCTGATCGGCGAGTTCGACGATGCGGCGCTGCTCAAGGCCTTCGGCGCCCAGGGGCGGGGCGTGTTCATGTCGCCCACGGTGCTGGAGGACGAAACCTGTGTCCAGTACGGCGTGCAGGTGCTGGGGCGCAGCAGCGAACTGGTGGAGGAGTTCTTCGCCATCTCGGTGGAGCGGCGCGTCACGCACCCCTGCGTGGTGGCGATCACCGCGTCGGCGCGGGAGCGTTTCCTGGCAAGCTGACGGATGTGGAGTGAGCCGTGCGGTGTGCAGCGTGCGCCGCGTCAGTCGCCGGTTTCGAAGCGAAAGCGCGCCACCCGCTCGCTGCCGCCCACGGGCGCACGCACGACCAGCACCCAGACCATGCTGCCGGTGATGCAGGCCGTGAGCGAGGTCGAGCCGGTCCAACTGCCGTCGCTGCTTCGCGCCAGATCGGTGCGGTTGGGTCCCATGTTCATGGTCTCGCCATTGAGGTCCACGCTCACGGCACGAGGCTCGAAGCCCTGCGTGAGCAGTCTCAGCGTGATGGGCTGATTGGACGGAAGCGGTTGCGGGGTCAGCGCCAGCTCCAGCGCTGAGCCATCCGCAAAGGTCGCCCGGCAGGCACCACGCTGCAGGTTGCAGCCGGAGGCGGTGTTTGCGGTGACCTCGCCCCAAGGGGGCGCCAACCAGCGTGGCCACAGGAGCGTGACGGCGGTGCATGTGCCCAGCAGGACGGCCAGCAACAGGACGCCGACCAACCGGCCAAGCGGCGTGCTGCGGTGCTGAATGGAGGGGGGCGCAGTGGGCGGCGAAACCCCCCGCAAGGACATCGACAACCTCATGGTGAGCCAGCATACGGCCCGATGCCCCGCCTGTGTGTTGTGCTGCTGCACCCGCAAGGGACTGTCGATTCTTTACTTGAACTGGTTCAAGGATCGGGATTTGCCTGGGGGCCGAGACTGCTTCCTGCGTTGTGACCCGGCACGTATTCCATGCACCACGCATGGATCGGTACTCACATCGAACCCCCTGGAGAGAACCATGAATATCAGCTCGATGCAACGCTGGCGCCTGGCAATCGTCGCCGGCGCCGCCATGATCGCCACCGGCGCCTTTGCCGCCGACTCCCTGCAAGACGTGATGAAGGCCCGGGGCCTGAGTCAGCAGGACCTGCTCGCCGCTGCCAAGACCTACGTGCCCACCGGCAAGCGTGACGAGTTCGTGGCGTTCAGCTCGGGCGGTCAGTCGGGGCAGGTCATCGTCTACGCGATCCCCTCGATGCGGATCCTGAAGTACATCGGCGTGTTTACCCCCGAACCCTGGCAGGGCTATGGCTTCGACGAGAACTCGAAGGCCGTGCTCAAGCAGGGCCGGATCGACGGCAAGGACATCACCTGGGGCGATACCCACCACCCGGCGATCTCCGAGACCAACGGCGAAGCCGATGGCCAGTTCCTCTTCATCAACGACAAGGCCAACCCGCGTATCGCGGTGATCGACCTGCGTGACTTCGAGACCAAGCAGATCGTCGTCAACCCGATCTTCAAGTCCGAGCACGGCGGCGCCTTCGTCAGCCAGAACACCGACTACATCATCGAGGCGGCCCAGTACGCGTCTCCGCTGGAGAACAAGAAGTTCTTCCCGCTCGAAGAGTTCAACGAGAAGTACCGCGGCGGCGTCACCTACTGGAAGTTCGACCGCAAGGCCGGGCGCATCGACGAGAAGAAGAGCTTCTCGCTGGAGCTGCCGCCGTACTCGCAGGACCTGTCCGACTTCGGCAAGGGGCCGTCTGACGGCTGGAGCTTCACCAACAGCTTCTGCTCGGAGCGCTACGTCGGCGGCATCGAGAAGGGGCGCCCGCCCTATGAGGCAGGTTGCTCCGCCAAGGACACCGACTACCTGCACGTCATCAACTGGAAGAAGGCCGCCGAGCTGGTCGCCCAGGGCAAGGCCAAGAAGATCAATGGCCACGACGTGATCATGATGGAAACGGCGATCAAGGAAGGCATCCTCTTCCTGATCCCCGAGCCCAAGAGCCCGCACGGCGTTGACGTGACGCCCGACGGCACCAAGCTCGTGGTGGCCGGCAAGCTCGACACCCACGTGTCGGTCTACAGCTTCGAGAAGATCCAGGCGGCGATCAAGGCCGGCAAGTTCGAGTCCAAGGACCCGTACGGCATCCCCGTGATCGCGATGAAGGACGCCCTGCACACCCAGGTGTCGCTGGGCCTGGGCCCCCTGCACACGCAGTACGACAGCAAGGCCTGCGTGGCCTACACCTCGCTGTACGTGGACTCGCAGGTGGCCAAGTGGAACTTCTGCGAAGGCAAGGTGCTCGACAAGATCAGCGTGCACTACAACATCGGCCACCTGATGACGATGGAGGGCGACACCACCAAGCCGGCCGGCAAGTACCTGGTGGCGCTC
>Ga0073899_10002626_pt1 | contig 16078 bp, 12 predicted proteins | sample KloWWTmetaKNB5Ph_FD_88975 | JGI IMG/M metagenome (GOLD analysis project Ga0073899, IMG submission 88975) | Active sludge microbial communities from Klosterneuburg, Austria, studying microevolution and ecology of nitrifiers - Klosterneuburg... | ecosystem: Engineered > WWTP > Aerobic digester >...
TACACCGTTCGCGCCCGTGTTTCGGAAGGTCTGAACGTCGCCACCGCGACCAAGACCGGCGTGTCCGAGACCCGTCTGTCGACCGGTACCTTCCCGACCACCAACGCGACCGCGGGCGTCAGCACGACGATCACGTCCACGTACGTAACGGGCGTGACTGTCGGCGCCTCGGGGACGATCCTGATCGTCTACAACGCGGCCGCCGGCAAGATTCCCGAGCTGCAGGCTGCCAATTCGATCATTCTGATCCCGACGTTCACGAACGGCACCGTGCGCTGGGAGTGCAATACCGGTTCGGTGGTGTCGAAGTTCCGTCCGGCCCGTTGCCGTCCGTAAGCGGTTCGAGTCACACAGCGTTGCCAAGCCCCGGCCTCGGTCGGGGCTTTTTTTTGGCACGCCTCGTGCATCTCCCGTTCAGGAGCGGCGAGTATCCGAATCGTCGCAGTAGCCAAACCGATCCGGCACCGCAACTGGGGGTCACCATGCGTCGCCCTGCTGGATTCACCCTGATCGAACTGATGATCGTGATCGCGATCCTCGGGATCCTGCTCGCGATCGCGATTCCCGCTTACAGCGACTACACCGTGCGCGCACGGGTCAGCGAGGGCCTGAACGTGGTAACCGGGGCCAAGGGCCAGGTGTCCGAGACGCGCCTGAGCACCGGCTCCTTTCCCACGACCAATCCTTCGGCCGGCATGGCCGACACGATTTCTAGCACCTACGTGAATTCGGTCACGGTCGGAACGGACGGAACAATCCTCATCACCTACAACAACGGCGGCGGCCGCATCCCCGAGCTGGAATCGAACAACACGCTGGTGATGGTGCCGACGTTCACCGATGGCACGGTGCGTTGGGAGTGCAACCAGGGATCGGTGGTGACCAAGTTCCGTCCGGCCCGCTGCCGCTAGGCAAGCCTGCATGGTAGGGTCCGGGCTGGATGGTCCGGACAGGTATACGGCGTGGGCGCGAACGGACGTCAAGCGGGTCTTGCGGCAACGCTAATCGTCATTGCCGCACTCGCATTCCTGCCTGGTGTGCCAGGCAACTTCCAACTTGACGACCTTGAGAATCTGGCGCCAGTCCAACGGCTCGTCGCGGGTGATGTGACCTGGTCGTACACGGTTTTCAGCAACCGCTCCGGCTTTCTGGGTCGACCAGTCGCCATGGCGAGCTTTGCCGCCAACGCGCTTGTGACCGGCTTGGCAGTAGCGCCCTTCCGCCTGGTCAACATCGCGCTGCACGCCTTGTGCGGACTGCTGGCCTGGCGCCTCGTTGCGCGAGTGATGGCCCGTGACGTTGCGCTGCAGGCCGTCAGCCGCTGGGTCGCTCCCGCTGTCGCGGTAACCTGGGTCCTGTTGCCGATCCATGTCAGCACGGTGCTTTACGTCGTGCAGCGCATGGCAATACTCAGCGCGCTATTCACCTTGCTGGCACTTGTGGCCTATCTCTCCGGCCGCGAGCGACTGCAAGCAGGGCAGCGCCACGGCTTGATTCTGATCTTCCTGGTATTCCCGGCGTGCGCGGCGCTTGCGGTACTTTCGAAGGAAAACGGACTGCTCGCGCCGCTGTTTGCGCTCGCCCTGGAGGTCGGCTGCTTCGGCTTCGTGCAACGACGATCAGCAGCAATCAAGATTTTCCACCTTGCGTTCGTCGGCGTGCCGGCATTGCTTGCGATCATATGGCTCGCCTGGAATCCGGACCTGGTCACTGCAGGCTACGCGAGTCGCGACTTCACTCTGACCGAGCGCGTGCTGACCCAGCCGCGCGTGCTTTGGGACTACGTGCGCAGCATCCTGCTCCCGGTGGGCGCGACACTGGGCGTCGTGCAAGACGACTATCCATTGTCGCGGTCGCTATTCGATCCACCGACGACGCTCGCCGCGATCCTGGCGTGGATCGCCGTGCTGTGGGCCGCGCTGAGCAGGGCCGGACGGCAGCCGGCGTTGTCGGCCGGGATCCTGCTCTTCCTTGCGGGCCACGCCATGGAGTCGACGCTATGGCCACTTGAGATCCGCTTCGACCATCGCAACTACCTGCCGGCGCTGGGCGTGCTGCTGGCGACGACAGGTATCCTGAGCAGCCTGCTACGACGCCTGGTTCCCCAGCGTACACCGGCGTTCGCCCTTGCTGGGCGGGGACTGATTGCCTGCCTGCTGATCGCATATGCGTTCGCGACCACTGCACGCGCGTCGCTGTGGTCGGATGAAGCCGCGCTGTATCGGCAGCTCGCCGAGACGCGACCAAACTCTCCACGCCTGCAAGCAATCCTCGCGGCGCGTGCAATGGAAGCCGGCGACCTTGCCGGCGCTCTTGGCCATATCGATCTCGCAGAGCACCTGCAGCCTTCCGACCCATTGGCGCCCGCCGCATGGCGGGTGCTCGCTTATTGCGTCACCGGCACGCCGGTGCCGGGCGAATTGGTGGCGCGCATCGGACAAGTCGCCCCTGGACGCCTGAGCCTGCCGGCCATGAAGGCGATCGACCTGGTAGCGAGCCGCGCGGAACCGGGGGATTGTCCGGGTCTGGACCGCCAGTCGCTGGCGGATGCCCTCGCCGGCGTGCTCTCTGGCACCTCAGCAGAGGCCACGGATCATGGGGTCTGGCGCGTGCGTTACTACCAGGCGCGCCTGCTCGCCGCGGAATCTCAATGGCCTCAAGCGATCGCGGCGGCGCAGCAGGCATGGCGCGACAGTGCCTACAACTCCGGTGTCGGTGTACTCTTGTTCCAACTGAATGCCAGCATCGGCGACAAGGCGGCGTGCCGCGAGGTGCTCGATCGCCTGCGGCGCGACGCGGGTCCAGGCGACCTCGCGCTGGCGAGTGCCATCACCAAATTCCAGGCATTCGTCGATTCGTGAGCAGTCCGGCTCGAACCGGTCCCGGTCCGCGCCACCCTGGGACACAGCTTGACCCGGGCGTCGCCTCGTACCAATGGCGATGGGCATCGGCGTGGTCCGGTGTTGGACTTATCCTCACGGCATGGTGCGCGTGGGTGCTCTGGCATCCGCCAGCGCTCGGGCATTTCACCGACTCGGTCGAATACCTGATCCTCAGCGAGTTTTTCCGCGGCGCACTGGGCGGCGATGCACCAGTCCAGGCAGCCGACTACTTTGGCCATTCGCGATTTCCCCCGTTGTTTCCGCTCGCCCTTGCAGTGGTCGGCGCATCGCCATCCAGTCCAGTGGGAGGCCTCCTGTTGACGCAGGTACTGGCCGTGCTGGGCTCAGCGCTGTTCGTGGCGTGGTACCTGCGCCAGGGCCTGGGAGTGACTCGCTCCGCGATACTCGGACTGGCGGCGTTCGCGTGTCCAGCTTGGCTCTACATGCTCATGACACCAGTGTCGGAGCCGCTGCTGGTGCTACTGATCGGAGCGGTCCTGCTGCGAACTTCGCATCGGGCGAGGACTCCTGCCGCGCTGACGGCGTTGGCCTGCATCGTCGGACTCGCGCCGATCGCCCGCTTGGCGGGCGGCGCGTTGGTCCTGACCTTCGGCGCGTGGCTGATCCGGGAACGCGAGATAGCGCCGTGGCGGCGCGTACTGCTGTTCCTGGTCGCGGCGTTTCCCGGCACGGCCTGGATTGCATACCGAAGTCTGCTGCCGATCGAGGAGTCGTATCTGGAAGCGCTGAATATGCAGCGCGTGCTGCAAGCGTTTGGCGGATGGTCCGGGCTGCTCAGGCAACCCCTCGCACTGGTCGAGGCACTGGCAGCGGCCTTCACGCCGTTCCCTCGCTTGTTGCAACACCTGATTGCTTTTCTGTTGCTGGCCCTCGCGGCCGTGAGTCTCCGGCAACGCCTGCGCCGCAATGACCTCGATGCCTGGTTTACACCGATCTACATCGGACTGGTGCTGGTTTGGCCTTACCCGGCCGAGGCTACGCGACTGCTCCTCGTGCTACTGCCGATACTGCTGCTGCAAGCCAGCACCGCGTTCGACACTTGGCGCCCGCAGGGCCATGTCTACGGTGCGCTCCGCCCCGCCGGATTCTTGGTTGCAGCCATGGCCTTGTTCGCCTGCTTCTCCGGATGGTGGCATACGTGGCACCGGGCACAGGTCGTGATGGACCCGGAGCTTGAGCCACAGCGCCGGTCGATGGCGTACTTCGGGGCGGAAACGGACGACCAAGCGCAGTTTGGGGCCGAGATCCTGGCGCGCGTCATAGCGCTATCGGAAGAACTGCCGGCAGTAGTGCCGCCTGGTGACTGCGTCTACACCCTTTATCCTGCGATGGCCTGGGTGTACAGCAGACGGGCCGTCCAGGTGAGGATCATCCCTCGCGAGGTCATCGACGGCCGCGTCCCGCCTGACAGCCTGCGCGATTGCCGGTTCCTGCTGGTGGCCAACCTGCATGTATTGCAGTATGACGTGCCCGCACTTTTTCCGCTGGAAGGTCTGCGAGGTCGGCTGCGCCCGGTGCTACATTCGACCTTCGAATTTCGTGGCAACCTCGTGCCAGCAGCCTATCTATTCGTGTGGAACGACCTTGACCCGCAGGGTGTTGCACCATGACCGAGGCCGCAGCGCCACGCACGGTGCCCGTCGCGCACGTGCTCGCCATCTCCCTGCTGCCGGTCGCCGTGCTACTGCCTTGGCTATGGTGGGTGCTAAAGGTGCTGCCAGCGTTGGGAACATTCTCGGACTCGATCGACTACCTGGTCTTGAGCGAGTATTACTCGCGACACTTCCGCGACGTGGTTCCGCAATACGCAGTGGCCTTCTTCGGCCAGTCGCGGTTTCCGCCGCTGTTTCCCCTCGCGCTGGCCACCGTCGACGCATCGCCGCTCAATCTCCATCCGGCGCTGCTGCTCAGTGGTGCCTTCGCCATACTGGCTGCAGTGGCGACCGCGGCCTGGTACCTCACCGAGATCCGACCGACGTGGGCATCCGCAGTGCTGGTGCTGGTCGGCACCGCCGCTGCGACATCGATGTTGCAGTTGATAAATCCGGTATCCGAGCCATTCATGCAGATGCTGCTGATGCCGGCTCTCATCCTCGCCGCACGTAAACCGCGGCCGGGGTCGTCGCTGATTGTGCTCGCGGCACTGGTCGGCTTGATTCCCCTGGCCCGCATGGCCGGCGTCGCGCTGGTGGCGGCATTCATCATCTGGCTGGTCCGGCGCGACGATGTGCCGCGGCGGCAAGGACTGCTGTACGCGGTGATCGCGGCTCTTCCCGCCAGTGCATGGCTCGGCTATCGCAGCCTGCTGCCGATCGAGGAGTCCTATGTCGCTTCAATGAGCGCGCAACGCGTGCTCGATTCGTTTGGCGGATGGCTCGGCCTCCTGTCTCAACCCCTCAACCTGCTGCGGGGGCTGGCCTCCGTATTCGATCCCATACCCGGTCCGCTGGCATGGGCCGGCGCCACCCTGGTCGTGCTCCTTGCCGTGCTCGCGCTGCCGACTCGCCTACGCAGCAATTCGCTCGATGCCTGGTACACGTTGGCCTACGCCGGCCTGGTCCTGATCTGGCCCTATCCGGCGGAAGCAACGCGCTTGATGTTGGCGCTCATGCCGGTACTCCTGCTTCAGGCATGGCATGGTGCAACGCTGTTGGCGAAGGCGAGCGCTGACCGCGGGGGGCCAAGCCGCCAGTGGCCTGCGCTATTCGCCATGTTCTGGCTCGTGGCCTGCTTCCCTGCCTGGTGGCACGTTGTGCATCGGGCCGGCCTGTCGATAGACCCGGATCTGGAGCGCTACCGCCGCTCACCAGCCTACTTCCTCGCCGACTCGGATGAGCTTGCGGTTGCAGGAACGGAGACGTGGGCGCGTGTCGTCGCGATGGCGGCGGAGTTGCCGCAAGTCGTGCCGCGCAACGACTGTGTCTACACTTTCTTCCCCGCGATGATCTGGGTGAATAGCGGACAGCAGGTACGGGTCAGGCCGATTCCGTCCGAGGTTGCCCGAGGCCGAATGCCAATCGATCAACTGCGCGAGTGCCGGTTTCTGATGCCCGTGAATACCAGCAGTGCGCAAACCGGCGTGCCGCCGCTGTATCCTCTGTACGCGCTGCAGGACAGCACCCGCCCGGTCCTCAAGTCGGAATTCGCGTTCCGCAATGGGCGCGTGGTGGCAGCGGTACTGCTCGAATGGGCCGATCCTGGCCGCCATGACGACTAGACACCCGCGTGTAGTGCATCCCGGGAATCGCCTACGGCCGCGAGCCACTCGAACAAGTGTCGGTTTCCTGCGGCATCATGCCGATAAACGTCTGCGGTCTCCTGCTCGGCGGGCTGCCGCTGTTTTCGTTCGGCCCGCTGCAGAGCCGCACCCGACCCGTGCTCTACTGCGAAACGGAACGCAGAGGATGCGCGGGCAATCACGGCGCTGCTGCCGGATTGGAGCGATGACCGCACCGCTCCCACCGGTAGACAGGCCGCAGTAACCGCGATCTAGCGACCGGCAGAGAGTCGCAGGCGCAGGCCGGCCAGAATACGAGGGCAACTGCCGATGAACCGTTCGATCGTGATCTGGGGCGCAGGCGGCCACGCCAATGTGGTGATCGACGCCGTGCGCTGCGCGGGACAGTACCAGGTCGAGGCACTGGTCGATGACGTCGGCGTCGTGGCGGCGCCCGAGGCCCATGGGATCCGCATCGTGCGCAATTTTGACCAGTTGCGCAGGATCCGTGCCGACGGGGTCGATCGGCTGCACGTTGCGATCGGCGCCTGCGCCGCCCGCGCGCGCATCGCCGAGCAGGCTCAGGCGCTGGGATTCGCGTTGGTGGAATTGCGCCACCCGGCTGCCATTGTGTCGCCGCGGGCCGAGGTCGCCGCTGGCGCATTCCTTGCGGCGGGTTCGATCGTCGGACCGTCGGCGCGAGTCGGCACCGGAGTCATCGTGAATACCCGGGCCTCGGTCGACCACGATTGCGAGGTGTATGCCTGGTCGCACATCGCGCCCGGGGCAACCTTGGGCGGCCGCGTGGTGGTCGGTCGCGAGACCTGGATCGGCATCGGGGCCTGCGTGCGCGAGGGAATCCGGATCGGCGCGCGCGTGATGGTGGGCGCCGGCGCCGTGGTGCTGCGCGATATCCCGGACGAAACCGTAGCCTACGGTGTGCCCGCGCGCGCAATCCGCAATGGCGAATGACGCATGTGGCGCGCATCCCCAGCCTACTGGCGGACGAACAGCAGCAAGGGCTCCGCAGCGTTGACCCCGTAGTGCCGTGCATCCAAGTCGCCGAGCAACTCGGCGTGCGTCGCCCCCTCATCGCGGAATCCTGCAGCGACGATTCGCGCGCGCAGGTCGCGGCCGTAGAGGCGCACATGATCCTCCTGGCCAAACAGCAGCCAACGGTCGGTAGCGGCAGTCACGCCGGCCGACTCAATGCTGGCAACCAGCCCCGGGGCGAACGGGGTCTGCAGCAGCGCGTGGCCGCCAGGACGCACGACACGGGCGATCTCGCGCAACGCGGCAGCTTCGTCCGGCACATGCTCAAGCACATGGTTGCCCACCACAAGGTCGAAGTAGGCGTCCGGAAACGGAATGTCGGTGATATCGATCCGCGCCACGTCCGCGCGGGTTGGCATGAGGTCTCCGCGTACGTACTCGTCGAGCGTCGCCGCCGCCAGCCGTGCTTCGAGTGCGGCCTCGGGGGCGAAGTGCAGCGTCCTCCGCACCGGATGCTGCTGGTTGAAAAGTCTGAGCCGATCGAGGTACATCACTAGGTGCCGCTCGCGGTCGCTGGCGTTGCAGCGCGGACAAGCGAAATGATCGAGATCGCTGCCCGCGACCTCGAGCGCGCGCAGCACCGGCGAGGCCTGGCGCCAGCCGCCCCTGTAGGGCAGAAAGGCCGGCACTGAGCCGTGGCATACGATGCACGTACCCGAACTCTCACCGTTAGCGCGACGGGCCCAGGCCAGCAACATCGCCAGATTTCGTCGCAGCCAACTACGTCGCATGTTCGATACTCCGACAGATCGGATCAGCGCCTGTACAGTACGCTTGCACGAGCGAACCGGCGAAAGGCCAGACGCCGGCCTAGGCGCCGCATCAGCGTCCGCGGTACGCCAATCAATCCGCGCGCGATGGGCAGCCACGCGCCGTCAGGGCAATCGGCGCTGATCTGCCGCAACCAGCGCAGCACTTCCGACGGCGCGCGTGCTGCCGCGGCCGCGACGACAATGCTTCGAACGAACGCGGCGATTGCGCGATCCCGGCTGGCGCGGCCCGCGCCCAATGCGCGGCCTTCCTGGATCGCCTTCCAGGTCCCGTCCTGAACCGCGCGCGGAAACTTCGCCCGCATCGAAGTCAGCGCACCCCACGTGTAGCCTGCCAGCAGCTCCGGCGCGTAGGCGAGCGGACCGGCTGCGGCGAGTCGCAGCAGGATCTGCAGATCGATGAAGGGCCCCTCGATCGAAAGAATCCGGTCGCGAAGGCGCGCCGGATACAGCAGGGTGCCGTGACAGACGAAGTTGCCCTCAGCGAGCAGATAGTCGACGTCGAAGTCGCGGCGCGCACATTCCGTAAACAACGCGATCGGACAGCCCTCAGGGTCCACGACCAAAGCGTTGCCGACCGAGGCGGATAGTTCGGGTCGCGCCTCCAGCGTGGTCAGTTGTCGGCGCAGCTTGCCTGGAAACCAGTAGTCATCGCCGTCTAGATGCGCAATGTACCGACCGCGCGCGCGTGCGATCAGCTCGCGATAGTTGCCGCTCGGCCCGAGATTTTGCGGATGGAACACCGGCACGATGCAGCCTGGATGCGCGTCTGCGAATGCCTGGATGTGGTCGCGCGTGCCGTCGGTGGAACCATCATCGCCGACCAGCACCTCCAAATCGCCCGCTGGAAGCTGCGCGACCACCGACTCGAGACAACGCTCGATGAAACCGGCCTGGTTGTAAGTCACGACGCAGATGCTGACTTCCGGACCTGCGTTCATGGCTCTGCCTGCGGCCGATCAAGCAACGATCCCGCGCTGCGACGCAGTGTCGGGTGTGCAAGGCAGGCGGCTGCCAGGCCCAACGCCGCGGCGCCCAGTGCGCAAAGCAAGCGCAGGGCGGGCGTGTCCAGCCGCTGCACCAGCGGGTTAGCCAAGATCCCAGCAAGGAACACGGATATCGCTGGCACCGCTATGTCTCGGCCCAGCCATGTCCATCGGGCGGCCGGCATAAAGCGCCGATGCACGATGAGCGACCACACGACCAGCCACACGAGGTTGGTCACGCCCCACGCAACTGCGGTCGCTATCACTCCACCCTGCACTGCCGCCATCGTGGTCGCCATCGCCAAGACCAATGCAAAAGCCGCGGTTCCCGCCAATTGCAGGCGCAGGCTACCGTGCGCGACCTGCAGTTGAAACAGCAGTGCCGCGAGATTGAGCGCGACGTTGCCCAGCGCGAGCCACGCCACCAGCGCCGCGAGGCTGCCGGCCGGGCGCGAGCCGGCGTTCCAGAGATCCAGGAACGGATCGACACCGAGGATCGCGGCCAGCGCCGCAGCGCACGACAGCGCGCACAACAGCGCCGTCGACGTGGCGTGCGCGTACTCCAGTCCTGGCAAGTCCCCCCGCAAGACCAATGCCGACGCCCGCGGCTGTGCAACCTGCAGCAGGGGCAGGCCCGCGGACGCCACGGCACCCGCAACCACCGCGGCAAGCGAATAGGTTGCGAAGGCGTCAAGGTCTACGACAGCGGACAGCGCCACCTTGTCAACCTGCATCGTCGCCATCCACAGGACCGTCGCCAGCGCCATCGCTGGCCCGAAGCCCGGTTGCTCGAATCCACCGCCCCGCGCCGACGCCCCGCTCGAATCGGCGAGGTGGCGCTGCAGCAGCGCGCGCAGGACCACGACCTCGGCGATGCCGATGACCGCCTGCGCGGCAAAGTACACCGAGACATCCGCGCCCAGCCACGCGCCCGCTGCGACGGCGCCAAAGGTGCGCAGGGTCGTCGTCGCCAGCGAGACCAGGCTGGCCGATCGGATCGCGCCTACCGCAAACAGGCCGAGGCGGTGGAAGCCGGAAAGGACACGGGCAGCGACCGCGACCGCCATGAACTGGATACTGAGTGCAACTGTGCCCGGAGCCAGCTTGACCGGATCCAGCCAGTGCGAAGCGAGGTAGGCGGCTGCCGCAATCACGAGGGTGGCGAACACGAGCGCAATCAAGGCGATCGTCCGCTCCTTGCTCCGCATGCTGTACTGGGCCGAGCTCGCACCGCCATGGCCCTGCCCCAGGGCCACTATCTCGCGCGCGAACGCAGCGGCGAGTCCAGCATCCAGCGCCACGGCGCAGGCCTGCAGGACCAAGAAAGCGCCGACCAGACCGTAGGCCTCGGCTCCGAACACCCGGAGGAACAGCGGCACGATGGCGACGCTCGCCAGCGCGTACCAGCCCTGGGCGGTGTAGTTGGCGCCTAAACCGCGCCGGATCGGTCCACTCATGGCTGGTGGTTGGCGCGACGCGGGTCGCGGCTGCTGGCGACGCCGCAGGTCGCAGCCGTGAACATTGCCCGGATCATCCGTCAGGCACCATGCGCGAGCACGCCGACGACATCGGCGACCACCTGTACGGCTGTCTCCGGCAGCGTCGTGCCGGTGGGCAGGACCACTACGCGACGCGCGACGGCCTCGGTATGAGGCAGTAGCAGGCCCGCGTGCGGGTTGAGATCGCGGTAGGGGCGCATGCGATGGCAGCCAGGCCAGAAGTAGCGCCGGGCCAGCAGATTTTCGGCCTGAAGCGCGTTGACGATGTCATCGCGGCTTGCGGCGAAGCCCTCGGAAACCTCCATGACGACATACTGGAAGTTGCTGCGCTCGGCAGCGTCATACTCGATCAAGGAGATGCCTTCGATGCCCGCCAGCGCCGCGCAGTAGGCATCGAGGTTGCGTCGATTAGCAGTGACGACCGTATCGATTCCGTCCAGGTTTGCCAGTCCGACCGCAGCACACGCCTCGATCATCTTGCCATTGGTGCCCGGGTAGATGACGTTGTCGAAGCCGGCGAACCCAAAGTTGCGCATCAGGCGCATGGTCTGGGCCAACTCACCGTCGTCGGTGACAACCGCCCCACCCTCGAGCGTGTTGAAGAACTTGGTGGCGTGAAAGCTCAGCACCTCACAGGCGCCGAGGCTGCCGATCAGCCGCCCGCCGGCCGAACAACCGAAGGCGTGGGCTGCGTCGTACATCAGTTTGAGACCCAGTTCGTCCGCTAGTGCCGCCAGCTCGCGATGCGGCGCTGGCCGACCCCACAGGTGTACGCCGATGATTCCCGTCGTTTTCGGCGTGACCATGCGACGGACTGCCTCGGGATCGAGATTGTGCGTGCGCGGGTCGATGTCGGCAAAAACCGGCGTCAGCCCCTGCCAATGCAGCGCATGAGCGGTTGCGACGAAAGTGTACGAGGGCACGATCACCTCGCCACCGAGGCCAAGGGCGCGGATTGCGATTTCCAGCGCGATCGTGCCGTTGCACATCGCGACGCAGTGGCGCACGCCCAGATATTCGGCAATGCGCTGCTCGAAGGCCTGCACCAGCGGCCCGTTGTTGGTCAACCAGCGGCTGTCGAGCATCTGCCCCAGCCGGTCCATGATGGCTTGGCGCGGTGCCAGATTGGGTCGACCGACGTGGACCGGCCGTGCGAAGGCCGGGGTCGCGCCGTTGATTGCAAGATCTCCTCGGTTGCGGATCGCCTTGGTCCCGGTCATCGCGAATCGTGTCTCCCTCGGTCAGTTCGTCACGCCGCGCGCCGGAGGCACCACCGGTCGGCCGAGCATCGCGTCCCCCATGCCGCGCAAAATCGCGCCGAGCTGCGTGCCGCGATTGCGATCGAAGAGGCCATGCGCCACCATGGTCAGCAGCAGCTTCGGCACCGCCCACAGTTTCCAGACCGCCGGGGCGTGGCGACGGCCGATCAGCCGCAGCGTGTTGCGAACCACGAGGCGATTGCGCCACGGCGAACGATACGGAATCACGCGCCAGCCGAACAGCCACATCCGCAGGCTGCGCTGCCCCATCCGGTGGATGAAGTGTGTCGCCGGCACGCCGAGCAGACGGACGCCGTTCGCGGCGGCGCGGAACGACCACTCCGCGTCGAGCATGTCGAGGAAGAACGATTCGTCCATGCCGCCGATGCGATCAAAGGTCTCGACGCTGGCCAGGGTTCCGCTGCAGTTGAGGCTGGCGCACATGACCGGCTCGGGATTGTCGTCCAAGCGCCGGATGCGCGCCCAACGCAGGCCGCGAATCGTATGGAAGCCATGGCTCAGCCCGGTTTCGGAGTCGATCAGCGCCGGATTGAGCGCGATCTCCGATCCGAATCGCTTGCGCAGAGCATCGTAGGCTCGACCCAGGCTAACCAGGCCATCCGGACCTGGCTCGGTGTCCTGGTCCATGAGCAGTATCGCAGTCACGTTCGGGTGCTCCTCGCGCACCAGCCTCAGGCCAATATTGATTGCCGCTGCAAGGCCGATGTTGGTCGGCAGCATCCGCAGATCCGAGCGCGACGCAGCGGCAACCTCGCCCAACTTCCGTTGCGAGTGAGCCGCCGAGGCGTTGTCCACCAAGTAACGTACAGCTGCCATGGTCAGCTGTTGCTGCTGACGCAGAAGTATGTCCAGGTCCGGGTTGTAGGTAACGGTGATCGTGGCGATCGTCCCGCCATCAGATCCAACCGCCACGGCGCGCTCATTACTCATTTGATCTCTCAACCACGCTTTGCCTCGAACTCGGACTGGGCGGCAAGTCTGCACCGCCCTGCGCATCGGCGAATTCATCGCGCCAGAAGCGATAGACATGCGTTGGGCACGCACTGCGCAGCGACCACAACACGCGGTCGGGCACGAGCCCCAGCAACCACCGCTGCATCGACCACCGTCGACCCTCGATAGCCATCATGGACCGCAAGGCGTGCACGCAGGCGTTCTCGTGAACCAAGCCCCCGTGCCCGAAGAGTGCCTCCAGTTCTCCGCGTGTCACTGGCCTGCAGTCGTAGAGTTCGCCGCGCCGAGCGGCGCGCAGATAGGGCGTGCGCCATCGCTCCGGCAGCCAGCTCAGGAACGGCAGCCGGAAGTGCGGTTCGATCAGCTGCCAGCGGTTCGGTACCGCGAGGTAGCCTGCGCCCCCACGGCGCAAGACGCGGCGAATTTCGCGCAGATGGTGCACCTGAGCATACGTGTCTCCAACGTGCTCGATGACATGATTGCTGATCACGACGTCGAACGATGCATCCGCGAATGGCAAGGCCACTGAACTCACTTGGGTGAATCGATACCCGGCGTGGATCAGGCGATTGTCCTCGACGTCCACGGCGTCCACCTCGAATGGCGACCCCTCGAGCGTCCCCAGATAGTTGGCAATCCCACCCGAGCCGCAACCGACTTCGAGCACGCGCATGCGCGTTGGGCCGGAACTCAACCCCAACACGTCGACGATCTTCTGCGCCTTCAATCGCCGTGACGGCAAGTCGAGCACGGCGTGGACCGAGTGCTCGCCCACGGCCACCGGGGTATTGCCCTCATTGCCCATGGGCGGCATCCGCCAGAGCGCCGAGCACCTGGGCATCGAATCGGTCCCAGCCGAATCGTGCTGCGTGCCGGCGGCACGCCGCGCCATCATCCGCTCGATTCGTGGCGGCCAGGCGTGCAACCAGGCAGGCAGCGAGGGCTTCATAGTTCCCCGGGTCCACTAGATCCCCGGACCGGCCATCGTCCACCGAGTCGATGACGCCACCGACGCGGAAGCCCACGGTCGGCAGTCCGCGCGAGGCCGCCTCGATCGCGACCATGCCGAAGCCCTCGATATCACCCGGCAACGCCAGGATGGGAAAAACCAGGACGTTCGCGGCGCGATAGGCGGCATCGAGCTCGCGATCGTCAACGCCACCCAGCATGGTCAGGTGCCTGGAGAGTCCTGCATGCGCTGCCTCGGCATGAATTCGCGCCGACTCGGAGGCGGCTCCCGCATTGGCGGCCGCGCGCGCGTCGGCGCCCACCACGACAAGGCGTACCGCTGGTTGTGCGGCCACGACCAGGGGAAGCGCCCGTGCAATGAACTCGACCAGTCCCTTGCGCGGCGTCAGTCGACCGGCGCTGAGGATGAGCGGATCGCTGCCGAATCCATGACGCTGCCGAAAGTCCCGGCCCGCGGCCGGATCGTCGGCGACGAGATCGGTCCCCGGATGCACGATCGTCATCCTACCAGTCGGAATGCCTGCGTCGGCGGCCAGCGTCCATGTGGCGCTGCTGTTGACCATGAAGGCGTCGCACCGACGGATCGCCGGCAACCATAAGCCACGGTAGGCGGCGTGCGTGGCGACGACATCCAGGCCATGCAGGTAGACCACGGCACGCGCGCGTACGACGCGCGCCGCGGCAAGTGCCAGTGGCGCAGTGACACCGCTACCAGCCAGTACCAGTCCGGGCCGGTAACGAAGCGCAGCGCGCAGGACGTGAAGGGCAGCTGTTCCCAAGTACGCAGGGATACTGCCTCCGGGCGCCTCATAAGTGGCCAGCCCAGCCGGCAGACGGGCGCTGCAGCCGCTGGGTCCCACCAGCACAGCGTCCCCCTGTGATGCCAGCACCGACCAGATGCGCGCGTTTAGGCGTTCCATCCCCCCTACCAGCGGAGGCAAGTTGCGTGTCACGAAGAGCGTTCGCGGCTGAACTGGCGACATCCGATGCCCGGCGATCCGCTCGCGCGCCGACCCCATGGGTAGCCTAGTGACGTGCGTCGTCTGTCGCAGCCCTGCCCACGGTCGCGTAGGTCAGGGTGCAGACTTGTTCGGACAAGAGCCCGACGAAAAAGATGATCACGCCGGTACTCATCAGCAACGCGCTCATGTTGGTGAAGCGGCCGTCGCCGAAGTACGTGTAAAGGTAGTTCGACACGCCCATGACGATCGATGCCGCGGCCACCGGCAGGAACAACTTCAGCGGCGAGAACAGGGTCGCGATCTTGAAGATGATGATGAGGAACCGGATGCCATCCCGCAGCGGCGCGATGTGGCTCTTGCCGATGCGCTGGGCGACGTCGACCGGCACGTAGGCGACCGGGTAGCCCATCTTGAGGAAGCTCATCGTCACGGTGGTCGGGTACGAGAACTTGTTCGGCAGCAGCGGCAGGAACTGGCGGAACTGGCGCGCCCGCACCGCGCGGAATCCCGACGTCAGGTCGCGGATCGGGTAGCTCGCGATCCAGCTGGCGAAGCGGTTGTAGAAGCCGTTGGCGACCGCGCGGCCCGCATTGGCCTGCCCGGCGCGGTCGCGCGCGCCCACCGCCATGTCGTAGCCCTGCTCCAGCGGTGCCAGCAGCGCGGGGATGGCCTCCGGCGGGTGCTGGCCATCGGCATCGAGGAACACCAGGATGTCGCCATTGGCCGAGCGCGCGCCGGTCTTGACTGCCGCGCCGTTGCCAAGGCTGACCGGATGCGACACAACCCGCGCGCCCTCGGCCGCGGCCACGGCGGCGGTGGCGTCGGTGGACCCGTCGTCGACCACCAGCAGCTCGGCGTCCGGCATGGCCGCCCGGATGCGGCGCAACAGGGCCGGCAGGGATGCCGCCTCGTTCTTGGCCGGCAATACGACGCTGATCACGCTTCCGCCCGCCCCCTTGGCACACAATGTGCCTGCGTATGGGAGCATGCCGGGGTGGCCGGACGGGTGCAACTGCTTCGACGGCACCGTAAGTAGTTCATTCAAGTGCTTGTTTGGTGTACATTTCGTGCCGGACTCCGGGGTAGTGGGGCTTTCATGGCGATGCAGCTCAATCCGCAGGCCTTGTCGGGGTTGTCCGGGATAGCCCGCCGGCTCGTCGTGGATGGCGTGCTGGCGGACGAGGACGCGCGTCGCGCCTCCGACGCCGCCGCCAAACAGAAGATCCCGCTGGTCAGTTTCCTGGTCCAGAACAACCTGGCGCAGGCGTCGCAGGTCGCGTCCGCCGCATCGGTCGAGTTCGGCATTCCGCTGCTCGACGTGCGCTCGCTCGACCTCAAGGTCATCCCGATCAAGCTGGTCGAGGAAGGCCTGATCCAGAAGCACCGCGCCCTGCCGCTGTTCAAGCGCGGCAACCGCCTGTTCGTCGGCATCTCCGATCCGACCAACATGCGCGCGCTGGACGAGATCAAGTTCCACACCAACCA
>Ga0073899_10002628_pt1 | contig 16075 bp, 14 predicted proteins | sample KloWWTmetaKNB5Ph_FD_88975 | JGI IMG/M metagenome (GOLD analysis project Ga0073899, IMG submission 88975) | Active sludge microbial communities from Klosterneuburg, Austria, studying microevolution and ecology of nitrifiers - Klosterneuburg... | ecosystem: Engineered > WWTP > Aerobic digester >...
GCGACGCGTTGTTCACGAACACCCGGCCGTTGACCTCGGCCAGGTCGACCACCCGCTCGCCGCCGTCGACGAGCGCGTCGAGAGCTCCGACCACGTCGTCGCGATCCACGCCCAGGTCGAGGGCGAAGTGGTTGCGGGTGCCGGCCGGGATGCAGGCGAACGGCAGGCCCTCACGGGCCGCGATCGTGGCGACCAGGGCCTGGGTGCCGTCGCCGCCTGCCGCTGCCAGGGCGTCGGCACCCCGGGCCACCGCATCCTCGACCAGCTGCACCAGGTCGTCGCCGGGACGGAGCTCCACCGCCTCGATCCCTCGGGCCGCGGCCTCGGCGCCGAGGTTGGCCTTCTCGGCCTTGCCGCCGCCGGAGCGGGGGTTCCAGATCACCACCGGTCGCGACGGGCGCGGCGCTGCCGGGCGGACGACCCTGGCGGCGAACGCGACCCGGGCCGCGACGCCACCGAGCGCCAGGAGCACCGCTGCGACCAGCGCCGCTCCCCCGGTCCGCCAGACGACGGCCAGCACGACGACGGCGGCGAGCACCACCGCCGCGACGACCAACTCGATGCGCCGTGAGGCACCCCGTCGACGCAACCCGTCGAGGCCGAGTCCCCCGGCGAGGACGACCATGAGGACAAGGCTCGGGCCCTGGGGGAACGACCGGACCAGCCCGACTGCGAGCGCGGCCAGTGCGGCGAGCGCGGTGAGGATCGCGACCGCGGCGGCCACCCGACGGCGCGGATCGGGCAGGGTCGGCGCGTCGGCGCCCCGGCGTTCCTCGTTCACGGATCCTCCCTATGGCGCGACCCTCGAGCGCCCGACTTGATCAGATGTCTACATGATGCTCTCCTCGCGGTGCAGACGGCGTGTGCGCCGGGCGGAGGAGGATGGACCCCATGGCCAAGAAGTCCGGTAGGCGATCCGAGCGGCCGACCGACCCGCGGGAGCGGGCCGAGTCGGGACGAGCGGTTCGATCGGTGGTTCCCCGGGCCTCGCTCGGCGACTGGATCCCGGCCCCCGACCGTGACCCCCTCGGGGTGCTCTCGGCGCAGGACAAGGTCCGTGACCAGGACCTGGTCCCGCTGCGCCACTCCCGGATGGGCGTGTCGCCGTTCACGTTCTACCGGGGTGCGGCCGCGGTGATGGCCGCTGACCTGGCACCGATGCCCCGCACCGGTCTGGACGTGCAGCTGTGCGGCGACGCCCACCTGGCCAACTTCGGCGTATTCGCCTCGCCGGACCGGGCCATGGTGTTCGACCTCAACGACTTCGACGAGACGCACCCCGGACCGTTCGAGTGGGACCTGCGCCGACTGGTCGCCAGCTTCGAGGTGGCCGCCCGTGATCGTTCCTTCGACGACCCCCAGCGGGTCCAGATCGTCGCCGACTCGGTGCTGTCGTACGTGTCGGCCATGAGGCAGTACTCGACCATGAGCAACCTCGAGGTCTGGTACGACCGACTCACCATCGACGACATCGCGCAGCGGTGGGCGGCACGCGCCTCCGACGACGTGTTGAAGCGCTTCCGGCGAAACGTCGACAAGGCCCGCAGCAAGGACCGCATCCGGGCCTTCGACAAGCTGGTCGAGGTCACCGACGGCACCCCCAGGTTCCGCAGCGACCCTCCGGTGCTCGTGCCGGTCCGGGAGCTGGCGACCGGCGCGGAGCACGCCGCGCTGATGAAGGCGGTCGACGAGTCGCTGAAGCTGTACCGACGCACCCTCGCCCCTGATCGACGTCTGCTGATGGATCGGTACCGCTTCGTCGACCTGGCCCGGAAGGTGGTCGGGGTCGGCAGCGTCGGCACCCGCTGCTGGGTGGCGCTGCTGATCGGCAACGACGAGACCGATCCGCTCTTCCTGCAGGTGAAGGAGGCCAACGCGAGCGTGCTCGAGGCCCACCTCGGCGCCAGCCGCTACGGCCAGCACGGCCAACGTGTGGTCGAGGGTCAGCGCCTCATCCAGTCCTCCCCCGACGTGTTCCTGGGCTGGGACCAGGTGCGTGGTCCCGACGGCGTCGCCCGCGACTTCTACTTCCGCCAGCTGTGGGACTGGAAGGGCTCCGCGGATCTCGAACGGATGCCCGCCGAGACGATGGCCATGTACGCAGCCATCTGCGGCCGTTGCCTGGCCCGGGCCCACGCCCGCACCGGCGACAGCGTCGCCCTCGCTGCCTACCTGGGCAAGGGTCGGACCATGACCGCGTCGTTGGTCGAGTTCGCCCGCCGGTACGCGGACCAGAACGAGGCCGACCACCGGTCCTTCAGCTGACCGGCCCTTCAGCCGATCCGCGACCAGCTCCCGGACGCTCCGGCGGGTCCGGCGGCGACGGCAGCGGCTGGGCGGCCAGCCGCCGGTGCACGCCGAGCAGCTCGGCGCGGATGTCGTCGATCGAGTCGGGGTCCAGACCCGCGGCCTCCATCAGGAACGGCTCGAAGAGCCGCCAGCCCATGGCCGAGCCCATCAGCTGAGCCACCCGCAGCCGGGCGGCCGGCTCGGACTGGCCGTAGACGTCCTGCGCCGCGGCCACCAGGTCCTCCATCGGGGCCCGGCCGAGCTCGATAGCCGTCTCGGGGTCGACCACCACCAGGTGGCTCAGGATCCGGGTCCAGCACACCATGACCGAGTCGGACCCGAACCCGCGGGCCGCGGTCGGATCGGCGCGGACCTCTGCGGTCAGCTTGTCGCTGAGATCGGCGAAGGTGGCCCGGACCAGGTCGTCACGGCTGCCGACGTAGCGGCTGATCAGACCCAGGTTCACCCGGGCGCGCTGTGCGACGGCACGCAGGGTGACCTCGGCGACCCCGTCGCGACAGAACAGCTGGGCGGCCGCGTCGATGACGGCTCGACGCACCTCGGTCGGCCCGGTGGGCATGCCCTCGGCCCGACGGGGACCCGGCCGCTTGCGGCGCCGCCACCGGGAACCCTCCTGGGACGGTCCCGACCGGTCCTCCGGCGCAGTCGTCGGGTCAGGCATCTCAGGACCCCGCCCCGCCCGGCCCGCCGTCACGCTCGGACGCGAGAGCGGCGACGGCCTCTTCGACACTCGCGTAGAAGTGCTCGGCCTGGAGCGTGGCGTCCAGGTCGTAGCGGACGATCAGGTCGGCCAGGCGGTCACGCAGCTCGACGAACGCCAGGTGCACGCCCTTCGCGTTGAGCCCCTCGTCGAGGTCCTTGAGCACCTCGGCAGCGGTGACGTCGATGTCGGTCACCGCCTCGCACTGCAGCACGACGTAGGCGGGTGAGCTGTCGCGCACGAGAGCGCGGACCTGATCCCGGAACTGGCCGGCGTTGGCGAAGAACAGCGGCGCCTCCCAGCGGAACACGACGATCCCGTCGACCTGACGACCTTCCGGGTGGACGCTCACCGCGTGCCAACCGCCCAGTTCGGGGACCTCGGCGAGCACCGTTCCGTGGGGCCACCAGTTGCGTCGGAAGAACAGCAGGATCGCCAGGACGATGGCGACGACGATCCCCTGCAGCACGCCCAGGAAGATCACGCCGGCGCTCGCCACCAGGCTGAGGACGAGCGAGGAGCGACGTAGCCGGGCGAAACGGGCGAGCGCCGGCAGGTCGGCGAGCGACAGCGCCGCGACGATCACCACCGCGGCGAGCGCGGTCTGGGGCAGATCGGCGAGCAGGCCGTTGAACACGAGCAGCAGCAGCGCGACCAGCCCGGCGCCGACCAGCCCGGTGAGCTGCGTGCGCGCACCGGACTGGTCGGCGACTGCGGTGCGCGAGCTGCTGACCGAGACGGCGAAGCCCTGGAAGAACCCGGCGGCGATGTTGGACGCCCCGACTCCGATCATCTCGGCGTTGGCGTCGACCTCGTCACCGCGACGGGCCGCGAAGCTCGACGCGGTGGCGATGGTGTCGGTGAGCGACACCATCGTGATGCCGACGGCGCCGACCATGAGGGCCAACGCGTCGGACGCGCTGGTCCACGGCAGCGACGGCGTGGGGAAGCCCTGGGGCAACGTGCCGACGGTCTTCACGCCCTCGTCGGCCAGACCGAGCAGGGCCGACACGACGGTGACGCCCACGATGGCGACGAGCACGGCGGGGATCCGGGTGGTGATCCGCGGCAGCACCAGCAGGACGAGCAGCACGGCCAGTCCGGTGATCAGCGTGGTCCGGTTGGTCTGGTCGAGTCCGTTCCAGAACGCCTTCAGCTCGTCGACGAACCCATCGGCGTCGGTCGAGAACCCGAACAGCTTGGGGAGCTGGCCGACGATGATCGTGACCGCCAGGCCGTTCATGTAGCCGACCCGGACCTCGCTCGAGAGCAGATCGGCCACGAAGCCGAGCTTGGCGACTCCAAGGCCGATCTCGATCAGGCCGACCAGCACCGCCAGCATCCCCGCCAGCACGATGGCGCTGCCCGGATCGCCGACGACGACCAACGGGGTGATCGACGCGAGGATCAGCGGGGACACCGACGAGTCCGGCCCGAGGACCAGGACCCTCGACGGCCCGAAGATCGCGTAGGCGACCAGGCAGGCGATCGTCGTGTAGAGACCGGTGACCGGCGGCAGCCCGGCCAGCTCGGCGTAGGCCATGCCCTGCGGGACCAGGATCGCGGCCAGCACGATGCCGGCGACCAGGTCGAAGCGCAGCCAGCCCCGTTCGTAGGTGCGCGGGTTCAGCACCGGGCCGTGACCTGCGCCGGAACGCGAACCGGCTGCCGCCCCGACGCCGAACGGCGACAGGACGACAGCCAGAGGTCCACGGTGGTGGAGACGACGGGCGTCAGCCCAGCGCCTTGGCCTTGAGTCGGTCGAACTCGGCCTGGTCGATCGCACCGGAGTCGAGCAGCTGCTTGGCCTGCGCGATCTGGTCGCTCGGCGATCCGCTGCCGGCGACGGACTGGACGTACTCGTTGAACTGCTTCTGCGCGTCGGCCTGGGCGGCCATGGAGCGCTTGGCCATCCCGTTGCCGCGGGCGATCAGGTAGATCAGCGCGGCCAGGAACGGAGCGATGACCAGGAACAGCACCCACGCGGCCTTGCCCCACCCGCTGGTGTCGTGGTCCCGGAACAGGTCTCCCAGGATGCTGAACAGGATCATGAAGTACATGACCATGAAGAAGATGACGAGGGTGGTCCAGAGGATCTCACCCAGGTTCACGTCGGCCAGGATCATCGTTGTCTCTACTCTCTGATGTCGGATTGTGTTCGCGGACCGGAAGTGTCCGCTGCCGGGGCGGCACCCGGGCCGGTCATCCCAGACCGACGGGCGGGCGCGCCGCGAGTAGCCAACTGTCTACATCACGGGACACCCATGCGGTAGACATCGGTCCCGGCCGAGCTCACCGACAGGGGACCCGACGATGAAGAAGACGGCGCTCATCGCGCTGGCGATCGCCCAGTTCGTGATGGTCCTCGACCAGTCGGTCATGAACGTGTCGATCAGCCAGCTGGTGGCGGACTTCGACACCACCGTCCCCACCATCCAGGCGGTCATCACCCTCTACTGCCTGGTGATGGCGATGCTGATGCTGACCGGCGGGAAGATCGGCGACATCATCGGTCGGCGCCGGGCGTTCACCATCGGACTGGTCATCTACGCGGTCGGCTCGGCCACCACCGCCGTGGCGCCGACGGTCGCGGTGCTCGCCCTCGGGTGGTCGGTCCTCGAGGGGATCGGCGCCGCTCTGGTGCTGCCGGCGATGGCGGCGCTGATCGCCGGCAACTTCGAGGGGACCGCCCGCAAGCAGGCCTACGCGGTGATCGGCGGCGTGGCCGGCGCCGGGATCGCGGTCGGGCCCATCGTCGGCGGTTGGGCGACCACCGAGCTGTCGTGGCGGGTCGTGTTCGCCGGCGAGGTGGTCCTGGTCGCGATCATCCTGGCCCTCACCCCGAAGGTCGCCGACGCCCTCCGCGACGGACCCGCTCCCCGCCTGGACGTCGTCGGTGCCGTCCTGTCGGCCACCGGCATCGGAGCCGTCGTGCTCGGGATCCTCCAGTCGAGCACCTGGGGCTTCCTCACCCCCAAGGACTCGCCGGTCGAACCGCTCGGCTTCTCTCTCGCCGTGTTCGTCGTCATCGGCGGAGCGCTGCTGCTGTGGGCCTTCGTCGTGTGGTCCCGCCACCGGGAGGCCCAGGGTCGGGACCCGCTGGTGCACCTGCGGTTGTTCGAGGTCCTCCCCCTGCGTTCCGGGCTGGTCGGGCTGTTCACCCAGAACCTGGTGCTGATGGGCGTTTTCTTCGTGGTTCCGCTCTACCTGCAGCTCGTCATCGGTCTCGACGCGCTCGACACCGGGCTTCGGATGCTGCCGATCTCGATCACGATGTTCCTGTTCTCGGCGATCGGGTCACGGCTGTCGGCCCGGGTGTCGGTCCGCACCATCGTCCGCACCGGGTTGGCGGTGTCCACCCTCGCGATCGTCGTGCTGATCGCCACGGTCGACGCGCAGCTGAACGACCTCGGCTTCGCCGTGTCGATGGCGCTGCTCGGCGTCGGCATGGGTCTGATCGTGTCGCAGCTCGGCAACGTCGTGCAGTCCTCGGTCGACGCGTCGGGCCGGGGCGAGGCCGGCGGCCTCCAGTACACCGGCCAGCAGCTCGGCTCCTCGGTCGGAGTCGCACTCATCGGGGCGATCGTGCTGGCCGGGCTGACCAACGTGTTCGTCCGCACCATCGACGCCGACGAGCGCATCGCCCCCGAGGTGGCCCAGCAGGTGAGCATCGCGGCCGGCAACGGCGTCGACTTCGTCGCCAGCGACGACCTGGCCGCCGCGGCCACCGACGCCGGCATCGACGAGCAGTCCGCCGACGCGCTCGTCGACGACTACGAGCAGGCCCAGCTGCGGGCGTTGAAGACCGGGCTTCTGGTCACCGGCGTGCTGGCGCTGCTGTCGCTGATGTCGACCCGGCACCTGCCGTCCACGGTCACAGCCGGAGACGACGACCGCGAGGACGATCCTGTCGGCGACGATCCCGTCGGCGCCGACCCGCGCTGAGCGGACGGGCGCGTCAGCGGATCGGGGCGAGCATCTCGGCCAGCTCGCCGCGGTCGACGATGATGTCGCCGCGGCTGACCACCAGGCCCGACGCGTCGGCGACGAACAGCGCCGGCTCGAACGCCATGTCGAACGCCTTGGGCACCGGGGCGACCGTCGCCTTGGCCAGGTCGTCGACCGCGGTCGGGTTCGCGTACACCTCGGAGTGGATCACGTTGATCCCGCCGGGCTCACTGACGGCCTCCATCACGTGGTCGAGCAACGGTCCACACACCGCGGTCTGGCAGAACGCCGGAGTGGAGACGACCAGGATCGTGGGCTTGCCCGATGCCACCGCGGCGTCGAGGCTGACCGAGTGGTACGGGCACACCGGGTCCCGCGAGCACAGCGGGTCGACGCCCATCGCGTTCGCCGTGGTCGGTGAGGCGACCGCGGGCAACCGGTCACCGACCATCGGAGTGGTGATCTTCGATCGATCGACCACCTGCACCGACCCCTCGAGGGTCGACCCCCCGTACTCGGCGCTCACGTCGTAGATGCCGGGTTCCGCGAACGTGAACGCCAACGGCAGGTAGGCGCGTGGCACCCCGTCGGAGCGGGGCGTCACCTCGACCGGTTCGCCCACCGGAGTGCCGTCCCGGCTCACGGTGAAGCGCACCGGACCGTCGATGCTGCGCAGCGGAACCCCTTCACGGTCCGCGATGAGGTACGGCAGCCGGGCCGGCGACCCCGCCGCGATGTAGGGGGTGCTCTGAGGGAACGAGGCGATCAGCGCGCCCGTGGTGGCCCCGCCGCCCGCGGCGGTCGTCGTCGATCCGCCGGCTGACGATCCGTCGTCGCCGCAGCCGACGAGTGCTCCGGTGGCACCGAGTCCGCCCAGGAGCGCTCCGGCGCGGAGCACGCTGCGCCGGCTCGGCGCTCGGGTCGGGACGAGGATCTCGGGCTCGGGGCGACGTCGCATACCCGGACAGTGCCACACCTCGTTGCCGGGCCGGTATCGGGGGACCCCGGGCGTCGGTCACCGCGACGGCCCGGCCGACGGGGGTGACATGCTGTCGGTCGTGGCCGGATCCGGGACGACCGACGCCGACACCAACCGGCTCCTGCTCGGGGTCCTGCGCCGTTCCACCGGTCGGGCCGACCTCGCCTTCGGCGACCCGCCGCGCCCCATCAGCGGCGGCTTCGACGCCGGACTGCTCCGGTTCCGCCTGGACAGTCCGCCCCCGGACCTCGACCGGGAGCTGGTGGCCCGGATCGTGGCGCGCTCGCCGCTCGGGAGGTTCGAGGCCGAGGTCCAACGCCGCGTGGCCGATGCGGGCGTCCCGACACCTGCGGTCCGACTGGCTGTCGACGACCCCGACGGGCTGGGCGGCTTCGTCATCGTCATGGACCACGTGCCGGGTCGACCGCCCCTCGCCGGCCTCGGCCCCGCGGCGGTGCTCGGCAACCTGCCCCGGCTCACCCGCCAACTCCCCGACCAGCTCGCCTCGGTGGCCGGCCGCCTGCACGCCGTCGATCCTGCACCGGTCGAGCGAGCGCTCCGCTCAGAAGGCACCGACGTCCCGATCACCGCCGTCGAGCTCGCAGAGCACCTGAGCGCGGCCGCGGAGGATCGCGGACGGGAAGATCTCGTCGGGGCGGGCGGGGACCTCCTGCGCCACCGACCCGACGGCGGCACGAAGGCGATCACCCACGGCGACCTGCACCCGTTCAACCTGATCGACGGACCCGACGGCACCGTCCTGATCGACTGGACGCTCGCCGCGATCGCCCACCCTGCGTTCACACTCGCCTTCACGCAGCTCGTGCTGGCCCACCCGCCGATCGCCCTGCCGGCACCGGCCCGGACCGCGCTCGGCCCGATCGCCCGGGCGATGGCCCGCCGCTTCACGACGACCTACCGGACGCTCTGTCCCGACGCCGATGATCACCTCGACCCGACCCAGCTCGACTGGCACCGCCGCCTGCACGCCCTGCGGGTCCTGGTGGAGATGTCGGGATGGGACGGCGACGCGCCGGCCGGGCACCCGTGGCTGATCCTCGCCCCCATCGCCCGCCAGATCCTCGACCGACCTCGGGGGCCGTCGTCGTGACCGAGGACCCGGCGAGCTTCTGGGACGACCGCTACCGGTCCACCCCGCTGCGGGACCTGTCGTGGTTCCAGGCGGTGGCGACGCCGTCGATCGAGCTCATCGCCGAGTTGGACGTGGACCCGCTCAGCGGGGTGATCGACGTCGGCGGGGGCGCGTCGCCCCTGGTCGACGGACTGGTCGACCGCGGGTTCACCGACCTCACCGTTCTCGATGTGTCGGGGGCCGCGCTGGCGATGGCACGGCAACGACTGGGCTCGGCGCCGGTGAGCTGGGTGGTCGACGACGTCACCACGTGGCGTCCGGATCGCACATGGGATCTGTGGCACGACCGTGCGGTGTTCCACTTCATGACCGACCCGGAGCAGCGTGCGGGGTACCTGCGCTCCCTCGACGCCGCGGTTGCTCCCGGGGCCACGATCGTGGTGGCGACGTTCGCCCCCGACGGACCGGAACGCTGCTCGGGTCTCGTCGTCGACCGCTACGACGCCGAGGGCCTGGTCGCCGCCCTGACCGAGCGGATCCCCGCCCGGTTGCTCATGGCCAGACGCCAGACCCACACCACCCCGTGGGGTGCCACCCAGGCGTTCACGTGGGTAGCCCTACGACGGAGCTGACCGGCGCAGGCCAGTATCATGATCGTCGGCGGATGGAAGGATGCCCAGAAGCGTTCTGCCCGGTCACGTGATCGCGACGTCAGAGAACCGGAGGCATTGGCGAATGTTCAAAGCGAAGCGCACCACGTTGAAGGTGTCGGCAGCCGGGCTCGCGGTGACAGTGGCTGCCGTCTCACTCCTGTTGAGCCGCAGCGATGATCAACTCGTCTACGTGTCGCTCGCGGGGGCGTCCAATCCGGCGTCGGAATCACAACTTCGGCCGGATGGCCCGATTCCGGGTGCTGGCACGGTAGACCGGCCACTGGGTCCGATGCGGATCGTTGAACCGTTTCGACCTCCCGCACAGGACAGCGTCGCAGCTGTCGGCAAGCCGATGAAGGTCGGGGGATTCTCGGAAGCACTCAGCGGGTGGGTCGCTTGGGACGACATGTACCCGACAGCGGTGCCAGCGGAGGAGACAGGGGTCCCACCGATGGTGCCGATCACCGATTCCAAAGGTGTCCAGATCGCCTGGTGGGCGCCGAACATCGGATGGATTTCATTCGATGAGATCCTGAGTCCCGGCTTCGACTACCGCAAGCTGTACGCGGCCTACACCACCGATGACCGCGAGTCTGTTCACGAGTTGGATTCGGTCCGTGCTGCGAAGTACCAGGGGGTTCAGCTTCCAGGGTCGGCGAGGTAAGGGCCCGTCGCGAGATTGAGTTCGCGTTTCGTGCTGCGGTGTTGGCGGTGAGGGTCTACTTCCAGTCGCAATGCCAGTCGTGACGGTGGAGGGGCAAGGCCTTCATCTGGGTGTCGGTGATCTAGCTCGTCGGAGTTCAGCGGGGTGTGATCGTGGCGAGTAGGTCCCGTTGGGTTTGCCGGCGTAGAGCAGGACTCGGATCCGGTAGTTGGCGAAGCGGCGGAACCCGAACCCGATCATCCGGCCCTCGGGGTGGGGTCAAGAGGCGATGCCTGGGGGCGGTCTGTTGTCGATGGTCCGGCGGTGGCGGTTGAGGGCGTCGGCGACGTGTCGGTGTCGTGCGTGGTCGTCGGAACCGTCAACCGGAACCTTCAACCCGGAACCGTCGGCCCGCGCTGAGCCCGGTGCCGGGCCTCCATGCGCCGGGTCCACCACAGGACCGGGATCACCGCCAGCGACAGCACTCCCCCGAGCAGCGACAGGGTCGCGTAGCTCGATCCGGCGACGATCACACCCGACAGCACGCCTCCACCGGCGCCGGCCAGGGCAACGCCGACGTCGATCGTTCCCTGCACCCGGGGTCGGTCCTCGGGGGAGGTCGCGTCCACGACGAGCGCCGTCCCCGATATCAAGCCGAAGTTCCATCCGAGACCCAGCAGGACCAGCGCCACCACGAGCGCCGGCAACGACTCCCCCGGCGCTGTCGCCGCGGTCACGCCCGCCGCGAGCAGCGTCACCGCCGCCGCGACCGCCATGGTGATGCGGCCGAACCGGTCGACCAGCACGCCGGTGACCAACGACGGCAGGTACATGGCACCGATGTGGAACCCGATGACCAGGCCGACGTCGCCGATGTCGTGGCCGTGGGCCCGCATGTGCACCGGCGTCATCGTCATGATCGCGACCATCGCCATCTGGGTGATGACCATGACGGCGGCTCCCAGGTAGGCACCGCTGCCCACCTGCACGTCGGGCCGGACGGGCTCGGTCGACGGCACGGATGCGGGCATCTCGGGGCGCTCCGCCGCGGCGGCGCCCGCGGTTGGCGCGTGACCGTCGGCCGCCGACCGACGCTCGGAGTCGACCAGCGAGCGTGACACCAGGAACGGATCGGGCCGCAGCAACAGGAACAGCACCGTCCCCGCCGACGCGTAGGCGACCGCGCCGAGCATGAACGGACCTGCCAACGCCGGCGCTCCGACGGAACGGGCGAAGGACCCGAGCGGCCCGACCAGGTTGGGACCCGCGACCGCGCCGATCGTGGTCGACACCATGGCGATGCTCACCGCGGTGGCGCGTCGGTCGGCGTGGGCGAGGTCGGTGCCGGCGTAGCGGGCCTGGAGGTTGGTGGCGGTCCCGGCGCCGTAGACGAGCAGGGACGGCAGCAGCAGCACGACGTTGTCGAGCACGGCCGCGGCGACGATGCCGACCGCTCCGATGGCTCCGGCACCGAAGCCGGCGGCCAGACCCACACGACGACCGGCGCGTTGGGTGACCCGCCCGACCAGGAACGCGGTGAGGGCCGAGCCGAGGGTGAACAGAGCGGTGGGGACACCGGCGAATCCCTCGCCGCCGAGCATCTCCCGGGCGAGCAGGGCTCCGACGGTGACCCCGGCGGCCAGTCCGGCGCCGCCGCAGACCTGCGACGCCACGACCACCCGCAACGTCCGGCGCTGGAGGGCGTCGACGTCGAGCGGTCTCCCGGTGCGCAGGTCGACCGCGGCGATCGGTGCAGCGCTGGAGGGGGTCGTGGTCACGGGACGGGGGCCTGCTCGACGGACGGTGCCGACTCGACTCGGCGGACGGGACAGGCGCCGAGGCTACGGGGTGTCGACCACGGCGGCGACCGCGTTGTCGAGTCGCCGGCGGAGGTCGTCGTCGGCTCCGGACCCTCCCTCGGCCCGCGCCGCGCCGAGCACCAGCCCGGCGAGCAGCGCAACCGCGCCGTCGACGTGGTCCCCGGAGACGCCGGCCTCGGCGACCACCCCGGCGACCACCGCCATCATCGATCGGTGCAGCTCGGCCACTTCGGCCCGGGTGTCGTCGTCCAGGCCGGACACGGAGTCGGTGAGCGGGCCGACGAGCTGGTGCTCCGGTGTCAGCGCCCACTCCAGGTAGGAGCGGGCCCAGCGTTGGAGCCGCACCGGCGGGGGGTCGTCGCCCGCGGTGGCACGCTCCCAGTCCGCGATCGTGGCCGGAACGGTCCGGCGGTACCACTCGACGAGCAGGTGGGTCTTGTCGGGCACGTAGCGATACAGCGAGTTGCGGGCCAGGCCGACCTCGGCCGCGACGTCGGCCAGGCCCACCTCGGAGAACCCGCGCTCGACGAACAGCCGCACCGCGGCGTCGAGCACCGCGGCGCGCTGCTGTGCGACGTGCTCGGCGATGTTGTCGGCCTTGATCCGCGGCATCGCGTCAACCTCCCACGTCGATGAGTCGACCGTCCTCCATGCGGAGATGCCGGTCGGCCCGCGACAGCGCCGCGGTGTCATGGGCGACCACGATGGTGGCGATGCCCCGCCCCGATGCGCCGGCGAGCAGCTCGGCGACCGAGTCGGCCCGCTGCGGATCGAGCGACGCGGTGGGTTCGTCCGCGATCAGCACGCTCGGCTCGGCCATGAAGGCCCGGGCGATGCCGACCCGCTGGCGTTCGCCGCCCGACAGCTGCGACGGCAGCTGAGAGGCCCGATCGGCCAGGCCGAGCTCGTCGAGCAGGCCCCGGGCGCGGCGGCGGACATCGGCGGAGCGCTCGCCGCGGATGTGTCCGACCAGCTCGAGCTGCTCGACCGCGGTCAGCGACGGGAGCAGGTTGGCCGACTGGTACACGAACGCGATGTGGTCCCGGCGCACCGCGGTGCGCTGACGGCTCGACATGGCCGAGGTCGCGGTGCCGGCGATGGTCACCTCGCCGGCGTCGGCTCGGCGCAGCAGGCCGGTGACCGCGAGCAGCGTGGACTTGCCGGCGCCGGACTGGCCGGAGATGACGACGAGCTCACCGGGGTCCACCGACAGCTTCAGGTCATCGAGGACGACCCGTTCGTCGGGGCCGTCGGGGAACGCCACTCGGATCCCTTCGAGGAGGACGGCTGGTTCGGTCACGGTTCCACCCCCAGGGCGATCGCGGGTTCCACTCCGGTGATTCGCTTGAAGGCGACGAGGCTGCCGAGCACGCCCGCCACCACCAACGACACGACGACGGTGGTCACCGCCGGGATACTGAGCTCGACCGGCGCGTCGCCCCGGCCCATGAAGAACACGAGCGCGCAGCCGAGCGCCACGCCGCCGGCGGTGGCCAGGACGACCAGGATCGCCATCTGGCCGATCCCGTCGCGCAGGATGTAGCCGTTGGTGGCCCCCATCGCCTTGAGCAGGCCGATCTGGCGGGTGCGCTGCACGGTGAGCACGGTGAAGAAGGCGCCGATGACGAGCGCCGAGATCACGAGCAGGAAGCCCCGGATCAACGACATCGTCGTGGTCTCGGCGGTGTAGCCCGGCGAGCCGGCGTACGCCTCCTTCTTGGTGAGGACGTCGGTGTGGGTCGCGGTCGCGGCCTTCTCGAGCTGCTGGTCGGTGCCACCCGTGAGCGCGACCGCAGCGAACCGGCCGTCGGCTCCGTCACCGAACTGGACCTTCTGCCACGTCTCGAGCGAGGTGAACGCGATCGGGGCGTGGCCGTAGGTGCCGGCGAAGGTGAACCCGAGCACCGGCAGCTCCACGTCGGAACCGCCGAGCGTGTAGGTGTCGCCCACCTTGACGCCCTGCTCCTCGAGCTCGTGGGCCAGGACCAGGCCGGGGGTGCCCTCGAGCGCGGCGTGGGCCTCGGGGCGTTCGACCAGGAAGCTGTCGGGGGAGACGCCGAACAGCGCCAGGTCCAGGTTGGGGCCGCCGTCGGTGGACGCGGCGTTCACGAACGAGGCGCCGAGCGGGGTGGCCTTCACGCCGTCGAGGCCCTCGAACTTCTCGAGCGTGTCGGGTCTGAGGGTGGAGCGGCTGAAGGTGGACTGGGATCCGTCCTGGAGGGCGAGGTGGTCGAACGGCAGGGCCCGCAGCCCGGAGATGCCGTCGGTGACCAGACCGGTGGCGAGCGCGGACAGCACCGTCGACAGCAGCGCGACCAGTGCGATCACCACCCCCAGGAGGGCGAAGCGTCGGGCTCCTCGTCGGAGGTCCCGCAACGCGAGGAACATCTGGAACTCCTTTCCGACGACGCCGAGTTGTCGACGCCGCGTCGACAACTATACCGACACGCCGTCGCCATGTCACGCGGTGCATGTCACGCGGTGAGTGTGACGCCGTCGGCCCGAGCGGGAGCGCCACAGATTTCTCGGACCCCGGAGGTAAGACCCCGCCCCCGACTCGACACAGAACCGACGTGGCCCAACGGGTCACCGGGACGGCTCCCACGAACCCGCCCGAACCCGACCGCACCCTCGGGTGCGCAGAAGGAAGGACACCCCGATGACCCCGACCTCCCGACCCAACCGGGTTTACGCCTCGGTGGCGACCGTCGTCACCGCCGCCACGTTCCTCGTCGCCTGCGGCCCCGGCTCTGCCGGCCCGATCTCCGCGCCGCCCGTCGGCAACCACGGCGGCCACGGCACCGAGACCTCCGCCCCGGCCGAGCGGCCCACCCGCTCCGATCTCCGGGCCGGGATGCGCGAGCTGTGGTCGGACCACATGCAGTGGACCTACGCGACCGTCGACTCGTTCTTCCACAACCCCTCCGCGGTGCAGCCGACCCTCGACCGGCTGCTGCGCAACCAGAGCGACATCGGCAACGCCATCAAGCCCTTCTACGGCACGAAAGCGGGTGACGCGCTCACCGCCCTGCTGACCGCTCACATCAACGGCGCGGTGCCGGTGCTGCAGGCCGCCCAGTCCGGCGACCAGGCCGCGCTGAAGTCCGCCCTCGACGCCTGGTACGCCAACGCGAAGGAGATCGCCGACTTCCTCTCGACCGCCAACCCGAAGCACTGGCCGACCTCGGCGACCGAGCCGATGATGAAGGGCCACATCGACCAGACCACGGCGTACGCCACCGACCTGCTCAAGGGCGACTACGCCTCGGCGATCGAGCACTACGACGAGGCCTACGACCACATGATGATGCTGGCCGACACCCTCGCCCGGGGCGTCGCCGCCCAGTTCCCGAACAAGGTGCGTCGCTGAGGCCGGACGCCACGACCATGGACCTCGCACCCGACGTCGTGACCCTGCCCACTCCGGGGCCGGCCTCCGCCGGCCCCGGGGGCGCGTCGCCCCACGACGCCGGGTCGGTCTCGAGGGGGTCGCGCCGCTCGCCCCGGCGGCGGACCCCCTCGGTCAGCGGCGGCGTCCGTGCCAGCATGGTGGCCGTGACCGGTTCCGACACCCCGACTGCGACCGGTGCGCCGACGATCCCGACCGAGGACCGCGACTGGATCGACGCCCTCCGGGGTGACGGCCCCGGACATCACGCCGCCGTGCGGCGACTGCACGACACGGTGCACCGAGCCGCCGCCCACCAGGTGCGCCGGATGCCGCACGTGTGGTCCCAGCTCGGAGCCGTCCGGGCCCAGGAGATCATCGACGCCGCCGCGGATGAGGCCACGACCGCCGTGCTGGGCAGCCTCGATCGCTTCGAGGGCCGCAGCCGGTTCAGCACCTGGGTCTTCAAGTTCGGCATCCTGCACGCCGGGACCGAGGCCCGCCGGGCGTTGTGGCGGGACCGCCCCGTCGACCTGACCGA
>Ga0073899_10002631_pt1 | contig 16067 bp, 15 predicted proteins | sample KloWWTmetaKNB5Ph_FD_88975 | JGI IMG/M metagenome (GOLD analysis project Ga0073899, IMG submission 88975) | Active sludge microbial communities from Klosterneuburg, Austria, studying microevolution and ecology of nitrifiers - Klosterneuburg... | ecosystem: Engineered > WWTP > Aerobic digester >...
AGCACGGCGGCCTGGTTCGGGTGTTCACGGCGGCGACGCTGCACCATGTTGAAGGCGAAGACCGTCATCATGAAGAAGGGGATGGGCTCCAGCGCCGAGAAGATGCTGCCGATCCACTGCCAGTAACCGGGCAGGCCGATGAAGTAGAAGTGGTGGCCGGTACCCAGGATGCCGGTCATCAGCGAGAAGGCGATGATGACGTACAGCCACTTGTCGATCACCTCGCGGTCCACGCCGGTGGTCTTCACCAGCACGAAGGCCAGCAGGGCGCCGAGGATCAGTTCCCACACGCCTTCCACCCAGAGGTGGACGACGAACCACCAGTACATCTTGTCGCGCACGAGGTTGTGCGGGTTGACGAAGCTGAACAGGAAGAACACCGCCAGGCCCCACAGACCGATCAGCAGCACGAGGCTGATGCTGGTCTTGCGGCCCTTGAGGATGGTCAGCGTGATGTTGTAGAGGAAGGCCAGCGCCACGACGACGATGCCCAGCTTGGTCGGCAGCGGCTGCTCCAGGAACTCGCGTCCCATGGTCATCAGCAGGTCGTTGCCGGTCAGCTCGGCGAGCTTCGCGTAGGGCACCGCCAGGTAGCCGACGATGGTCAGGGCGCCAGCGACCAGGAAGATCCAGAACAGCGCGATGGCCAGCTTCGGACTGTGCAGCTCGGTTTCGGCCTCTTCAGGCACGATGTAGTAGGCCGAGCCCATGAAGCCGAACAGCAGCCAGACGATCAGCAGGTTCGTGTGAACCATGCGGGCCTGGTTGAAGGGGATGTACGGGAACAGCAGGTCCCCGATCAGGTATTGCAGACCGAGCGTGACCCCGAACAGGATCTGCGCGGCAAACAGTGCCAGCGCCGCGATGAAGTACAGCTTCGCGACGGACTGGCTCTTGTACTTGAGCACTGCGGTTGTCATCAGAGTTCTCCTCGCTCAACCTTCGATATTGGGAGGCCACTTTTCAGTGTTGATCTCGCCGGTCCACTTGAGGAACTCGACCAGGTCGCTGAGCTGCTGCTCATCGAGATTGAACTGCGGCATCTGGCGGCGGTGCGCGGTTCCCGTGGGTTGGGCCTTCATCCAGGCCTTGATGAAATCACCGCCGCGGCGCTTGTAGACGTTGCCCAGCTCAGGCGCGAAATACGCGCCCTCGCCCAGCAGCGTGTGGCAGCCGATGCAGTTGCGGGTCTCCCATATCTTCTTGCCGGCCACCACCGCGGGGGTGATCGCTTGTGCATTGGATCGCTGGGGGATCTGCTTTTCGGTGTGAAACACCAGGGCTACGAACAGCAGTGCGAAGAACACTGTGCCGCCGTAGAAGATGTTGCGGGCCATTTGCTTGGTGAACCCGCTCTGACTTTGGCTCATGAAGGCCTCCTCGGATCGTGGTTCGCGTAGGCTAGGGATGCAGGGGGTCTTTTTCCTTGACGCGGTTCAAGGATCCGGGCGTTCGGGGCGCGGCGGCCAGCAATCGGCCTGGATGAACCATCCACGCAACGGCGATCAGGGCCAATGAGACCGCTGCGCCGGGCAGCAACCAGGCCGGCGCGCCGGGCCAGAGCGATGCGGCCAGGCGCGCCAGCGCGGTGGCCTGCAGCAGCCGGAACAGCCAGCGCAGAGGGCGGTCGACCGCCACCGCGCGCCCCTGCTGCGTGGCCGTGACCCGGCTGGCCATGGCCAGCAGCGTGGTGAGCATGAAGCCCAGCGTGGCGGCATGCAGCGCGGCCAACGCGATGTCGCCCCAGCCTCCGGGCTGCCCGCCGGCCGCGGTGCCGTGGGTGAGCGCCTGCAGCGCGCAGGACGCTGCCAGCCAGACCACGGCGACGTGCAGCATGCGCACGAAGGCGGTGCGTCGAGCCGCCCGCAGGGCCGGGTCGAAGGCCGCGGCCAGGGTGGCTGCGGCGAGCCCGGCCTGCCCCGCCGCTGCGCCCAGATGGGCGGCAGCGGGCCAGGCCGGGCCGAGGCCCAGTGCGGCCACGTCCGCCGCTGCGCGCAGCGCCAGGCCCGCCTGCAGCGGCCCGAGCAGCCCGCCGGGCAGGCGGTGCAGCCAGGCGGGGTGGAGGAAGGGCGTGAGCCGGTGCGCGGCCGTGATGAACACGCTGGCCACCCCCCAGAGCCCCAGCCGGGCCGCGGCACGCAGGGCCTGCGGGTCCGGCCCGGCGGCCAGGGCCAGCGCGGCGGCAGCCAGGGCCGCGGCGATCCACCAGAGTGCCCAGCCGATCGCGCGGGCGTGCAGGCGCTCAGGGGCCGGCACCCGGCTGGCCCACAGCAGCTGCTGCTGCTGTACGCACAGGCCGGTCCAGCCCAGGGCGGCCAGTGTGGTGCCGGCGGCGGCCGCGCGTGCATCGAGGTGCAGGCCGGGCAGGGCCAGGGCCCAGCCGGCCAGCCACAGGGCGGCGGGCCCGCGCAGAGGGCGCACCGCCACCGGTGGCAACGCCAGCCACTTCGGCCCGGCGGTGAACAGGAAGCCGGCGATGAAGGCCGGCATGAAGCCCAGCGCCAGCACCAGCGCGTGGGCGCCTGCCGGGGCGACGGCCCAGGGCGGGGCGTGGCTGAGCAAGGTCAGCACCGAGGCCACCGCCCACCACAGCGCGATGCCCACCCAGCCCACGGCGCCCACCGCGAACAGCAGGCGGTGCGGGGCACCCAGCAACCGGGCCGGGTGCCAGGATGCAGATCCAGCCAAGCGGTGGTGGTTCAGCGGGCGCGCGGCTCGGTCAGGGGCATGGCGGCACCCGTGGTGGCTGTGCCGCACAGGGCCGCCACGCGGGCCGGATGGAGCTGCGCCTGCAAGCCGACCACCGTGCCCACCAGGATCAGGGCCGGGGCCTTGACGCCCTCGGCCACGGCCAGGGCCGGCAGGTCGCGCAGGCAGCCGACGACGCAGCGCTGGTCGGGCAGCGAGGCGCGTTCGACCAGGGCGGCCGGCGTGTCCATCGGCATGCCATGGGCGATCAGCTGGGCGCTGATCTGCGGCAGCCGGCCCAGGCCCATGTAGATCACCAGCGTCTGGTGCGGGCGGGCCAGGGCGGCCCAGTCCACGTCCGGCGCGTCCGGGTCATCGCCGGGGGCCGTGGCGTGGCAGCGGTCGGCGCGGCCATGGCCGGTCACGTAGGTCACCGCGGTGGCGTGGTCGCGGTGCGTCAGCGGGATGCCGGCGGCCGCTGCGGCGCCCTGCGCCGCGCTGATGCCGGGCACGACCTCGAAGGGGATGCCCGCCGCGGCCAGCGCGAGCGCTTCCTCCCCGCCCCGGCCGAAGATGTACGGGTCGCCCCCCTTGAGCCGCACCAGGCTGCGGCCGCTGCGCGCCAGCCGCAGCATCAGCTCGACGATCGCCTCCTGCCCCAGCGTGTGCTGCCCGGCCTCCTTGCCGACGTAGATCAGGTCGGCGTCGTCGGGCACCAGCCGCAGCACCTCGCGCGAGACCAGGTGGTCGTAGAGCAGCAGCCGGGCGCTGCCGAGCAGGCGGGCGGCCTTGAGGGTGAGCAGTTCCGGGTCGCCCGGACCGGCGCCGATCAGGCTCACGAAACCAGGGGCCTGGGGCGCGGCATCCGCGGCGGGGCGCAGGTGTGAGCGGTCATCCAGCATGTTCATGGCCACATCGTCGGCCTCGTGGGGGCTGGGCGTCCTTGAACTGGTTCAAGGCTGGGGCGGTCGCATGGCGGAGGCGGGCTTCCCCCTTTGGGGGGAGTCCGGTTGTGTCCGGGCGTCACTAGCATCCCTTCATCCACCACAAGACCCGCCACCTGCCATGCAAGCCGTCCTCCTGAGCGACCACCTGCCCCTCCTCGCCGGCCTGCGCGCCACCCTGTCCAGCCTGGGGGGCGAGGTGACGGTGCAGCGGGCCACGCGGCTGCCTGCGCGGGTCGATCACCACCCCGACTGGGTTGGCGATGGCGTGCCGCGCGAGCGTGCCGCCGTGGCGCAGACGTGCACGACCGACATGGTCTTCGTCGATCTGGCCTGGTGCGGGCTGCCGCGGTTGTCGCGGGTCACGCAGGGGCTGCGCGCGCGCCTGGCCGACACGCCCGTGGTGGTGTTGCTGGACCACCCCGAGCAGGTGGCCCAGCTGCTCCAGGCCGATATCGACGCCGACCTGCTGGTGGCCAAGAGCGCGGCGCCGACGGTGGTGTGCCGCTCGGTGCAGCGCTTCCTGGTGCGCCGGCCCCACTGAACCTCGTGAGGCGGGGCGCACGGCCTGCGAAGCTCTGCGCCGACCGGGCGCATCAGCCCGATCCGTGGGTCAGTGGCTTGGCCGATCAGCCGTTCGCGACCGGGCGCAGGTGGCCGCTGCCGAGGGTGCCGGCGAAGCGCTGGCGGATCGAGGCCTCGATGCCCGCGGCATCCAGCCCGCACTGCGCCAGCAGCAGGGCCGGGTCGCCGTGCTCGATGTAGCGGTCGGGCAGCCCCAGGTTGAGCACGGGCACCTTGATGCCCGCCGCCTGCAGGGCTTCCAGCACGGCAGAACCGGCGCCGCCTGCCAGGCAGCCTTCCTCGACCGTCACCAGGGCGTCGTGGCTGCGGCCCAGGCGCTCGACCAGGGCCGTGTCCAGCGGCTTGATGAAGCGCATATTGGCCACGCTGGCGTCCAGCGCCTCGGCGGCTTCGAGTGCCGGGTAGAGCAGGCTGCCGAAGGCCAGGATGGCGATGCGCCGGCCGCTGCCGGGTGCGGCGGCGGTGTCGCGGCGGACCTCGCCCTGGCCCCAGGGCAACTCGTCCAGCTCGCTGCCGACCGCCAGCCCGGCGCCGCTGCCGCGCGGGTAGCGCACCGCCACGGGCGCGCCGTGGTGGTGGGCGCTGGTCAGGGCACGGCGTAGCTCGGGCTCGTCGGCCGGGGCGATCAGCGAGACGTTCGGGATGCAGCGCAGGTAGGCGATGTCATAGGCGCCCGCATGGGTGGCCCCATCGGCACCGACCAGGCCGGCGCGGTCCAGGGCGAACACCACCGGCAGGTTCTGCAGTGCCACGTCGTGGATCAGCTGGTCGTAGGCGCGCTGCAGGAAGGTGGAGTAGATCGCCACCACCGGCTTGAGGCCTTCGCAGGCCAGGCCGGCGGCGAAGGTCACCGCATGCTGCTCGGCGATGCCCACGTCGTGGTAACGGTCCGGGAAGCGCCGGTGGAACTCCACCATGCCGGAACCCTCGCGCATCGCTGGCGTGATGCCGACCAGCTTCGGGTCGGCCTCGGCCATGTCGCACAGCCACTGGCCGAAGACCTGCGTGAAGGTGGGCTTGGGCGGCGTGGCGGGCTTGACCAGGCCGATGCGGGGGTCGAACTTGCCGGGGCCGTGATACGAGATCGGGTCGGCCTCGGCCAGCTTGTAGCCGTAGCCCTTGCGGGTGACCACGTGCAGGAACTGCGCGCCGGACTTGTCGCGCAGGTTCTCCAGCGTCGGGATCAGCGCATCGAGGTCGTGGCCGTCGATCGGGCCGACGTAGTTGAACCCCAGCTCCTCGAAGATCGTGCCCGGCACGACCATGCCCTTGGCGTGCTCCTCGAAGCGGCGCGCCAGCTCGAACAGCGGCGGCGCATTTTTCAGCACGTTCTTGGCGCCCTCGCGCGCGGCGGCGTAGAACTTGCCGCTCATCAGCCGGGCCAGGTACTTGTTGAGCGCGCCCACCGGCGGGCTGATCGACATGTCGTTGTCGTTCAGGATCACCAGCAGGTTGGGCACCTTGCCGGCGTGCGGCATGCCGGCGTTGTTCAGCGCCTCGAAGGCCATGCCTGCGGTCATCGAGCCGTCGCCGATGATGGCCACGGCGCGGCGCTTCTCGCCCTTGAGCTGGGCGGCCATCGCCATGCCGAGCGCGGCGGAGATCGAGGTGGACGAGTGCCCGGTGCCGAAGGTGTCGTACTCGCTCTCGGCCCGGCGCGGGAAGCCCGACAGGCCTTCCAGCTGGCGCAGCGTGTGCATGCGGTCGCGCCGGCCGGTGAGGATCTTGTGCGGGTAGGTCTGGTGGCCCACGTCCCACACCAGCCGGTCCTCGGGGGTGTGGAAGACGTGGTGCAGCGCGACGGTCAGCTCCACCGTGCCGAGGTTGGACGACAGGTGGCCGCCGGTGCGCGACACGCTCTGCAGCAGGAACTCGCGCAGCTCGACGGCCAGCTGCTTGAGCTCCGCGCGTGCGAGCCGGCGCACGTCGGCCGGGCTGTCGATGCGGGAGAGCAGCGGGTGGGCAGAGGAGGTGTTCATCGCAGGAGAGGTTCCATCGGGAGGCGGCGCACGGGCCGGCGTCTGGGCGGTGCGTGGCTCAGGATTCGCGGTCGACCACGCGGTCGGCCAGCATCGCCAGCCAGCGCTGGTCGGGTACGCCGCTGGCCTCCAGCGCGACACGGGCGCGCCCGTGCAGTTCCGCGGCGCGGGTGCGGGCGCCCTCCAGGCCGAGCAGGGAGACGTAGGTGGGCTTGTTCTGGTCGGCGTCCTTGCCGGCGGTCTTGCCGAGCACGTCGGAGGCCTGGGTGACATCGAGGATGTCGTCGACCACCTGGAAGGCCAGGCCGATGGCGGCCCCGTAGTCGGCCAGGGCCGCCCAGGCCACGGGCGTGGTGCGGCCGCAGGCAGCCCCCATCAGCACGCTGGCCTGCAGCAGGGCGCCGGTCTTGCGGCGGTGCATGTCCTGCAGGGACTGCTCGTCGAGCTGGTGGCCGACGCTGGCCAGGTCGATGGCCTGTCCGCCTGCCATCCCGAACACGCCCGAGGCGCGCGCCAGCAGGCTGCACAGCCGCGCCTGCAGCGCCAGGGCGGCGAGGTCGTCGGCGGGGGTGTCGGACGGCGTCAACACCTCGAAGGCCAACGCCTGCATCGCGTCGCCGGCCAGCATCGCGCGGACCTCGCCGTACTGCACATGCACCGTCGGCTTGCCGCGGCGCAGCACGTCGTTGTCCATGCAGGGCATGTCGTCGTGGATGAGCGAATAGGCGTGGATCAGCTCGACCGCGCAGGCTGCGCGCAGGGCGATCGCGCATTCACCCTGCACCGCCTGGGCGGCGGCGAGCACCAGCAGTGGGCGCAGGCGCTTGCCGCCGTCAAGCACGCCATAGCGCATCGCATCGCCCAGGCCGGCTGGGGCGTCGGCCAGGACGAGTGCGTCGAGCTGGGCCTCGACGCGGGCGAGTTGCTCGCCAGCCCAGGCATCGAATGCCAATCGTGTCATGACGGGATTCCTTGCGAAGGGCGCAGCGATGATGCGGGCCACCGGCGCAGCAGCCTGCTCATGCCGCGTCACTCCAGGCCTGGAGCTGACCGCTCTCCAGCACCTTGACCTGCTGTTCCACCGCGTCGAGGCGGCCGCGGCACCAGCCCAGCAGCTCGGCACCTCGCCGGTAGCTGTCCAGCAGCTGGTCGAGCGGCAGCTGGGCGCTTTCCATCGCCTGGACCAGGCGGTCCAGTTCGGCCAGGGCAGCCTCGTAGCTGGCGGGCTCGGCCATCGGGGCGGGTGAGGAAGGGGAGGGCGCGCGCTTCGACATGGGCGGGGGAGAAACTTTCGATTGTAGGCGTCGGGAACGGCCGGACCCGGCCGGCTTGTCTGACCCGCCGAAGTGTCTTCGTCGCGCAGCCGCATCGGCGCGTCAGACTGCACGCCCCACGGCCCGCAGGAAGACGCCGGCTACAATCCGCAGTTCGCCTTGGGCAACCGCCCACCCCGGCCCAACCGTGTGATCGGGTGAGTTGCCACGTTCGATCCGCAACCTGCGGTTGCACACGGTTTCCATTCCGCCCAGGCCCGGGCCGATCCGGGTGGTGGTTCGACATGCATTTTTGGAGATCCTGGGGATCATGTCCGACCTGAGCCTTGCGCAGACCGCGCTGCAAAGAAGTCGCACTCAACTGCCGGTGTCGAGCTATTTCGACCCGGTGCTCTTCGACCAGGAGGCGCGACTCATCTTCCAGTCCGGTCCGCGCTACCTGGGGCACGAGCTGATGGTTCCCCAGGTCGGCGATTACCACGCGCTCGCGCAGGAAGGCGAGGGCCGCACGCTGGTGCGCACCGCCAACGGGGTCGAACTGGTCTCCAACGTCTGCCGCCACCGCCAGGCCGTGATGCTCAAGGGCCGCGGCAACTCGGGTGGCTCGGTGGTGTGCCCGCTGCACCGCTGGACCTACGACCTGCACGGCAAGCTGCTGGGTGCGCCCCACTTCGTCGAGGACCCCTGCCTGAACCTGCGCAACTACCCGGTGCGCACCTGGAACGGGCTGGTCTTCGAGGACAACGGCCGCGACATCGATGCCGACCTGGCGGGCATGGGCCCGCGTGCGGACCTGGGCTTCGAGGGCTACGTCTTCGACAAGGTCATCCAGCACGAGTGCCACTACAACTGGAAGACCTTCATCGAGGTCTACCTGGAGGACTACCACGTCGGTCCCTTCCACCCCGGCCTGGGCAACTTCGTCACCTGCGACGACCTGCGCTGGCAGATGGGCCGCGAGTACTCGGTGCAGACCGTGGGCGTGGCCCAGGGCATCGGCAAGGCGCTGGGCAAGCCGGGGTCGGAGGTCTACCGCCGCTGGCACGAGCAGGTGGCGCGCTTCCAGAACGGGGTGGTGCCGCGGCACGGCGCGATCTGGCTGACCTACTACCCGAACGTGATGGTCGAGTGGTACCCGAACGTGCTGACGGTCTCGACCGTCTACCCGATCGGCCCGGAGAAGACGCTCAACACGGTGGAGTTCTACTACCCCGAGGAGATCGCCGCCTTCGAGCGTGAGTACATCGAGGCCCAGCAGGCCGCCTACATGGAGACCTGCATCGAGGACGACGAGATCGGCGAGCGCATGGACGCCGGGCGCAAGGCCCTGCTGGCGCGTGGCGACAACGAGGTCGGCCCGTACCAGAGCCCGATGGAGGACGGCATGCAGCACTTCCACGAGTGGTACCGCCGCCGCATGGGCGAGCACGCGCCTGAATGACCTCGCCTGACCCGTCCCCCGGCCATGCCCCGTCGGCGGGGCGCGGGTCCGGGCGGCGGGCCGCGCTCACCTCCGCCAGCGCGCTGATGGTGGCGGCGGCCTTCCTGTTCGCCACCATGGGCGTGTGCGTCAAGCTGGCCTCGGCCTACTATGGCAGCGGCGAGATCGTGATGTACCGCGGCCTGGTCGGCGTGCTGGTGCTGGCCGTGCTGGCACATGCGCGCGGCGAGACGCTGCGCACCCGCGTGCCGGGCATGCACCTGTGGCGCGCCATCGTCGGCGTGTCGGCCCTGTCACTGTGGTTCTATTCGATCTCGGGCCTGCCGCTGCCCACGGCGATGACGCTAAACTACATGTCGTCGGTGTGGATGGCGCTGTTCCTGATCGGCGGGGGTATCCTGGCCGGGGGCTCGCGCATCGACGGCCGGCTGATGGCCTCGGTGCTGGCCGGCTTTGCCGGCGTGGCGATGGTGCTGCGCCCGACCATCGAGGCTCAGCAACTCTGGCACGGCCTGCTCGGGCTGCTGTCGGGCGTGCTCTCGGCGATGGCCTACCTGCAGGTCACCGCGCTGGGCCGGGTGGGCGAGCCCGAAAGCCGGGTGGTCTTCTATTTCTCGCTGGGTGGGCTGGTGGCCGGGGCGGTGCTGTCGCAGTTCACCGGCGGCCTGCACACACACACCTGGCGCGGTGCGGCACTGCTGCTGGCGGTGGGCGGCCTGGCGACGGTGGCGCAGCTCATGATGACGCGTGCCTACGCCACCGGCCGGCCGCTGGTCAATGCCAGCCTGCAGTACCTGGGCATCGCCTTTGCCTTCGTCTACGGCGTGCTGTTGTTTGGCGAGCCGGTGCACCTGGTGGCGCTGGGCGGCACCCTGCTGATCGTCGCGGCCGGCATCGCCGCGGCCAGCCTGCGCCAGGACAACCAGGCGCGCGTGCGCCCGGCCGAAACCCTGCCGCCCGACATCGAACCCTGATCCTTCCGACCCTGTACCGAGGAGCCTTGCCGTGACTGTTGCTGTGAACGTGACCCTGCCCAGCCCCCTGATCAGCGTGGCCGAACTGCAGCCGCTGCTTGGCTGCGTCTGCCTGCTGGATGCGCGTTTCGACCTTGCGCAGCCCGCAGCGGGCGAGTCAGCCTACCGGCAGGCCCACCTGCCCGGGGCGCTCTATGCCCACCTGGAGCGTGACCTCAGTGCCATGCCGCCGGCCCCGGCACTGTGTGGCGGGCGCCACCCGCTGCCGACGCCGCAGGCCTTGGCGCGCACCGTCGCGGCCTTCGGCATCACGCCGGCCACGCCGGTGGTGGTGTATGACGCCAGTGGCGGCATGTACGCCGCACGGGCCTGGTGGCTGTTGCGCTGGCTCGGTCACCAGTCCGTGGCGGTGCTCGATGGTGGCCTGTCCGCCTGGGTGGCCGCGTGCGGCGCCCTGGAGGCCGGCGAGTGTCGGCCGACCGCTGCCGCCGACCCCTATCCGCTGGCCCCACAGCCGGCCCTGGCCACGATCACGGCCGACGAACTGCAGCGTCGCCTGGGTGCCGTCACCCTGGTCGATGCACGCGGCCCCGAGCGCTACCGCGGTGACGTCGAGCCGCTGGACCCCGTGGCCGGCCACATCCCCGGGGCGCTGAACCGGCCCTTCGCCAGCAACCTCGGGCCCGACGGTCGCTTCCTCGACGCGGCGGCATTGCGCACGGCCTTCACGACGCTGCTGGGTGAGCGTGCAGGGGGCGAGGTCATCCACCAGTGCGGCTCGGGCGTGACGGCCTGCCACAACCTGCTGGCGATGGCCGCGGCCGGCCTGGGCGACGGTGTGCTCTACGCGGGTTCGTGGAGCGAGTGGTGCCGTGACCCGGCCCGCCCGGTCGCACGCGGCTGAGCTCTGCGCCGATGCCGGCCTGGCGGCATCGGACGCGGGTCGGCCCGCTTGTCCGCCCGCGAGGCGCCGTGCACACTCGTCGCCGGCATGCACCGGCCTTGATGGGTATCAAGACTGCCCGGCCGGGCCGGCGCATGATTGCTCTGCTCCCCTCAATTCGGAGGCCTCCATGTACCAACGCATCCTCGTTCCCACCGACGGTTCCGACATCACGGCCAAGGCCGTGGAGACCGCCATCAACCTGTGCAAGGCCTTCGGGGCGCAGTTGAGTGCCCTGGCGGTGAAGGAGCCCTTCCCGTACAGCGCGATCTCCGAGATGCAGCCCATTCCGCCGCAGGAGTTCTTCGACTCGCAGGAGCGCATCGCCAACAAGCACCTCGACGCCGTCAAGGCCGCCGCCGCTGCCGCTGGTGTGGCCTGCACGGCGGCCTCGGTGGAGGCGCTGCACCCCTGGGAGGCCATCCTCGACTTCGGCAAGCAGCAGGATGCCGACCTGATCGTGATGGCCTCGCATGGTCGCCGCGGCGTGGCCGCGCTGCTGCTGGGCAGTGAAACGCAGAAGGTGCTGACGCACAGCAGCGTGCCGGTGCTGGTGGTGCGCTGACGCAACTCGGTCCAACGCAGCGCAAGACCGCACCCGGCGGCGGCGCAGCAAAAAAGGGACGGCATGCCGTCCCCTTTTTGCGGTGATGCCGGTGTGCGTCAGTCGTCGTCGCCGCCGCCGAACACGCTGCCCAGCAGGCCGCCCGCGGCCACGCCGCTGAGCAGCGAGCCTTCCTCACGGCCGCCGCCGCCGGCCTGCGGCGCGGCCGCGAAGATGCGGCTGGCCAGGCGGGAGAACGGCAGGCTTTGCAGCCAGACGGTGCCCGGGCCGGTCATCTTGGCGAGGAACAGGCCCTCGCCGCCGAACAGCGCGGTCTTGATCTTGCCGACGTACTGGATCTCGAAGTTCACGTCCGGCGTGTGTGCCACGACGCAGCCGGTGTCGATCAGCAGCACCTGGCCGGGCTGCAGATCGCGGCGCATCACGGTGCCGCCGGCGTGCACGAAGGCGAGGCCGTCGCCTTCGAGCTTCTGCATGATGAAGCCCTCGCCGCCGAAGAAGCCCACCGACAGCTTCTGCTGGAAGTGGATGCCCAGGCTCACGCCGCGGGCGGCGCAGAGGAAGGCGTCCTTCTGGCAGATCAGCAGGCCGCCGAGCTTGCGCAGATCCATCGGCAGGATCTTGCCGGGGTAGGGCGCCGCAAAACCGACGCGCTGCTTGCCGCTGCCGTGGTTGGTGTAGACGGTGGTGAACAGCGACTCGCCGGTGATCAGCCGCTTGCCTGCGCCCAGCAGCTTGCCGAAGAAGCCGCCGGTCTGCTGCGAACCGTCACCAAAGACGGTGTCCATGCCGATGCCGCCGTCCATGAACATCATCGAGCCGGCCTCGCCCACGGCGGCCTCGCCCGGGTCGAGCTCCAGCTCGACGAACTGCATCTCGGCGCCCTTGATCTCGTAGTCGATCACGTCCATCGCCATCGTGTGTGCTCCTTGTGTGACAAAGGGGGTGAGGGAAGGCGCGCATTGTGCGGCAGCCTCCATGACAGGCGCAGCGCAGGTGGTGACGGCTGTCACGGCCGCGGCCTGCGCCCGCGGGTGCGTCGAGCGCGTCGGACGGGTGGCGGTGCGGTACGCGTCAGGGTGCGCTGGCGGCAGGTGGGGCCGATGCGGCGGCGTCCAGGGGGGCGCGCAGACGCTGCTGGAAGTCGGCTGGGGCCACGTACTGCAGCACGGGCCGCTCGCGGCCCTCGGTGGCCAGGGTGATCGCCAGGCCCCGTTCCGGGTAGAGCAGGTGCACCGCTCCGTCGGCCGTCGCCAGCCGCTGTGCGGGCGTGCCGAAGCGCTGCTGCACCGTCGCCTCGTCCAGGCGGGTGGCCGGCAGGAAGACCACCCCGCCGAGCACGCTGCGCCGGGCCTCGGCGAGGTCATCGGCGTGCAGGCTGGCCTGCCGGGCCCCGCTGGGCAGGATCTCGCCGTGCAGGCTGCGCTGCGCCCAGGCCGCCAGGTGGGCGGGGTCGGCTTGGGCGGCCAGCACCAGCTTGCCCTGCAGGCCACCGACGCGCACGGATTCGAGATAGGCCTCCAGCGCCAGGTGATCCGCGCTGTTGCTCAGCAAGGCCACCTTCATCACCTCCTGCGGCCACAGGGCCTGGGCCTCCTCCAGCCGGCTGGGGGTCGAGCCGCCCAGGCGCAGCCCGAAGACCTGGGTGCCGCCATCCGGGCGCGATTGAATCTGCCAGGGCAATTGATCGGTGGCGGCACTCGTGCCGTCGCGTGAGGGCGGCATCAGCCAGGGCAGCACGAAAGCGGCAGCGACCAGGAGCAGCACCCCGGCCAACAGCCCCAGGACGATCTGCCACATCGGGCGGGGTGGTCGGTCGGGCAGCGTCGGCATGGTCAGGGTGGGTATCCGAGGGTCTTGAGGCGGGACAGGGCGTACTGGGCGGCCTGCCCTTCGTGGGTGAGGCGCAGGTAGGTCCGGTAGTGTTCAGCCGCATGCCGGGTGCGCCCGAGCGCTTCCAGGGCCACCCCCTGGAGGAAGATCACGCCCGGGTCGCCCGGTAGCAGTCGGTCGTATTGTTCCAGAGCCAGCCAGGCCTTGGCCGCGTCGCGCAGGCTGAGCTGCAGCGTGGCGACCAGGCGGTGGGCCTGGGCCTCGCCGGGGTGCAGCTCCCGCGCCACCTGGGCATGCAGCAGGGCCTCCCGGCTGTGACCCTGCACCTGAAGGCACTGCGCCAACCGCACCCGGGTGGCGTAGTCGTCGCTGGCGACCCGCAGGGCCTGCTCGAAGTGCATCGCTGCTGTGCCGGTATCCTGACCCAGCATCGCCAGCTCGCCGAGCTGGCAGGCCTCGATCGCCGGGTTCTGCCGCCGCAGCCAGGCCAGCTGTGCCGACCAGAGCGCCGGGTCGGCGCGGCGGCGCGTCGTGGCGTCATGCAATCGGCCGGCGCTTTCGTGGGCGCGCCGGCGGCGTGCATCGTCCAGCGGGTGGTGCCGGTTGAGCGTTGCCAGCAGCCCCGGCTGGGCCTGGGCTTGTTCGGTCAGTCGGTCCAGTACGCGCGGCCATGCTTGCGCCGGGTAGCCCGCGCGCGCCAGGTAGCGCATGGCCAGCGCATCCGCCGCGATCTCCTGATCCGGGGTGAAATCGCACAGCAGCGGGCTGTCACCCAGCGGATCGGCCAGGCCGATCACCGGCGCCCAGGCCGAGTCCTGGCTCACCGACAAGGTGCTGGCGAGCAGACGCCGGCGCCATTCGCTGCGCGGCAGGGCCTGCGCAACCTGCTGGCTGCCCAGGTGGCCCAACTGGTGCGCCAGCACCGCCGCCAGCTCGGACTCATCGCGCAGCATCACCAGCCAGCCGCGCGTGAGGCCAATGCTGCCGCCGGGGAAGCTGTAGCTGTTCACATGATGCGCATTCACCACCCGCACCGTGCAGGGCTGCGCTGGCGAATGGGCGCCCGCCTGCAGGGTGCGCCCCACCCGCTGGACGTAGGCGTGCAGGTCACCGTCCTGCACGAAACCGAGGTCCAGCGAGAACTGGTGCGGCGCCAGCTGCGCATCCGCGGCCGGATCGGCCGACTCACGCCCTGGTGCCGCAGGCAGGGGGGCGCCTGAGGCCGGGCCTGCACCAGCGCTTGAGGTGCCGGGTACGTGGTCGGTCAGCGCACAACCTGCCAGTGCCAGCCCGCAGCCCGTTGACCAGGCCTGCCGCAGCCAGCGCCGCCTCGGTGGCTTACCAACCGGCCAGCTGCCCCCGTTGTGGTCCGCTTCGCCAACATCGAGTGACCGCCTGGGTTGTCTCAGCCCGCCTGCCATGATCCCGCCTGCCACATGTGATTGCATTTTTTGCAATTCTAGGCTGGCATGACCGCGTCCATCGTGTCAGCGCGGCTCAAAAAAACGGATTTCGCTAAGGAAGCTCTGCACAGATCGAATTGAGATGTGCCCGCAGCCCCGAACTTGGCGGGTTTGGTCTGCTTCGAGCAGTTTGGGCCGGACTTTCAGTTGATTTCTGGCCATTTGTGGCCCTGAATGGGCCTTGGCGGCCCATTTCGGGCGCACTCATGCCTGCATCCCCAGCAATTTGCCCCGCACCAGCCACAGATTGGCCAGCGCGTACAGCGTGCTCATCTGCGCGCCGTTCTTGGCCAGTGCGCGATACCTGACCTTGCGAAATCCGAACTGGCACTTCACCACCCGGAAGACGTGTTCGACCTTGGATCGAATGCTCGCCTTGACCCGCTCGATCTGGTCGGTCAGCACCTGCACCGGGTCGCTCTTGTCCAGTGCGCGCCGTTTGCCCGGGCGCATCGCGACGTGCCATTCAACATCGTCGGGCGCGTCAGGGCGTTTGTCCGCACCCTGGTAGCCCGCATCCCCAAAGGCCCTGACCTCCTCACCATGCAGCAGGCTGTTGGCCTCGGTCACATCCGCTGCGTTGGCCGCCGTGAACTTCGCGGTGTGCACCAAGCCGCTGGCCGCGTCCACTCCAATGTGGCTCTTGCCGCCGAAGTACCACTGGTTACCCTTCTTGGTCTGGTGCATCTCGGGGTCGCGCTCACCGCTGCTGTTCTTGGTCGAGCTCGGCGCAGCAATCAGCGTGGCATCCACCACCGTGCCCGATCGCATCATCAGGCCCTTGCCGCGCAGGATGTCGTTGACCGTGGCCAGCATCTTGTCGGCCAGCTTATGCTCTTCGAGCGTATGGCGAAACCTCAGGATCGTGCTCTCGTCGGGCAACGGCTCGATCCAGCTTTGCAGCCCGGCAAACTCCCGGTACAGCGGCACTTCGTGCAACGCTTCTTCCATCGCCGGGTCACTCAGCCCGAACCACTGCTGCAGGAAGTGGATGCGCAACAGCACCCCAACTTCGTAAGGCTGCCGACCTCTGCGACCACGCTGCGGGCAGTGCGGTGCAACCAGCTCCACCAGCTCCGCCCACGGCACCACCTTGTCCATCTGGTCGAGGAACTCCCGCTTGCGTGTGCGCTTGTTCGACAGGTTCAGCCCCAGGTCCGCTTGCTTCATGCCTCACATCCTCGCCAACACCGCCCAGCCCGCCAAGCACATCGGTGACTCATTTGTGCAGAGCTTCCCTAACCCGAGACGCAAAGGGCGGTTTCAAACTCGAAGTGCAACACCCGTGGGATTAGTGGATTGTGGCGCTGGCCTGCTCAGCGATGCCTTGCATGAGCTCGCGGAAGACCTGCGCAGGGGTGCGCCAGTCCAGGGTTTC
>Ga0073899_10002632_pt1 | contig 16062 bp, 9 predicted proteins | sample KloWWTmetaKNB5Ph_FD_88975 | JGI IMG/M metagenome (GOLD analysis project Ga0073899, IMG submission 88975) | Active sludge microbial communities from Klosterneuburg, Austria, studying microevolution and ecology of nitrifiers - Klosterneuburg... | ecosystem: Engineered > WWTP > Aerobic digester >...
GCTCAGCGCAGCTTGCGCTTCGCGATGCCCGCGACCTTGCGGCGGCGCAGCCGCGTCGCGTCCTTGAGCCGGGTCTCGGTGCGCTCGATCATCTGCTGCTGGCTGTGCTTGCCCTCGCCGGTGCGCTGGCGGTAGCTGCCGTCGGGCTGCATGTCCCAGGCGCCGCGCGCGTCGCCGAGCTGGGTGTCGAGGAAGACCCGCAGCTCGGCCTGCAGGCGCGGATCGTCGATCGGCGCCAGCACCTCGACGCGGCGCTCGAGGTTGCGCTGCATCAGGTCGGCCGAGCCCAGGTAGTACTCGGACTTGCCGCGGTTGTGGAAGTACAGCACCCGCGCGTGCTCGAGGAAGCGCCCGACGACGCTGATGACCCGGATGTTCGCGGAGACGCCGGGGATGCCGGGGCGCAGCCGGCAGGTGTCGCGCACGATCAGATCGATCTTCACGCCGGCCTGCGACGCGCGGTACAGCGCGCGCACGATGTCGACGTCCTCGAGCGCGTTGACCTTCCACTGCATGAGGCCCTCGCCGTGCTTCTCGGCGTGGCGGATCTCGCGCTCGATCTTGTCGAGCAGCGCGGCCTTGAGGATCTTGGGCGCCGGCAGCAGCTTGCCGTACTTGCGGCGGGGCCGGAACCCGGTGGTCAGGTAGTTGAACAGCTCGGTCAGGTCGGCGCCGATGGTCTTGTCGCAGGTCAGCAGCCCGAAGTCGGCGTACAGGCGCGCCGTGCCGGCGTGGTAGTTGCCGGTGGCGACGTGGGCGTAGCGGCGCAGCCCGTCGTAGTCCTGGCGCACGACCAGCACCAGCTTGCAGTGGGTCTTGAGCCCGACCACGCCGTAGGTGACGTGGATGCCGGCGCGCTCCATGCGGTTGGCCCAGCGGATGTTGGCCTCCTCGTCGAAGCGGGCCTTGAGCTCGAGCACCACCGCGACCTGCTTGCCGCCGAGCGCGGCGGCGATCAGGTGCTTGATGACCTGCGAGTCGCGCGACGTGCGGTACAGCGTGGCCTTGATCGCGCGCACCTTGGGGTCGGCCGCGGCCTCGCGCAGGAACCGCTCGACCGAGGCCTGGAACGACTCGTACGGGTGGTGCACCAGCACGCTGCCGGCGTCGCGGATGGTGTGGAAGATCGAGCGCTCGCCCAGCAGATCGACCGGCGCCTCGGGCGCGTGCGGCGGGTCGCGCAGCGCCGGCAGGTCGAGCCCGGCCAGCTCCATCAGGTCGCGCTGCCCGAGCATGCCCTCGGCCTCGAACACGTCGCGCTGCTCGTCGAGGCCGAGCTCGGCGGCCAGCTTGCCGCGCAGGTACGGCGTCATCTTGCTCTCGACCTGCAGCCGGACGATCGGCGCGAACCGCCGCTCGCGCAGCTCGATCTCGATCAGCTCGAGCAGGTCGTCGGCCTCGCCCTCCTCGCGCTCGGTGATCGCGTTGCGCGTCACCCGGAACCGCGCGCAGTTCTCGATCTCCATGTCGGGGAACAGCAGGTCGAGGGTGCCGATCATCACCTCGTCGAGCGGCACGAACCGGGTGCCGTCGATGCGCAGGAACCGCGGGATGCCGGCGCCGATCGGCACCTTGACCCGGGCCAGCAGCGGCTCGCCGTCGCCGCGGTAGTGCAGCGTCACCAGCAGGTTGAGCGACAGGTTCGAGACGAACGGGAACGGGTGCGCCGGGTCCATCGCCTGCGGCGTCACCAGCGGGAAGATGTTGTCGAGGTAGAACGCGCGCATCCGGGCGCGGTCGGCGGCGTCGAGCTGCTTCCACCGCACGATGCTGACGCCGGCCTCGGCCAGCGCCGCGCGCTGCGCCTCGAGCACCTCGGTCTTGCGGGCCTCGAGCTCCTGGATCATCTGCAGGCACTCGGCGATCTGCTGGCTCGGCGAGCGGCCGTCGGGGGTGACCGCCGAGAAGCCGGCGCCGACCTGCTGCTTGAGGCCGCCGATGCGCTTCTGGAAGAACTCGTCGATGTTGGCCGAGACGATCGCGACGAACTTCAGCCGCTCGAGCAGCGGCACCCGCGGGTCCTCGGCCTCGCGCAGCACCCGCCAGCAGAAGTTGAGGTAGGTCAGCTCGCGGTTGAGCAACAGCTCGGGCGCGGCGAGGTCGGTCGGGATCGGGCCGCCGGTGCCCGGGTGCGGCGGCGTCTCGGCCAAGCCGCGCGGCGGCCGGGGGACGGGCGGCGCGGGCGGCGCCGGCTCGGCGGCGAGCGCGTCGACGAGGCGGATCACGCCCGAGGTGTTGGTCGTGGTCGGCACGGCGTCTGGCCAGTATAGGTCGGCGGCGCACGGCGGGCGACGTGGCACCGGTGACAGTTCGGTGGCGACGCGCCGCGCAACGCCTGCGGCATCACCCCGCGCGGCCTTTGCGCGGGTCCTTTGCTACAGTGCCGCCGATGGGCCTCTTCGCCAGCTTCCGCGACCTGCGCCAGCGCGCGGTCAAGCGCGCCTTCGATGTCCTCGGCGCCAGCGCCGCGATCGTGGTCACCAGCCCGGTGGTGGCGCTGGCCGCGGCGGCGACCCGGGTCGAGGTCGGGCCCCCGCCGTTCGCGCGGGTGCTGCGGGCCGGCCGCGGCGCCGAGCCGTTCGCGATGTGGCACCTGCGCACCCACGACCAGACCGAGCTGGGCGCGTGGCTGCGCGCCACCGGCATCGCCGCGCTGCCGGCGCTGTGGAACGTCGTGGCCGGCGAGATGAGCCTGGTCGGGCCGCGGCCGGTGCACCCGCAGTACGCCGCGCTGTCGCCGATCAACCGGCGCACCAAGCCGGGCCTCACCGGCTGGTCGCAGCTCCACGGCGGCGCCGATCGCGCCTGGGACGACGAGCAGGCGCTCGATCGCTGGTACGCCGACCACGCGTCGCTCACCGTCGACGCGTTGATCGTGCTGCGGGCGGTGCGCGATCGCCTGCGCAAGCGCGACGCGGCGGCGCCGAGCGCGCCCGAGGCCGATCCCAGCCGGGGCCCGGGTCGCGCCGCCGCGGACCTCAATTGAGCCGCGGTCGCTGACGCCGAGCGCGGCCGGTGCCTGCCCAGCGGGTCGAGCCTGTCGGAGCCCGACCAAGCCCCTGTGATCGCGACGATGCTGGCCGCCCGCCGCCGCTGATGCGCGGATTCCGCGCCCGGGCATGAACGGGCGGCCCCGCGGCGGTGTCCAAGTGACCGTCGGCACCCTCGCTTGGAGGGCGCACCGGCTACGCTTGGGAGACGCCATGGTCCTGCTCCGCCGTCTGCTCGTCCTCGCGATCGTCACGTCGGCTGGCGTCGTCCACGCCGACTGGCCGGTGGCCCGCCACGACATGCAGCGCACCGGCGCGGTCACCGGCACCAGCAACCTGCGCACGCCGGCCGCCTACTGGCGCCAGTACCTCGGCGGCGCGCTCGGCCCGGCGCTGGTGCAGCCGCTGGGCGCGAGCGGCGAGGTGGCGTACCTCGGCGGCGGTCGGCTGCGCGCGCTGTCGGCGCAGGGCGTGCCGCGCTGGCAGAGCGACAACCTCGAGCTGACCGCGATCGTCGGCATGGGCGACCTCGACGGCGACGGCGCCGACGAGCTGATCGCGCGCTCGATCGACCGCGCGTTCGTGTTCGATGCGACCGACGGCGCGCTGCGGTGGGCCGAGCCGCTGGGTGAGATGGGGACGATCGGCGACGTGCGGCTGGCGGACGTCGACGGCCGCCCCGGGCGCGAGCTGATCGCGCAGGAGTGCTACTGCTGCCAGCTGCGCTCGACGACACCGGGCGCGGTGTGGAGCTTCGCCGACGGCTGGGCCGGCGCGCGCCGGCTGTGGGTGCTGCCGTCGTCGGCGTGCGCCGGGCCGCGGCAGATGCAGGTCACCGACGCCACCGGCGACGGCGCGCTCGAGTTCGTGCTCGCCACCCACACCGACCTGCGGCTGCTCGACGCCGCGACCGGCGCGCCGGTCGCCAGCTCGGGCAACCTCGGCGAGTGGCTCACCACCGCGTACTGCGAGGCGGTCGACCTGCTGCCGGGCGCCGGCGACGAGCTGGCGTGCTGGCTGGGCTCGACCCTGCGCGCGCCCGGCACCGGCCACCGGGTGTTCGTGCTGCAGCACCGCACCGGGCCGGCGCGCCTCGACGTGGTGTGGTCGACCGACGTCGGGGATCGCGACGCCGACCTGCCGATGGGCAGCGACCGCATCGCCGACCTCGATCTCGACGGCGCGCGCGAGCTGCTCGCGACCGGCGTCGCCACCAGCGGCGATCCGGTCACGACGATCCTCGACGCCACCACCGGCGCGGTGCTGACGACGATCCCCGGCCAGCAGCACGTCGCCGCGCTGACGCCGACCGCGACCAGCGCGGTGCTGGTGACCCAGGCCAGCCAGCAGCTGATCGGGTGGCGCTTCGATCGCGCCGCGCCCACCCGCACCGAGCTGGGCTGGCGGCTGAAGGACCGCCGCATCCTGCCGACCCGCGAGCCGACGCTGGCCGGGGTCCGGCCGCTGACCACGCGCCCGGTGCTGTTCGACGCCAACGGCGACGGCGCGCTCGACCTCGCGACCGTCGACACCAAGCGGCCCAACGAGCTGGTGATCTACGACGCCCGCGTGCCGGCCGACACGCCGCTGCGGTCGTGGCGCGCGGCGCCCGACGCCGAGGTGCTGGCCGGCTGGCTCGACGGCGATCGCCTGGTGGTCTCGACCTCCGACGGCCGCCTGACCACGCTGGCGCTGCCGACGCTGACGCCGATCGGTTCGCTGCGCGCCGGCGAGTACTACGACACCGGCGGCGGCCAGCAGCTCGCGCAGGCCGCGGTCGCGGGCCAGCTCACCGGCGACAGCGCCGCCGAGGTGCTGGTCGCCGACAGCCGCCGCACGCTGGCCGCGCTCGACGCCAAGAGCGCGACCAACGCGGCGCCCCCGACCCGGCTGTGGGAGCTGCGCGCGGCGTTCGCGCCGGTGATCGTGCCCGACCTCGGGGGCTTCCCCGGCGTGATGTGCCGCCGCCGCGACGCCGGCACGGTGCCCGCCACCGAGTCGATCGCGCGCCTCGACGGCACCGGCGCGGTGCGGTGGGAGTCGACGATCGGCGGCGACGGCTGGAACGACCTGGTGGTCGGCCGGTTCGACGGCGACGCCATCCCCGACGTCGCGGTGCAGTGGGGCCGCTCGAGCGATCCCGACATCCGCACCACCGCGCTGGCCGGCAGCGACGGCCGCCTGTTGTGGACGGCGCCGCTCAACCCGGGCCCCGCCAAGTTCCCGTCGGGGCTGTCGGTCACCGACTGGGATCGCGACGGCCGCGACGACGTGCTGTTCCACCACTACGGCTCGTACGTCTTCGCCGGGCCGACCGGCGCGATCATCGCCACCGGCAGCGCCGGCGTCACCAGCTACATGATGCCGATGGTCGCCAACCTCGACGCCGACGTCGATCCCGAGCTGGTGCTGACCGGCAGCTTCGCGCCGACGCGCGCGGTCGATCACGACCTGACGTCGGTGCTGTGGACCGGGCGCGACGATCGGCCGTTTCCCTACGGCGCGCTGGCGAGCTGCGGCGGTCGCCCGCAGCTGGTGTCGACCTCCCTCGAGGCCGGCGTCGTGCGCGTGATCGATCCCGCCGGCCCCGGCGAGCAGCGCGCGTTCACGCTGGCCGGCGGCCAGCTGTTCGCCACTCCGGCCGACGCCGCCGCCGCGGGCGCCAAGCCCGGGCAGCTGGCGTCGTCGATCGTCCACAGCAACCTCACCGGCCAGGGCCACCCGAGCGCGGTGGTCGGCTCGGCCGACGGCTGGCTGTACGCGGTCGATCCCTGCGCCGGCACGCTCGACTTCGCGGTGCCGTTCGGCGCGCCGGTGGGCGCGGTCGCGATCGCCGACACCGACGGCGACGGCAACGACGAGCTGCTGGTGTCGGTCGCCGACGGCTACCTCTACGGCCTCAAGAACGCGCCGCTGCGCGGGCCCGGCATCGTCCGCGATCTCGACCCAGCGACCGCCAGCGGCGACGACGTCGACGAGGTCACCACCCGCGACACGCTGTCGGCGTCGTGGGATCCGGTGCCCGGCGCGACCGGCTACGAGGTGGCGATCGCCAAGGCCGACGGCGGCTACGTGTTCTACCCGCCGTGGCAGCCGGTCGACGCGACGTCGTACACCCGCACCGGGCTCGCGCTCGAGGACGGCGTGCAGTACGTCTTCGCGGTGCGCGCCTTGTCGGCGGACGGGCGCTCGCCCGACATCCTGTCCGACGGCGTGCTGGTGCACCGGATCGGCCCGCCGGTCGGCGACGCGGGCGTCGGCGAGCCCGACGCCGGCACCGTCACCACCCAGCCCGGCGGCTGCTGCTCGACCGGCAGCGCGCCGGTGCCGGCGGTCGCGCTGGGCGGGCTGGTCGCGCTGGTGTTGCGCCGGCGCCGGCGGCGCTGATCGCGACAACCGCGCCGCGGTCCGCATGGTCGCGGCGATCGGGGCGACGCGCCCGCGCGCAGTTGCGCGGGCACAGCCCTTGCTGAACTCGACGGCGTGCGCGCCTCGCTGCCGATCCTCGCCGTGCTCGTCGTCACGCCCAGCCTCGCCCCCACCGCGGCGCGCGCCGATCGCTACTTCGTCGACGTCGAGCCGGTCGCGATCCACGCCAGCGCCGACGATCACCAGCTGGCGAGCATGTTCGTCGTCAGCGCAGGTCGCCGCGCCGAGGTCGGCGGCGTCACCGGCTTCGCCGCGGTCGGCGCCGGGCTGCTCAGCGTCTCGGCGCGGGCCGGCGCGCTGGTGCCGCTGGGCCACGCGTGGGTCGCGCGCGTCGAGCTGCGCCCGCAGCTGGCGATCATCTGCGCCGAGCCCGCGGTGCTGGGCGGCGTGGGCCTCGGCTACCGCGTCGCGCGCGACGGCGCGCCGGTCACGGTGATCGCCGCCGTCGAGAGCGGCCCCGGCTGGGCCCGCACGTCGTGCGGCCCCGATCGCATGCTCGGCCCGACCGAGCGCACCTGGTTCACCGGCGGCGCGCTGTCGATCGCCGTCGGGCTGTAGCGCAGGCTCAGTGCAGCGCGACGCCCTCGATCACCACGTGGCTCTTGAGGCTGTTGGCGATGTAGCAGCGCTTGTGCGCCTCGCGGTGCAGCGTCGCCACGGTCTCGGCGTCGGGCGCGGCGCCGCCCCAGGTGACCTGCGGCGCCAGCGTGATCGTCGTCAGCCAGGTCGCGCCGTCCTTGCTCTCGAGCACGCCGTGCGGCGCGTCCTCGTAGCGATCGATCGTCAGGCCCTTCTTGGCGGCCAGCGCCAGGAAGAACAGCATGTGGCAACCCGCCAGCGCGGCCACCACCGCCTCCTCGGGATCGACGGTGTCGGCGCCGACGGTGCCGGGCGGGATCGCGGGCCCCGCCGCGGCCGAGGCCGCCACCGTGACGCCGCTGTCGAAGCGCCACTGGTGGTCGCGCGCGTAGGTCTTGGGATCCATGGTCTCGGTCGTGCGGTTCCAGACGAGGCGCGCGGTGTGGGTCGACATGGCCCGACCCTACGCCGCGTTCACGACGCTGGCCAGGGCACCGCGATCCGCACCTTCACGTCGGCCTTCACCTTCAGCGTGCCCAGCATCGCGCTGTACGGCTTGATGCCGAAGTCCGGCTGGTGCAGCGACACCTCGAACACCTGCCGGCCGTCGCGGGCCTGGCCCGCCACCGTCAGCGGCCGGGTCTTGCCGTGCAACGTCAGCTCGCCGCTGATCCGGTAGCTGCCGCCGACCGGCTCGGCCTTGCCGCGGAACAACGCCTCGGCGTGGCGGCGGGTGTCGAGCACGTCCTCGGCTATCGTCCGCTCGATCTTGCGCTTGTCGCCGTCGGACAGCGCGCTGGTCGCGTGGCCGTCCTTGACCGCGTGCAGCACCCGCAGCCCGGCCAGCCCGATCCGCGCCTCGATCGCCAGGTCGTCGCCGACCTCGATCGACGCGGTGCCCACCGCCAGCTCGAGGTCGTGGGCGATCGCCGACAGCGCCCCCTCCTTGAACGTGAACACCCGGCACTCGGCCGTCGTCGCATCGAAGCGGGTCATGGCGCGATGGTGTGGATCGGGGCCAGGCGGTGCAAGGGCCCTGGGGTGCGAACACCTGACGCATGGGCTGGCCTGGCGACTCGATCAGCCATCGGCGGATGTCGCAACCTCGCGCGGACGCTGGCCCGACCATGGATCGGTGGTTGCAATGCGGCGCGGCATGCGGCGACTGGCGACCCTGTTCCTGGCGGTGGGCGTGGCGTGTGGCGCGACCGACGACGACGGCGGCGATGACGACCTGGGCGGGGACCTGCCGGTGGGCGCGCTGGACGACGCCGACGCCAAGGCCGACGGCAACTGGGGCTCGGCGCTGACGTGCAAGGACGTCCCGGCGCTGCCGGCGCTGCCCAGCCCGCAGATCACCGTGTCGATCGACGGCCAGACCCTGCGGCTGTTCGACCGCACCACCGGCTTCGACAAGACCTTCCCGATCGGCGTCGGCGGCGTCGAGGACGACGAGGCCTCGCTCGCGTACGGCGAGTCCCGCTCGATGTGGCCGGTGCTGGCCTACCGCAAGCAGGACTTCGTCATCAAGAAGAGCGGCCGCACCGCGTGCAAGACCTGGTGGACCGACCCCGAGACCGGCGAGAAGCTGCCGGTGTTCGCCGGCCTGCCGTTCCTGTCGTGGTCGGGGTCGTACGGCATCCACGGCCCGATCGACGGCTACCGCAACGCCAACGGCGGCACGCTGCGCCGCGGCTACGTCTCCCACGGCTGCCTGCGCATGGAGGCCGCCGACGTGCTCGAGGTCTACGCCCGCACCAACGGCGCCGCCGCGGTGCCGGTCCGCGTGCAGCGCGAGCCCGAGCGCACCGCCGCCGGCGTCCGCGTCGACGTCACGCCGCGGTGGATCGGCAGCGAGTGCGCGGTCGACGCCGACTGCGGCTTCACCGGCGGCGAGTGCCGCACCAACCCGATCGGCGGCCGGAAGTTCTGCAGCCAGCGCTGCACCGCCACCTGCCCCGACCGCGCCAACCAGCCGACCACGTTCTGCGTCGCCGACGCCGAGCGCCCGGGCAGCGGCCTGTGCGTGCCGCGCCAGATCGCACAGAACCAGGGCTGCCGCAGCTACGATCACTTCGTGCCGCGCACCGCGGCGCGCTTCAACCGCCCGAGCGTGACGACGACGGTGTGCGCGCCCGGCGCCCCCGGCTGGATCGGCGATCGCTGCCGCGCCGACGGCGACTGCCAGGCCGGCAACCGCTGCAGCGCCGGCGTCTGCACCCAGGCTTGCCAGAGCCTGTGCCCCGACGTGCCCGGCTACGCCACCACCACCTGCGTCACCGACGCCAAGCTCGGCGCCGGCGGCCAGTGCGCGCGGACCTGCTCGCTCACCGACAACGGCGCGTCGTGCGCCGCGGGCATGATGTGCGCCGCGCGGCCGAAGCTCAGCGGCGCCGGCACCCGCAACGTCTGCGTGCCGGGGGTGACACCCGGCGGCGTGTGACACCTCGCGTGCCTGTCACCGCCTCGACGCGGCAGCGCGGCCCAGGCACAGCGAACCTGCGCCGGTTCGACGGGTACAGGCCTTGCTCTTCGATAGCCGGCGCCATGGCGTCCCACGGCCGTCGGTCACGTTCCGCGGGTTGCCACCCGGGCCACGGTCCATCCGTGGGACACTGAGCGACATCCGCGTGGGGACGCGCAGCCCCTCGAACAGTGAGGAACTCGGACATGATGCCAACCCGTCGACTCGCCTCGGTAGCGCTGTTGCCCCTCCTCGCCAGCCTCGGGCTGTTGGCGGCATGCACGGTCGATGCGCCGACCTTCACGGGCATCGACGCCGCCGATGATGCTGCGCCCCCCGACGGCGATGTCACGGACGGCAGCGGCACCGACACGCCGGCTGGCACGGCGTCGCTGACCGTGGCGAAGGCCGGCGCGGCGACCGGCGTGGTGACGTCGAACCCGGGCGGGATCACCTGCGGCACGACGTGCAGCGCGGTCTACGACGTCGGCACCATGGTGACGCTCACGGCGACCGCGGACGCCGGCGCGGAGTTCACCGGCTGGAGCGGCGGCGGCTGCACCGGGACCAGCCCGTGCACAGTGACCATGGACGCAGCGAAGACCGTGACCGCGACGTTCGCGGTCCCGAGCTTCGCGGTCACGGTGACGCTCGGCGGCAACGGCGCCGGCATGGTGACGGCGACCGGCATCGCCTGCCCGGGGATGTGCAGCGCGACGGTCCCGTTTGGCACGCAGCTGACGCTGACGGCGGCGCCGACCGCCGGCTCGGTGTTCACCGGCTGGGGCGGGGCCTGCACCGGCAGCGGGCAGTGCACGGTCACCGTCACGGCCGCCACCGACGTGACCGCGAACTTCGCCCTGAATCAGACGCTGATCGTGGCCAAGACCGGGTCGGGCTCGGGCACCGTCACCTCGGCGCCGACCGGCATCAACTGCGGCGCCGACTGCGACCAGACCTACCTCGCCGGCACCGTGGTCACCTTGACCGCGGTCGCGGACGCCGACTCGAACTTCACCGGCTGGTCGGGCGGCGGCTGCACCGAGACCGGCACGTGCGTCGTGACGGTGACCGGCTCCCTGCAAGTCACGGCGAGCTTCGTGCTGAAGCAGTTCACGCTGACGGTGATGCGAACCGGCGCGGGCGCGGGCGCGATCACCTCGGCGCCGGCGGGGATCAACTGCGGAGCCGACTGCACCGAGCTGTACGACGTCGGCACGATGGTGGTCTTGACCGCAGCGCCGACGGTCGACTCGCTGTTCCAGGGGTGGTCGGGCGGCGGCTGCCTGGGCACCGGGAGCTGCGCTGTGACCATCGCCGGCGCGACCACGGTGTCAGCCAACTTCGCGCAGATCGTCCACACGTTGAACGTGGTCCGCGCGGGCACCGGGTCGGGCACGGTGACGTCGTCGCCGGCGGGCATCACCTGCGGCGCCGACTGCAACCAGGACTACGCCCAGGGCACGATGGTGACGCTGACCGCGACGCCCAACGCGGGCTCGAGCTTCACCGGCTGGAGCGGCGGCGGCTGCGCGGGCACCGGCACCTGCACGCTGACGATGGCGGCGGCCACCACCGTGACCGCGAGCTTCGCGCCGGTGCAGTACACGCTGACCGTGATGGCGGCGGGCGCCGGCACCGGCACCGTCACCTCGTCGCCCACCGGCATCAGTTGCGGGGCCGACTGCACCGAGTCCTACAACGCCGGCACCGGCGTGACCTTGACCGCAGCGTCGGCGACCGGATCGACCTTCACCGGTTGGAGCGGCGGCGGCTGCGCGGGCACCGGCATCTGCGCCGTGACGATGAACGCCGCGACGACGGTGACCGCGACGTTCGCGCTCGACGCGTACACGCTGACGGTCGCGAAGAACGGCACCGGCGGGGGCACCGTGACCTCGGCGCCGGCCGGGATCACCTGCGGCGCCGACTGCTCGGAGCCCTACAGCTTCGGCACCGCGGTGACCCTGACCGCGACCCCGGTCGTGGGCTCGACGTTCAGCGGCTGGTCGGGCGGCGGCTGCTCCGGCACCGGCACCTGCACGATCGCGATCGCGGCGGCGACCGCGGTGACGGCGACCTTCACGGCGAACCAGTACCTGCTCACGGTGGCGAAGACCGGCGCCGGGACCGGCACGGTCTCGTCGGCGCCGATCGGCGTCACCTGCGGCGCCGACTGCACCGAGGCCTACGATCACGGCACCGTGATCACCCTGACCGCGACGCCGACCGTGGGGTCGACGTTCGGCGGCTGGAGTGGGGGCGGCTGCGCCGGCACCGGCACCTGCGTCGTGACGCTCACCGCGGCGACCACGGTCAGCGCCGCGTTCACCCTCGATCCGTTCTCGCTGACCGTGACCAAGTCGGGCACGGGCGCGGGCACGATCACCTCGGCGCCGGCCGGGATCAGCTGCGGCGCCGACTGCACCGAGCCCTACACCAACGGCACGTCGGTGACCTTGACCGCGGCGCCCGCGGTGGGTTCGACGTTCACCGGCTGGAGCGGCGGCGGCTGCACCGGCACCGGCACCTGCACGGTCTCCATCACCGCGCCGATCACCGTCACCGCGACGTTCACGCTCGACAGCCACACCCTGAGCGTGGCGAAGGCGGGGACCGGATCCGGCTCGGTGGCCTCGGCGCCGGTCGGGATCACCTGCGGCGCCGACTGCGCCGAGGTGGTCGCCTACGGCACGTCGATGACGCTGACCGCGACGCCGGCGATGGGCTCGACGTTCGCCGGGTGGAGCGGCGGCGGCTGCAGCGGCACCGGCAGCTGCGTCGTGACCGTGACCGCGGCGACGACGGTGACGGCGACCTTCACGCTGAACACGTACACGTTGACCGCGGCCAAGGCCGGGACCGGGGCCGGCACCATCTCGTCGGCGCCGGCCGGGATCAGCTGCGGCGCCGACTGCGCCGAGCCGTACGGCTACAACACGTCGGTCACGCTCACCGCGACGCCATCGGCGGGCTCGACGTTCGGCGGCTGGAGCGGTGGCGGCTGCAGCGGCACCGGCACCTGTACCGTGGTGATGACCGCGGCCACCACCGCGACGGCGACCTTCACCCTCGACACGTACACCCTGACCGTGGCCAAGGCCGGCACCGGCGCGGGCACCGTCACGTCCGCCCCGGTCGGCATCAACTGCGGGGCCGACTGCTCCGAGGTCTACGGCTACGGCACCTCGGTCGTCTTGTCGGCCAGCCCCGCGGTGGGTTCGAACTTCTCGGGCTGGAGCGGCGGTGGCTGCAGCGGCACCGGCACCTGCACGACCTCGATCACGGCCTCGGACACCGTGACGGCGACCTTCGTGCCCGCGACCTACACCCTGACCGTGGCCAAGGCCGGCACCGGCGCGGGCACCGTCACGTCCGCCCCGGTCGGCATCAACTGCGGGGCCGACTGCTCCGAGCCCTACGCCTACAACACCGCGGTGACCCTGACCGCCGCCGCGTTGGCCGGCTCGACCTTCACCGGCTGGAGCGGCGGCGGCTGCAGCGGCACCGGCACCTGCACGACCACCATCACCAGCGCGACCACGGTGACCGCGACCTTCACGCTCAACACCTACACCCTGACCGTCGCGCTGGCGGGCACCGGCGCCGGCAGCGTCAGCTCGGCGCCGGCCGGGATCAGCTGTGGCGCCGACTGCTCCGAGGTCTACGGCCACGGCACCTCGGTCACGCTGACCGCGACCCCGATGGCCGGCTCGACCTTCTCGGGCTGGAGCGGCGGGGGCTGCAGCGGCGCCGGCACCTGCACGACCTCGATCACCGCCGCGGTCACCGTGACCGCGACCTTCGTGCCCGGGATCTACACGCTGACCGTGGCCAAGGCCGGGACCGGCGTCGGCACCGTCTCGTCCGCGCCGGTCGGCATCAGCTGCGGCACCGACTGCTCCGAGCCCTACAGCTACAACACCGCGGTCACCCTGACCGCGACCGCCGGCACCGACTCGACGTTCGCCGGCTGGAGCGGCGGCGGCTGCTCCGGCACCGGCACATGCACCGTGACGGTCGCGGCGACGACCACGGTGACCGCGACCTTCACGCTCAACCTGGTCGTGACCATCCAGGCGCCGGCCGCCAGCAGCACCACCGCGGCCTACGTGACCGTCACGTTCACCGTGAACCAACCGGCCACCACGTCGTGTCGCTTCGACCCGATCGCGACGACGCCGTTCACCGCCTGCGCCAGCGGCGACTCGTTGTTCCTGCCCGCCGGCGTCCACACGGTCGAGGTCAGGGCGATCGACGGCGCCAGCAACACCACCGTGGCGTCGCGCACGTGGACGGTCGCGTGCAACACGCCGCCCGCCTTGCCCAGCGCCCTGCTCGTCCTCCATCTCGAGGAGCCCGACTCCGCGCAGACCCTCGCCAACGCCGCAGCGGCGGGGAGCCCGGCGTGGAAGGGCACTAGCCAGACGGCCATCGACGACCAGGATCCGACCGGGACGGCGCTGGGTCGATACGGCCGCGGTCTGCGCTTCGTTCACCGTGCGGGCTTCTACGACCCATTCGTCCGGTGGGCCAACCTGAGCCTGAGCACCTTCGCGTCGGAGTTCACCGTCGAGTTCTGGGCCAAGCCCGAGTCCACCTACGGGGTCATGGCTCGCTACCTGGGCCCGGCCGGCTCCGACCTGCTGTCGATTACTCGCGTGAACGCGACCGTCAACACCTCGGTCACCGATCTGCCCGGCGGCGCTCAAGCCAACGCGTCACGACCGCTGTCCGACAACGTGTGGCACCACGTCGTCATCTCGTGGATCGACAACGGCACCACCCGGACGCTCACGATGTGGGTCGACGCGCAGCCGACCGTGGTCGCCAGCCCGACGCTGCAGATCGACCTGAGCGGGTTCTTCTTCGGCACTCAGATCGACACGGACAGCGATGGGTTCGACGGCTACCTCGACGAGATCTCCGTCAGCAACCGCGCCGTGACCCAGGCCGACGTCAACGCCCGCTACTGCCCCGCGCCATGACTGCGTGCCCAAGGCCTGAGGCGCGTCACGGCGGCGCGCAGCGGCCGCCGGCGCACACGCCCGCGCAGTCGCCGTCGTCGACGCAGCGGTCGCCCACCGCGCACGCCGGGCACGGCCCGCCGCAGTCGACGTCGCTCTCGAAGCCGTCGCGCAGGCCGTCGGCGCAGCTCGGCGCGGCGCAGCGATCGGCGGTGCACGCCAGCGCCTGGCAGTCGTGGCCGCCGACGCAGGCCAGCCCGCCGGCGCACGGCTGGCACCCACCGCCGCAGTCGACGTCGGTCTCGTCGCCGTCGCGGACGCGATCGCGGCAGGTCTCGGCCGGCGGGGCCGTGGCGCAGCGGCCGTCCGCGCACGGGCTCAGGTGGATCGCGAGCGCCACCGACACCGAGTCGGGCCGCGCGCCGACCGCCCGCGGCGCGTAGCGGCCGTCGACGAACAGCTGGACGTCGGCGGTCACCAGCGTCGCGATGATCGACGCGTCGAGCTCGGCGTCGCTCATCGCGCCGTCGCGGTCGAGGTCGACGCCGCGCACGAACACCTGGTGGCGGTCGGGCTCGGTGGCGAACATCTGGCGCAACCCGGCGTAGGCCGCGGCCCGCGCCGCCGCCTGGGCGATCCCGCCGCGCACCACGCCGTCGTAGCCGCCGCGGCCGTCGGGGGTGAGCTCGAGCTCCATGCCGTCGAGCGGCAGCAGCAGCGGATCGCTGTTGGAGAACACCGGCAGGCGCAGCCGCGCGATCCCGGGCACGCGGGTGGTGGCGGTGCGGTTCGAGCGGAACCCGCCGTCGATCAGCGCGCCGCCGGCCGCGGTCGCCGGATCGCCGTCGGCGCCGAGGTACGCGACCGCCACGCTGGGATCGTCGGCGAGATCGTCGGCGGTGATCTCGACCGTCGACGCCAACCCGCCGGCGGCGATCATGCTCGCGGCGTCGACCGACAGGTCGTTGGCCACGGCCAGCAGACCGGTGATCGCCCCGAGCTGGTTCTCGACGGTGCCGTCGCCGTCGAGGTCGGCCCCCACCGCCAGCGCCGCGGTGGCGTCGCGCGGCAGCGTCACCGCGTCGACCACGAAGCGGTGGGTGGTCCCGGTGTACGGGCCGGTGACGTCGGTCGACGCCTCGCCGCCACAGGCGGCCAGCACCAGCGCCAGCGTCGCGTGCCTCACCGCCCGAGCATCGCCCATCGCCGCGCCGCCGTCAGCAGGCGCGCTACGGCGCTTCGTTGCCGAGGATCGCCACCACGCCCTGGGCGGCGTTGGCCACCAGGCCCTCGTCGAGCTTGTGGGTCTCGTCGTTGACCGCGACGACGACGACGAACCACTTGCCGTCGGCGCGGCGCAGGAGCCAGGTCAGGTTCATCACGCCCGGCTCCGAGCCGCCCTTGAAGCCGGCGTAGGTCCACTTGGCGCGATCGATCTCGACGCCGGGGTTCTGGCTCAGCACCTTGAGCAGCTCGGACTCGGGGTCGAACTTGGCGCGGGCGCCCAGCGTCGCCATCACGTTGCACAGGTCGCGGCCGTCGGCGAACCACTCGAGGTCGAGCGCGCGCGGCGTGTCGCCCCACTCCTTGATCGCCTTCTCGACGTCGATCGGCCGGGCCCGCATGTCGGCCA
>Ga0073899_10002633_pt1 | contig 16047 bp, 13 predicted proteins | sample KloWWTmetaKNB5Ph_FD_88975 | JGI IMG/M metagenome (GOLD analysis project Ga0073899, IMG submission 88975) | Active sludge microbial communities from Klosterneuburg, Austria, studying microevolution and ecology of nitrifiers - Klosterneuburg... | ecosystem: Engineered > WWTP > Aerobic digester >...
GCACCGTTGCGCGACATGAACTTCCTGATCAACGAGGTCCTGGACTTTCCGTCGCACTATGCCCGCCTGTCCAGCGGTGGCGATGCGACTCCCGACATGGTAGAGGCCATTCTCCAGGGTGCCGCCAAGCTGTGCGAAGAAGTGCTCGCACCGCTCAATCTCTCGGGTGACAGCGAGGGTTGCCATTTCGAGGCGGGCCATGTCAGCACCCCCGTCGGCTTCAAGGAAGCCTATCGCGAGTTCGTCGAGGGCGGATGGCAGGGCCTTTCCTTCCCCGGCGAATATGGCGGCCAGGGTTTGCCGACGTCGCTCGGCATCTTTAAGACTGAAATGATGGGTGCGGCCAACTGGTCGTTCAACATGTATCCGGGGCTGAGCCTCGGTTGCATCGAAACCCTTTTGCGCTACGGCACCGAGGCGCAGAGGGCGATGTACCTGCCACCACTCGTCAGCGGCGAGTGGACCGGCACCATGTGCCTGACCGAGCCGCAGTGCGGCACCGATCTCGGGCAGGTGCGAACCGTGGCAGAGCCACAAGCGGACGGCAGCTACAGGCTCAGCGGCACGAAGATGTTCATCTCTGCAGGCGAGCACGATCTGGCCCCGAACATCGTGCACATCGTTCTCGCCCGGCTGCCCGGCGCACCAGCGGGAACTCGCGGCATTTCGCTGTTCGTCGTGCCCAAGTTCCTGGTCGGCGAAGACGGGTCGACACGTACGCGCAACGCAGTGAGGTGCGGCTCCATCGAACACAAGATGGGTATCCGCGGCTCCGCAACCGCCGTGCTGAACTTCGACGCGGCCGTCGGCCACCTGATCTTCGAGCCGAACAAAGGCCTCGAAGCCATGTTCACGTTCATGAACACCGCGCGCATCGGCACCGCCATTCAGGGCATCGCACATGCGGAAGCCTCGTTTCAGGGTGCCCTGGCCTACGCCCGGGAGCGCCGCTCGATGCGTGCCGTGACGGGGAAGAAGGAGCCGGACGCGAACGCCGATGCGCTGATCTGGCATGCCGACGTGCGTCGCATGCTGCTTACCCAAAAAGCCATTGCGGAAGGCGGTCGCGCCATGATTTACGCGGCGGCCCAGACCGCCGACCTCATGGTCGATGCGGCACGGAGACAGGACCGCGCGACGCAGGACAAGCACGACGACACGCTAGGTTTCTACACGCCCATCCTGAAGGGCTTCCTGACCGAGATGGGACTGGAAGCCGCCAACCTCGGCATGCAGGTCTTCGGCGGCCACGGCTACATCCACGAGCACGGCATGGAACAGATCGCGCGGGACGCACGCATCGCAACGCTGTACGAAGGCACCACGGGTATCCAGGCGCTCGACCTGCTCGGCCGCAAGGTCCTGCTGGGGACGCGCGGAAAGTGCGTGCGCGACTTCAGTCGCATCATGCTGCGTTCGGCGAAGGCCCATTGGCTCGCGCACGGGCCCATCGGCCGCATGGCGCGCTCGACGGCAAAGCGCGCCATCGAGTGGAACCTGCTCACGCTGCGAATCATGCGGCGCGTTGGCAAGGATCGCGATCTCGTCGGCTCGGCAAGCGTGGACTATCTGATGTATTCCGGCTACGTGATGATGGCTCATTTCTGGGCCCGGCAAGCCGCGGTCGCCCAGACGTTTCTGCGCAACGGCAAGGGAGCCGAATCGGCGGAGTTTTACCGCGCCAAGATTCAAACCGCCGAGTTCTACTTCGACCGGCTGCTGCCGCGTGCCGATGCCCACCGCAAGAGCGCACTGGCACCGACGCGTTCCCTGATGCAGATGGGCAACGGGGACTTCGCGTTTTCCTGATGCGCCCACGAGGACACGTTATGAACATGCTCAAGCAACTCGACTCAGAAGCGCGCCCGTTGGTGGTGGCACTCGTCCTGGCGATTGCGGTCTCGGCCGCTTTGTTCCTGAATCATCTCCTGGACATCGGCTGGAACCGCTGACCCGGACTTGCGGATGTGAATCACGTGACTGGTTCGGGTCGTTCGCGGTCCTACAAGGTCCGCCGTCGGGTGCGGAGTCTGGAGGAGGGGACGCTCGCGCGGCGCAGCAGTGTCTCCGAAGGGATGGTTTGCCGATGAGAATCCGCCCGACGGGAGGGGAGTCAGATCGCAAAGCGCTAGCGTGCGGCAACTGCTCTGGACCGGAGCGGACGTTTGACCCCACTGGGCGAACTCTCCTGCCAGAAATACCTGTCCGGTTTTGCAAGACCCCGAATGGCGCCCGCGCCGCCGAGTGCTAGCGTCAATCGTGCACGGTGGGCAATGAGGGGTCGGGGAGAGCGCCATGAAGTTCGCAGCGGCGGCCGGGGTTCGCCTGTCAGCACTGGCAATGCTGATGCTGGCGGTGCTGCCCGCTGCCGACGCAGTGGCTTCCGTGGCGGCGCAGGTGCGTGCGCTGCAGGGCGCCGAGAATCGCGAGCGGACGTTCACGATGCACAACTGGTACCAGCCGGTGAAGGACTGGTTCGATCGGGACAGGTCGCCGTTCGAGTACGCCGAACCCGAGGTCCAGCCCGGAGAACTCGTGCTCGAGGTCGGACTCGGCAACTACGAGGTCATGATGGACACGATCACGGACGCGGCACGACCCGCGGTGCGCGAGTGTCTGCAGAAGTTGCGCTTGCTGCCGTCGCGGTGAGGGCGATGGAGCTTGAGGAGAGTGAGCCGGGATGCGACACAACAGCGGAGTCTTCACCGACTGCTGTCGACAGAAGCAACCGGTCCATGGATTTCGGGAAGCGAATTCGAAAAAGGAACTTGATGCGGTTGAGGTCGATTGTCGACGACCCACGGCAACCGGCGTTCATCGTAATGGCCCGGAGTGGATCTGAAATCCGTGACCGCACGTGCCCGACGCCGTCCATGGCCCATGGTCGAGTATAGTCGGGCAGGCTGTCGTCCCCTGCGACCGGCGGCGTGACCGGCCCGCCCTGGGGAAAGAATCAACAACGTTCGTGGGACACGCACATGACCACCCTTCGCAGCGGTGTCTGGAGCCTGCTGCTGCTGGCAGCGACCGTCACGGCGACGGCCGCCGACACCGACGGCGACGACCCGCGGTAACGGCCCGCGGTCGTCTGCGCAACGGCTCGAGCAACGCCTTCAGGCACTCGGGCGCTTCGGCGCCGATCCCGCGGGCGGCGTCAGCCGCGTAGCGTTCAGCGAGGCGGACCTCGCCGGCCGCGAGTACGTCATGTCGCTGATGCGCGAGGCCGGGCTCGAAGTGCGCATCGACGCGGCTGGCAACATCATCGGTCGCCGCGCCGGCACGGATCCGGGGCTGCCCGTGATCATGACCGGCTCGCACATCGACTCCGTCCCGCAAGGTGGCAATTTCGACGGCGACGTTGGTGTCATTGGTGCGATCGAGGTTGCGGAGTTGCTGCGCGAGCACGGCATCGCGACGCGACATCCGTTCGAGTTCGTTGTCTTCACCGACGAGGAAGGCGGGGTCGTCGGCAGCCAGGCCATGGCCGGCCGGGTCGGTCCAGGAACGCTCGACGTCGTCAGCCACAGCGGACTCACGGTCCGCGACGGGATCCGCACCGTGGGTGGTGATCCTGCACGCCTTGCCGAGGCACATCGCGCGCCGGGCACCCTCGCGGCTGTCGTCGAACTGCACATCGAGCAAGGCGCAGTCCTCGACGAGACTGGCACCGACATCGGCGTCGTTGAGGGCATCGTTGGCATTCGCTGGTGAGACGTCACGGTCGAGGGAATGGCAAACTACGCCGGCACGACGCCGATGAATCGCCGGCGGGATGCGTTGCTGGCGGCGTCCGAACTTGCGCTCGCCGTGAATCGTGTCGCGTCGACGATGCCAGCGAGGACGAAGCGCTGCACGCCGAGCGTGTCGGCCAGGGTAAGCACGGTGTCGACGTAGCTCTCAACGGTGTAGTTGCCGTCGGGCGAGGGACCCGTCAGTCCGAAGCCGGGCAGGTCGAAGCGGATCACGCGACGCTCGCGGGTCAGCTCCCGGGTCCATCCGTCCCAGGTATGGAGCGAGGCGCCAGTCCCGTGCAGCAGAACGATGGGCACCGGATCGTCGCGCGGACCTTCCTCGCGCAGGTGCACCTGCATGCCACGCACCGCGATGAATTGCGACGCGGCGGCGCCCACCTGGCCTGCAGCGCCGAGACCGGTTGGTCGGGAATGCGCCAGGCGATGAAGGCCGCGCCGATCGCACCGGTCACGAGTAGCAGCGCTCCAGCGATGATCGTTCTTGCGTGTGTCATGCGCGCGGTGGCGGATACCTTGATTGCGCTGCGTTGCTAACCGTAGCGGGCAATCTCCACGGGCATTCGCTCACTGCGTCGCTCACGGTGATCACTCGGCCGATGCGGGCAGTCGTCTCCGCAGTTCTGGCCTTCCTCCCCTTCCTGTCCTTCCGATCCTTCCTATCCTTCCTATCCTTCCTATCCTTCCTATCCTTCCTCCCCTTCCTGCCCCTTCCTCACCTGTACCCCCGCGCCTGCAACGCGAACAACCCGGCGTAATGTCCGCCGAGCTGCATCAGCGCCTCGTGGCTGCCGCGCTCCAGGATGCGACCGCCCTCGATGACGAGGATCTGGTCGGCCATGCGTACCGTCGAAAAGCGGTGCGAGATCAGGATCACCATGCGCGAGCGGGCGAGGGCCTGGAACTGCTCGAAGACCTGCGCTTCGGCGCGTGCGTCCATCGCCGCCGTGGGCTCGTCGAGCACGAGGATGTCGGCGTCCTCGCGCATGAACGCGCGTGACAGCGCGACCTTCTGCCACTGGCCGCCCGACAGCTCGCGGCCGTCCTTGAACCACTTGCCGAGTTGCGCCGCGTAGCCGCCCGGCAGCTCCTCGATGAACGGCGCCGCCATGCCGAGCCCGGCCGCTGCGCGCCAGCGTGCTTCGTCCTCGAAGTGCGCGACGTCGCCCGCGCCGATGTTCTCGCCGACCTTGAGCTGGTAGCGCGCGAAGTCCTGGAAGATCACGCCGACGCGGCGCCGCAGTGCTGCCGGCTGCCAGTCATCGAGATTCGTGCCGTCGAGCAGGATGCGTCCGCTGTCCGGTGTGTAGAGGCGCGTCAGCAGCTTGATCAGCGTCGTCTTGCCGGAACCGTTTTCGCCGACCAGTGCCAGGCTTTCGCCCGGCCGCAGCGTGAAGCTCACGTCACGGACCGCGGGTTCGGTCGCGCCCGGATAGGTGAAGCTGACCTGCTTGAACTGCAGGCCGGTGCCCGGTGTGGCGCCCGCCGTCAGTGTTCCCGTCGCAGCGGCCACTGGCGTGTCGAGGTAGTCGTACAGCGTCGACAGGTACAGGTTGTCCTCGTACATGCCGCCGATCGCCGAGAGGATCGAGGACACGGCCGACTGGCCCTGCCGGAACAGCAGCACGTACATCGTCATCTGGCCAAGCGTGATCTGGCCCCGCACAGCACTGACGGCAACCCAGGCGTACGCTGCGTAGAACGCACCGGTGCTGACGAGACCGAGGAAGAAGCCCCAGGTGTCGCGGCGGATCGTGAGTGCGCGGTCCTCGCGGAACACCTTCTGGAAAATCCGCCGGTAGCGGTCGAGCAGGCGCGGCCCCAGCTCGAACAGCTTCACTTCCTTGGCGTGATCTTCACGCGCAATGACCGTCTCCAGGTACATCTGCATGCGCGTTTCGGGCGAGCGCCAGCGGAAGAGACGGAAGGCGTCGCCGGAGAACTTGGCCTCGGCGACGAACGAGGGCAGGCCCGCGAGCAGCAGCACCGCGACGGCCCATGGCGAGAACTGCGCCAGCAGCGTGCCGAAACTGAGCAGCGCAATCGCATTCTGCACCAGGCCGAAGCTGCTCATCACGAGGGCCAGCGGTCGCGTCGACGCCTCCCGCCGCGCTCGCGTCAGCTTGTCGTAGAACTCGGAGTCCTCGAAATGACGCAGGTCGAGAGTGAGCGCCTTCTCGAGGATCATCTCGTTCACGCGCTGGCCGAGCTGGGCACGCAGCAGTGACTGGCAGGTCGACAGTCCGCGCTGCACCGCCGCCAGCGCGGCCACCAGCACGCCTTCGAGCACGACGTAACTGAGCACCGTGGAGAGCTCGGTCCCGCCCGTGGCCTGGTGGAGACCGACCGCGGTTACGACCGCATCGACGATCTTCGCGCCGACCAACGCGATGCCGGCGGGCAGCACGCCGGCCAGCAGCGTGAGTGCAGCGAGCGCGACGGTCAGCGGCCTGCTCGTCGACCAGACCAGTTCGAGCGCATGTCGCGTGTAGCGGAAGACGTCGCCGAGTCCCTTGAGGCTGGCGAACGCACCTTCGGCGGGGGGCGACCGTGCGCCCGGTGTCGATGACGTCTGCAGTTTACGACCGACGACCATGTGCCCGGCACCTTGCGATCAACGGCGCCCTGGTCATTTGCGCGCGTAGATCCGGTCGAATGCGGCACCCGCTGCAAAATGCCTTGCGTTGGCTGCGTGCCAGCCGCCGAAGTCCGCGATGGTCAGCATGCGGACGTCGGGAAACTCCGCCGCGTGCCGCGCCGCGACTGCCGGATCGCGCGGCCGGTAATGGTGCTGGGCGGCGATCTCCTGCGCTTCCCGCGAATACAGGTGCTCGACGTAGGCACGCGCGACTGCAATGGTCCCGCGCCTGATGGCAACTTTGTCCACCACGGCGACGGGTGGCTCCGCGAGGATGCTGATCGACGGCACGACCGTCTCGAATTCCTGCTTCGGCAGCCGCTTCGAGGCCATGAAAGCCTCGTTCTCCCAGGTGATGATGACGTCGCCGATGCCGCGCTGCGCGAACGTCGTGAGCGAGGCGCGGGCGCCCGTATCGAGCACCGGCACGTTCCGGTAGAGCCTGCCGATGAAGTCCGCGGCCGTGGCCTCGCTGCCGCCCGGCTGGAGCAGCGCCCACGCCCATGCGGCCAGGTAGTTCCAGCGTGCGCCGCCCGACGTCTTGGGATTCGGCGTGATGACCTCGACGCCCGGCTTGATCAGGTCGCCCCAGTCGCGGATGCCCTTCGGGTTGCCCTTGCGCACGAGAAACACGATCGTCGAGGTGTAGGGCGAGCTGTTGTGGGGCAGCCGACTCTGCCAGTTGGCGGGCAACAGCTTGCCTTTGCTCGCCAGTGCGTCGATGTCATAGGCGAGGGCGAGCGTGACCACGTCGGCCGGCAGGCCATCGATGACCGTGCGCGCCTGTTTGCCCGAGCCGCCGTGCGACTGTCGGATCGCGACGTCCTCGCCAGTCTTCTGTTTCCAGAACTGCGCGAACTCGCGGTTGTACGCATCGTAGAATTCACGCGTCGGGTCGTACGACACGTTGAGCAGCGTCACCTCGGCATGCACGGTGGCGCCGATCAGGGAGGCGAGAAGGGCGGCGACGTACGCCAGCCGGGACAGGGAACCGGGGAAATTCATGCGCGCGTCTCCAGCATGCAGACATGGTAGCGCGCCCGGCGGTGCCGCCGCCGGCAACTCGCCCCTGAGTCACCGCCGGCAATTCCTGTCGTGGTCCGTCAGCGGGCGTAGATCCTGTCGAACGAGCCGCCGTCGGCGAAGTGCGCGGCTTGAGCCTTCGCCCAGCCGCCGAAGTCGGCGATGGTCACCAGGTTGATCCTGGGGAAGGTGCTGGCGTACTTCGCGGCCACTTCGGGGTCACGCGGGCGGTAGTAATGCTTCGCGACGATCTCCTGGCCCTCCTTCGAATAGAGGTACTCGAGGTAGGCGCGGGCCTCCGCCGTGGTGCCACGACGGATGGCGACCTTGTCGACCACCGCCACCGGTGGTTCCGCCAGGATGCTGATCGTCGGCACCACGATTTCGAACTTGTCCTTGTCCAGCTCGCGGCTGGCAAGGGCCGCCTCGTTCTCCCACGAAATCATCACGTCGCCGATGCCCCGCTGCGCGAACGTCGTGAGCGAGCCGCGCGCGCCGGTGTCGAGCACCGGCACGTTCTTGAACAGCTTGCCGAGATATTCCTCGGCAGTGGCCGCGCTGCCGCCTGGCTGCTGCAGGGCCCAGGCCCACGCCGCCAGGTAGTTCCAGCGCGCCCCTCCCGACGTCTTCGGGTTGGGAGTGATCACGGCGATGCCTGGACGAGCGAGATCGCCCCAGTCCTTGATCTTCTTCGGGTTGCCCTTGCGCACCAGGAACACGATCGTCGAGGTGTAGGGCGAGCTGTTGTGCGGCAGTCGCGTCTGCCAGTTGGCCGGCAGCAGCTTGCCCTGCGTCGCCAGCGCATCGATGTCGTAGGCGAGCGCCAGCGTGACCACGTCCGCGGGCAGCCCGTCGATGACCGTGCGCGCCTGCTTGCCCGAGCCGCCGTGCGACTGGCGGATGCCGATGTCCTTGCCCGACTTCTGCTTCCAGTACTGCTTGAACGCCTTGTTGTAGTCGTCGTACAGCTCGCGCGTCGGGTCGTAGGACACGTTCAGCAGGGTCTTCGTCTCCGCGTGCAGGGCGGGGCCCGCCAGCAGCATCGCTGCCAGCAGGACCGGCGCGGCGATCGCCTTCATGAATCGATGGCTCGACATGGTTGGTTCTCCGTTCAGAAGCCGAGGGCGAAGCGGGTCAGGAAAACGCTTTCGTCGTCCCGGTCGGCACCGCCCGCGGCGCCGCCGTCGAAGCGGGTGCGATCGTAGTTCAGGACCCACTTCAGGTTTTCGTTGAGGTACCAGTTGAGGCCCAGGCCGTAAGCCGTGGCCTTGCTCGCCGCGTTGACTGGATCCGCGAAAGAGGCCGCACCGCCCACGAAGGCATCGTCGTCGGGATCCAGCACCTGGTAACGCGCGACCAGTTCGAATGCTCCCCAGGTGTTGTCGACCAGGGAGAAGACGTTGTTGGGTTTGAAGCCACGGAAGCTCTCCTCTTCGCCAGTCAGGAACCAGGAGGCCTGGACCTGCCAGGCCGTCGTGTCCAGCGTGTCCTCGCGCCGCCCGGCAGTCGTGGTGCGCGAGACGTCCTGCGACACGGTGGTGTATTCGCCGAGCAGCCCGAAGCGGCCGACATAGTAGTAGAGCTGTGGCGCGAGGCGTGTGCGTTCGCCATCGGCGAGCGTCGGCGTCGTGCCGGTGCGGTAGCGGAAGAACGTCGATTGCGCCGGCGTACGGAAGACGGGAAGCAGCGGCTGCGCGGTCGTGCCGGTCTGCGACGTGTAGGTGCCGGCGATACCGAGGCCGAGCCCGCGCAGCGCGAAGCTCTCGCTGTCGCCGAACGGGTGCGCGAAGACGCGCGCCGCATACTCCTTGTCGTCGTTCAGGTCGACGTCGGCGAACGCTTCGCTGCTGCCGCCGTCGTTCGAGCCGTTCAGCCAGGCGACGGCGTAACTGAGGCGATCGCCGCCGAAGCCGCCGGTTACCTGCAGCCCGATGTCGCGATTGGGCGCAAGCTGCGTCGGGAAGCCGCGCGCGACCATGCGGCTGTCGCTCGCCGGCTGGATGCGCTCGAGGCCGACCGGCGCCTTGAACTTGCCGGCCGTGACCTGGAACGCAGGATTGAAACGACCGGTGACATAGGCGTCCTGGATCACGGTGCGACCCTGGCCGAAGTCCGGCGTGATGCGGAAATCGTAGATGCCGCCGAGCGTGCCCTCGATGAACGGGCGCACGCGCGTGGCTTGCCACGTGTCCTTCAGGCCCTCCGGGTCGTCGCTCCCGAAGAAGCGGCCGTCGAGGTGCATCACGCCGCGCAGCTTGAGCTGGTTCTTGCTGTCGGCGGAGGCGATGCTGAAGCCGCGCGGGCTGGCTTTCACCACCGGCGCGGTGGTGGCAGCCGTCTTCGTCGCTTCGTCCTGGACCTCGAGCCTGCGCTCGAGTACGAGCACCTTCTGGCTCAGTTCCTCGATCTTCTGCAGCAGCTCGGCGTTGGTCGGGTCGGCCTGGACGACGGCCGGCAGCAGCGCCGCGGCGATGGCCGCCGCCAGGAACCGGCTGGTCGAACTTGCGGGTTGCATCACTCGCTCTCCGTGTAAGGGATGAGCGCGATACTAAGAACCGGTGGTTACAGGGTCAGTCGCCGGCCGGTTAAAAAACGGTGACAACGCATAACCGCGGATGCTGATGCGATAACGCGCAAGTGCGGCAGATCCGCGACAACCGCAGACGCATCGCCGCGGGGCGACCCGGCTCAGCGCAAGGGCACTTCGATCCCGGCCGTGAGCTGCTCGACGTCGGCCTGGGTCGAGGCACCCGCCGCGCGCTCGATGAGCCGGCGGGTGAGGTGCGGCGCGAACAGCTGGATGAAGTCGAGCTGGTACTTGCGCAGCAGGCCGCCGCGCCGGAAGCCGATCCACGTCGTGTGCGCAGGGAACAGGTCGGACGCGTCGATGTGCACCAGGTCTTCGTCGCCCTTCTGCTCGACTGCCATGCTGGCGACGATGCCGACGCCGAGGCCGAGGCGCACGTAGGTCTTGATCACGTCGGCATCGCGCGCCGTCAGCACGACGTTCGGCACCAGGCCTTCCTTCGCGAAGATACCGTGCAGCGACGACGGGCCGGTGAAGCTGAAGACGTACGTCACGATGGGGTACGACGCCAGCTGCTTCAGCGTGAGCTCCTTCTTCAGGCGAGCCAGTGGATGATTGCGCGGCACGACGACGTGCCGGTGCCAGCGATAGCAAGGCAGCAGCGAATAGCCGTCGAAGAGCGATTCCGAGCCGGTGGCGATGGCGAAATCGATGCGATCGAGCGCCGCCATCTCCGCGATCTGCTCCGAGGTGCCCTGGTGCAGGTGCAGGCGCACCTCCGGATACCGCTCGCGGAACTGCCTGATGACCTCGGGCAGCACGTAGCGTGCCTGCGTATGCGTGGTCGCGATCGAGAGCGAGCCGCGTTCCTCGTCCTTCAGGTCGTCCGAGAGGCGCTTGATGTTCTGCACTTCGCGCAGGATCCTGACCGCGCGATCGATGACCTGCTGTCCCGCCGGCGTGACGCGCGTCAGGTTGCGGCCGTCGCGGACGAAGATCTGGAAGCCGAGTTCGTCCTCGAGCAGCTTGATCTGCTTGCTCACGCCCGGCTGCGAGGTATGCAGCTTCTCGGCAGCGGCCGTGATGTTGAGCCCGGTCTGGGCCACCGCGGCGAGATAGCGCAACTGGTGCAGTTTCATGCCGGCATTCTATGCGAAAGCGAACGATTCGCCGCTTGAGCGCGCCATGCCATCGCGGCATATCGAAAGCACCATTCGTTGCCAGCGAATCCGTCATGACGCTCGCCACACTTTTCAGTCGCACGCCGCAGGGTCTGGAGGCGCCGCTGGTGCGGGTCGAAGCCGACGTCGGGGCGGGCCTGCCATCCTTCTCGGTGGTCGGGTTGCTCGAAACCGCGGTCAAGGAGAGCAAGGACCGGGTGCGCGCGGCGCTGGCCAATTGCGGCTACGAGTTTCCGGCGGGTCGCGTCACGGTCAATCTCGCGCCGGCGGACCTGCCCAAGGAAGGAGGCCGGTTCGACCTGGCCATCGCGGTCGGCATTCTCGTCGCGTCGGGGCATTTGCCGGCGGGGCCATTCGCGGGCGCCGAACTCTATGGCGAGTTGTCGCTCGGCGGCGAACTGCACGGCACGCGTGGAATGCTGCCCAGCGCGCTGCAGGCCGCGCGGGTCGGTCACGACCTGATCGTGCCGCTGGCCAATGGCCGTGAAGCGGCGCTCGCGCAGGGCGCCCGCGTGTTCGTCGCTCCGCACCTGCGGGACGTCTGCCGGCATGCTGCCGGACAGCAGGCACTGGCGCTCGAAGCTGCAGTGGTTGCACGAGCGCTCGGCACAGACCCGCGCGGTCCCGACCTGGTCGATGTGCGGGGGCAGGCGGGGGCACGGCGCGCCCTCGAGATTGCGGCCGCCGGCGAACACAGCCTGCTGCTGATGGGTCCTCCGGGCAGCGGCAAGAGCATGCTGGCGCAGCGGCTGCCCGGGCTGCTGCCGGAACTCGACGAGGACGAAGCCATCGAGTCGGCGGCGATCCGTTCCCTGTCGCTGCATGGCTTTCGGCTCGAGGGCTGGCGGCGGCGACCGTTTCGCGCGCCACATCACACGGCGTCGGCCGTCGCTCTGGTCGGCGGCGGCGGACGTCCGCGACCGGGCGAGATTTCGCTGGCGCACAACGGCGTGCTCTTCCTGGACGAGCTGCCGGAGTTCGATCGCACCGTGCTCGAGGTGCTGCGCGAACCGCTGGAGAGCGGCCATATCGTGCTGTCGCGGGCAGCGCGACAAGCCGAATACCCGGCGCGGTTCCAGCTGGTGGCCGCGATGAACCCTTGTCCTTGCGGGCACTTTGGCGACCCGCGCGGGAGCTGTCATTGTCCGCCCGAGCGCATTGCCGCCTACCGCGGCCGCATCTCGGGCCCGTTGCTCGACCGGATCGACCTGCAGGTGGAAGTGGGGCGGGTCGCGCTGGAGGAGATTGCCGCGACGGAACTCCCCGAATGCTCGGCCGCCGTTGCAGCCAGGGTCGCCGAGGCGCGCTTGTTGCAGCGCCGCCGGCAGGCGCGCACCAACGCCCGGCTCGAAGGCAATGACCTCGCCGTCCAGTGCGGCGCGGACACTGCGGCGCTGGCACTGCTGGCACGCGCAATGCGCCAGCTTGGGCTGTCGGCTCGCGCGTACCACCGGGTGTTGCGCGTCGCGCGCACCATCGCCGATCTTGCAGGCAGTCCTGGTGTCTGCGCCGAACACGTCGCGGAGGCGATCACGTTGCGCCAGCTCGACCGCCCGGCCGGCGTGTCCGGGCGGGGAGCTGCCGTTTCTGGCTGATCGTCGCGTTTAATCGATGCGTCCGATCCTGGCCCGCTGGTGGACGATTGACGCCGGGAGCCTGCATCGGGTGAGTCGCCGCAGGGATTACGCTGTGATGAAGTTGCACGCAGGGATGCGTCGTGCGATCCGGCTGCAGGCTCCCGCTCGTCAGGGCAGCTGGGACTCGTCCGGCGTTACCGCGGTGGCAGAAATCTCGGCCTCGCGCAGCTTCGACTGGATCCCGTGCAGTTCGTCGACCGTGGCGATCGGGCCGATGCGCACGCGGTACCAGGTTTCGTCGTCCAACGAGGCCCGCTGGATCTTCGCCGAGATTCCCACGAGCGCGAGTTGTGCCTGCATCTTCTCGGCTTCTGTCGACTGCTTGAAGGATCCAGCCTGCAGGATCGCGCCGCCGGTCGGCAGGGGTGTCTTCGCGGTCGGTGCCGGAGCCCTGGCGGACTTGCCCGGCACCTCCACTTCCTGCTTCGGCAGCATGTCGTAGAAGTCGAGCTCAGGCGCGGCCGGCGTCTCCGTTGCGGTCATCGCGCCATCGTCCGACGCCGACGCGGACGCTGGCGACTGGGCGGCGGCCGGCATGGGTTCGGCCGGGACGGGAACCTGGTTGCGGTCGTAGAGATGCACCCCGAGCGCGACGACAAGGCCTGCTCCCAGGCCGGCGACGAAACCCGCCCAGCCGCCGCCGAACGGCTGGCCCGGCACGTGGCGCCGGACATCCTTGTAATCGCGACTGAGCGTGCGGCTGCCGCCACGGGATCCGGCCACTACATGGCCTCCGGTGCCGACACGCCGAGCAGGCAAAGGCCGTTGCAGACGACCTGGCGCACGCCGCGGATCAGCGTGATGCGGGCATCGCGCACGGCCTCGTCGGCGACCAGGAACTGGTGCGCGTTGTAGTACGCATGGAAGTCGGTCGCGAGCTCGCGCAGGTAATGCACGAGCGCGTGCGGCGCCCGCGCGAGCGCGGCCAGCTCGAGCACTTCCGGGTAGCGGCTGATCGTCGCGAGCAACGCCTGTTCGTGCGGCTCGACCAGGCGATCCAGGCTCGCGCGCCCGCGCGCCTCGTCGTGCTCGAAGCCCTTCTCCCGCATCTGCCGCAGCACGCTGCAGACGCGCGCGTGCGCGTACTGAATGTAATAAACGGGGTTCTCGTTCGACCGCGACGTCGCAAGCTGCATGTCGAAATCGAGGTGCTGTTCGTTGCTGCGGAGCACGTAGAAGAAGCGCGCGGCGTCGTTGCCCACCTCGTGGCGCAGTTCGCGCAGCGTGATGAATTCACCGGACCGCGTCGACATCTGCACTTTCTCGCCGCCACGGTACAGCGTGACGAACTGCATCAACCGCACGTCCAGGCAATCAACCGGCTGGCCCATGGCGACGAGGCCCGCGCGCACGCGCGCGATGTAGCCGTGATGGTCGGAGCCGAGCACGTCGACGAGCTGCTCGAAACCGCGTTCGCGCTTGTTCAGGTGATAGGCGATGTCGGACGCGAAGTAGGTCTTGACGCCGTTTTCGCGCACGACGACGCGGTCCTTTTCGTCGCCGAAGTCGGTCGCGCGAAACCACTCCGCGCCATCCTTCTGGTAGACGACGCCGTTCCTGCGCAGCAGGTCGAGCGCGTGGTCGATCGCGCCGCCGTCCTCGAGGCTGCGCTCGCTGAACCAGCTGTCGTAGCGAACGCCGAACTCCTCGAGGTCGTCGCGGATGTCGGCGAGGATGTCGGCGAGGGCGAGGTCGAACGCCTGGTGGAAGCCACCGCTGCCGAGCAGCTGCTTGGCGCGCTCGATGACCGCGTCGATGTACGTGTCCTTGTCGCCCTCGGGCGCATCCGGCGGCAGGTCCGCGAACACGACCGCGGCGGGCTTGAGCAGCGAGCGTCCCGCGCGCTCGATCAGCTTGTTGGCGATCGGCCGGATGTAATCGCCGCGATAGCCATTGGAGGGAAACGGGAACTGCTCGCCGAAGCTCTCCAGGTACCGCAGCCAGACGCTTGCGGCGAGGATCTCCATCTGCCGCCCGGCATCGTTGATGTAGTACTCGCGGTAGACGTCGAAGCCGGCAGCGTCGAGCAGGTTCGCGAGCGACGCGCCGAATGCCGCGTGCCGGCCGTGGCCGACGTGCAGTGGTCCCGTGGGATTCGCGGAGACGAACTCCACCATCACCTTCCTGCCGGCACCGATCGCGGTGCGGCCGTAGCGGCGACCGTCGTCGATCACCCGCGCGAGTTCAGCCTGGCAGGCGGCGGGTGCGAGAAAGAAATTGATGAACCCGGGCCCCGCAATCTCGACGCGGGACACGAGTTCGCTCGGCGGCAGTGCCGCGACGATCGCCTGCGCGAGCTCGCGCGGCTTGCGCTTGGCCGTCCTGGCGAGTTGCAGCGCGACGTTGGTGGCGAAGTCGCCGTGGACCGGGTCGCGCGCACGCTCGACCACGATGCCCGTGGCGGACTCTGTCGGACGCAGTGCTTCCGGCAGGGCGCCCAGAGCGTCCCGCACGAGCTTTTCTATCAGGTATTTCAAGGTGTTGCCGTCAACCAGCGGAGGCTGCCGAGAGTCTAGGGAATTCCGGCAGCCGAAGCGAGGTGAAAATATGCCGGCCGCGACATTAGAACAGCTCCAGCGGATCGACATCGAGCGCCCAGCGCACCTTGCGTGCACCCGGCGCTTCTTCCAGCAGCGGCACCCAGCGCGCCAGCAGCCGCTGCAACGGTGAATGCGTCGCCGCATGCAGCAGCAGCTGCGCGCGGTAATGGCCGGCGCGGCGTTCCATCGGCGCAGCCGCCGGGCCGAGCACCTCGACGCCTGCAACCGCGCACGTCGCGACCAGTTCTTTCGCATGCTCGAGAAATGCGAGCGGCGCCTCGCGTCCCGGCGCTTCCGCGCGCAACACGGCGACGCGGGCGAACGGCGGCCAATGCGCCTGCTCGCGCTCGACCAGCGCGGCTGCAGCGAATGCGTCGTAGCCGCCGTGTACCAGCTGCTGCAGCAGAGGATGCTCCGGGTATTCCGTCTGGATCAGTACCTCACCGGGTTTCTCCGCGCGCCCCGCGCGTCCCGACACTTGCACGATCGTTTGCGCCAGTCGCTCGGCTGCGCGGAAGTCCGTGCCGAACAAGCCCTGGTCCGCGTTCAGCACGACCACCAGCGTGACCAGCGGAAAATGGTGGCCTTTGGTCAGCATCTGCGTGCCGACCAGCAGTCGTACCTCGCCGCTGTGAACGCGCTCGAGCGTTTGCTCGAGCGAGCCGCGCTTGCGCACGGCATCGCGGTCGATGCGGGCCAGCGCGAATTCGGGGAAGAAGCCGGCCAGCGTTTCTTCGATGCGCTCCGTGCCC
>Ga0073899_10002637_pt1 | contig 16039 bp, 14 predicted proteins | sample KloWWTmetaKNB5Ph_FD_88975 | JGI IMG/M metagenome (GOLD analysis project Ga0073899, IMG submission 88975) | Active sludge microbial communities from Klosterneuburg, Austria, studying microevolution and ecology of nitrifiers - Klosterneuburg... | ecosystem: Engineered > WWTP > Aerobic digester >...
AGCCGGTGATGGCATGAATTCGATGCATACCGCGTGGTCGGCGACTCGCTAGCATGGGTCTCTACCATCACTGCGTCTTCCCGTACCTGCTCGACCTGGCCATGGGAAGCAGGGTCTTCGACAAGCCGCGGCGTCGCACGCTGGCACGGGCGTCGGGTCGCATCCTCGAGATCGGCTTCGGCACAGGCCGTAACCTGCCGCACTATCCGCCGGGCGTGAGCCGCATCGAAGCCATCGACCCGGACACCGACCTCGACCGCTTCTCGTTGCCGCGGATCGCCACGTCCCGCGTTGCCGTGGACTTCCATCACCTGAATGCGGAGCACCTGCCGTTCGCGGGGGACAGCTTCGATAGCGTTGTCTGCACGTTGACGCTCTGCTCGATTCCCGACGTGGTGCATGCGCTCGGCGAAATTCATCGCGTGCTCAAACCCGGCGGACAGTTCCTGTTCCTTGAGCACGGCCTGTCGCCCGATGCGCGGGTGGCCCGTTGGCAGCATCGACTCAACCCGATCCAGAACCGCCTCGGCGGCGGTTGTCATCTCATCCGGGAGACGGTGCCGCTGGTCGCAGGATCAGGCCTGCATCTGCGGGATGCCGAACACTATTACCTGCGGCGCGTGCCCAGATTCGTCGGCTACATGACGGAAGGGTCCGCGTTGAAGTCCTGAGCGCCTGCTGTTGCAGAAAAAAGACACATTAACTCGGCCGTTGATTGGGGTACCGTCGCTTTTGCGCCGCAAGGTGACACCACCCTGCAAACCACGTAAAACGCCAGGCAGTCGCAAGCTGGGGGAGACCGGGCGACAGACGACATGGCACGTCCGACCGGGGGACATCTGCGGGCTGTCAAGCAAGGCCATGCGTCGGCAAAGCCGCGATTCGCTCAGCGAGTCGCGGCTTTTTCTTGTGCGTCCGGCACGTGAGTTGAAGCGTGGGTACGGTGGGACGAGCGGAGTCCCAGGACATATTCGTGTCTGCGGGCTTGCCCTAGACTGCTCGGTGATGGCCTGCAAAATCCCGCGCGTCCCTGTCCGGCAGGGCGTCGGGGGTCGAGGAGTACCGCTATGACACCGGTCGCACGGACTCTGGGCGTGTTCGCCCTGGTCCTGTTCATCGCAGGCTGCAGCATCGAGCGCCAGGGCGAAGACTCCGTTTCGAAGCAGTTCGGCTCGGACTACTTCGGCGCGGGCGGCTCGCTCAATCTCACCGACCCGGTCGCGGGCGACGCGATGCTGGCGGGCGGGCACGTCACCACGGCGGGCGAAGTGAAAGGCGACCTGATCGCCGCGGGCGGCGACGTCTCGATCGGCGGCAGCGTCGGCGACGATCTCTACGCCGCTGGTGGCGAGGTGCAGGTGGATGCAATAGTCGCCGGGAACGCGCGGGTGGCTGGCGGCGATGTCGCGCTCGGCCCGGCCACGACGATCGCCGGCGGCTTGTCACTGACCGGCGGCCGCATCCGGTTCGAGGGCAACGCGCAGGAGTACCTGCAGGCATCGGGCGCCAGCGTGCACATCGACGGCGTCGTGCAGGGAGATGCCGAAGTCCGCGCCGAAGAGGTCGAAATCGGTCCCAACACGCGTATCGACGGCAGGCTCGTCGTTCACAGCGCGCGTGAACCTGCGCTGCCCGAAGGCGCGCGGATCGCGGGTGGCATCGAGTTCCACGAGACGGACGTTGGCCACTTTATCGATGGGCACGAGACCGCGCGGGACGTTCGCACCGTCGCGCACGGGGTCGGATCGTTGCTGTGGATGCTGGGCGTGTTCGTTACCGGCACGCTGTTCATGCTCGCCTTCCCGGCGTACTCCGCTCGCGCGGCGCAGTGGATTGGACAGGAACCACTGCGCAGTCTCGGGCTCGGTTTCGTGATCCTCGTGTGCCTGCCGGTGCTGGTTGTCCTGCTGCTGGTCACGATCATCGGCATCCCGCTGGCGTTGATCGTCCTCATGCTGTACCTGCTGCTGCTGTTCCTCGGCTGGGTCACCGCCGCGATGTTCGTCGGCCAGAGGCTGCTTGGCTTCATGCGCAGCGGCACCGTCGTGACGACGGGCTGGAAGCTGTTTGCGCTGCTGCTTGCGGTGCTCGGGTTGTGGCTCGTCGGCCTGGTGCCCGTCATCGGTGGCTGGGTGAAATTTGCAGCGTTGCTGCTCGGCATCGGCGCACTCGTGTGGCAGGGTTGGCCGCGGCGCGATGCTTCGCTGCAAGGCGCGGCCTGATTCCGCGCTCGAGGAGTTTCGAACGATGATGGCGAACTACTGGCCGCACCTGCTGGCGATGCTCGTCGGCGGGGCGCTGACGGTGCAGGTCGGCATGAACGCGACGCTGGCCCGCGTGATCGGTTCGCCACTCTGGGCATCGGCCGTAAATTTCGCGATTGGCCTGCTCGCACTGGTCGGGTTCGCGGCCATCGCAGGTTCACGTGCGACGACCGGCAGCTTCGGGCAGGTCCCGGCGTGGGCGTGGATGGGGGGCCTGCTCGGTGCCGTCTACGTCGCCTCGGTCACGATCCTCGGTCCACGCCTCGGCGGCATGACCATGGTGGCTCTGGTGATTGCCGGGCAGCTGATGGTCGCGCTGGTGGTCGACCAGTTCGGCATCCTGGGTTACCCGCAGATTGCAGTGACGCCGACGCGGCTGCTCGGCGCCGCGCTGCTGCTGGCCGGTGCGGTGCTCGTGATGCGGCGCTGAGCCGGCCTATTTCTGCGCGCCGGTGCGGGCCGGTACTTCCCTCGCGATCTCGTGCGCCATCTGCGTGAGCTGGTGCACGCCCTGTTCGGTCGAGCCGCTGCGTGTCTCCGCGGTGACCATGCCTCGCCAGATCAGCTGGCCCGACGCGCGGTCGTCGATGAACACCAGGACCGATCCCTCGCGAATCCGCCGTTCGCGCGGCACCGTCGACGCCGGCGGCGGTTGAATCTCGCTTGGCCTGAGCACCGTGGTGGCGGAAGGCGCACCAATGCGCCGCTCGTCCGAAAGCACAAACCTCTGCGAGCCAGCGACCTGGAAGCTCACGATCATGTCGGCCGCCGCTGCCGTGTCGACTTCCTTGAAACCCTTGCGGTTCAGTTCTGCGGTCACGGCACCCCGCAGCTGCGCGGAGGCCGACGCGACCACCGCTGGGTCGTGGGTGCCTGGCGTGCCGAAATCACCGCCCTGCCAGAAGTACGTGTGCCTGGCGGCCACGTTACCCGCGGGAGCCTCGAAGCTGTCGACGTCCCAATGCGTGGCACAGCCTGCCAGCAGGACCAGGGCACCTGCCCCTACGAACGCCATGCGCCGGATCATCGAGTTCTCCTGGAATCCCGTCATGTACGGACGAGTGTACCGCCGGAGCCGTCCCGGGCGGCGTTTTGTGACGCATGTCAACGGCTTGAAGCCGCGCATTAGTGCCCCGCACGGGCCGGGGAGCATACTGCCGGCAGCGAAGGTGCGACCGGCGCCGGGCCGTTGCCCGGGGTGTGCCGCCACCGCGTGATGGAGTTGAAGCCCGTCCATGAAGACCGTGCTGCTTGCCTACGAACGCGACCAGGATCTCGCCGCCGTCGAGAGCGTGATGCAGTCGCACGGCCACCGCGTGCTCAAGGCGAAGACCGGCATCGAGGCGCTCGACGTCGTCCGCAACCAGAATCCCGACGCGCTCGTGAGCGACGTCATGCTGCCGCGGCTTGACGGCTTTGCGCTGTGCCGCCGGCTGCGCGAGGACCCTTCGTACCTGCACCTGCCGGTGCTGCTGCATTCATTCCGTGTCGAAGGGCCGAAGTACGAGGCTTTTGCCGCCGAGGTCGGGGCGCAAAGGTTCTTCCCGCGGGGTTCGACACTGGAGGAACTCGCCGCGACCTTCGATGCGGCGCCGACTGGCTCCGGCACGATGCGCATGCCCAGGCTGGTGCCGGAACTGCTCGACCGTCGCGAACAGGACCGCAGACGGCTCGGCGACCTGGAAAAGCATCTTCGCGACGCCGAAGCGGCGAACAAGCAGTTGACCGTGGCTGAACGCGTCGCCCGCGAACGCGCCGAATACGAGGCACGCGCCCGTGCCGAATTCGCCGCCGCGGAATCGGTACGCATCCGCGAGCTGCAACTGCGGATCCGCGAGCTGGAGACCGCGCAACGCCAGGCTGTCGAGGCCGAGTCGCAGGCGCGCGGCGCCGCGGAAGAATCGCGCGTCGAGGTCGGCAAGGTCGCGCTGCTCGAAGCGCGGATCAACGAATTGCAGACGGCGCGCTCACGCCTGCAGTCGGCCGTCAACGACGCCGATCGCGCCTTCGCGGCGCAACCCACGCCGACGTGGATCGTCGACATCGACTCGAAGCTCGTGCACGTGGCCACCGATTCGGCCGCGGCACTGGTCGGGCAGGAAGCCGCGGCCCTGCGTGGCAAGCCGCTGAGCGAGCTGCTGCCGGGCGCCGTGTTCAGTGACGATTCGACGCACGAGTCGATACTGCACTGGCAACGTCCGGACGGCAGCGAGGCAAGACTCGAACTGCGGCGCGTCGCCACCAGCTATGCCGGCCGCGCGAGCTGGTTGCTTACCGCGCGGGACGTCAGTTCCGAACTGACAACGCTCGCACGCGAGCAGGAACTCGCCGCGCTCGCCGACGCACTGGAAGCGGCGCCTGAGCCATGCGGCGTCGTCGACGGCGAGGGCCGCCTGCGCTACGGCAACCGGGCGCTGCTCGCGTTGCTCAACACGGACCGCGAACGTCTCGGCACGCTCACGCTGCAGGCGCTCGAGGTTGAACCCGCAGCCGATTCGACCGTGCGCAGCATCGGGCGCACCGTCACCGGGTCTCTGCGCCAGGAGGTGCGTTGGCGACGACCGGACGGACAGGCGATCGAGGTCGAAATCGCGCTCGCCGCAATCGACGAGCAGACCGGCTTCCGCGTAATGACCGCGCGGGACGTCGCAGTCTCGAAGCGTGCCGCGGCGCGCAATGAGCGGGATCACCTGCGCGTGCGCCGCCTGCTCGAACTCGTGCAGCGTTCGCACGAGTTGACGGAAGCCGAGATTCTCGACCGCACGCTGTTGCTGGCGCGGGACCTGACGCGCAGCGCGCAGGGTTATTTCTTCCTGCCGGCCGGCGACGCGACATCGCTCGAGCTGGCCGCACGCCGCGGCTCCGAAGCGACTGAGCCGCTGACGGCGCTGACGCACTGGCGCGGGCCACCGCCGCCTGCAACGGCATTGGGCGAATGCGCGGCCTCGCAGCGGCCGGTAATTCGTGACGCGGCGGAAGGCACTGCCGCGCTGCGGGCGGCGGGATTGCCGGCGCAGCTGCAGCGTCAGCTGGTGATGCCGATGCTCGACGGCGGCCGTCTCGCGGGCGTGCTGCTGGTCGCGGACGCGGCCCAGCCGTACGACGACGACGACCGCCGGCACGTCGAGCACATTGCGGACGCAGCGACCAGGCTGCTGCGCCGTCGCCGCTCGGACGCGGAGGTCGTCACCGCGATGGATCACATGGAGCGGGTGATGTTCGGCGCGATCGAGGCGCTGGCGCAGCTCGCCGAGACACAGGACGCGTGCAAGACCGGGCGCGCGCGCCGGGTCGGCGACTACGCGGCCGGCATCGGCACTGCGCTCGGGATGCCGGGTCACACCGTGCGCGGCCTGCGCGTGATGGGTCAGCTGATCGACGTCGGCATGCTGCAGATTCCACGCGACCTGTTGTGGCGGCCCGGCGTGCTGTCCGCCTCGGAATTCGAACTCGTGAAGACGCACGCAGAGCGCGGCTTCGAAGTCCTGCGTGCCGTCGAATTCCCCTGGCCGGTCGCGGAAGTCGTGCGCCAGCACCACGAGCGTCTCGACGGGTCGGGCTACCCGCGCGGGCTGAAAGGCGAGGAGATCCTGCTCGAGGCCCGCATCGTCGCTGTTGCCGATGCCGTCGAAGCGATGCTTTCGCCCCGACCGCACCGACTGGCCTTGACCTTGACGGCGTGCCTGGATGAGCTTCAGTCGCAGGCTGGTCGCCGGTACGATGCCAGGGTGGTCAAGGCCTGCGTCAAGCTGCTGCGGGACGGGCAGGCGACAACCGTTCCGATTCATCAGGAAGGCGAAGCGGCCGTCGGGCAGCGAATCGCCTGAGGCGATTCGCGCGATGCAGCTGCAGTTCTACGGCGCCGCCGGTGAGGTAACCGGCTCCTGCCACATCCTCACCGTTCGCGGCCGCACGTTGCTGCTCGACTGCGGGCTGATCCAGGGCGGCGAGCGTCCCGACGTCCGCAATCGCCAGCCCTTTCCGTTCGATGCCGCGGCGATCGACGCGGTGGTGTTGAGCCACGCGCACATCGATCACGGCGGGCGGCTGCCGCTGCTGCGCAAGCGCGGGTTCCGCGGACCGATCTACGCGACCCCGGCCTGCCGCGAGCTCGCGCGCATCCTGCTCGCGGACAGCGCCTTCATGGCCGAGCGCGAGGCGGATCGCTACCGCCGCAGACAGGCCGAACACGGCAATCGACACGCGCGCGGCTTTCCCGACCCGTTGTTCACGCGAGTGGACGCGGACGAGACGATCCAGCAGTTCAAACCGGTGGGGTACGGGCGCGCGACCGAGGTTCTGCCCGGCGTGACGCTGACTTTCCGCGACGCCGGCCACATCCTCGGCTCCGCCAGTGTCTGGCTGCAGCTTGAGGAGGATGGCGCTCGCTCGCGCATCGTCTTCAGCGGCGACGTCGGGCAGTACGACTCGCCGATCCTGCGCGACCCCGAAGGCAACGGCGCGGCTGACGTCGTGGTCATGGAGAGTACCTACGGCAATCGCCGGCATCGCGAGCGCAGCGATACGCTGCGTGAATTCGGCGAGATCCTGCGGGCAGCGCGGGCCGGCGGCGGCAACGTACTCGTCCCCGCGTTCGCGGTGGGGCGCAGCCAGGAAGTCCTGTACGAGCTCGCCAGTCACTTCGACCAGTGGCGCGTCGGTGACTGGCATGTGTTCCTGGACAGCCCGATGGCGATCGAGGCGTCCGAGATCTACTGGAAGCATCCCGAGTTGCACGACGCGGAAGCGCGGGCCGCGCGCCGCAATGCCGGCCGCATGCCGGCGCTGCCGAACCTCAAGCTCTGTCGCTCTGCCGAAGAATCAATGGCGATCAACCTGCTGCGGGGTGGCGCGATCATCATCGCAGGGAGCGGGATGTGCAGCGGCGGGCGCATCGTGCATCACCTCAAGCACAACATCACGCAGCGGGAGTGCGACGTGATTTTCACGGGCTTCCAGGCGGTGGGAACGCTCGGACGCGCGATCGTCGATGGCCGCGAGCACGTGCGCATCCATGGTGAGCGGTTCAAGGTGAACGCGCGTATCCACACGCTCGGTGGGTTCTCGGCCCACGGCGATCAGGAAGACCTGCTGCGCTGGCACGCGGGGGTCGGGGGCAAGCCACACACGTACCTGGTGCACGGCGAAGCGGAGGGCGCGACCGGGCTGTGTGATGCGCTGCGCGAGCGAGGAGCGCGGGCGGAGGTGGCAACGCCAGCGCAGCGGGTCGATCTCACGCACCTCAGCGGGCGCTGAGACTGGCCGATTCGAACGCAGGCTCGGCGGGTTCGTACCGCGCCGTCGGGCCGGTCACTCCTGCGGTCGGCGGTGCGTTGACCGGCTCGCGCGCGTAACTGCGCGCTGCAGGCGCAAGCGCCGGCATCGGGTTGACGAAGCGCGGCGCGAGCGGATCGGGACGCACGACCGGTGCCGGTATCTTCGGTGCGGCGGCCGACGAGGCAGCGGACGTACCGGATAGTTTCGTGACGGGTCCCGGCAGTGCGGCGAGTTCAGTCTGGATTTCCTCGAGGGTCCGCGCGTGCGTGGGCGCTGCCGGGGAGTCGCTCGTATTCCCGGTCAGGCGCGCTTCCACCTCTGCGCGCTGCTCTCGCGACAACTGGCGCGATGGCGTGTCCGGCGGACTGATGCGGTGTGCCAGTGTCCGGGCCTGCTCGGCATCGGGAACGACTGCGAGCACACGCTGCAGCAGCCGTTCGGCTTCTGGCTTGTTGCCAGCATCGAATTCCTGCTGCGCGCGTTGCAGCAGCAGGTCGACTGTCCTGGCGAGCGAGGCCTGCGCCTCGCGTTGCTCGGGCTGCGCCAGCAGCACGGCCTGGAACAGGTCGAGCGCATTGCGGCCTTCGGGAGCCTCGAGCCGGCCCGCGTGCAACGCTGCCCGGGCTCGCGACAGGACGGGATCGGCGCGACCCGCTGCGGCAGGCGCCGCTGCAGGCGTCACCGACGTCGCGACAACTGCCGTCGCCTCAGGCGCATCCGGCTCGCCGCCGACGAAGAGCGGGACGACCAGCGCGAGCGCCACCAGGCCGATCAGGACAAGGTACCCGCGGGGCATGCCAGCGGTCGGGCGGCGCAGACCGCGCAGCAGCGGCAGCAGCGGGTCGCTGGCTTCGCGCCCCTCGCGGCGCTCGACGTGCCGGCGGATCGCAGCCTGCAGGAACATGCCCGCCCGCCGCGCCGACGTGGGTTTGTGCATGAACCGGTAGACCAGGCCGGCACTGATCAACGGGGCCAGCAGTGGTTCGTCGGCGCGCGAGCCGGCGACGCAGACGACGACGTCAGGGAACTGCTCGATGATCTGCTCGATGAGCGTGTCGGCGCGGGTCGAGGCCGCGGCCATGTCGATGACCAGCACGCCGCAGCGCCCGTTGATCAGCAGATCGGCCGCCTCGTCGGCCGAGCGCGCACGCCAGACCGGATTCTGTTCGCCCACCGCTTCACGCGCGGATTGAAACAGTTCCGGATCGGCCGTCAGCACGACCACGTCCACCAGCATCGCGCCCGCAACGGGCGTGGCCTGAACGGCCAGATCGGCCGCGTTCGGGACGGGCAAGGGTTTGCGGGGCATTGTGCCGCCATTGCACGCCAAGCGGCCCCGACTCTCCACCCCAGAATGTCAAAAACATGAAGTAATTCAAAAAAATACCCGCGACTCACCAACCCGGGTCCAGAGTGCTTATGTGGCGTTGCAGCAACACTTTGGCGTCCCACCACTCGACATAAGGCGGGCTCGCGAGCATGATCAGCCGCACCTCCGTCCGAGGCCGTGCACGCGGCCGGGGAACCCGCATGCAGGGAATCGAATTCACGTCGCGGCTCCCTCGCCACAAGCGTCACGCGCTTGAGCGGATCCTGTTCTTCAATGGCTGCCAGGATCGCTTCGCACGCGGCATCGTCGACGTCATCGACAGGTACGGCCCACCCGAAATCGTGGACGATGGCGAAGGGCTGCGCGTGCGTGTGGGCAACCTGCCCGACGTCCAGTGCCTGTTCGCCGTGGAGACGCTGACCGCCCGCCCGGTCGGCGTGGCCGTCTACAACCGGGCCGACCTCGAGCACGTTACCGTGCTGCACCTCGGCATGAGCGAGGACTACTGCACGGGCGGCATGAACGACGACGTCGGACTGTTGTTGCGACTGATGGGCGAGGTGCGAAGGTCTGCACGGCGCATGAAGGGCGTGCGTCGCCTTGAAGTTCTCTACGGTGGGCAACGGCTGCGCGCCGCAGCGCTCTGAATCGCTACGGCCCGGCGCGCGCCGGGTCGCCCGCACCCATCAAGCTGTCGACTATCGCCTTCACGGCCGCGATCTGTGGCCCGGCCTGCCACGACGCTTCATCCCGGGCGCCATCGGCTTCGGTTCGGTCACGTTCACGCTGCTCGCCGGCGTGCTGACGGTGTTGGTCGTCAACCGCAAGTACTTCATCAACCTGCCGCACGCGGTGTCGAACGGCACGCTCGGCGCGCTGATCGCGATCGCAAATACGGCCGCCGTGGTCGGCTTCGGCACGATCGCGGTCACGCTCATCGCGGGGCTGACGGGGCCTGCGTCCGGCGGCCAGGCGATCGCGCTGCCGATGCTGGCGCCGCACTACCTCGGCCTGGGCGTGGATGCGAATGCTTTGCATCGCGTGATTGCGATCGCCTCCGGCGGGCTCGACTCGCTGCCCCACAACGGGTACGTTGTAACGACGATCCGCGGTGTTTGCCGCGAGACGCACAAGTCGGCCTACTGGCCCATGTTCCGCATGACCGTCCTGGTCCCGCTGTCCGGTCTCGTCGTGGCGTTGCTGCTGTTGTAAGCATGCGCCTGTCCAACTCAGTCTGGTCGCGTGCGGTGAGCATCGCACTCATCGGGACGGCCGCTGCCTCGTTCGCGGCATTGCTCGCGCCGCTCGGCTGGCCGTTCGAGATGTTTGCGCATTTCCGCTGGCAGGTGGGCGTGGCCGCGCTGGCGTTGCTGCTCGCGTCGCTGGTCCTGCGCCGGCCCTGGATGATGGTCGTGGCCTGCGCCACGGTCGTGCTGCAATGGCTGCCCGGGATCCTGATGAGCGGCCACGCCTTCGCGCACGAACCGACCGCGCCGACTTGCAGCGATGACCCACTGCGCGTGGTGACCGCGAACGCATGGCTTGCGAACATCGATCATGCAACGCTGGTCAGCTGGCTGAGCCACAGCGACGCCGACATCATCGCCCTGCAGGAAATCACGCCGCAGTGGGCGTCGGCGCTCGAGCTGCTCGCGCGAACCTACCCGCACCGCAAGTTGATACCGCGCGAGGACCCGTACGGCATGGCACTGCTCAGTCGGTGGCCCATCGATGACGTGCAGTCCATGGACTTCGCCGGAGACGGCACGCCGTCGCTGGTTGCGAACGTCGACGTGCACGGTCGCAAGCTGCAGGTGATTGCGCTGCACACACGCTGGCCGGTGACGCCGGAACTGCAGGCCGCGCGTGACCGGGCGCTGCAGCAGGCGGCGGCACTCGCGCTCACTCAGCCCGAGGCGACGATCCTGCTGGGAGACCTCAACCTCACGCCGTACGCACCGGCGTTCGCACGGCTCGTGTCCGAGTCAGGATTGCAGGACGCCCTCGCCGGCGAGGCGTGGCGGCCGACGTGGCAGGCGGGATTCTGGCCGCTCGCGTTGCCAATCGATCACGTGCTGGTGCCGCGGCGCAGTTGCGTCACCGGGCATGAAATCGGTGCTTACGTCGGCTCAGACCATCGACCGCTGCAGGTCACGCTGCGCCTGCGGTAGCCGCAGATCACTTGGCGGCGAGGTCGACGTTGCGCCGGCCGGGCGAGCGGCGTCGATTGCCATCCATCGACCAGTCGTCTCGCATCGGCGCACGGCTTCCCGAGCGCCGCGGGCCTGAGCGGCGGTCTTCATGGTGCTGGAACTTGCACCGACAGCCGCCAGGATTGGTGCAGCCGACGAGCGGCAGTCGCGGTGCCTCGAGCGACAGGAGGCGGGTGTCCACCAGCGCCTTGACCTGGGCGCAGGGGTTGGGACCCGCGACGATGCTGATGGCGTGGAAGCGGCGGCGGGGCGGTTGCGGCTTGGGCAGGCCTGCCATGGCGTGAAATCCCCCTCCCGACGTTGGCCGGGTTTGACCTCACGCTACGCCAACCTGCGCTGCCCGCCAAGGGGGGCAGACGCCGACGCGACGCCTATTCGATGCCCAGGGTCTCGCCCACGGGTGGGGAGAATTCGCGGCAGCAATCCAACAGCCAGGCCCGGAATCGTACGACCTTTGGCAACGAAAAATTCGCTGGAGGCGCTACCAGGAACCAGGCATTTCGCTGCAATACGCTGGGGAGCATCGGACGTACCAGGCGGCCGGCGGCAATGTCGGCCGCCACCAGCGACCAGCGGGCCAGTGCAACGCCCTTGCCCTGTTCGACGGCGACGAGGGACGCCGCGGAATCTTCCATCGGCGGGCTGGAGTCGGCTCGCGTCGTGTCGCCGCCGACCCGGCGCAGCCAGTCCTGCCACGGCTCCGTGCGGCTGTGGATCAGGGGGTAGCGCGCAAAATCTGCGACCGTCTCGATCGGACCGAACCTGGCGAGCAGTACGGGGCTGCAGACCGGGAACACGTATTCGTCGAGCAGGCGCTCGGCCTTGAGGCCGGTCCACTGGCCGGGACCGTAGACGATGGCGGCGTGAAAATCGTCGCGATCGAAGTCGAGGCCGGCAGCTCGCGGCGGCCCGAATCGAACTTCGATCTCGGGATGCCGGCGCGTAAACTCGCCGAGGCGCGGCAGCAGCCAGCGCTGCAGGAATTCGTTCGGCACGCTGAGATTGAGCATGCCGCCGACGCGCTCGCGGCGGATGCGTTCGACCGAGCGGCGCAGCTCTTCGAGCCCGCGACGGACGCCTGGCAGCAGCTCGGCTCCTTCCTGGGTGAGGGCCACGGCGCGCGTGTGACGACGGAACAGGGGCACGCCGATGTCGGCTTCGAGCGCCTTGATCTGGGCGCTGACCGCCGCCGTGGTGACGCCGAGTTCCCTGGCTGCTGCGGTGAAGCTCAGGTGCGCCGCCACGGCCTCGAAGACGCGCAGGGCGTTCAGCGGTATGCGGTCCGGAGGGGTCGTCATCGGCTGCCTATGAGTAAAATGACGATTAACAATACGGTGCGAATTCCAAGTAATCAAGGCTATTCGCGGACCGCTATCGAGGGAATCTATAGAAATGAAGACTGCGTCGTGACCGCCCCGACCCGCATCTACGTACGCGACATGGCGCAGTGGGAAGCGATCGGGCGTGCGCACGGCGAGGTGCTCGGCAACGTCCGCCCGGCCTCCGCCATGGTGGAAGTCAGCGCATTGGTCGATCCGGCCATGCTCGTCGAAATCGAAGCGGATGCGTATGTTACCGCTGCTGACACATGAGCCTGTGGCGTGGCCCCGGCCGCAACTTCTGAGCATCCACCGGGTCAGACCGATTCGTTGCGTGCAAGCTTGCGATTCAACTCAAAGCTGAGGATCCCCTCATGACCAGGAACGACCCGTCTCGATTGTTCCAGTCCAGGCATGCCCTGGCTGCACTGTTACTGGCCGGCGCAACGTCGGTTGCCTTCGCGGCGGTCGCGACAGCGGGCGAACCTGCCGTGACGACGACGGCGTCCGCACCGGCTACCGCTGCGGTAGCGGTTGCGCCCATGAGCCAGGAAGCGCTGCTCGAACACCAGTCCAGCCATCCAGATCACCTGCTCGTGCTCGACGTGCGCACACCGCAGGAATACGCGGAAGGTCATGTGCCAGGCGCGGTCAACGTACCGTACGACCAGCTGGCGTCCCGACTCGCGCAAGTGCCGAAGGACAAGGACGTGGTGCTGTATTGCAAGTCCGGTCGGCGCGCGGGGATTGCGGCGGATGTGCTGGCGGCGAATGGCTACACGCGGCTGTCGCATCTCGAGGGCGACATGCCCGCCTGGATCGAAAAGGGCCGCCCGGTCGCGAAGCCTTGAGCGGGTGCTCGTTCGCGTCGATGGAATTGCACAGTCAATTCGTCGGCGTGGGCTCGTTCTCGAACTTGCGGGTCCGAGGACACGCCGTAAATACATCCCTGTAGGCGCGTACCCTAAAGGGCACAAGCCCGCGCCGTCCATGGCGCGGGACGGTCCTCCGACCCGCAAGTCCGAAACGATCACGCCTCCATTGGCTGCGCTCTCGGCTGACGCGATTGGCTGTTGCCAACGCACGCGTGCGTGCGGCCTGGCACGCGACCAGTGGTCGCGCGCCCAACAGCGCCCGTCTGGGCGCGTCGAACGAGTCGAACTTTCAGCGCAGTCAGCGCGAGATGGGGAGATCCTCAGGGATTCCGAGGGCCGTCGCGCGACATGGACGTCGCGCGCGAGCCTACAGGGACGTATTCACGGCGTGCCCTCGAAATCCCTGAGGGTCTCTCCATCTTGCTCGTCGCTAATCAGGGAAATTGCTCGACGCGATCAGGCGTCCAGCGCCTGATCGAGATCCGCGATCAGGTCGTCGACGTGCTCGAGCCCGATCGACAGCCGCAACAGCCCCGGCGGCGTCCGGCTGTGCGGACCCTCGATCGACTGCCGATGTTCGATGAGGCTCTCTACCCCGCCGAGACTCGTTGCCCGGGTGAACAGCCGCGTTCTCGCGGCTACAGCAAACGCACGATCGCGTCCGCCAGGCACCTCGGCCGAGAGCACGCCGCCGAAGCCATCCTTCATCTGCCGCAACGCGATCTCGTGTCCCGGGTGATCCGGCAGACCGGCGTAATGCACTTTCTCGACGCGCCTGTCCGCATGGAGGAAGCGAGCGACCGCCAGCGCGTTCGCTGCCTGGGCCCGCACGCGCAGCGGCAGCGTCGGCAAGCTGCGCAAGACCAGCCAGCAATCGAAGGGGGAGGGCACGCCGCCCGCCGTCGCCTGGTACGCGCGTAAGGCCGCGCACTCGGCGCCAGCATCGCGCGTGACGACGATGCCGCCGAGCACGTCACTGTGACCGCCCAGGTATTTCGTGGTGCTGTGCATGACGACGTCGGCGCCGAGCGCGAGAGGTTGCTGCAGCACGGGACTTGCGAACGTGTTGTCGACGCCGACCAGCGTGCCCCGGTCGTGCGCGAGTTCGGCGAGCGCGGCGATGTCCGCCACGCGCAGCAGGGGATTCGACGGCGTTTCGAACCAGAGCAGGCTCGTCGGCACGGCCAGGGCCTGCGACACTTCGGTAAGATTCGTCACGTCGACGAACGCCACGTCGACACCCCAGCGCGGAACGATGTCGCGCAGCTGCTTGCCGGTACCGTAATAGCAGTCCGCCGCGCAGACGATGCGACCGCCGGGCGCCGCCAGCGCAAAGACAGCAAGCGTCGCCGCCGAGCCGGACGCGAACGCGATGGCGTCCCTGCCGCGTTCCAGCGCCGTGATCGCGCGCTCGAGCGATGCGCGGTTGGGGTTGCCGCTGCGCGTGTAGTCATACCCGTGCGGGTAGGTGCCGTCCGCGCCGCGTTCGAACGTGGTCGAGAGATGCAGTGGCTCGCGCACCGCGCCGGTGGCGGAGTCGGGCGCGCGCCCTGCGTGAATGGCCAGTGTTTCGAATTTCATGGCGGTGACCCCGGAGCCTCGTATTCCTGCAGACCGACGACGAGCATACCCGGTCCGCCGTGGGCGCCGAGGGCGCTGCCGATCGCAACCAGCTGCGCGTAGGCCACGTTCGGCAGGCTGAGTTCCCGCAGCAGCCACTGGCCGTCCGCCGCGCAGTTGGCGTGGCCGACGACGAGCCGGTAGATGACGTCGTCCCGCATGCGCCGCCGCACCCAGCGGGCGAACTTCGATTTCAGGTCGCGCCGGCCGAACAGCACGCCGCCCGCGCTGACTTTGCCCTTGGAGTCGTTGTGCAGGACAGGCATCAGTCGCAACGCGTCGGCGACGCGCTTGACCCAGCGCGGCACGCGACCGCCGCGCACTGCATACTCGAGCGAACCGGCCACGCCGAACGAGCGTGTCCGCGGCAGGATGGCTTTCGTGGCGGCGATGATGCGGTCGGCGTCGTAACCCGCCGCCGCGCATTCCGCCGCGTACATGGCGATGAGACCCTGGCCCGCGGAGACGTTGCCCGTGTCGATCACGCTCACCTTGCCATGGGTGGCGGTGCGAGCGGCGGCCGTCTGTGCGGCGGCGCAGGTGCCGCTCACGCGACTGGTCAGGTTGATCGAGATCACTGCGCTGTGGTGCGAGCCCAGGAATTCGAATTGTCGGCGAAAGTCGCCCGGCGGCGGCTGGGAGGTCTTGGGCGGTGCGGTGCCGTGCTCGATTTCGGCATAGAACTCTTCCGCGGTGATGCCCACCTTGTCGAGGTAGCTGCGGGCACCGAAGTGCACGCGCACCGGGATCATGTGGATATCGAGCCGGTCGAGCTCTGCTGCGGGAATGTCCGCCGCGCTGTCGGTGACGATCGCGACGCGACGATCCGTCGAGTGCGCCGAGTGCTGCTGCCGCTGCATGTCGTCGGCTTTTTCGCCCGCGACCGTCCCGAACCGCGCTGCCACGCGGAACACCTCGGACGGGTCGTTGACGTGGATGTGCACGCGAACCTTGCTGTGCAGGCCCGCGACCACCAGGCTGCCGCCGAGTGTCGACAATTGTTCCCGCAGATGTCGCTGGTCGATGCATTCGCCGGTGATAACGCATTCGGTGCAGTACCGGTACTCGAGGTCGTCTGCGCCGCTGCCGGCCGTCAACTCCTCCGACGCGCTCGTGACCCGTGGCGACGCGCTGCCGGCCG
>Ga0073899_10002639_pt1 | contig 16036 bp, 18 predicted proteins | sample KloWWTmetaKNB5Ph_FD_88975 | JGI IMG/M metagenome (GOLD analysis project Ga0073899, IMG submission 88975) | Active sludge microbial communities from Klosterneuburg, Austria, studying microevolution and ecology of nitrifiers - Klosterneuburg... | ecosystem: Engineered > WWTP > Aerobic digester >...
AGCAGGCCCTGGTTAGTTCGACTAAATCGCTCAGCAAAGTAATGCCTTGCTTGTCCGGCAGAAGTCGCCGCTGTCGCCATTGATCGAGCAAGGTTTCGGCCTGGTGCATCAGTTCTGACGCGTCCAGAAGTCCGAAAACAGCTGCCCCGCCTTTGACCGAATGCGCGTGGCGAAAGACCGCATCGATCTGGTCCGGACCTAGCGTCTCGGGCCGCTCCGGGTCCAGGGCCTGGGCCATGGCATCAAGGTTGGCCAGCGCTTCGTCAATGAAGATCGGGTCGGACTGCATGAATTTGGAATCCATCTCCGCAAAACCGGGACCAAGTGCATCAACCAGCGCTCGAATCCGCTTTCGTTGCCATCGCGGTACGCCACACTGCGACACCGGCCATCGAAGCACTAGAATTTGTGCAGGACAAGGTTATCAGGATTCCACTGCCATGCTGTCGCCTGGACGCGACAGCGGATCCTTCTGTCATCCGGCACCTGGCGTCGAGCGCGCAAGCCGCCGCCTTTTGACTGCATAGAGCGGGTCACGCATGTACGACGAAACTTCAGACAGCACCCTTCGCATACTGCATCTGGAGGACTCCACCGTCGATCATGCGCTGGTGCGCCGGGCACTGCTTCGCTCAGATCTGGCGTGCACGCTGGAGCATGTGGAAACCCTCGACGATTTCGAACACGCGATCAGCACCATCAGCTTCGATGCGATCGTGGCCGACTACCGTCTGCGTGGCTTCACGGCGATTGACGCCTGGGATGCGCTCAAGTCCCAGCAGAATGCACCACCGTTCATTCTCTTGTCAGGCGCCATCGGCGAATCGGCCGCCGTTGCGGCGATCAAGCTCGGCATGAGCGACTATCTGCAAAAGGACGACCTGAGCAAACTCGCGCCGGTCATACTGCGCGCGATCGAATTACAGCAGACCCGGCTGGCCAAGGATCGCGCTGATGCAGAACTGGCGGTTTCGGAGCGTCGGTTGGCCGAATTCGCGGAGCATCTGCAAACCACCATCGAACAGGAACGGGCGTCGATTGCACGCGAAATCCATGATGACATCGGTGGCGCACTCGCAGCAGCCAAACTCGATCTGGCCTGGATCGGCCGCCACCTGTCCGACCCGGTGACGCTGGGACATGTCACTGCCGCCACGGAAATGCTGCAACACGCGCTGGGCGCGAGCCAACGCATCATGATGAACCTGCGCCCTGCCATCCTTGACCAGGGCCTGGCCGCGGCAGTCGACTGGTTGGCCACCGGCTTCGAGCGCAGAACCGGCATCCGGACCACGCTGCGGGCCAGTGGTCCAGACCATGACCTGACCAAAGCGGTCCAGTTGACCGCCTACCGCACAGCGCAGGAAGCGTTGACAAATATCGCCAAATACGCGCACTGCAATCAGGTCACGATTGACCTGACGGACAGCGGCCAGGTGTTGACCCTCGAAATCAATGACAACGGACAAGGATTTTCAGCGCTGGAACAGAGCAAACCCAAGGCCTACGGTCTCAAGGGATTGCAGGAGCGGGCCAAGTCGGTAGGCGGCTGGCTCGACGTCAGCACCTCGGCTGGTAAAGGCACCTCGATCATCCTGTCTGTACCATTGAGCCAGGCGGCCGATGCGCACGCCAAGGACGCAACGGAATGACAAGGGTAATTCTCTGTGACGACCATGCCGTGGTTCGGCGCGGCATTCGTGACACGCTGGCCGATGCGCCAGATATCGAGGTCGTGGCCGAGGCGGGCAGCTATTCGGAAGTCCGCGATGCGCTGCGCAACACTCCGTGCGACGTGCTGGTGCTCGACCTGAGCCTTCCTGGGCGCGGCGGACTGGAGGTTCTGGCCAGTCTCAAGGACACGGACCTGCAGGTCCGTGTATTGATCGTCTCGATGTATCCGGAAGACCAGTACGCCATTCGCTGCTTGCGGGCCGGCGCGCAGGGTTATGTCAACAAGGCCGGTGACCCGGCCGAACTGGTGGAAGCGGTGCGCACCGTAGCCCTGGGCAAGAAATACGTCAGTCCGGCCGTGGCGCAAATGCTGGAGGACAACCTGCATGCACCCACCAGCGAGGTGCTGCACGCGTCCTTGTCGGAGCGCGAAATGCAGACCCTGCTCAAGATCGCATCGGGCAAGCGCCTGTCGGACATCGCAACCGAACTGATGCTCAGCCCCAAGACCGTCAGTGTCTACCGCTCGCGCGTGCTGGAGAAGCTGAAGCTATCGAACAACGCCGAACTGACCGTCTACGCCATCCGCAACAACATGGTTTGAGGACTCAGCGGGCGAACATGTCGAGCATGCGCTGCATCAATGCAGAGAAGGGATGCTCGAGCATCGGCAAGGTGACGGCGACGCCGATCAGCCCCACCGACAGCGTGATCGGAAATCCGATCGCGAAAATATTCATCTGCGGCGCCACGCGCGAGACAATGCCCAGCGCCAGGTTGGCGAACATCAGCATCGCGACCACGGGTAACGCAATCCAGAAGGCACTGGCAAACAAGTCGGCACCCAGTTCATGCATGCGGAGTTCCCTGAGCGCCTGCAAAAAGTTCTGGTCGACCGGAAATGCCGTGAAGCTGTGCATGACCGCCATCAGGACCAGCAGGTGGCCATTGAGCACGATAAACAGCAACACCGCCATGTTGTTGTAGAACCGACCCATGGCACTGGACTGGGCGCTGGTGGATGGATCAAAAAACGACGCAAACCCCAGGCCCATCTGGAACCCGACGATCTGACCTGCAAGCTCAAAGGCGCCAAAGATCAATCGCACAGCAAAGCCGATCGCCAGACCGATCCCGACCTGCTGGACCACGGCGCCCAATGCTTCAGGGCCATTGATGTCGATCACCGGCTGATCCGGCATGCTGGCCTGCGCCGCATAGGCAATCAGAAACGCCAGGCCGATCCGGGCCCGGACCGGGAACGCGCGCGACGAAAACACCGGCGCAGCCGTGAACACCGCCAAAACACGGAGAAACGGCCACAGGATCGGAGACAACCAGGCGACGATCTGGGCTTCGGATATCGAGATCACGACCAGGCCTGCGCTGTCAGATCAATGATCCAGGAATCGATTCGATCGTGTGACGGATGAAGTCCACCAGCATGCTCAGCATCCAGGGACCGGCAATGGCCAGTGCCAGCATTGCGGCGATCAGTTTTGGGATGAATGTCAAAGTGGCTTCGTTGATCTGCGTGATCGCCTGAAACAGGCTGATCACCAGGCCCACGACCAGCACGATGCCCAGAATCGGGGCGGCCACCATCAGCAGCGTCAGCAAGGCCTCCTGACCCATCGTGAGCACCATCTGCGCATTCATGCTGGACTCCTTGCCACAGACTCAGGGTGCAAAGCTGGCGGCCAGCGAGCCGATCAGCAGGTTCCACCCGTCCGCCAGCACGAACAGCATCAGCTTGAACGGCAAGGCGACCAGCACCGGGGACAGCATCATCATGCCCAGCGACATCAACACACTGGCCACGACGATATCGATCACCAGGAACGGAATAAAGATCATGAAGCCGATCTGGAATGCCGATTTGAGCTCACTGGTCACGAACGCCGGTACCAGCACCCGCATCGGCACTGTCTCGGCGGTCGCGCCCGGCGGCAGCTTGGCCAGCCGAACGAACAGCGACAGGTCCGATTGGCGGGTCTGCTTGGCCATGAACGCGCGCATCGGTACCTCGGCTTTGTACAGCGCCTGCTCGAACGCGATCGCGTTCTTGCTGTAAGGCAGATACGCATCCTCGTAGACCCGGTCGAGTGTGGGCCCCATGACGAAGACGGTCAGGAAAAGCGACAGGCCGACGATCACCTGATTGGGTGGCGAGGCCTGCGTGCCCAAGGCCTGGCGCAACAGCGACAACACGATGACGATACGGGTGAATCCGGTCATCATCAGCAACACCGCCGGCAAAAACGACAACGCCGTGAAGAACAGCAGCGTCTGGATCGGGACCGAATAGCTGTTTCCGCCCGGTCCTGTGCCTACCAGCAGTGGCAGTTGTCCCGGCGCTGGCGCAATCTGGGCCGACACTGCTCCGTGGACAAGCAACGCAAGCAGCACCAGCAGGCTTCGGAGCAGCCAGTCCGCACGGCGAGTTCCAGCAGTCGTCATGAAGAGATCCGGTGTGTCGAGCGCTCAGGTGCGAGGCACCGTGACCGACAAGGCATCGACCGCACCCGCGCTCGGCCGCGCGTCCGCTGGCGTCGAATGCAGACAGGAGATCGATTGCGCCGTCACACCCAGCACCAGACAGACGCGGTCGTGCGCGGGCCCGACCTCCAAGGTCACCACGCGTTGATGCGGCCCCACGGCCACCGCCGACAACACCCGGCTGACCGCACCATTGGCGGGCCCGGTGGCAACACCACGGCTCTGCAGCCATTTGATGGCCATCGGCACCATGGCCAGCAGCAAGACGAATGCCGCAACGGTAAGCAGGGTCTGCGTCATGTGCCCGATCAACCCTTGTTGATGCGCCGCAAGCGCTCGGATGGGGTCACCACGTCGGTCAACCGGATACCGAATTTGTCGTTGACCACGACAACTTCACCCTGGGCTATCAGATAACCATTGACCAGCACGTCCATCGGCTCTCCAGCCAAGGCGTCGAGCTCGACCACCGATCCCTGGCCCAACTGCAGGATGTGCTTGATCGAGACCCGGGTACGCCCGAGTTCGACCGACAGCTGAACCGGGATGTCCAGCACCATGTTGATGTCATTGACCTGGCCCTCGCCGGTGCCCCCGAACGGCCGCGCCGGACGATCGCCCGACAACACACCACCGGGCGGATCTTCGTCCAGGCCACCATCTTTCTGATCGACCAGCGCCTCGGCCCACTCGCCCGCGTGTTCACCGCCTGCGGCATCGGCGCCGGCGCGCTTGTCATTGCCTTGCGGCTCGTCATTTGCCATGTCTGTCTCCCGTCCAATCCAGGTCGTAGTTCCTCAGGCTCTTGTCGATCCGGATCGCATACTTCGCGTTATGGGTTCCGTACTGGCAATCGAACATCGGGACTCCGTCGATGGTCGCCTGGATGCGCGGTGCGCGGTCGAGCTCGATGAAGTCGCCCGCCTTCATGGCCAGCAGTTGCTCGACCGTGGTACGTGTTCGCGCCAGTTCGGCAACCATCGTGATCTCGACTGCCTGGATCTCATGTGTCAAAACATTGACCCAGCGGCGGTCCACCTCCATGGAGTCGCCCTGCGTCGACGAATACAGCACGTCGCGGATCGGCTCAAGCGTGGCATAAGGCATGCAGAAATGCACGGCCCCGGCGACCTCACCGATTTCGAGCTGGAACGACGTGCAGATCACCACCTCGCTGGGTGTGGCCACGTTGGCAAACTGGGGCTGCATTTCCGAGCGCTGGTATTCCAGCTCGATCGGATAGATTCCCTTCCACGCCTTCTTGTATTCGTCGGCCACCACCTTGACCAGGCGTGCGATAACCCGATGCTCGGTAGCTGAAAAGTCGCGCCCCTCGATACGGGTCTGGAATTTTCCGGTTCCGCCATACAAGGTATCGATCACGCCGAAAATCAGCGCCGGTTCACACACGATCAGGCAGTTGCCGCGCAGCGGTCGAACCGCCATGATGTTGAAATTGGTCGGAACCGCCAGCTCACGCAGAAAAGCGCCGAAACGCTGCACGGCAATCGAGCCAATGGACACTTCCGGCGTGCGGCGGATCAGGTTGAACAAGCCCAGGCGCAGATTGCGCGCAAAGCGTTCGTTGACGATCTCCATGGTCGGCATGCGACCGCGGACGATACGTTCCTGGCTCGAGATGTCGTATGGCCGGACCTCGCCCTTTTGCGCCGCCTGCTCGACTTCCTTCTGGCTTTCGCCGGTCACACCCTCGAGCAGGGCGTCGACCTCTTCCTGTGACAAGAATGATTCACTCATGTTCAATCCTGCGCCAAGTCTTATTGCACGATGAAACTGGAGAAAAGAACACGCTGGACCGGCAGATCTCCTGGCCGCACCTTGTTGCTTGACTTTCGGGATTTCGCTGCGCCGGCTTTCGGCGGCTCGGCCTCTTCTTCGCCCTCCATGCCACCAAACGGGCGCGCCGCCTCGCGCAGGATGTCGTTGGCCAGCTTTTCCTTGCCTTCGCGTTGCAGCATTTCTTCGGACGTCTTCTGCGAGACCAGCAGCAATACGCCACTGCGAATGGTCGGTAGAAACTGTTTGACCGTCTCGGCCGCGGCCGCATCACGCAGCTCGAAAGTGATGCCAACCTGCGCCACCCGCTCGCCGCCCGGGTCGGCAAGATTGACCACCATGTTGTCCAGCGGCAGATAAACCGGTGGCCCGGCCGGGCCCTTGTGCGCGGCTGCCTGCGGCTGCTCCTGATCGTCATAAGCAGCCGCAGCCCGCTGCTTGCTGAGGTAGAGGAAACCACCCCCACCCACCAGCACGACGACCAGCACCAGCAGCAGCACAATCAACAACAACTTCTTGCTCTTGGGTGGCGCAGCGGCAGCTTCAGCAGGTTTGGTAGACACAAATCATCCTCGATGGCACATTGCAAAGAGGATTATTCTGCACCCGTTGTAGTGCGAAGGACCGATAAAGGGCGGGATTCCATGGCAATCCCGGCCTCTGGCGCCGCAATTGCGTGTCAGACGAACAGATCTACGCTTGCGCCAGCAGTTGCCCCGACCGGCGCCGGACGGCCCGTGACAGGTTCGGGCGTCGACACCATTGTGACGGACCGGGCACCCGGTGACTAACCGTCGCGATGGCGCGATTGCGTGTCTTGTTGGGTCGATCCGCCGACAAAACCACCGGACAGCATCAGGCCTTCGCCCGCGAGCAGCTCCTTGAGCTGCGGCATCGCGTCAAGCAACATCTGGCGTGCCTGCGGCTGATCGGTGCGGAATTCGACTACCGCCGAGTCGCCCTTGACAGCAATGCTGACGTCGACCGTCCCGCCCCCAAATGCATCGAGCTGCAACGCGGCGCTCTGCACCCCACGCGACACCCAGTAATGCATTTTCTCGGCCATGGCGGTCGCGGGCGCCGGCGTCATCGCGCCTGGCGCATAAACTGCGCTGGCGCCATGGCTGGTGCCGGCCGGCGTCGCATCACCCCAGGCCACGAAGCCCGGGCTGGTTCCCGGCGCGCTCGACCGGGCCTGGAGCCGTTCCTGACTACGCTGCGGGCTACCACCTGTACGCAGCCCTGCCGCCGACACATCGAACATCGACGCGAACTGCGGCGCGACGGTGTTGCCCACCGCCCCCGCCTGGGAACCTGCCTGCGGTGCAGCCACAACGGCTTCGGCGGCCGTTCGCGCGGCCTCTACCCGTGCCGCGAAATCCCTGGACGAAGCAGTTGGCGCGGGTTTGTCCATCTGCCCCAGCGCACTGTCCGCGGCCAGCTGCTGCAACGACTGGGTGTCGTTGCCGCCGCCAGAGGGCATAACCAGCGGCGCAGCTTCGTCCGCCATCTGCTGTTGGCCGGTGGCCGGGCCGCCGCCTTGCACCCCGGTCCACCGTCCGCCCGCGGACGGATGATTCGCACCAGGCAACGCCGCCGGCTTGCCATCGGCCGGTAGCTGAACCGAAGCCAGCGCAGCGGGTACCGGGACCCCCGTGAGTACGGCGTCGTTCGCCAGGACGGCAGCGGTTCGCTGAGTCTCGGCCAGGCTGGCGTCGGTAGCCGTCGCGCCGGCTGCCGACGCCAGCGGGTTGGGCAGGCCTTCGCCCATGGCACCGAGCAAGGACAAGAAAGATACCGCAGCAGCCTCACCGTCGCCCTGTGTGCCGTTCGCGCGGGTGCGACCCGCATCGGCACTTGACTTGCCAACCGGGTTTGATGGGGCTGCGGGTGGACGGATCTCGATACTCATGAATTTCCCCTGTTTTCTCTGGCCGTGGCCATGCGCCGATGCATCAGTGCGGCCAGTTCGTCCGACTGCCGTTGTTCACGCATCGCATGTGTCCGTGCCATCTCGGAGCGGCGCTTGTCCAGCAGACGGGACAATCCGGCCATCCGGATTTCGATCTCCAGCAACACCTGCTGTGCCGCTTCACGCTGGCGCTGCACACCAGCCATGGCCGCTTGCTGCATGTCGATGGTCTGCTCCAGGCGTTCCATGAACTGGTAATAGTGGCCGACGATCTGCGGTGTCGCACTGGCCTGCGACGCCACCGACCAGCGCCCCGCCGTGTCGGCCGCGTAACTCTGCAGCTGTTCCAGTTGCTGGCGCGCATGTTCGAAGCGGCGTACCACCTGGGCCACCACCATTGCGGCGTCGTCGCGCTGGCGCGTTGCCAAATCGATCGCCACCAGCAGTCCGCTCACGGCGGTCACGAGCGGCTCCTGCACGCAGCCGGCAAACGCGCCCGGGTCACTGGACTACCTCGCCCAGCACCATGGCCATGTCCGTCAGGCTGTCGGGCAAGGTCGCCGGCGCGTGCATGTCCTGCTGCAGGAAAGCCTGCATTGGCTCATGCAAGGTGATTGCGCGATCCATCGCCGCGTCCGATCCTCCGACATACGCGCCAATCTGTACCAGATCACGCCCTTTCTCGTATCTGGCACTGGTGGCGCGAAACCGCCGCGCCATTTCGAAATGGCCGGCCGGAACCACGTTGTGCATCACGCGCGATGCAGACTGCGCAACGTCGATGGCCGGATAGTGGCCGGCTTCGGCCAGCGAGCGCGACAACACGATGTGTCCGTCCAGGATGGCGCGCGCAGCATCGGCAATCGGGTCCTGCTGGTCGTCGCCTTCGGACAGAACCGTGTAAAACGCGGTGATGGAGCCTACGCCATGCAGACCGTTTCCGCTGCGCTCGACCAGTTGTGGCAACTTGGCGAAACACGATGGCGGATAACCCTTGGTCGCCGGCGGCTCCCCGATGGCCAGCGCGATCTCGCGCTGCGCCATCGCATACCGTGTCAGCGAATCCATCAGCAGCAACACATGTTTGCCCTGATCTCGAAAACTCTCGGCGATGGCTGTGGCATACGCAGCGCCCTGCATGCGCACCATCGGCGGCGAATCGGCCGGGGCTGCCACCACCACCGATCGGGCACGCCCGTCATCCCCCAGGATGTCCTCGATGAACTCTTTCACCTCACGGCCCCGCTCACCGATCAGACCCACCACGATCACGTCGGCGCTGGTGTAGCGCGCCATCATGCCCAGCAACACGCTCTTGCCGACCCCCGAACCCGAGAACAAGCCGATGCGTTGCCCGCGCCCGATGGTCAGCAAGGCGTTGATCGCGCGGATGCCGGTATCGAGAACCTCCCGGATGGGCGCGCGGTCCATCGCATTGACCGGACTGCGGTCCAGCGCCACCGGCGCCACGTCGAGGATCGGTCCCATGCGGTCCATGGGTGCACCATGGGCATCCACCACACGGCCGAGCAATCCCTGCCCCAGCGGCAGGCGCAGACGCCCGACGTCGAGGTCCGAATCCTGGTGAGTCGCATGACCGAGTCGCGGCACCGGCACGAAGGCCGCGGCCGGCACCACACTGGCGCCACTGGTCAACCCGTGCACATCACCAGCCGGCATCAGATAAGCCCGATCCTGCGAAAAGCCCACCACTTCGGCCAGCACCGGCGGGAGTGACGGAGAACGAATATGGCACTGGCTGCCCACCGGAATACGCAGACCACTGGCCTCGAGCACCAGGCCTGCCAGCCGGGTCAAGGTGCCGCGTTGCTCCAGGCTGGTGCCCACCCGCACGCGGGCACAGGCGTCCTCGAGCAATTGCTGCCAGGCGGCCGGCTGGTCGGTGACCAATGCGTCAGTCATCCCAGTCCAGATCCAGGCCGAGTTTGGCGACGGCCCTGCGCCAACGCAGATGCAGATCGCCGTCGACCACGGCGCCGGCACTCGATATCCGGCAGCCGCCGGGCGCAATGCTGCTGTCCGGCGTCAGCGTCAGCGAAAGCGACGCGAATTCGGTCTGCAAGGTGTCCTGCAACACATCCATGTCCAGCGGATTGAGGCGGACCACCGCACTTTTGCTGTCGTCACTGAGCAGCTGCAGGCCTTCACGCACGACCGGTAGCACCACATTCGGATTCACCGACAACTCATGGCGCAGAATCTGCCGGGCCACCTCGCAGGCCAGCTCCAGCACGCCCCGCGCCATCACCTGCTGCGACTCGGCCAGTTGCTCCTGGGCCACGAGCAGCAGGTTCGCAAACCGCCCGGCCGCCTCACGTCCCTGGCCATCGATATAGGCCTGAAGCTGTTGCTCGCCCTGCAATACCGCGGTGGCGTGTCCTTGCGCGAATCCGTCGGCAAATCCCTCGGCGTGACCCTGCTCGCGCACGACCTGCTTGAGCGCATGGTCGACTGCGGATTGCCGCGCACGATCGAGTTCGGCGAGTTTGAGCAGATCAGCGTCGACATCACCGAAGTCCCAGTGCGTGACGGCGCGGATGTCTTCGCCCGGTATGAAACGTGTCAGATTGCGCATGGTCGTCGTGTTCGCTGCTTACACCATGGCGTCGTCGGCGCCACCTCCGCCCACCACGATCTGGCCTTCGTCGGCGAGGCGGCGAACAGTCTTGAGAATTTCCTTCTGCTGACTTTCGACCTCGGACAGGCGCATCGGCCCCCGCGACTCCAGGTCTTCGCGCAGAGTCTCCGCCGCACGGGACGACATGTTGGACAGGATCTTGTCCCTGAGTTCGGGTTGCGCTCCCTTGAGCGCGGCAATCAGCACATCCGACGCCACCTCCTTGAGCACCGTCTGGATCGCCTTGTTGTCGAGCTTGAGCAGATCGTCGAACACGAACATCTTGTCCATGATCTTCTGCGCCAGATCCGGGTCGTGGCTGCGAATCGACTCGATCACGGTTCCCTCGATATTGGCGCCCATCAGGTTGATCATCTCGGCCGCCGTCTTGATACCACCGAGCGAGGACTTGCGCACCTTGTCGGTTCCCTGCAGAACCTGGAACAGCACTTCGTTGAGGTCTTTGAGCGCCGTCGGCTGGATACCTTCCATCGTTGCGATGCGCAACATCACCTCGTTGCGCTGGCGTTCGCTGAGCAACTTGAGCACTTCGGAGCCGTGGTCGAAATCCAGGTGAACCAGAATCGCCGCGACGATCTGCGGGTGTTCGCTGCGCAGCAGTTCCGCCACCGACAAGGCATCCATCCATTTCAGGCTTTCAATGCCCGATACGTCTCCGCCCTGCAGGATCCGGTCGATCAGCAAGGTGGCCTTGTCGTCGCCCAGGGCGCGCTTGAGCACGTTGCGCACGTAGTCGCCCGCGTCGGCCACCAGCAGGCTCTGGGATGCAGCAACGTCGGTGAACTTCGCCACCACGTTGTCCACCCGCTCGCGCGAAATCGCCTTGGTCCGCGCAATCGCTTCGCCCAGCTTCTGCACTTCCTTGGGCGACAGATGCTTGAACACCTCGGCCGCCTCGGCTTCGCCAAGCGACATCAGCAAGATGGCAGCGTCCTGTAGTCCTTCTTCAGCCATGTGTGTGTTTTACCAGACCGGGCTCAGGCCGGCGCCTCGCTGCCCATCCAGCCCTTGACAATATTGGCCACCGCCACCGGATTCTCGCGCGCCAGCTTGCGCGCGCCCTCCAGCCGCAATTCAGCCTCCGTCGGACCCGGCAAGACTGCCTGCGCCGAATGGGCCAGCAGCGGTGGGCGCTCGGTGCTGTCGGCAACCAGTGCATCGAGTTGGCCGCCTTCCTGCCCCTGGCCATCACCGGCAGCCGCCGCGTCATGCGCCACCGGACGTGCCATCGCCTTGAGTCCCGGACGCACCAGCCCGAGCAACACCAATGCCACCAGCAAAACGGTGCCGATTGGCCAGGCCAGACTGCGGGCCAGATCCTGCATCTCGGGCTGGCGCCACAAGGGCAATATTTCCTCGACCTGTTTGTCAATGGCAAACGGCGCGTTCATCAGGTTCACCGAATCGCCACGCTCCTTGTTGAAGCCGATGGTCTCGCGCACCAGCGCCGTCATCTTCTCGATCTGGTCGGCGGTCAGCGCAACCGAGGTCAGCTTGCCATCGGCGTCCTTGCCTGCCTGGTGGTTCACGACGACGGCTGCACTCAGGCGGCGAACCTGCCCGGTACCGCCGCGCACCACACGCACCGTCTTGTCAACCTCGTAGTTGATGATGGACTCTCGCTTGCCCGCCGCACCGGTCGCGCCCTGGCCTCCCACACCGGCGGCGCCTGCCGCGGCCAGCGTTTGCGCCGGCCCGTTGATAGGCGCAGTTGCGTTGCCGGGCGGTTGATTGGTCACCGCACCCGGCACACCGGATGGTCCGGCCGCCCCGCCGGCTCCGGCGCCGGTCTCCACCAGCTGCTGGCTGCGAATGGCGCTGCTGTCCGGGGTCTGGTTGGGTCGATGGGACTCGGACGTCGATTCGGTCTGCGAGAAATCGATGTCGGCCGTCACCTGTGCGCGTGCATTGCCCTTGCCCACGATGGGCTCCAGGATGTCCAGGATGCGGCGCGTGAAGGATTGTTCGATGTTCTGGGTGTACTGCAGCTGCTCGGCATCGACGCCGCGGGCATCGCCTGAGCCATCGGCCGGGGTGGACAGCAATTTTCCGGTGTCATCGAGCACGCTCACGGCGCTGGGAGACAACTCGGCAACGCTGGAAGCCACCAGATGAACAATGCCCGCAATCTGGGCGCGATCCAGCGAACGCGCCGGATACAGGCTGACCAGCACCGACGCCGACGGCTTTTGCTGCTCGCGGAAAAACCCATTCTGATTGGGCAAGGCCAGGTGGACCCGGGCACTCTGCACCGATGACAAGGCCTGGATCGAGCGCGTCAGCTCTCCCTCGAGTCCACGCTGAAAGGTCAGCCGCTCCTGAAACTGCGTCATGCCGAACCGGTTGGACTCCATCATCTCGAAGCCGGTCACCGAACCCTTGGGCAGCCCCTGGGACGCCAGGCGCAGCCGGGTATCGTGCACCTTGTCTGCCGGCACCAGGATCGCCGAGCCGCCATCAGCATGCTTGTACGGAATATTCATCTGCGAGAGTTGCGCGATGATGGCTCCGCCGTCCTTGTCGGCCAGATTCGCATACAGAACGCGCCAGTCGGGCGAGCCGCCCATGACGATGCCGGCAATCACGATGGCCACCGCAATGACAGCCCCGATCGCCAGGCGCATGCGCTGGCCAGTCCCCAGCCCAGACAAACGCTGGGTCAGCGTGACATTGGCGGGTAGTGTGGCAACAACTGCGTTCATCGAAAAATCCGAAACAGCGTGGCGCAAGGTTGCACCAACGATGTCGTCGATTATTCGGACCCATGGGCAAAACATTAGCCCGATAAGCCCCGCAATCACCCGCCAATTCAATTAACTTGTGCTGGCAGGCGCCGGTAGCATCGATCCGTCAAGGGCATCGCCCCCGGAGAACATCATGGATCTACGTCTGCCACCCGCCAACCTGTCGCTCGGATTGAAGCCGGCCACGCTCACACGCCCTGCATCCGATGGTGCCGTCGGCGGCGTCGCCGGGGGTTTTACCGGCGCCATGAAGAGTGCACTGCATGAAGTCAGCGCGGCGCAGAACCAGTCAACCCGGATGCAGCGCGAGGTTCAGATGGAGAACCCCACCGTCAGCCTGGAAGACACCATGGTGGCCATCCAGAAGGCCCAGATCGGATTCCAGGCCACGCTGCACGTGCGCAACCGGATGGTCCAGGCCTATACCGACATCATGAACATGCAGGTCTGACGTCGGCCGGCCCGGACTCAGTGCAGCATTTGCTGCAGGCCCTCGAACTTCTTCTCGAAATGCGCCATCCAGGGTTCGGCCAGATACCGGATCTGGGCGTCATTGGCCAGGATGCGCAGCATGATGCCCGATTTTTCGGCACGGTTCTCCTTGGGCAATTCCTGGGTGGTAGACGCGTAGCGCAGTTGCTCGATCAGTACGGCACAGGCGCCCTCCAGACGCACCACGCCATCCCAGTCGTCGGACTTGGCCGCATCCAGCATCTGGCTGCTGGCCACTTCGATGGCCCGGTAGTAATCGATCAGTTTCTGACTCATGGTGACTCCGGGGTTTCAGGCTGCCTTGAGGCTCGGCGAAATCGCCACGCCCATCTGTTTCCACCCGGTCGAAATCGGTTCGAGCAGGTTCTGAACTTCGGCCAGCGCAGCATCGTCGTTGCGTGCATTGGCCTGGGTCAGGCGCATGACACAGTACTGGTACAGATCGTGCAGATTGCCCGCAAGTTCCCCACCCTTCTCAAGGTTCAGGCAGCCTCGCAGGCCTTCGTCGAGGATACGCACCGCGATGCCGATCTGATGGCCTTTGGCGCTGATATCGCCCCGCTGCAACGCAGCGCGCGCCATTCCAACTGCCAGCATCAGTCCGTCGAACAACATCTCGACCAAGGCATGTGGGTCGGCCTGGTCTACCTGTGTTTCAACACCGATCTTTCTGTAGGCGGTAGCTGAGCGCGAACCAACGGAGTTAAACATGTAGCCATCCAATCTGTGTATGAATTGGTTATCGGCACCTGGCGTAACAACTCAAGCGTATTGTGCCGCTTTGATCCCCCTGGGTGGGGTGATTATCAAGGGCTTTTCGGTCTCAAGTGGCCTGGGCCGGCTGCGCGGCCCGCGCGCAGGCCGCCGCCCGCGGCGTATCGGCGCACGCGCCCTGCTCCCGATCAGTTGGAATTGCCGGCGTTATTCCAGAGCGTGACCTGCTGCGCGACAAAGGCGTTGAGTGCCGTGAGCTGCGCCATGCGTGCGTCCAGCGCCGAGTACTGCTTGTTCAGCCGGGCTTCGACCACGGCGGCACGCTCATTGACCTTTTCCTGCGCATCGGCATTACGCTGGAGCTCCCGCTGCAAGGCCGCCGCCTTGTTGGTCACCGCGCCGCTGCTGGACAACACGCCGCTGGCCAAGGTGTCGAACTTGAGCGCAAATCCATTGGTCAGTGGATTGCTGTTGTTCTTGGTGAACAGATCCTGCAGCCCGGTGCCGCCGTTGGCCGCGGCACTCAGCTTGGCGGTATTGATCACCAGCGATCCGTCGAGTTGCCGCTCCAGCCCGACGTCGGACAGCCGCTGGTAGGCACCGCCGCCCGCGCTGATCGATGACGCCATGTTGCGCAGCACCGATTGCAGCCCGACGATCGAAGAGTCGCCCTGGAACAAGGCGCCGGTCTTGGTGGCTGCGTCGTACTTGGTCAGATCGGCCAGCGTGGCATTGAGCGCGTTGTAGGCGGCCACGAAATCACTCACGTTCTTGACCGCAACCGTCACATCCTCGCTGATGTTCATCGTGACCGGCGACTTCAGCTCTCCCGGTGTACCAAAACCGGTGGTGGTGGTCGCCACCAGCTTGATCGTGACGCCCGGAATGTTGTTCTCCAGCGTATTGGACGCCGAAGTCACGGCCAGCCCGTTGATGCGCGCCCGCGCATCCTGGCCGTATTGCACCGGATTGCCGGCCTGCGCCATGCCATTGGCGCCAGCCTCGGGATCGAACGCCAGGCGCGACAGTCCGGCTTCGTCGCCGGGCAGGCCCGCGTCATCATCGGCCACCTGCATGCGGAATCCCGCCGCCTCGCCGGTCGACTTGGAAGTCAGCACCAGGCGGTCCTGGGTTCCGTCAAAAAAAGCGGTGGCTACCACGCCGGTGCCTGCCGCATTGATCTTGCTCGCGATGTCGGCCACCGTGTCGGTTGCCGCAACCGTCACCTCGACCGGCCCTGTGGCCGCAGGTGTGAAGGAAGCGCCGCTACCGCTCCATGTGCCCAGCTGCAAGGTCAGCGTGCCGGACCCCACGGGCTGCCCGGCGACAAGTTGTGCCGACGACACCGACTGCGTCTTGGCCAGCGCATCGACATCCAGCGTGAACGAGGTTGCAGCCGTCGTGGCCGACGCACTGATGGTGGCGGCTGCCGTATTGGACGAGTTGGCGGTGCGGGCGGCCCAGGCGCCAGTGGCTGAAATTCGCTTGGCGACGTCGGACAAGGCGGAAAATTGCGACTGGATCTTGGCAAACGCCGAGACCTGC
>Ga0073899_10002640_pt1 | contig 16035 bp, 14 predicted proteins | sample KloWWTmetaKNB5Ph_FD_88975 | JGI IMG/M metagenome (GOLD analysis project Ga0073899, IMG submission 88975) | Active sludge microbial communities from Klosterneuburg, Austria, studying microevolution and ecology of nitrifiers - Klosterneuburg... | ecosystem: Engineered > WWTP > Aerobic digester >...
AGCAGCGGGGCAGGTCAGCACGGTGCAAGAGGCAAATACGGCGCGCCTCGGCAGTTACGTTACCGTCGTCGGGAATATCGTCGATCACTTGAGGGAAGATTACTACACGTTCCGCGACGAGACAGGTGAGATTCGGGTCGAAATCACCAACCGAGTTTGGCGGAATCGTACAGTCACGCCGGATACACGAGTACGGCTGTTGGCCGAGGTTGATCGCAACCTGGCCGGCATTCGCTATCTCTGGGTCAAGTCGCTTGAGATTGTCGAATGATCGTCGCGGCGACCAGGCCGTACGCAGCCTGAGCGCTGCAAAAGAATAAACCCATAATCGTTACGCAGATGGTTTCAACTGAGCGGGATACAGCAACTATGAAGACACAGTTTGACCACGAACTCGAAGAACGTCTGGTGCGCTACTGCGAAATTGACACGCAGGCAGACGAAAAATCCACGACTTCGCCCAGCACAGCCAAGCAGTATGACCTGCTTAACTTGCTGGTGGAAGAGCTTACCGCCATCGGCGCGCAGGAGGTGACGCTGACCGACTATGGCGCCGTGCTTGCCACGCTACCCGCTACGGTCGAAACCAGCGCGCCGGTCATTGGTTTTCTGGCGCACGTGGACACCTCGCCCGCTTTTAAGGCCAGCGACGTCAAGCCGATCGTGCACCGAAATTACGACGGCAGTGACATTGTGCTGCCTGACGACCCATCACAGGTGCTGTCGCCCAAGAAAATGCCCTATCTTGGCGCCAAGATGGGCGACGATATTGTGACTGCCAGCGGGACAACGCTGCTCGGCGCCGACGACAAGGCGGGCGTCGCCATCGTCATGGCCATGGCGAAACACTTGCTGGCGCACCCGGAGCTCCCGCACGGCAAGCTGCGCATCGGCTTCACGCCCGACGAGGAGATCGGCCGCGGCGTCCACAAGAATTTGCCTGCCGACCTGGGCGCCACCTTCGCCTACACGCTCGATGGCGCCGAGCTGGGCGAGGTCGTCTATGAGACTTTCTCGGCGGACAAGGCGACGGTGCACATCCAGGGCGTCTCGATTCATCCGGGCAACGCCAAGGATAAGCTGGTCAACGCGCTGCACCTGGCCGCCAAGATCATCGACACGCTTCCCCACGTCACGCTGACGCCGGAGACGACCGACGAGCGCCAGGGCTTCATTCACATCTACCAGATGAGCGGCACGGCGGCGGCGGCAGAACTGAACTTCATCCTGCGCGACTTTGAAATGGACAATCTGGCGGCGCAGGGCGAGTTGATCCAACAGGTCTGCGCCACGATCCAGGCCACAGAGCCGCGCGCCAAGATCACCTGCACCATCACGCCCCAATATCGCAACATGCGCTACTGGCTGGAAAAGGATATGCGCCCGGTCGAGCTGGCGCGGGAAGCCTGCCGCCAAGTGGGCGTCGAACCCTTCTCCCCGCCCATCCGCGGGGGCACCGACGGCTCGCGCCTGACGGAACTGGGCGTGCCGACGCCTAACATCTTCACCGGCATGCAGAACATCCACGGGCCGCTGGAGTGGGTGAGCGTGCAGGACATGGGCCGCGCCACCGAAGTTTGTCTCAAATTGGCGCAACTCTGGGCCGCGGCCGGGCCGGGCGAGCCGTAAACTGGAACATGGATCAGGGGCGCAAACCGATGCAGGCAGCGCTATCGACTGGACAAAGGCAATCTAGAACCGTTTGTGTGGAGACTAAAAATGACCGCAGGAACTACCGCAGGACCAGACAAACCATCATTCATGGACAGAATGCTCAACACTGTCGAGCGCGTAGGCAACAAGGTGCCCCATCCGGTGCTGATGTTTGCCTATCTCATCCTCGGCGTCATCGTGTTGTCAGCCATCCTTGGGTTGATGGGCATCAGCGTCACCGAACAAATCGCCGTGCCGGTGCCAGTCGAGGTGACGCCCGACTTCTACGAGGACGTTAGCGAATATACGCTGTCAGGCGTGGGCGCCCAAGATGTCGACTTTGTGATCAAGGAACAGACGATACCCATCAAGAGTTTGTTGAGTATCGATGGCATCCGCTTCCTGTTCACCTTCTTCGTCCCTAACTTCCAGGGCTTCGGCGCGCTGGCCGTCACGCTCATCGCCATGATGGGCGCGGGCGCGGCCGATGTCGCCGGGCTGCTGGCCGCCCTGATCCGCAAGCTGGTCCAGGTCGCGCCGCGACCGCTGATTGCCTACCTCATCGTCTTTGTCGGCGTGCTCTCCAGCGTCGCCTCGGACGCGGGCTACCTGATCCTGATCCCGTTGGGTGCAGCGGCCTTTCTGGCGGTGAAGCGGCACCCGATCGCCGGTCTGGCGGCCGGCTTTGGGGGCGTCGCCGCCGTTTTCATGGCGAACCTGATCCCGACGCCGACCGACGCTATGCTGTTCGAGATCACCAACGAGTCCATCGCCTTGGCCGGCGGCACACCGATCTCTATCACGGCCGATTACTTCTTCCAGGTCGTCTCGGCCATCCTGATGACCCTGGTCGTGGGGATCGTCATTGTGCGCGTGGTCGAGCCGCGCCTGGGCAAGTATGACCCGACGCAAGCCGGCGACCCCGAACACGCCGCCGCTGCCGACGAGATCGATCCGGCCCTCGAAGCTCGTGGGCTGCGCCGGGCTGGGCTGGCCTTCCTGGTGGTGCTGGGCGTCGTCCTGCTCGCCACCCTGCCGCCGGGCGCGCCGCTGCGCGATCCCGAAACGGGATCGATCATCGGCCAAACGCCCTTCATGCAAAGCCTGCTGTTCATCGTGATGCTGTTCTTCTTCATCCCTGGCGTGGCCTTTGGCTTGGCGGTTGGCAAGTATAAAGGGGCTAACGACGTGATCGCCGCGGTGGTCAAGACTTTTGCCGGCCTGGGCGGCCTGATCTTCATGCTGCTGCTGATCAGCCAGTTCATCGCCTACTTCAACTACACCAACATGCCGGCCGTCCTCGCCACTACCCTGGCCGACTGGTTGGGCAATGCCGGCATTCCGGCCATCCCGCTGTTGATCGGCTTCGTCCTGGTGATCGTGGTGCTCGACTTCATTATGCCGGGTTCGCTGGCCAAGTGGGCGATCTTTGCACCCATCTTCGTGCCGCTCTTCATCCGGCTGGGCGTGCCGGCGCAGACCGTCTTCGCCGCCTATCGCGTCGGCGACTCGCCGATCAACACACTCACGCCGTTGATGGTCTACTTCCCGGTGATCGTCGCCTTCGCCCAACGCTATGATAAGAAGTCTGGCGTTGGTTCGCTGGTGGCGTTGATGCTGCCCGTGGCAGCTGTTGTTCTGGTGGCCTGGCTGGCTCTCCTCATCCTGTGGTTCGTGTTGGGCATCCCGCTCGGGCCGGGATACCCGGTGCGCGTGTAACAAATTGCCTGAATATACACTGCCGCAGGCTCTCCTGGACGCCTTAAACTTCCAGGAGAATCGCGAGGTCCTGCTTCAGCAGCCACAGTTTCAAGTCCCGTTCCTGCTCGACTATCTGGCTGTCTTTTTATGGGCCGCGAGCGGGGCGATTGTTGCAATGCACAAGCGCTACGACTTTGCCGGCGTGCTGGTCATTGCGCTGCTGGCGTCCACCGGAGGTAGCCTGATTCGTGATGGCTTCTTTCTGCATCAGACGCCGCCCGTGGTGGCCAACCCGCTCTACATCCCGTTGATCATTACGGCGACGGCAGCAGTTGGGCTCTTTCGCCGGCGCATTGCGCAAATGTCGCTGGTGGATCGCGTGATCGACGTGATCGATGCCATCGGCGTGCCCGCCTTCGCCGTGGTGGGGATGCAACTGTCGTTGCAGCAGGGAATTCCGCTGCCGGGCGTCGTGCTGGTGGGCGTCGCCAACGGCGTAGGCGGCGGCATCCTGCGCGATCTGCTGGTGGGCGACACACCGGCCGCGCTCAAGCCTGGCACGATTTTCGTCTCGGGTGTGATTTTCATCTGCATCGTTTTTCTGCTGCTCACCTACATGGGCGTCAGCAAGGAATGGGCTGCCTGGGGTATGATGGGATTGTTTTTTACCATCCGCGTCTTGAGCATCCGCTACGACTGGCGGACGCGACCGGTGATGAAGGAGCCGCCAGTCTGATCGTTGCCATGAATGATGGTAGGCGGCGCGCGGCGGCGCTTTCTGGTGCTGCGCAATCAAGCGCGGGATGTCCGGCGCTTGATTGCTGCACTGGCAGCCGGCTTCCTGATCATAACGGTCACACAGAGTATGATTCCAGAGGCTAACCGCGGGGAGGAGCCGCGCTTTGCCCTCATGCTTTACCTGGACGGTCTGTCGCTTTACCAAATGATCGCAGTAGCAATCGCAGTAGCAATAGTTTGATACTTTACATCAGGCGGTGATCTCCCGCCCTACCACTCTGGAGAAAAGAAGATGAACGATGTTCCTGTACAAATCATTGTAGCCGCTTCAACGATCCGAACCGGGCCGCTGAGATCATGGACGAACTCAAGCAAGGCAAGAAAGAGGGATTGATCGGCATTATCGACGCCGCGGTCGTCGTCAAGGATGGTGAAGGCAAGCTAAAGGTCAAAGATGCCAAGCGGCGCAGCACCAAAGGATTGATCACCGGCGGTGTGGTCGGCGGTGTGATCGGGTTGCTGGCGGGGCCGGTCGGCTGGTTGGCGGTGGGCGGCGGCGCGATCGGCGCGTTGGCAGGCAAGGCGGCGGGCAGCGGCCTCAAATCTTCGATGGAAGAGATCGGCACAGCATTGACCCCGAATTCTTCGGCGATCGTTGCCGTGGTCGAGCACAAATGGGTCGGCATCCTCGAATCGATGCTTGCCGCAGAGGGCGCGCGCATAGCAATGGATGCGATCAAGGACGATATCGCGACGCAACTGAACGCCGACGGTAATGTCTTGTACACCGCCATCGATGGGCCGACGGCAAGCGGCGTGGCGCGCGTGGCCGAGTCGACCGGAAAAACCGAGGTCAGCGGCATGATCGCCAGCGACGATGGCGTCTTTATCGGCGATGCGCAGTTTATCGACGAAGCGCCGGCGGATGAAGAGAGCAAATAAGCACCGCCAACCGCGATTAGGTGGTGTCGGCAGCATTGTGAGGGGCAATCACCTGCCTGGCGGACAACACAACGCGCAGTAAATCGATAGAATTTGGAAAGGGAGAATGTACATGGCACAAATCTTGGGACCTGTAGAATATCTGATCGTCGATTTTCCGGGCAACGAGTTCAGCGGCGAGATCATCCCGGCGCTGAACGACCTTGTCGACAGCGAGACGATTCGCATTATCGATCTCTCCATCATCAGCAAAGATGCGGAGGGCAACGTAACGATCTTTGAAGCGAGCGAACTGGCGAGCGAAGTCGCCGACGCACTCGTCAAACTGGAAGGCGAGCACGATGAGTTGCTCTCCGAAGCTGATCTGTTGATGGCTGCCGAGGAGATGCCCAACAACAGCACCGCGGCGGCCCTGTTGTTTGAGAATTTGTGGGCCGCGCGCTTCGCTCAGGCCGTGCGCAACGCCAACGGCGAAGTGCTGATGAATGTGCGCATTCCGAACGAGACCGTGCTGGCCGTGCGCCAGTCAATTATCGACGCCGCCAAGTCCAGCTAACCCGCTACTACACAATCAGGAGAACTTTTATGCTAAGATCCCGAGGGGGACGCCCCGGTTTGATCGGCACCGTTGCACGCACTGCGGTGATCGCCGGCACCGCCACCGCGGTTTCCGGTTCGATGCAGAAGTCGGCGCAGCAGAAGTCGCAGCAGCAGGCCATGGCCCAGCAGGCGCAGGCCGCCGAGCAGCAGGCGCAGATCGATGCGTCGGTGCAGCAGGCGCTTGTCGGCCAGCAGCCCGCGCCGCAGCTCCAGGCGCCTGCCTCTGCCCCGGCCCCGGCTGCCGGCGGCGTCACCGATGACACCATCGCGCAGTTGCAGAAACTGGGTGAGCTGCACCAAAGCGGCATTCTCAGCGACGAAGAGTTTGCAGCAATGAAGGCCAGACTTTTACAGAGCTGATTGATAGGAACAGGCTGGTGGGCGGCGAACAAGAGATGCACGCCTGCCAGCTTTCACCTGGAGCAGAACCTTTGTCAGTGGCAGTCAGACCGGCAACGGCGCGCCTTGCGCGCAACCGTCAACATGCAACACCCAAAGAAAGTTTTCTCAATCGGCTGCTCGATCCGATCGATCGGCTGTCTGAGACGATCTTCAGCATCCTGATCCTGCTGACCTTCACCCTCGCCTTCCGCATCATCAAGCTGGGTGCAGATCCGGCGCAGCAGATTCCGGATACGTATGTCAACGAGCTGTTGAGGGGCGCGGCCGGCGCCACACTGGCCTGGGGCATCATCGACGGCATCATGTACGCGCTGATGGCGCTTTTCGAACGCGGCGAGCGCCATCGTCTGCTGCATCAGCTTCAGACGGCGACGACGCAGGAAGAGGGCGTCCAGATCGTGGCGGACGAGCTGGATTACATCCTGGAGCCGATCACCGGCGCAGAGCAGCGGCGGCAGCTCTATGATGATGTGCTGGAGCATCTGCGCAATGGCCGGCCGCAGCGGGTGCGCCTCACAAGCCAGGACATCGCCGGCGGCTTTGGCTCGGTGCTGGTGGCGGTGATCGCCGTCATCCCGTCGTTCGTGCCTTTCCTGCTCTTTTACAACGCGCCGTCGCTGGCGATCCGCGCCTCCAATGTCGTCTCGTTTGTGGTGCTTTTCATTTCGGGCTATCAATGGGGCAAGCACACCGGCGCCAATCCCTGGGCAACGGGTCTGCTGCTCGCGGGCATCGCTGCCATTATGGTGTTGATCGCCATCCCACTGGGTGGGTAGTTGCAATAAGCTCGTTAAACTAAAGGAAGCATGAGAAAATTATGAATCGTCACGATATTCAACAACTGCAAGCGATGAGCGGCTACCCGTCGCTGACCATCACACTGCCGACGCACCGCACCGCGCCGGACAATCTCCAGGACCCGATCCGCGTGCGCAATCTGATTGGCGAGGCAAAGGAGCGTCTGCGCGCTGAATTCAACAATCGGGAGCTGGCGCCATTGTTCGACCACCTCGACCGCCTAAGTGAAGGCATTGATTATCGACACGCGCTCGACGGGCTGGTGATTTTTGCCAATCACGACTTTGCCGCTAAGTACTATCTTCCCTTCGCCGTGCCAGAGCGCGTGGTGATCGGCGAGAAATTTTTAATACGTGACCTCGTCTTCGCCATGAACCGCACGTCGCGCTATTGGGTGCTGGCGTTGAGCGAGCAACCGACGCGCCTCTTCGAAGGCACGCACGACACGCTGGTGGAGATCCAGGAAGAGGGCTTCCCGATGGTGCACGAAGGCCCTGGCGGTGCGACATCGCTGCCGGGCGGTTTTGGCGTCAACGTTTCAGCGATTCGTGACGAGCGTCACCGCCAATTCTTCCGCAGCGTCGACGCCGCGCTCAAGCCCTTCCTGGCCGACGACCCGCTGCCGATGGGCGTGGTCGGCGTCGACCGCTATCTCTCCTTCTGGGATGAAGTCACGACGCACAAGCAGTTTATCCGCGCCACGATGCTGGGCAACTACGACGAGGCCTCCACCCACGAGCTGGCCAAAGCGATCTGGCCGCAGGTCGAGGCCGCGCTGGACGAACGCGTGCAGCGTTCGCTGGACGCGTTGGAGGCGATGGCCAGTCAGCAGCGCGTTGTCTCTACCGTGGGCGAGGCGTGGCGCATGGCGAACCTGGGCCGCGGCAAAACCTTGCTGGTTGAGCGCGACTATCATACGCCCGGTCGCCTCGATGAGAGCGGTCTGTTGCTCCTGTCCGCGGACGATGCCACCGCTACGGATGTCATCCCGGACGCGGTTGACGAGGTCGTCGAAATGGTCCTCAACAAGGGCGGCGAAGTGGTCTTCACCGAAAACGGCGCGCTGGAAAAGTACCAGCGCATTGCATTGGTATTGCGTTATTGAGGCTTGTGTACTCAGGAGCGGGCAGGGCGCGCCCTGCCCGCTCCTGAGCTTCGTTGAATGATTTCTAGACTACGCACTTCAAGGGAGGCTCACGATGTTTTGGATGGGCATCATGTTAGCGGCTTGTGGGATTTTCCTACTTGTCTACGGCGGTTTGTTGTTTCGCTTCTCAATGGCAGTCGGCTTCTTTGTCTTGGGCTTCAGTTTATCCTCATGGCTCTTCGCCGCGCAGCCCGATCTGATACGGATCTTGATCAGCCTGGTAGTGGGCGGCGTGTTGGCGTTGGTTGGCTATGCACTGGTGCGCATGGTCTTGCACATTGCCGGCGCGCTGTTGGGCGCGGTCGCTGTTCTGCTGTTGCTTTCCCTGCTGCCGATCGCCATGCCGAGTTTCCTCAGCGTCATCCTGATTGTAGCGGGGGCCGGCGCGGTCGGCTTCTTCGGCAATCGGCTGGGCGACTGGGTGATCATCCTGGCGACGACGCTGGCGGGCGCGTATGCGGTGATCGCCGGCTTGATCCGCCTCTTTCCCGCCGCGGTGGAGGTCAGCGCCGATTATGTGTCCGCCTACATTCCCTTCACCGGCCCGGCCTTTGCCGTCTTTCTGATCGTCTTTCTGATCGGCGTGCTGGCGCAACAGCGCATCCGTGCGCTGCGCGGGCGCTACGTTCTGCAGTAGGCGATCCATTTCCATGCACCGATTGGCTGGTTATCAGGAGTCCATTTGTGAAGCTGGTTCGCTGCTTTCTCTCCATCACTGTCGCGCTTGTTGCGCTGCTTGCCCTGACCGCCTGTTCGCCCATTGTAGCGCCCGGTGAAGCACCGGCGCCTGCACCGATGCAGAATGGTGCGCCGTCCGATCTGCCGGCCGCCGTCGAATATGACCTGGGCGAGGCCACGGTCATCCAGGAGCGCTTCCCCGCCGACAGCCGCTTCCGCACCATGCCGGTGCGGCTGAACGGCGTGATCGCCGCGCCGGCCGAGGGCGGGCCGTATCCGGTCGTGCTGATCCTGCACGGCACGCATCCCGGCTGCCCTGTCAACGATCAGAGCGTCGATGTCTGGCCGTGCGCTCCAGAACTTGAGCAGCCCAATTATCGCGGCTTCGCCTACCTCGTCAGTCAACTGGCGGCGCGCGGCTACGTGGCACTCTCGATCAACATCAACGCCGAGAACACCTTTGGTTTTGGCGAGCCGACCGCGGGCGAGCGTTTGCGCCAACTGGTCGATCTGCATCTGGGCGCGCTGGCAGAAGCCTCTGCCGGCGGCGGCAGTGCGTTCGGCATCGATCTGGCGGGGCGCGCCGACCTTCACCGCCTCGTCCTCTTTGGCCACTCGCGTGGCGGTGAGGCGGCCGTGGCGCTGGCGCGCGATCTGGCAGTTGAAGCCGAACGCGGCGACCTTGCCTACGGCCCAATCGATGGCCTGCTGCTGATTGCCGCCGGGCTTGTCTTTGTGGATCCGGCCGGCGGCGCACCCGCGCCGATGGCGATCGTGTTGCCGGCCTGTGACGGCGATGTATCGCAGCAGGACGGACAGTTTTTCTTCGAGACGACGCGGCTGACGCCGGAGCCATCCGCTTGGGTGACATCCGCCTGGCTGGAGCGCGCCAACCACAACGCCTTTAACTCTTTGTTGCCGGCCGACCCCTTTGGTACGCCAGATCGGGCCGACTGCGAATCGTTGTTGACCGGGGACGAACAGCGCGGCTTCCTGGTCGCCTATGCGGCCGATTTTCTCACGACGATCTTCAGCCGCGACCCGGCGCAGGTGCGCGCGGCCATGGTGCGGATGGGCATGGATGTCGCGGCGCCGGCGCCGGTCCAACTCTATGGGCTGGATGCGCAGGCCGCGGTGTTGCTGGCGTCGCGCCACCGCCTGCCGCTGCTGACACCCGCCAGCGAAGCCGAGCTGACGACCAGTCCCGCTAGTGGCCCGGTGACCGCGCAGGGGGTGGATCTGCACTTCTGCCCCGCCGGCTTCTACTCGGCGCAGTCGCTGCCGGGCAGTGAACCCTGCCGCCGCAACCTCGTGACCGTGCCCGGCCAGCCCGCCCATGCCGTGCTCTCCTGGCAGGACGCAGGCGCCGCGCTGCGCTTCCCGCTGCCCGAGGGTCTGAACAACCTGCACCTCTTCGACGCCGTCAGCGTGCGCGCGGCGGTCGATCCGCTTGCGCCGCTCAACCCGGCCGGCGCGGCGCAGTCATTCTCCGTGCAGGTGACCGACCGCGCAGGCAACACAGCCACCGTGCCAACGCGCGCCAACGAGCCAGCGCTGCGCTTCCCGCCCGGGCTGGTCCAGGAGGATGTTGCCCTCGGCCAATTCTTCACCGGCCGCGTACCGCTGCTGCCGGTGCGCGTGCCGCTCAGCGCGTTTGAGAGGGTCAACCTTGCCGACATTGTCGAGGTGGCGCTCCTCTTCAACCAAACAACGAGCGGAACCCTCTTCCTGGCCGACGTGGAGCTGGTGCGCGCGCCTGTTTCGCCGCAGGAAACGCTGAGCGAACCGCCCAGCGCCGAACTGATCGCCGCCGCCGAGACCGGCGATGTGGAGGCAATGCGCCAGCTCGCCAACCTCTACCGTCCGACCGAGGCGCTGGGTGTGCAATACGGCAACCTGGCGCAGGTCGTCTACTGGTATCGTCAGGCGTGCGCGGCCGGCTACGCCAACGCCCAGGTCGACTTCTACGAGTTTGCGCGCACGCACGCCGACATGGGCGACGATGCCTATCTGGACGAAGCGATTGCGTGCCTGGAAGATGCCATCCGCCAGGGCCACCGCAGCGCCATCATCAACGGCGCGTTCCGGGCTACGTTCATCGAGCAGGATTACCAGCGCGGCTTCTTTCTCTACGCACTCTTCGAGGAGACGGAACCGGATTTTGCCGAGCAGCGTTGGTCTTTTGCCGACCAGTTGACGCAAGCCGAAATCGAAGAGGCGGAGCAGGCCGCGGCCGCGTGGCGTGCGGCCAATCCGATCAAGGATTACGAAGATTTTTTCGCTCAGGTCGATTCGCCGTTTCGCCAGCCGTGATCGCGCATACTCCTTGTGAGAGGATGGCGCATCCATCGCCGTAACCATAGGCCACGGATTTGACGGATTTGACGGAAAAAACCGGATAATTTTCGGAGTGCATCCGTGAAAATCCGTCTCATCCGTTTAATCCGTGGTCGATTTTTGTCAAGGCTGTATGGAAGATCCAGGCTGAACATTTACCAATCGCCAAAGAATCAAGATGTCAAAAGGTGAACGGCGTCAAGATAATTGTTTGTAGTACACTGCTCATTTAGCAGTTGAATCAGTACAGATAATGTACGAATAGGAGAATGACTCATGCTTGGAAGAAATCGTCCCCAACAACGACGCGAGGAACGCGAGGTCTTTGGCCGCGGTGGATCCGCCACCCGCTACAAGATGCGCGAAAAGCTGGTTTCCTTTGGCAACGACTTCTGGATCGAGGACGAGAATGGCCGGCGCGCGTTCAAGGTTGACGGCAAGATGCTGCGCGTGCGCGATACTCTCTTCTTTGAGGATGTGAACGGCAATGAGCTGTGCAAGCTCCAACAGCGCCTGTTAACCATCCGCGACACGATGACCATTGAAGGGACCAACGGCGAAACCCTGGCCACAGCAAAGAAGGCGCTGATCACCCCGCTGCGCGACCGCTGGACGGTCAAGATCGGGGATGGCCCGGATTTGCAGGTGCAGGGCAATATTGTCAACCATCAGTACACGATCGGCGACGGCAACAGCAAGGTTGCCGAGGTGTCCAAGCGTTGGTTCCGGCTGGCCGACACCTATGGCGTGCTGATCGAGCCGAGCCAGAACGACATCGTCATCCTGGCAGTCACCGTGGCCATCGACATGATGGCGCATCCGTAGGCTGCCGGGGTGTTTAGCGTAATGCAATCATTGCGACCTACACGATCGAATCTGCAATCCGATGCCATCGCCGGGTTGACGTTTGCCGTGGTCAACGTGCCCCAGGCGATGGCGCACGCGCTGCTGGCAACCGTCAATCCGGTGCTGGGCATCTACACGCTGATGGTGGCCGTGCCAACCGGTGCGATCTTCACCAGCTCGGTCTTCATGAATGTATCCACCACGGGCGCGCTCTCGCTGGCTGCCGGCGCGGGATTGGCCGGCATTCCCGATGCGCAGCGGGCGTCGGCGCTGGTGACGCTGGTGCTGCTCGTCGGGCTGATCCAGGCCCTGTCGGGGCTGTTCCGGCTCGGCTTCATCGTGCGCTTCGTCTCCAACTCGGTGATGACCGGTTTTCTCAATGGCCTGGCCGTGCTGATCATCCTTGGCCAGCTTGGCGAACTGACCGGCTTCGAGAGCCGTTTCGCCAATAACGTGGTTCGCTCTCTGAACCTGCTGCTGCGCCCCAGCCAGGTCGACCTGCCGAGCACGATCATCGGCGGGCTGACGTTGGCGCTGATCGTGCTGCTGCTGTTCACGCGCCTGCGCCGGTTTGCCTTCATCATTGCCATCAGCATTGCCACGGTTCTGCTGACGCTGCTCGCCATGATTGGCGCCGGTCTGGACTGGCAGTCAGTCAGGACAGTGGGAGACATCGCCACCATTCCACGCTCGCTGCCGTCGTTGGCGCTGCCGTCGCCGGCGCTGCTGCCGTCTCTGTTCCTGCCTGCACTCTCGGTTGCCATCATCGGGCTGATTCAGGGCGCCGGCGTCAGCCAGGGCTATCCCAACCCAGACGGCAAATATCCCGACGTCTCGCGTGATTTTCTCGGGCAAGGCGTCGCCAATCTTGCAACCAGCTTTGTCTCTGGCCTCCCGGCCGGCGGGTCGATCTCCGGCACGGCGCTCATGCTCAGCGCCGGCGCTCGTTCGCGCTGGGCCAATATCCTGGCCGGTCTCTGCGTAGCTGCGGTCGTCTTTCTTGCGGCGCCTCTTGCCGAGCTGGCGCCGATGCCGGCGCTGGCCGCCCTGCTGATCGTGGCCGGCTATCAGGGACTGCGCATCGAGGCCGCTGTGACAATCTGGAACACAAGCAAGACTTCGGCCACCGTGATGGGGCTGACCTTTCTTGCCACGCTGTTCCTTCCGCTCCAATACGCCGTGCTGCTGGGCGTGGCCTTCAGCATTGTGATGCACGTGGCGCACCAGTCGAACAAAGTGATCATTACACAGTGGACGCCCATAGCAGGTGGTTTTCCACTGGAGTCGCCCGCACCGCGCACATTGCCCAGCCACCGTCTGACGCTGTTGCAGATTTACGGTAGTGTCTTCTTCGCTGCCGCCAAAAACCTTGAGCAGATGCTCCCCACCGTGGACAACACCGATCGGGCAGTGGTGGCGCTGACGCTGCGCGGCAGGACGGAGATCGGCAGCACCTTCATCACGGTGCTGCGCCGCTACGCCCAGGCGCTGCATGCACGCAACAGCAGGTTGATGCTAGTAGGCGTCGATACAGTGATGCTTGATCTGCTGACGAAAACAGGCCTGCTCCAGCTCATCGGCGCCGAAAATGTCTTTCTCGCTACACCGCAATTGGGCGAAGCAATGAATCAGGCGATTGCCGCGGCCAATTCGTGGCTCGACCAGGCGCCGGACAATAAGGCGCCGCAGAAGATTTAGACAAGATTGTCTTCATCTACAGGAGGTGATATGTCAACACGCAACCATGCTACAAGCTTCACCGAAAACGCCAACCGAGCGCTGCTGGACGAATTGAATTGGGATGACGTACAGGCATTTCAGGACGCCGCCCGCGGCTTCATCGCCAGTCTCGACGCCCCGGTCATCACTGACTCAAATGGTCGCGCCGTCTGGGACTTGGACGCGTATCCGTTTCTGGCCGAAGAGACCGCCCCGCCGAGCGTCAATCCCAGCCTGTGGCGCCAGTCGCGCCTGAATGCCTTGTATCACGGTCTTTTCAAAGTCACGGATGGCATCTATCAAATCCGCGGCTTCGACCTGTCGGTGATGAGCATCATTGAGAGCGACAACGGCTATGTGGTCGTAGACCCGCTGATTTCCGCGCCGACGGCACGCGCCGGCATGGAGCTGGCTTACAAGTATCTGGGGCGCAAACCGATCGTGGCGGTCATTTACACGCATAGCCACATCGACCATTGGGGCGGCGTCAAGGGCGTGATCGACGAGGCGGACGTCAATGCGGGTAAGGTCAAGGTGATCGCGCCGGAACATTTCCTGGAGCACGCCATCAGCGAAAACGTCATCGCTGGCAATGTCATGACCCGCCGCGCCAGCTACATGTACGGCAACCTGCTGCCCAAAGATCCGCAAGGGCAGGTCGGCGCTGGGCTGGGACAGACGACGTCGACCGGGCAGGTTACGCTGATCGACCCGACCGACGACATCACGACCACAGGCCAGACGCTGGTCGTGGACGGGCTGGAGATCGTCTTCCAATTGACGCCGGGCACCGAAGCGCCCGCCGAAATGAACTTTCTCTTCCCCAGATATCGCGCATTGTGCATGGCAGAAAACTGCACACACAACATGCACAACCTCTACACGCTGCGCGGCGCGCAGGTGCGCGATGCCAAGGCCTGGGCGCACTACGTCGACGAGGCCATCGAGATGTTTGCGGGCCGCTACGACGTGATCTTCGCCTCGCATCACTGGCCGACCTGGGGCGTCGAAGCCGGTCGCGACTTTCTCAAGAAGCAGCGTGACATGTACAAGTATCTCCACGACGAGACGCTGCGCCTGGCCAACCAGGGCTTCACGCTGCTGGAAATTCCCGAGATCATCGAACTGCCGCCAGAGCTATTCCGCGCCTGGTACAACCGCGGCTATTACGGCACCATCAACCACAATGTCAAGGCCATCTACCAGCGCTATCTCGGCTTCTTCGACGGCAACCCGGCCAATCTGCACCCGCTGCCGCCTGAGCCAGCCGGCAAGAAATACGTGGAGTTCATGGGCGGCGCCGACAATCTCCTGGCGCAGGCGCACAAATCCTACGAACAGGGCGAATATCGCTGGGTGGCGCAGGTGGTCAACCATCTCGTCTTCGCCGAGCCGGAAAATGAAGCGGCCCGCGCGTTGCAGGCCGACGCCCTGGAACAGCTTGGCTATCAGGCCGAGTCAGGCCCGTGGCGCAACTTCTACTTGAGTGCAGCCCAGGAACTGCGCCTAGGTGTCGTCGACCATGGCGCGCCCAGCGCCAACAACCCCGATGTCATCCACGCCACCCCGCTGGAGATGTTCTTCGATCTGCTGGCTGTGCGCTTGAATGGCCCGCGCGCGGCGGGCAAGGTCATCACACTCAATGGCCGGTTCACCGATATCAGCGAAGAGTATGTGTTGACCGTTGAGAACGGCGTGCTGCACTACGCCAAGGGCAAGCAGGCCGAGCAAGCCGACGCCACCCTCACCATGACCCGCGCCGCGCTGGATGCGGTCGTGCTCGGCGAGGCCACGCTGCAAGAGACGATGGCGGCCGGCAAGGCGCAGATCGACGGCAATCCGCAGAAACTGGTCGAGTTCCTGTCGCTGATGGACAACTTTGAATTCTGGTTCAACATCGTCACGCCGTAACAGTTTTTAATCTCCAGTCTCTAATCTCCAAGCAGAGATTAGAGATACGTGAAAGGCGCCTTATGTCTGACGTATTCATCGATCTGCTGCCTGTAATCCTGGCTGCCACCTTAGCGCCAATCTATCCGATCATCGTGCTCCTGCTGCTGCAAAGCGAGCGCGGCCTCGGCAAGGCCATTGCCTTTGTGACCGGCGCGGTGGCAGTGCGCCTGGTGCAGGGGGTGATCTTTGGCCTGGTCTTTGCTCCGGCTGTCGATGCGGAAACCGCCGCCGGCCTCGAACTCATTGGCCCGACGCTGCTGACGTTGTTGGGCGTCCTGCTGCTGGTGATGGGCGTCAAGAAGTGGCGCAAGGGCGGCGATGATGAGGATGGCAACGCGCCGCCCGCATGGATGAGCGCGCTCAGTGACATGACAGTGCTCAAGGCTGCCGGCAGCGGCGTGCTGGTGATCCTGCTCGCCGTCAAGCAGTGGGTCTTTACGTTGTCGGCCATCGGCGTGATCGAGGAAGCGCGCCCTGGCATGGCAGCGGGCGTTGGGCTGTACCTGCTCTTCACGTTAGGG
>Ga0073899_10002641_pt1 | contig 16034 bp, 13 predicted proteins | sample KloWWTmetaKNB5Ph_FD_88975 | JGI IMG/M metagenome (GOLD analysis project Ga0073899, IMG submission 88975) | Active sludge microbial communities from Klosterneuburg, Austria, studying microevolution and ecology of nitrifiers - Klosterneuburg... | ecosystem: Engineered > WWTP > Aerobic digester >...
CACCACCGGCAGCGCGGCCAGCGGCGTGTCGGCCTTCGCGCCGGACAGGTGCTCGCGGTAAAAACGCGAGCCCTGCAACGCGGCCTGCAGCACATGGGTGAGCCGGCTTTTCTGTCGCGCAGCGATGGCACCGGACGTGGCGCGCCCGGCCGTCAATACATCAAGCGAAACCGCGCCGAAGCGCATGGGGTCAAAAACCGGAAGCATGGTCGATCGTAGGCGACGGCGGGACCGGGCTCTTGCGCTGGATCAATTCCGGTGGTGCCGCGCGCTCTGCGTGGCCGTCCAGCGCACGGCCGGACGCCGCAGGAAAAGGTCCGCGGCTTGACCCGGATCAATCGATACCCTGCCAACCGCCCGCACAATCCACAACGCTGCTGCCCAGCGACGCCTGGATGGTGCAAGCTCCCGCCATGTCCAAAGCCATGATCAAACCGACACCGCACCTTCCCCAACCGTCCGCGACCCGCAAGGCGCGCGAGACGCCGACGCAACGGCTCGACCGCCTGGTGCATGCTACCGCTGCACCGTGGACCGGAGGTCTCTCGCCGGTATCGCTGGCGCTCGCGCTGGCCGACTGGGCCTGGCACCTCGGCGTTTCACCGGGGCGGCAAATGGAGCTGGCCGCACTTGGCACGCAGTTGCTGAGAGACACCTTGCGCACACGCGATGGCGCGGGAGATGGCACCGGTGCCGCTGACGACGACCCCCGCTTCCGGCACGAAGCCTGGGCCACCTGGCCTTTCAGTCAGATGCGCGCCGGTTTTCGCAACTCCGAGGCTTTCTGGCAGGAAGCCACCCGGGTGCCCGGCATGACAGCCCACCACACCGACATGGCCCAGTTCTTTGCGCGCCAGTGGCTGGGCCTGCTGGCGCCCGCCAACTGGTTGCCCACCAACCCGGTCGTGCTGCGCGACGTAGCCGACTCCAGCGGCGCACACCTGGTCAAAGGCCTGCAAAACCTGATGGCCGACGTTACCGGCGTCGCAACGGCCGAGGATCAGGCCCAGCAGAACCGGTTCAAAGTGGGCCGAGACGTGGCAATCACGCCCGGCAAGGTGGTGCACCGCAACCATTTGATCGAGTTGATCCGTTACGAGGCGCAGACTGCGAAGGTGCACCCGGAGCCGGTGTTCATCATCCCTTCATGGATCATGAAGTTCTACATCCTCGACCTGTCACCGCACAACTCGCTGGTGCGCTACCTGGTCGGCCAGGGCCACACGGTCTATATGTTGTCATGGCGCAACCCGGACGCCAGCGACCACGACTTGACGATGGACGACTACCTGCGCCTGGGTGTGCTGGATGCCCTGGACGCCATCGGCCGCCTCAGCCCCGCGCCGGAACCTGTGCACGCCATGGGTTACTGCCTTGGCGGCACCCTGCTGTCGATTGCGGCGGCTGCGCTGGCCAAGTCGCACCCGGAACCGCTGCTGGGCTACACCCGGCTGCCCGCGCTCAAGACACTGACCCTGCTGGCGGCACAAACCGACTTTTCCGAGCCGGGCGAACTGGGCCTGTTCATCGACGAGAGCCAGATCGGCTTTATCGACAATGTCACCCACGGAAAGGGCTACCTGAGTGGCGACCAGATGGCCGGCTCCTTCCAGTTCCTGCATTCGCGTGACCTGGTCTGGACGCGGCGCATGCGCGAATACCTGATGGGCGAACGCGAGCAGCGCAACGACCTGATGGCCTGGAACGCGGACACCACCCGCATGCCCGCACGCATGCACCACGAGTACCTGACCTCGCTGTATCTGCACAACGCGCTGGCCAGCAGCAGCTACCGGGTCGAGGGCCGGGCCGTGTCGCTGGCCGATATCCGGATGCCGGTCTTCATGGTGGGAACGGAGCGCGACCACATTTCGCCCTGGCGCTCGGTGTACAAACTGCATCACCTTTGCGACGCCGAGATCACCTTCGTGCTAACCAGCGGCGGTCACAATGCCGGTATTGTTTCCGAACCCGGCCACGCCAATCGCAGCTACCAGTTGGCGACCCGCCAGGCACATGGGGCCTGGATCGAACCCGACCAGTGGGCGGCCGACACCCCCGCCCATGCCCGCTCCTGGTGGCCCGCATGGCACCGCTGGCTGACCGCACACTCGTCCCGAAAACGCAACACAACACCCATCCCGACAGACCGGGTAGTGTGTGATGCACCCGGGACGTACGTCCTGCAGCGCTACAAAGAGGCCTGAGCGCCAGCCCGTTGGGCGAGCGGATTACTTGGCGACGTAGTCCGCAGGGGGAAGGTGCAGCCCTGTGGACGACTCCCTGGTGGGCGTCGTGATTGGGCCCGGCACGGTCTTGCGTGCGAACAGTGTGTACATGGTGGGCACCACGAAAATGGTCAGCAAGGTGCCCAGGGACATGCCGCCCACAATGACCCAGCCAATCTGCTGGCGGCTCTCGGCACCCGCCCCATGCGCCAGCGCCAGTGGCAAGGCCCCGAGCACCATGGCGCCAGTGGTCATGAGAATGGGGCGCAAACGCTGGGAGGCGCCCTTGACCAGAGCCTCGGTCATGTCCATGCCGTGTTCGCGCAACTGGTTGGTGAACTCCACGATCAGGATGCCGTGCTTGGTGATCAGCCCCACCAGGGTGATCAATCCGATCTGTGAATACACATTGAGCGACCCCCCGGACCATTGCAGTGCCAGCAAGGCCCCGATCATCGACAGCGGCACCGAGAGCATGATCACCAGCGGGTCGATGAAGCTCTCGAACTGCGCCGCCAGCACCAGGAAGATGAACAGCAGCGCAAGCACGAAGACGATCACCAGCGAGCCCTGCGAGTTCCTGAACTCGCGAGACGTGCCGTTCAGGTCCGTGCTGTAGCCGGGCTTGAGCACCTTCGTGGCGGTGGCATCGAGAAAATCGAGGGCCTGGCCCAGCGAGTAGTTGGCCGCCAGGTTGGCCGTGATGGACACAGAGCGGCGCTGGCTGAAGTGGTTCAGCTCACGCGGCGCCACAGCTTCGCGCACCTTGACGAGCGAGGCCAGCGGAATCATGGTTTCGTTGCGGCCGCGTACGAAAATTTTCTCGATGTCGTCCGGCGTGTCGCGGCCCGTGGCCTGGGTCTGCACAATCACGTCGAATTGATCGCCCTCACGCTTGTAGCGGGTTACTTGGCGGCCGCCCAGCATGGTCTCGATCGCGCGGGCCACCACATCAATGCCTACGCCGAGATCCGCCGCCTTTTCCCGGTCCACATCGATCTTGAGCTCTGGCTTGTTCAGGCGCAGGTCAATGTCCGCGCTCACGATGCCGGGATTCTTGGCGATCTCGTCCATGAACTGTCGGGTCACGGCCGCCAGATTCTGGTAACTGTCGGTTGTCACCAGGACAAAGTTCACAGGACGTTCGCGAAAGCCCTGCCCCAGCGATGGCGGGGTGATGGGAAAGGCAGTCACCCCGGGCAACGCCGCCAGCTTGGGCTGCAGTTCACGCGCCACATCCAGAACCGACCGCTCGCGAAGATCCCAGTCGATGGCACGGAAAAACACGTTGGCCTGCGAAACGGTTGGATTGCCAGAGGACACGAAAATCCGGTCGAACTCCTTGTAGGGCGCCCCCAGACGCTCGACGGCAGCCACGTAGCGGTTGGTGTAGTCCAGGGTCGCGCCGTCAGGCGCCGTGATGACCGTGAGAACCTGTCCGCGGTCTTCGAGCGGAGAGAGCTCGCGTTTCATGCCCGGCAACACGAGCGCAATGCCCACCCCGGACAACACCATCACGCCAATCACCAGCCAGCGCGCATCCAGCAACACGCGCCGGATCGCGTGGCCCATGCCCGGCCGCGAACGACCCCGGTCGTAGCGGGCGGTCACAAGCCAGGTCAGCAGACGCTGGTAGACCGACGTCAAGCCGTTGAGCCAGCGCTCCATATGACGGTCGAACCAGCTGGGGTTCGGGTTGTGCTTGAGCAACAGTGAACACATCATGGGCGACAGCGTGAGCGCAATGAAGCCGGACACGGCCACAGCCCCCGCCAGGGCCAGGGCAAACTCGATGAACAGACGGCCCGTGCGCCCGGGCGTAAAGGCCAGCGGCGCATACACAGCGACCAGCGTCAAGGTCATGGCCACCACGGCAAAACCGACTTCGCGCACCCCCTTGATGGAGGCAGAAAACGGGTCCATGCCTTCCTCGATGTGCCGGTAGATGTTCTCCAGCACCACGATGGCGTCGTCCACCACCAGCCCGATGGCCAGCACCAGCGCCAGCAGCGTCAGGGTGTTGATGGTGAATCCCGCCAGCGCCATCAGCGCGAAAGTCCCGATCAGGCAGACTGGAATGGTGATGATCGGAATGATGGACGCGCGAACCGTCCGCAGGAACACAAAGATCACCAGCGCCACCAGAACCACCGCTTCAACGATGGTCTGGAACACGCTCTTGATCGATTTGTCAATGAACACCGAGTTGTCGTTGGCGATATCGATGGTCACGCCGGGGGGCAGATCAGCCTGTAGCTTGGGGATCATGGCCCGCACGCCCCGGCTCAAATCCAGCGGGTTGGCCGTGGCCTGGCGAATCACGCCGGCCGTGATGGCGACCTTGCCGTTGAGACGCGATCCGCTGCGTTCGTCGGCCGCCGCCTCCTGCACGCGGCCGACATCGCGGATGCGCACCGGAAAACCGTTGGCGTTCTTGATGATGATGTCGGAGAACTGCGAAGGCCGTGTGAGATCGGTCTGCGATGTCACGCTGAATTCGCGCTGGGTGGACTCGATGCGCCCGGCCGGCACCTCCAGGTTGCTGCGGCGGATCGCGTCTTCGGCGTCCTGCGTGGTCAGCTTGAAGGCGGCCAGCTTGTCGGGGTCGAGCCAGACCCGCATGGCGTACTTTCGCTCCCCGAAAATCCGCACATCGGCCGCACCCGTCACGGTCTGCAGGCGCGGTTTGACGACCCGGTTGACCAGGCTGTTGATCTCCAGACCACTCAAGGTGTCGCTGGTGAACGACAGCCAGATCACGGGGAACGCATCGGCCTCGACTTTCGCGATCACCGGCTCCTCAACCGCCTGGGGCAGCTTGTTGCGCACGCGCGAAGTGCGGTCACGCACTTCGGCAGCGGCCGTATCAGCGTCCTTCTCCAGGCGGAAGCGCACTGAAATCTGCGTCTGCTCGGCCCGGCTGATGGAGGTGATCACGTCCACGGCATCGATGCCGGCAATCGAATCTTCCAGCGGCTTGGTAACCTGCGACTCCATCACCTCTGCGGAAGCGCCGGCGTACCTGACGCTGACCGTCACGACCGGCTCATCAATTTTCGGGTATTCACGGACCGACAGCTTGGTGAAGCTCACCAGCCCCACCAGCACCACCAGGAGGGACAGCACCGTCGCAAACACGGGACGGCGAATGGACATTTCCGCGAGCTGCATGTCGTTTCCTCAGAACACCGTCAATCAGGACCGGGCGGGAGTGCCGCGCGAGCCATCACGCCGCGCCGGCTGGTCGCCGCCCGGCTTTTGTGGGCCCGCGCTGCGGGGGGCCACCCCGGCCAGATCCTCCAGGCAGGGGTTGGGCCCCTCAGGTGCCTTGCCAGCCTTGACCATCGGCGCCGCCGGCTTGCCTGCAGGGACCGGCGCGGAAGCAGCCGCAGCGGCCGGAGTACCCCCCGCCTGGGCCGCCGGCGGACGGCCAGGCGCATCGTCACCACGCGCACGGTTGAGCTCCAGAATGCGCAGCGGCGATCCGTCTTTCTGCAGGCGCTGCTGTCCGGCGATGACCACCGTGTCGCCTTCGTTCAGGCCTTCCACAATTTCCACCCGGCCGGGCCGGCGGATGCCGACCTTGACCTCGACCCGCTGCGAGACCTTGATGTCCTTCTCCGGACCATCAACAACCTTGATGACATACGCCTTCTGGCCCTGCGGCACCAGCGCCTCCTCGGGAATCACCTTGGCGTTCTCCCGTTCGCCGAAGACGACCCCGACCCGGGCAAACATGCCGGGACGCAACTGGAGCTGGCGGTTGTCAATGCAGGCACGCACCGCGACCAAGCGGCCATTGGCGTCCAGCAAGGGGTCAATCGCCTGCACCAGCGCCGTATATTTGCGTCCGGGCAGGGCATCCAGATCGATGTTCGCGCGCTGGCCTTTCTTGACCTTGGTCAAGAAGCGCTCGGGCAACCGGAAGTCCACATACACCGCGTCGATGTCTTCAATATTGACAATGTCCGCGCCATCCTTGAGGTAATCGCCCTGGTTGACGGTCCGGATACCGGCAATGCCGTTGAACGGCGCGGTCACCTTCAGGCGCGCCACCGTGGCCTGGGACAGGGCCAGTTTGGCCTGCGCCACCTCCAGGTTGGCGGCACTTTCCTCGACCGAGCGCTGGCTGATGAAGTTCTGCGCCACCAGATCCTGGTTGCGCTTGTGGTTGGCCTGCGCAATGGACAATTCCGCCTGGCTCTGTTTGAGTTGCGCCGCCTGCAGCTGGTCGTCAAACTGCACCAGCAACTGCCCCTTGCGCACCCGCTCGCCGTCGCGGAAATTGAGTTGGGAGATCCGCCCGCTCACCTCGGGACGCAGAACCACCCCCTGGCGCGAGCGCAGGCTGCCCACCGCCTGGGTGTCGTCCGTGAGCCGGGTCAGTTCGACCCGCGCCACTTCAACGGCGGCCGGGCGGGCCGGGCCTGCGGCACTCGCGCCGGCCTGTGGCACTGGCGCCCCCGGCGATCCTGCGGCTGGACCCGCACTCACGCCCGTGCCTGCAGCTTCGCTGGCACGGGGCTTGTTTTGATACCACCATGCGGCACCAGACGCCGCTGCAATCCCGACAACAGCGACCGTGGTGTAAATGACTTTGGATGCCATGGAATATTCGAATCTGGTTGAGCGCGGATATCACAGAGAAGTCGTCATACGACTTGGTAAGCGAATGTAGCATCGCCCAATGAGGAATTTACCCGGCAGGGACATGGCCTCCGTACAAACCCGCAGGCATTTCGAGGCGCTTTACCGCGCCTTTACATCGCGGGCGCAGCGCCTCATTTCCGCCCAAGCACCTGGTCCACGCCCCGGTTCGCCAATGCGTCGGCCCGTTCGTTGCCCGGATTGCCGTTGTGGCCCCGGACCCAGTGCCAGTCAATCTGGTGACCTGATGTGGAAACGAGTGCATCGAGCCGCTGCCAGAGTTCCACGTTCTTGACGGGCTGTTTGGCCGCCGTGCGCCAGCCCCGCGCCTTCCAGCCGTGGATCCACTCGGTGATGCCCTTGCGCACGTACTCGCTGTCCAGGTACAACGCGACCTTGCACGGACGCTTGAGCGCAACCAGCGCCTCGATCACCGCAGTGAGTTCCATGCGGTTGTTGGTGGTTTCCAGTTCGCCGCCGAACAGTTCCTTTTCGGTCGCGCCGGACTTGAGCAACACGCCCCAACCCCCCGGCCCCGGGTTGCACTTGCACGCACCATCGGTGTGAATTTCAATGTGATTCAAGACTTTTTTCCATTGATCCCAGCTTCGGCTGGTGATAGTTTGCTACTGATACAGGAGCAACCGAAAGACCACTCGCAGGCTTCCAGGCCGGGCTGAGAAGCCGCATGCCGTGCACCCGCTTGACCGCCACGATGAAATACACCGCACCAAAGATCGGCCACCAGCGCACACCCAGGCGGTCCATGCCTTCGAAGCGCCGCAGCCATTTTTCGGTGCGCACCGCAGGACGGTAGCAGCCAAAGCGACTGGACTCGACCTCGAAGTTGAGCAGCCGCAACCAGTCGCGAAGCCGCCAGTAGCCGATGCATTCTCCTGCGTCGGGCAGGTACGGAGCCCCGAAGCCCAGCTTCTGAAACAGTTGGGCGCGACGTTGCCGCAGGCCCCAGAGGCTGGCCGGATTCAGGCCGCAAATCACCACACGGCCCTCAGGCACCAGCACCCGCCCGACTTCGCGCAGGGTCGCGTGGGGGTCCGGGTTGAGTTCCAGTGCGTGCGGCAGCACGACCAGGTCGAGACTGTTGGCAGGAAACGGCAGCGCGGCAAAGTCTGTCCGCAGGGCCAGCCGCCCTGTAGACTCGGCCGCAGTCGCCGGATCAGCAACGGAGGCGGCAGGCGCGTCCAGTGCGAGCCATCGGTGCGGCATGCGATTGGTCAGCAGCGCGTCCAGGTCCGGCATGCCCAGTTGCAGCGCGTGGTAGCCAAAAATGTCGGCCACGGCCTCCTCAAACTGGGCGCGCTCCCATTCCATCAGATACCGGCCAGGCGGGGTCTGGAACCAATCGTGCAAACCTGACGTGCTTCCTATAATTCGAGACTCCATGAAGATCATTCCGCTGCCTGCCTTCGCTGACAACTACCTTTGGCTGGTACACGACGGAAGTCGCGCACTGGTGGTCGACCCGGGCGACGCACAGCCCGTCCTGGACGCACTGCAGCGGGCCGGTCTGCAATTGACAGCGATTCTAGTCACGCACCACCATGCCGATCACACCGGTGGCGTGCAGGCGCTGCGCAACGCCACGGGCGCCGAGGTGTTTGGCCCGGCCGGCGAAGACATTCCCGCCCCGTTCACCCCTCTGGCCGGCGGTGACACCATCACGGCGCTGGATCTCCCCTGGACCGTGCTGGACGTGCCGGGTCACACCGCCGGGCACATCGCCTTTTATTCGCCCGATGTCGATGGTGCACCCTTGCTGTTCTGCGGCGACACCCTGTTTTCGGGCGGCTGCGGCCGGTTGTTCGAGGGCACACCCGCCCAGATGCTGGCCTCGCTGGACGCGCTGGCCGCCCTGCCAGGCGCCACGCGGGTCTGCTGCGCACACGAATACACGCTGTCGAACCTCAAATTTGCACTGGCTGTGGAACCCGGAAACATGGATCTGATCCACTACGAGGCAGCTTGTCAGGCCTTGCGGGCCCGCGCGCTGCCCACCCTTCCCTCTACCCTGGCGGTGGAACGCCAGATCAACCCCTTCCTGCGCAGCAGGGAAAGCACGGTCAAACAGGCCGTGCAGGGTTGGCGCGCCACCGCTGAAGACGAAACCGCGGTGTTCGCAGCCCTTCGCCAATGGAAAAACGAGTTCAAATGACCCTTACTCACCGCATCAAGGCGCTCTGCCTGGCCGGCTTTGTCCTGCTGACGGGCTGCGCGACCCCCGGCGGCGGCGCTGGACCGGGCGTACCGGCCGCCAGTGTCAGTTCCCCGCCGGCCCCAGCCTCCAGCGAGATCGGGCTGCGGGCGCCGCGCGACCCTCTCTTTCCATCAGGCCAGATGCAACCCCTGTCGGAAGTCCGGGCCCAATCCCGCTCCGTGGTGGCGCTGCGACCGCCAGCCGACCTGTGGGAACGCATCCGCCGCGGCTTCGCGATGCCCGACCTGCAGAGCGATCTGGTCACGGACCGCGAGCAGTGGTATACCACCCGGCCCGACTACATGTTCCGCATGACGGAGCGCTCCAGAAAGTACCTGTTCCATATTGTTGAAGAGCTGGAACGCCGCAACATGCCCACCGAGCTGGCCCTGCTGCCTTTCATCGAGAGCGCCTACAACCCGCAAGCCGTGTCCAGCGCCAAGGCGGCGGGCATGTGGCAATTCATGCCGGCCACCGGAAAATACTTCGAGCTCAAGCAGAACGCATTCCGCGACGACCGCCGCGACGTGCTGGAATCCACCCGTGCCGCGCTGGACTACCTGCAGAAGCTCTACGGCATGTTTGGGGACTGGCACCTGGCGCTGGCCGCCTACAACTGGGGCGAAGGCAGCGTGAGCCGCGCCATCGCGCGCAACAAGGCAGCAGGCCTCGGCCTGAGCTACGCCGAACTCAACATGCCGGCAGAGACCCGCTTCTACGTGCCCAAGCTGCAGGCCGTGAAAAACGTGATTGCCGCACCCGAGGGTTTCCAGGCCAAGCTGCCGCTGATCGAGAACCATCCTTACTTTCAGAGCGTGCCGATCACCCGTGATATCGACGTAGCGCTGGCCGCAAGGCTGGCGGAAGTCTCTGTGGAAGACTTCAAGGCACTTAACCCATCCGTCAACCGCCCCGTGATCCTGGCCGCCGGTACACCGCAGATTCTGCTTCCGTGGGACAACGCAGCCATCTTCCAGCGCAATCTGGAGGCCCGCCCGGGGGGCCGGCTGGCCAGCTGGACGGCATGGGTGGCGCCCTCAACCATGAAACCGGTGGATGCGGCGCGGCGCGTGGGCATGGCGGAAGACGATTTCCGCAGCATCAACAGCATTCCGCCGCGCATGCTGATCAAGGCCGGCTCCACCCTGCTGGTCGCGCGGTCTGACGCGACAGCGGCCGATGTGGCGCCGAGCGTGGCCGACAACGGCCAGATGGCGCTGGCACCTGAAGTGACCCTCAAACGCAGCGTGGTGCGGGCACGCAAGGGCGACACGGTGGCCAGTCTGGCCCAGCGGTTCAATGTGACGGCTGCCAACGTGGCCGAGTGGAACAAATTCGCCGCTTCATCCAGCCTGAAAAAAGGGCAGGCCGTGGTGATGTTCACGCCATCGCGCGCCACAGCCAGCAGATCCAGCGCACAGGGCTCTAAACGGACGCCAGCGGCGGCCAGACATGCCCCGGCAGCTGCCAAACGCGCAGGCGCACGGGAGCCCGCAAAGGCGGCACACCGCACGACAGGCAAAGCGCCCAGCAAGAAGACCCGTCGCTGATCCGGCGACCCGGCCGTCACAGCCTTTCAGGCCCTGTAGCGGTCCTTTGCCCGGCGTGCGAATTCATTGGTGAAGGTCCGTGCCAGCAAGATGCGATCGGCGCGGACCGCAGGGTCCAGCGCCGAGAGGGCCCTCAGCGCGGTGCGCGTGCCTTCTTCGGGCATCAAGCCATCGAGTGAAAACGCCTCACGCACTTTGCTGAAGGCGGCCAGATACAAGCCGCGGTCGCCCAGCAGGTAGCTCTCGGGCACCGTCTTGATGATGTCGCTCGGACCCGCAGTGCGCAGCCACATGAGGGCGTGCACAATGCCACTCGCCAAAGCCTGGCAGGTGCCTGGATGCTTCTGCACGAACTCGGCCGGTGCGTACAGGCAGCCCGAGGGCATGGGCCCGCCGAAAGCCTCCTGCGTGCCGTTCAGGGTCCGGGTGTCGGAGATGATCTTCACCTCGCCCTTTTGCTCCAGGGCTGTCATCACGGGTTCCACGTTGCTGATGACGTCGATCAGCCCTGTGCGCAAGGCCTGGAGTGCGCCGGCGGAGGTGCCTACACCGACGTAGCTCACATCGGCCGCCGTCAGGCCGGCACGACGCAACACCATGTTGGCCACCATGTTGGTGGAAGAGCCGGGGGAGGACACGCCGATGCGCTTGCCCCGCAATTCGGCCAGCCGCCGAAACCCCGGCATGGCCCGGGTGGACACCCCCACCGCAATCTGCGGTGCGCGGCCTTGCAGCACAAAGGACCGCAGGACCTGCCCCCTGCCCTGTGCGGCGATGGTGTGCTCATAGGCGCCGCTGACGACATCCACGCCGCCACTGCCGAGCGCCTGCAGCGCGCCGGCACCACCGGAAAAATCGGTGATGGCGACGTCCAGCCCCTCGGCATGGAAATACCCCAGCTGCACGGCAATTGTCAGCGGCAAGTAGTAAAAGGAAGCGCGTCCTCCCACACCAATGGAGACACGGATCTTCTCAGGCCGTGGCTGCGCCCTCAGCATCGGGAACGCCATGCCGGCGACCAACAGGGCTGCCGCCGCGTTGAACGATCTTCGCTGGAGTGGATGGGAAGTCTGCACAAACGGCCTCGCCTGTCAATTCTTGTTGAGCCAAGCGTACCCAAAGCAGCGGCATCCGGCATCGGGAACATCCCGTGCGGGTTTTCACGCAGAACCGCCTCTGGCAGCCCGGCGCCCGATGTCCCAACTCAGCGGTAGCCGACAAAAAGAATGGCGATGTTCACAACGAAAGCGGCCGTCCAGGCAATGGAACGCACGGTCGGCAAGCCGGCGACGTACATCATGGTGTACAGAAGGCGCAGCACGATAAACAGGAACGCCAGAATGTCCAGGCGCGCCTGATGCGCACCCAACTGCTGGGCAATGATCACTGCGCCGATGAAGAACGGCAGGGCTTCAAAGCTGTTGGCTTGCGCCGCATTGGCGCGCGCGCGCCAGTCGGTCTGCCGTGCCAGCCAGGCGCGCGGGTTGGCGTTGTCATAGCCGCCGTCGCGACGGGGTTTGTTGAAAGCGCCCCATTTCGCAATGCCCGCGCACACGATGGGCAGGAGCGCGGCAATCAGCACGCACCAGTACGCCACGGTGAAACGTGCAAAAGTCAGGCTGGTATTCATTTTTTCAGTCCTATCCGGCCTGGGCCGGCGTCACAAGATGTTTTTTCGCTACCCAATAGATAGCAATTCAAGCCGGGGATCCGACAAGGCGCTAGCGCCGGTCCACCATGGCATGGGCGATGGTGCCCAGATCCACGTACTCGAGTTCGCTGCCCGCAGGGACGCCGCGCGCCAGGCGCGTGACCTGCAATCCGCGCAACCGGAGCGCTTCGCCGATCACATGCGCGGTCGCCTCGCCCTCCGCGGTGAAGTTGGTCGCGAGAATCACTTCCCGCACCACGCCATCGGTCGCGCGATCAAACAATTTCTGCAGGCCGATTTCTTTCGGGCCGATGCCATCCAGCGGACTCAGCTTGCCCATCAGGACAAAATACAGGCCCTTGAAGGCGGCGGTGCGCTCCACTGCGGACTGGTCGGCGGGCGTCTCCACCACGCAGAGCTTGCTGCGGTCGCGCTGCGGATCCAGGCAGGTGCGGCAGACCTCGGCCTCGGTGAAGGTGTGGCAAAGCGCACAGTGGCGAATACGGGTTGTCGCCTCCTGCAGCACCCGCGCCAGCGCCTGCGCGCCATCCCGGTCGTGCTGCAGCAGGTGAAACGCCATCCGCGAGGCCGACTTCACGCCGACACCGGGCAGGCGGCGCAGCCCCTGAATCAGCGCATCGAGGGCATTCGCGTCAGACACAAATCAGAACGGGAACTTCATGCCGCCGGGCAGACCAGGCATGCCTGCGGTGAGCTTGCCCATTTTTTCCTGGGAGGTCTCCTCGGCCTTGCGCACGGCCGCATTGAACGCGGCAGCCACCAGGTCTTCGAGCATGTCTTTGTCATCGGTCAGCAGGCTGGGGTCGATGGTGATGCGCTTGACATCGTGCTTGCAGGTCATCAGCACCTTGACCAGGCCGGCGCCGGACTCGCCCTCGACCTCGACGAATGCCAGTTCGTCCTGGGCCTTCTTGAGGTTGTCCTGCATGGCTTGCGCCTGCTTCATGAGACCGGCGAGTTGTCCTTTGTTGAACATGTTTTTCCTTGGAGTTTGAAAGAGGGAATCAGAGCGGCTTGATGCTGCCAGGCACGATTTTCGCGCCAAAGTCACGCACCATCGCCTGCACGAAGGGGTCGGCCTGAATGCGGGCTTCAGCCACGCGCTGTTTTTCAGCGGCCGCAGCAGCGTTGCGCCGTGCCGGGCTGTCGGTAACGCGGCCCACCTCGACGGTCAGGCGCACCGCTTGGCCAGCGGTCTCCAGCGCATTTTGCAGCCGTTCGCGCGCCGTGGGCTGGTTGAGCGACTCGCGCTCCACGCGGAGCAGCCAGTCGCCAGCATCGCGCGCCACCAGCTGGGATTGCAGGGCGAGCTCGCGCACCAGCGCGGTGATGGCCTCATCGGCAATCAGCTGGCGCACCATGGCGTGCCAGAAGTCGCCATCTTCGGTCAGCGGCACATCGGCCAATGATGCAGCGCCTGCAGCATCCGGCACGGTACGCGGCTCGGCACGCGCGCCGGGTTCGGGCTGCATACGCACCGGAACCGCGACCACCTCCATCGCAGGAGGCGCCCATTCGAAGTCGGGCGGTTCAGCTTTTGAGGCCAGATCGGCGCGCGGCGCCTTCTGCTCGATCACCGGCAGCATCTGGCCCGGCGGCCGCCCTGGAAATGCGTTGTTCTCGGGGTTGCCGGGCGCGACGACTGGCGAGTGCACCAATACTACAGGGGCCGGCGCGGGCGCTGGTGCCCGGATCACGGTGGCTGCAGCCGCCTCAGGAGCCGGTTTCAGAGTTTTTTTTTCAGCCGGGGCGCCCTGCGCGGCAGCGGGCTTGAATGCCAGCAGGCGCAGCAGCACCATCGTCAACGCTGCATATTCGTCGGGCGCCAGCCCCAACTCACCCCGGCCATGCAGGCACAGGCTGTAGAGCAACTGGGTTTCGTCGGCGGGCATCAGTCCGGCCAGGCGTGCTGTCTCGGAGGCGTCGGGGTCGGCTTCGTCGGTTGCCATGCCGGGAACCGCCTGCAATACCGCCATGCGCTGCAGCACGCTGCTCATCTCTTCCAGCGTGGACGCGGCGTTCAGGCCATTCACCCGCAGCGTCTCCGACGTTTCCACCACGGTCTTTCCATCGCCCTGCGCAAGCGCGTCGATCAGCTGGAACACATAGGAGCTGTCCACACTGCCCAGCATCAAACGCACCGTCGCTTCCTGCAACTGGCCGGAACCAAAGGCAATCGCCTGGTCGGTCAGGCTCAATGCATCGCGCATCGAACCACGCGCCGCGCGCGCAATCAGACGGAGCGCCTGGACCTCGGCGGGCACCTGCTCGGCGCCCAGCACCGCGGTGAGGTGCTCCAGCACCGTTTCGGGCGCCATCGGCCGCAGATTGAACTGCAGGCAGCGGCTCAGCACCGTCACCGGCACTTTCTGAGGGTCGGTGGTAGCCAGAACGAACTTGAGGTACTCGGGCGGCTCTTCCAGCGTCTTGAGCATCGCGTTGAACGCGGTGTTGGTCAGCATATGGACTTCGTCGATCATGAAGACCTTGAAGCGGCCCTGCACCGGCTTGTACACCGCCTGCTCCAGGAGCGCCTGCACCTCGTCCACGCCCCGGTTGGAGGCTGCATCGAGTTCCGTGTAGTCGATAAACCGGCCGGCATCGATGTCCGTGCAGGCCTGACATACGCCACAGGGCGTGGGAGTAATGCCGCCCTGCCCGTCTGGTCCCTGACAGTTCAGCGATTTGGCCAGGATGCGCGACACCGTCGTCTTGCCCACACCGCGTGTGCCGGTGAACAGATAGGCGTGGTGCAGCCGCCGGGTGGTCAGTGCGTTTGTCAGCGCCTGCACGACATGTTCCTGCCCTACCATTTCGGTGAAATTCCGGGGGCGGTACTTGCGGGCGAGCACGAGATAGGACATCCCCGGATTCTACGGGCCCACGGGAGGTGCATCCCGGGCTGCAGGGATTAGGGAGTCACTTCCAGAATCAGGTACAGCAAGTCCGCCGACATGCAGAAAGGGTCATTTGGGAGTATGCTGCAGTGCACAATAAGTTGAAGTGACGCCCCCTCCTGCAGGCAGACCAGAACCACAGGCCTATCAGTGAACCGGTTTACCCACCATGCTGCAGCATATTGACAGCCAGGACTTTGCGGACGCCGCCAGCGTACTGGCCGACGCAGACCCAGAAACCGCCGCACTCGTGCAGGCGCTGGAGGGGTGCTGCCATCCCAAGGCCGGCCGCCTGCTGGCGCGACTGGGCCAGCATCCGGATCCTGACGCCCTGAAACAGCTGCACGCCGACGTCTTGCAACTGTTGACCCTCACATTCGGCAAGACCGAGGCGCTGCGTCGCCTACAATAGCGATTGACGGGCCTTCCCGCATGGTGAAGCGGCCAACCGGGTCAGGTGGGGAACCAAGCAGCCCTAACTGTGGAGCCAGTGCCGGGGTCAAGGCTCGTCAACCTTATTCAAAAAGTTCCTGAAAAATCAAGAACTTACGTCCTGAAAAGGACTTGCAAGCCGCATCTGTATCACTTGACTGTGTCACTTCCCCTCGGAAAATGACATGGCACAGTGCCTGGACCAGCACCAGCGTCATCCATCATTCAGGTGTCAGCCCTGACAAAAAAAGCCGCCAGCCCTTGCAGGCTGACGGCTTTTTCTTTGGTGGACGCTGATTTACTTCCTCGCCGGCGGCAAGTCCGTGCAACTCCCATGCGCCACTTCCGCCGCCATGCCAATGCTCTCGCCCAGCGTGGGGTGCGGGTGGATGG
>Ga0073899_10002643_pt1 | contig 16029 bp, 15 predicted proteins | sample KloWWTmetaKNB5Ph_FD_88975 | JGI IMG/M metagenome (GOLD analysis project Ga0073899, IMG submission 88975) | Active sludge microbial communities from Klosterneuburg, Austria, studying microevolution and ecology of nitrifiers - Klosterneuburg... | ecosystem: Engineered > WWTP > Aerobic digester >...
CACGCTAGACCTCCCCCGATTCGGGCGCAGCAGCGGTGAGCGCTAGTGGTCAATACAGCCCGAACGGACTATGGCGTAAATCACATTGCCTCACTAGGGTGCCTGAAAAGTGATCAAAGTCGAGGTATCAGCGGCACCTATTTCGGCTCCTAGTTGTGACCCAGCACAGCCAACACCACGTCGGGGGACTAGGTGAACATGACGCACAGCGTTCGACCAACGCACGAGGTTCCTTCTCCCCTGACCAAGAAGATCGAAGGAAGCCCATGTTGATATCTCTCCAACGAGCCCTCATTGGTGCCATGGCCCCCTGGCAAACGCTGCGGTCCTCGCATCTGTCCCGGCCTGCATCTACTGGCGCCGTCCTACTACCTACGCGCGTGCTCTAACACAAGGGAGAACTCATGTTGCCAACACTCAAGAGAGCGATGGCGGTCGCTGTCGCCGTGCTCACCACCACTGCGGTGCTCACGCCAGCCCAGGCAAGCATTGGTAGCGGGGACCAGAGTGCATGCGCCACCAAGGCGGGCGTTCTCTATTGTTGGGGCGCCAACCTGAAGGGCCAGTTAGGTCTTGGCGACACCATCACCCGCCACGCACCCACCCAAGTCGGCACCGCCACAAACTGGACATCTGTCAATGGTGGGTTCTTCCACATGTGCGCAATCAAAAGCAAGACACTGTGGTGTTGGGGCCAAAACGATTACGGCGAGCTTGGCCAAGGCACCACGAGCACTGCTGCCTCGAGCACAACCCTGCGCGTGGGCACCGCCCAGATTGGAAGCAGGGTTCTGCGGGGGGCAGTACGACGTGCGGACTTCGAGGCAAGAAACTGTGGTGCTGGGGCCGCAACTTCAACTACATGGTCGGCCCGACCGACCTCGGCACCGAAGTAACGACCCCAACCCCGATTCGCCGCGATGTGAACTGGAAGCACGTGTCGGTGGGTATCAGCCACGTGTGTGCGATCCGGACCAACAAGCGGCTCTACTGCTGGGGCAGCAACACGTGGGGTGCGGTTGGCGACGGGACGACCACCGTTGTCAGTGCACCCAAGCGGATCGGCAGCAGTCGTTGGTTGGACGTCGGCACTGGCTACGGAGTGACCTGCGGCGTGAAGACCAACAAGACCGGCTGGTGCTGGGGCTACGGAGGCTCAGGCCATCTAACGGGCTCCTACGACAACGCCCTAACCCCGAGGCAGGTTCCCGGAACCTGGCGGACCATCCACATAGGGCAAACAGCTACGTGCGGGATCAAGCGTGGCCGATCGTTGTGGTGTTGGGGATCAAACAACGCCGGGCAACTGGGCAACGGCACCACCATCAGTTCGCTCACCCCGGTTCACGTGGCGCTTCCGGCTGGAGCAAAGTCGGTGTCGCTCGGGTTCCATCACACCTGTGCCGAAACGATGACCCGTGAGGTCTATTGCTGGGGTTCAGACTCGACGGGCCAGATCGGCAACGGCACAGCGACATCGACCCAGGTCCTCACCCCCACCCGAGTGCTCTGACCTCCACCTTGCCTGACCAACTAGGGGGCACGAGACCTAGCTGATAGTTGGTGCCACGGTAGAAGTCAGGAGCGTGCGCAAGGCCCGCGTGATGAACTCATCACGTTGGGCCTTCGTGCTTTTTCTAAACCCCTCGATGAGCACTCCATCCAGGGCGGCGATCAAGGTGTCCGCGAGTTCAGCGGCCACATCGGGGCGGCTTCGGGCGATCAAGTCAGTGACCAAATCAGTCAACGCTGCTCGTTGCTCGGCGAACACCGCCGCCAACTCAGGTGACCGAGTCGCTTCAAGTGAGAGCTCGAGCCGGGCCAACAAGGTGTTGGGCTCGTTGAGCCAGGCCGCGAACATGGCGCCTGTTTCGACCGTGGCTCTCTCGGTGTCGGGCTCCCCGTCGAGCCTCAACGACATCGCGGCGATCTCTTCACGCACTCCCGTTACGACGTACGTCGCCAACGCAGTGAGCAGCGCTTGACGAGTGCGAAGGTAGGCCGAGCACGATCCCTGCGGCAGGCCTGCCTGGGCGTCCACGGCGCGGTGAGTGAGCCCACGAAGCCCATGTGCGGCCAGCACTTGCACTGCTGAATCGAGTATCAACCGCATGCGGGGCGAGAGCGCTTGGGCATGGGAGAGAGGAGCGAGCGACAACCAATTTGCCCCTTTCATGGCTTGTGAGGAACGACACTACTCCCGAATTTGAATCTCATCGTGGTTTGAGAGATTCTACATGTGTAGAGATTCTACGTATGTAGAAAGGATCGAAGATGACCTTCGACTTGTTCCCCGGATACATCTGGGTTGTCGCCATGATCGCAACCGCGCTGACCGTTGGCGCCCTGGCGCTGGTCGCAGCCGCAGTGGGGTTCTTCACCACCCACCACCGCATTCGCGTTGGCCGCCACGAAACCATGACCCACTACTACAGCCACCTGGCCTTGGGGCACTAGCCCCTCGTTGACCTCCCTCGCACGGACCTACCGGCGCCCCCGGACCCCCCTAGGTCCCTGGCCGACCGCCCCTGGCTCATCGAGCCGGGGGCGGTTTGGCTTTGCCCAGTCGCGCAAGCCACCACTGGAACACCTCGTCATCGCTCTCATACGCGCGTGTCATCAAACGGCCTGCCTCGACGAGATCGTCGCGGCTCCCCCGCTGCTGAGCGGTTCGCACGAGTTCACCGGCTCGACTCCACAAGCCCTCGTCCATCGGCACCGGCAGCCCAGCCACCTGTTTGGCCGACACCTTGATGGCATCAAGGTGCAGTGCCGTCCCTGCGTACGACGCAGCGCAGTACGCCGCAATCGGCGGCGACATCAACACTGCCGCGAGCAGCCACAGATCGGCCTCGGAATGAGGGACGACACTGATGACCGGCACAGATGGCAACCAGCCACCCTGCTCATCTGCAACCGCCTCGATGACCTTGCCCTGAGTGCCCACTAGCACCTTGGGGACGAGGCGCCGACGGGCCCACGACTTGAGTTTGGCGGGCAACGACTCCACATCGATCCGGGGAGCCGAATAGGACGACTTCGCGAATCGGATGGTTCGTTGGCCCCACAAACATTGGGCTGGGTCGATGAGCCCGGTCGTAATCAACGGCGGGTTGGTGCCCGCTAAGTCGTCGTAGACGAAGGGAATGAGTCCGTAGTACTCGTCTCGAAAGTCCGCCGAACAGTCAGCAAGCTCTCCTAACAGGCGCGTGGGCTCCAATCGCACTTCAGGGATCCCCTGAATACGCGCGAGCAATGGCCCCCAACTCGGGGGCAACTCATCAGCCCACGAGCCCACTTCCTCAACCGGTGAGCCGCTGAGCAACGTGACGGGCCCCTGCTGAGCGCCACGTTCGATCACCACAGCGCACGTGCGCACCCCTGCCTCAAACATGCGATCCGCAGAGGCCCACAGGCTCACCAGCGCACCAGCGTCCTGACATGCCGACCGCACCGGGCCAGCATCTCGAGTTGCCAGAAGCGAAACTGGCTGCACCATTGCGACGCGGCCAACTGGTCGCACCCAGTGCAACGCCCGGCTCAAGAAGATGGCGCTTAGGTCGGTATAGGCACCGCCGTCTGCGCGGTAGGAGCGCGCAGATTCCGCGTCGGGTGCCGTGGCGGACTCGAGTCGGTTAAGGAATGGCGGATTGCCGATGACGACGTCGTAACCTCCTGGCTCTAGCCAGGCTCCAAGCAAGGCGTCCTCACAGAAGAAGGTCGCGCCCGGTAGCAATCCAGTGGCAAGCGCCACGGCAACGGGATCAAGGTCCACACCGAAGAGGCAGCAGCTGGGATCTTCGGCTGATCCCAGCTCCATAAGCCGGCGACTCAAGCGGCGTCGCGCTTCGATCAGGAAGTAGCCAACCCCGCAAGAGGGGTCGACCACACGCAGCGCGAGCACGTCTGCCGGGGTTTGTGCCGCCGCCAGCAAGGGCTCCAACGATTCGTCGAGCAGGTGGTTGACCAGGGCGGGAGGTGTGTAAAAGGCGCCCTTGGTACGGCGGTCCTCCGCAGCCAATGCGCCCTGATAAATCTCCCCAACGCGAAGCGGGTCAAGCGTGGAGTCAGGAACCTCCGCACGGCCAGCAATCGCCGCCCTGACATAGCGTTCCTCCAACTCCACGAGCGCATCCTTGCGCACCAGGGGCAGCAACGCCGCTAGTTTTGCCCTGTGACCCAGACTGTTAGTGCCACCCCTCGCGAGGTCGAGCGCTGGTTCGTGCGCCGCGGATACGGCACGTTGCTTAGTGACACCGGGCTTGGTGTGAAGTCAGCCGTGCGCGCAGTGCCGGTGATGATTGCGCTTTTCGTCATCATGATGATGCTCATCGTCCCGAGCGCGGCGAAACTCTCCTTCGGAGGAGAGAGCAGCAAACTGTGGCTCGCGATCTTGATCTCCACAGCCGCTTTGGTCGGCACATGGGTGGTGGGGAACCTGGTGCGCCGACGCCCACCGTTTGCCAAGATCGTCAGCATTGGTTGGGTCGAGATGGTTGCCTTCGTGGCCGTGCCAACCATCACGTTTGCGATCAATCCTCAGGGATCAGCCTTTGTAGATGACAACGCCAAACTTGCTGGGCTTGTGCAACGAGTGGTGCTGATGGCCGCGATCGCCATCGTGCAAATCGTGCTCTTGGTCCTGGTGCTGTCGCTGATCCGATTGCGGGTCATCTCGATCACAACCGTGATGCTGCGTGAACTGTTTGGCACAGTCGCTGACACCGCCACCGTGATGGCTCGCACGCTGCCATTGCTGCTCGGTGTGATCACCTTTATCTACTTCACCACTGAGGTGTGGCAGACCTTTGGCGAGTTGCCACCACTGCCATATTCCCTCTCGCTGCTCATCTTCATCGCGATGAGCCTGCTGTTTCTGCTGCGCCGCGAACACCTCGATCTTGACAACCTCAGCGCCTTCGAGACCCCCGAAGACTTGCGTGAGGCCTTGGCAGACACCCCGCTTGCGAACGCTGAGGTGAGTCACATCAAGAACTGGCCGATCTCGGCGCCCTTGAGCGCGCAACACGAGCGCAACCTGCTCGTGGTCGCAGCCATCTCTCGACTGGTTGTCGCGACAGTGGTGGGCTTAGCCGTGCTGGGCTTCTTCTTCTTGCTGGGGTTCATCGTTGTCGACGCAGTGGTGATTAAGTCATGGCTGACCCACGCACCTGACACGATCGCTAGCTGGACGTTCGCCGGGCACACCTACGACCTGACCAGACAACACCTCAAGGTCGTTGGGTTCTTGGCCGTGTTTTCTGGGTTCTATTACGCAGTTGTCTCCGCGACCGATCCCAGTTTGCGTCAAGGCATTGCCGACTCAACTCAAGACCAGGTGCGCGAGGTCTGCGCTGCGCGCGTCGTACTGCTCAACCCCGCCAAGCACTGATGGCCAAGTACTGATGGCCAAGCGTCCCGCGGCCGGCCCGATCCCTGTAGTGCAGGGCTACCCAGATCTCCGCAGGCTGCCCGGCGGCCACACCCATGAGACCTACCTGGGCACCCACGACGGTGAAGATGTGGTGGTGCGCGTCTACGGCTCCGGCACCCGGCGCAGGGGCCCAGAGGCACCCGGAGTGCAAGCCGGAGTACACCGCTTGGCAGCCGGCATTCTGCCCGTGCCCCGCCTCATCGAATGGCGACCCGGAGTGCATGGGTTGCTGGTGACCAGCCGACTGCCCGGAGTCCCCTTGCATGGCGTTTTGGAGTACGCCGACGCAGACCTGCAACACCGACTCGGCACCTCCATGGGTGAGGTGCTGGGCCGAATGGCCAACATGGCGATGACCGGTCCTGGGTGCTTGAAGAACGAAAAACTCCTGCTTGGGCCGTGGGAAGCACATTCAGAGTCATTGGTGACCTGGCTTGCCCATCACACCCCCGGCAGCGCCTTGGAGCAGTTGGGCACCGAAGTGCTCGACGGGTTGCGGGTTCTGGCCGAGCAGGGTGATGAATTACTCGCCATCTCACCGCGCGCAGTGCTCGTGCACGGCGACCTCTCACCGCGCAACGTGCTGTGCGACCCCACCTCCGGGCAGATCACCGGCCTGATCGACTGGGAGTTCGCTCGCTCAGGTCACCCGGTCGAAGACGCAGGCAAGATGATTCGCCGCCACGGCGCTCTGCCCTTTGCCGATCACATGCTCATGGCAATGAATCCCTGGTTGCCCACACGAGAGCAGGCAAGCCTGCCCGAACTCATGGCCAGAGCGCGGGCCGCAGATTTCTACTGGCTCATCGAGGTTGGCTCGCGACGCGGCGGCTCACCAGCCACCAACCGTGCCTGGAAACTCCTGCGCAAGATGGGTGCACAACGCACCTTGTTGCCTGATCGCACCTAACAGACACCCGACTCGGGTATGTTCTCCCAAACTCGCAGGGGGGAGCGCATGGACAGCACCGTGTCACCGCTAGCGACTATGCGCGCCTGGAGCCCCCGTCACTGGCTGGTCGCCCTCGTGGTGAGCGTGCTGAGCTACGTCATCGTCGCGTTGCCCACCGATCTGATCGACAACCCAGTCTTTGGCCGCGAAATCCCACCCACATGGTGGTCGCGACCTGCCTTGGCGATCTCATCAGTGTTAGCCGGACTGCTGGTCGCAACCTACGTTGGCTCGCCGGTCACCCAACGCGACCCTGAGCAACGCAAAGGGTGGGTCGGCGCGGTCTTGACCTTCTTCGCAGTCGGTTGTCCGGTGTGCAACAAACTGGTGCTGCTAGCACTCGGCAGCGCCGGAGCCATCACGTGGTTCCAACCCCTGCAACCGGTGCTGCAAGCACTCGCCATCGGGTTGCTCGGATATGCCTTAGTGACGCGTCTGCGCACCGCCCAAGCCTGCCCGGTGCCGAGCCCATGACCGATCTCACACTCGTCATTGGCGACATCGAAGCAGCCCGCTTGGTGTGCGATCAGTTGCGTACGAGCGGAGCTAACCTCGTGCACCTCTTGGAGCCCACGGACCGGGAGCTGACTAACCTCACCGACCAAACATGGGCAGCGGTTGCGATCGTCGTACGCAGCGATGAGCACGCGCTGCGCTACGCGCTTCTCGTCGAACAACTTCAGCCGGGCGTGCGTCTAGTCGTGACGGTCTTCGACCGCACGCTGGCTCGCCGACTCGCTGAAGTGATCCCCCACTGCAGTGTTTCCTCCCCAGCTGACGTCTCTGCTCCGGTCATCGCAGCCCAATGCATGGGCCAAGCGGACCTCTGGGTCGGCGCACACCAGCGGGTGAGTGAGTCAGGCAAAGCGCTACGGATCGATCCCGCACCACCGAGCCGAGTCAGAGGACTCCTGGCGACCGTGAGGCGCTGGCTTATCCCGCATTGGTACGGCGGGCGCGAGGGCATGGTCGTGACCGGCCTCGTCGGGCTCTTGGGAATCGTGGTACTCGATTGGTGTATCTCGGTGTTCACTCTGCACGAGCCGCCGATCAAGGCTCTTTATGCAGCTACCCGAATTGTGGCAACCGTCGGTCCGGCTAACGTCACAGAACACACCCCCCAGTGGTACCTCGCATTGTCCGCAGTGATGATGCTCGTGGCCATCGGGTTCACCGGTACCTTCGTCGCCGGCCTCGTTGAGTGGCTGGTGAACGCGAACACTGCCGGGCTTGTGGGTCGTCGTCGGGTGCCAGATCGTGACCACGTGGTGATCAGCGGGCTAGGTCAGGTGGGCATGCGCGTGAGCCTCCTCCTGCGCGAGCTTGGCGTCGATTCGGTGGTACTAGAGCGGCGTTCTGACGCACCCAACCTCACATTGGCACGCGCTTTGCACGTGCCAGTCATCGTGGGAGACGCGCGAGATCGCAGTGTGCTGCGCCGAGCTGGTTTGCCACGAGCTCGGGCGTTGGCCGCGTTGGGCTCGGCCGACATCGACAACATCGCAGTCGCGGTCTCCGCGTCTGCAGTCGCTGCCAACGTGCCCGTCGTACTGCGCGCTGGCGAAGATCCGGTGGTGTCTGAGAGCCAATCACTGTTTCGCATTGGGCAGGTCTGCGATGTGTCCGCTCTCAGCGCGGCCTGGGTCAGCGCGGCGCTTGCTGGCCCAGCTCCCGATTTGGTCCTGCCACGCGGCGACACACTGTGGGCTTATGCACCAGAGGGTGCCTGGTCCTCGATTCCTCACCCCTCCCGGTGCACGTGCACCCCAACCCCTGATCGGACATCAACATGACCACACCTGGACCAGGCGAGGGCTACACCCTGTCTGGAGTCTTTACGACCATCGCCTCGGCAGTGCCCGACAACGTCGTGATGGTGCAAGGCGAACGCCGTCAGACCTATGCGCAGACCGACGCCCACATCGATGCTGTGGCCCACTTCTTGGTCGAGCGCGGGCTGGGTTGTCACACCGAACGCCACGACCTCGAAGGCCACGAGTCGGGTCAAGACCACGTGGGGCTCTACCTTCGCAACTGCCCCGAATACCTCGAGGGCATGGTGGCCGCCTTTAGGGCACGCACTGTGCCGGTGAACATCAACTACCGCTACGTCACAGAAGAACTGCGCTATCTGCTGCACGATTCTGGGGTCAAGGCGCTGATCTACGGTGCTGAGTTCGCTGGCGAAGTCGCGGCGCTGCGCGACGAACTGCCCGCACTGACCACGTTGATCCAGGTGCCCGACGGCAGCGGCAACGCGTTGCTTCCTGGTGCAGTCGAGTACGGCGACGTACTGCAAACCCCGTGCCCTCCCCAAGGCATGCCGACGCCACAAGGTGAAGATGCCTATGTGCTCTACACAGGTGGCACCACGGGCATGCCCAAGGGCGTGTTGTGGCGCCAGCACGACATCTATGTCTCCTCGATGGGCGGCACGCCGTTCGGTGCGACAGAGCCGTTCGCCTCTTACGAAGCGATCGCCGAACACGCTCGATCTGGCGGGTCGAAGGTGACCTTGTTGATGACGCCGCCGATGATGCACGGCGCCGCTCAGTGGTCGGGCTTCCACATCATGACTGGCGGCGGCACCCTGGTGTTGCTGGCCAACACCCAACGCCTAGACCCGGTCGAGGCACTCACCTTGATCGGCAAGGAAGGTGTCGTCAGCCTTCCCGTCGTCGGAGACGCCATCGCGTTGCCGATCATTGAAGAGGTCGAGCGCGCCCAAGCCGCTGGGCAGCCCTATGACCTGAGCAGTTTGGCGTCGGTGAACAACGGCAGCGCCGCGTTGACCCCCGCAGTGAAGTCACGCATCTTCAAGGCCTTGCCCAACGTCATCGTGCTCGACGTCGTGGGGGCATCTGAGACCGGGATGCAGATGAGTTCATTTGCTTTCAACGGTGCTGAAGGCGATGCAGCGACCTTCGCCGCTCAACCAGACACCGCAGTCGTCGACGACGGTTTCACTCGGTTACTCGAGCCCGGCGAGGGCGGCGGATGGCTGGCCCGCAAACAGACCGTTCCTATGGGATACCTCGGTGACCCGGAGAAGACCGCTCGCACCTTCCCACTCATTGACGGCGTGCGCTGGGCGATCCCCGGCGATCGCGCCGAGATCCTCGACGACGGGCGCATCGTGTTGCTTGGTCGCGACTCGGTGACCATCAACACCGGGGGTGAGAAAGTCTTCGTTGAAGAGGTCGAGCGAGCCTTGATCCACCACCCGGCGGTCCGTGACGCGATCGTCGTGGGGCGGCCCTCCACTCGTTGGGGCAGTGAAGTGGTTGCCGTCGTCGCGCTCGATGAAGATGCCAGCGATGAGTCGCTCCTCGCCGAGGCTGCCAAGCACCTAGCTAGGTACAAGTTGCCTAAGGAGTTCATCCGGGTGCCTGCCGTCGTACGTTCCCCATCGGGGAAGGCGGACTACCGCTGGGCGAAGTCGGTGGCCACTTCCTAGCTACACCGGCCAGATGGGCAGCGATTCGCGATCGGTGAAAGCAAAGTTCGATCCGGTCGAGAAGCGAGTCACCGCAACTTCACCTGCCTCCTTGGCCGGGTGCTCATTGCGGGTCACCCGCAGCGTCCAGGCGTCACCACCTGAGATTGCGACATCGAGGTGTGGATCGACCGCACGAACGATCGCCTGAAGCGGACGTGTTTCATCAGGCCCGCACAAGGAGATCCAGGCGCCGTCGGCGTGAGCCAGACTCGGCTTGAACGTGACGGTGCTGCCGTACGGCACCATCTCGACGTACTCCTGGGGGTTCACCATCGGGTGTAGTCGCAACACCTCTAATGCGCCCGTCGCGTCCGCAGGTAGCCCCAAACAGCGATGAATGCGCTCAGCGGCAATGCCCGCCCAACCCGTGAGTTGTTTGAGGGCAATCTCGCGAGTCTGCTCAACATCTGCTCGCTGGCTCACTGCAAGCACGAAGCTCAGGTTGAGCAGGTGCATCTGCAGGCACACCTCATCAGCGATGCGCACCAGGGCAGCGTGTGAGAACGCCGAGAAATCAAGGTCCGACTTCAGTGGCCCAGAGTAGTCAGACTCCCCCTCGTCGCTCGGGTCGATCGCCTTGAGTTCGAGACCAGCGGCCTGGGTTTTGGCGATCTCGAAGTACGCCGGCAGCGCACTCACCTCGGGATGCTCAGCTTCGATCGACACCGTCCACTCACAATGCGGGGTGCGTTCCTTGGGTGTGCGAGGTGGCCGATGCACAGGCCGCACCTGCGCCTTCGGGTTCGTAGCAACTGCCGTGGCATCGAAGGTGGGGTCCTCGATGTCGTGGCACATGGAACGCACGTAGTCCTCACCCATGGGCTCCACGTCCATCAACGCCCCACAGTGGGCCAGCAGGAATGAGCCGTGCTGGGCATCCTCCACGGTGAATCTAATATCCATGAACTGCGGCGGTGCCCCGATATCTAGCTGCAACCCCTTGAAGATCGTGGGTACGTCGTCGCCCTCAAAGCCCAGTGCCTGTTGCATCCGGCGTGTGTAGACCGGACTGGCACCTGACCACTCCTCGATCGCGACCTGCGCCATCTGCTCGCGTCCAAATGCCTCGATGCACCAAGCCATGCCGGATCGATCAATGAGTTGACCAATCAACAACAACTCAGGGAGCAAGATGGCCAGTTGCTCCCGACTCAACGAGGCGTATCTGCTCATGAGCCCATCATGCAGTAGCTGATGAGTTGGGCCCTTGCCTGAGTCGCAGTGGGGTCAGGCTTTGACTAGATCTTCGATCGCGCTAGCCAACATGTCGATCTCAGACTCCTCGATCACGATGGGCGGCGCGAGCCGGATCGTCGAACCGTGAGTGTCCTTGGCCAAGATGCCCTTTTCGAGCAGACCCAAGGTGAGTTCACGACCCGAGTGCCCGCCAGGCTCGACATCGAGACCGAACCACAAGCCACGGTGACGCACTGCCGCGAGGCCATTGCCCACCAGTGGGTCGAGCCGGGCCGCGAGGCGTTGACCCAGTTGGGTTGCCCGCGTCTGGAACTCGCCCGTCTGCAAGATCTCGCAGACCTCTTGCCCAATCGCGCACGCCAACGGGTTGCCGCCGAAGGTCGAGCCATGCGATCCGGGGGTGATCACCTTCATGATCTCTGGGTCAGTGGCGATCGCCGAAAGCGGCACGATGCCGCCGCCGAGCGCCTTCCCGAGCACATACATGTCGGGGACAACACCTTCGTGGTCACACGCAAAGGTCATGCCAGTGCGCGCCAAACCGCTCTGAATCTCATCGGCGATCATCAAAATGCCCTGCTGCGTGCAGACCTCACGCACTGCCTTCAGGTAGCCCTCGGGTGGGATCACGACCCCGCCCTCGCCCTGGATGGGCTCAAGGAGCACCCCGACAGTGAACTCGTCGATGGCCGCTTTGAGTGCGTCGATGTCGCCGTACGTCACCGAGCGGAAGCCGGGTGTGTAGGGGCCGTAGTCGTCGTGGGCGACCTTGTCGTCACTGAAGGAGATGATCGTGGTGGTTCGGCCGTGGAAGTTGCCTTCCATCACGATGATGTTGGCCATGTCTTCGGGCACTCGCTTGACCTGGTAGCCCCAACGACGCGTCACCTTGATCGCCGTCTCAACGGCCTCCGCGCCGGTGTTCATCGGCAAGATGTTGTCTTTGTTGGTGACCTGGCACAGGGCCTGCGCAAACGGTCCGAGTTGGTCGTTGAAGAAGGCCCGACTGGTCAGGGTCAGTTCGTCTAGTTGGGCGTGGGCCCGCTTGAGCAGACGAGGGTTGCCGTGACCAAAGTTCAGGGCCGAATAACCGGCTAGGCAGTCGAGATAACGCCGACCCTCCACGTCGGTCACCCAGGCGCCTTCGCCATGCGCAATCACCACGGGTAGCGGGTGATAGTTGTGCGCGGCGTACTCCTCAGTGGTGACGATGTGCTCTGCGCTGGTGTGGGCACGCCCGACCATGAGCGGTCTCCTGTTCTTCTTCGGATATAGCGGGCGCAACGTTCTCGCACCTGCCGCTCTCACCCTATGCCTTCCGGTACCGGATTGTCAGACAACCCGGGTGTTTTGTGTATGGCGGACATCCGCCAACATCACTCGATTTAGTCGATCGCCGACTCCGCTGGATGGAGATTTCTTCCAACCAGCTCTGACAAGGAGACCCAGATGAAAACACTCGCAAGACTGCGACCACGCATCAGTGCGCTAGCTGCCCTCGCGATCAGCGCGGTTGGACTGACCGTGTCACTGACTGTGCCCGCCTCGGCAGCATCGTGGACTAGTTACCCCACGGCGACAGGGCCACGGCTGTGCACCAGCACGCGGGTCTACGGCAACATCAACTACCAAACCTGTCTGGACTACTCGACATTCTCACGGTCCTCGGTGCGGGCCATTACGTTCGTACACGCCGTCGGCGCCGGCTATGCCAGCGTGTCTGGATCGATGACCACCTCCAGTGGTGCACTGGCCTACAGCTGCGCAAACAGCTACTTCAGTGCCGGCCTTTCTCGGGCCTGCGCCTCTAGTTGGAAGACTGTCACCGCGGTGAACAGCAACAACACCAACGTCTCCATCAACGGCTCATCCGCACTGCGTCTCAAGGTCGTGCAAGGTCGCCCAGGAGGCAAGAAGCAGGAAACCAACAACTACTGCGGCGTTGCTGTTATCCAGGCTGCGTTGTTGCGAATGGGTTTCACCGGGCGTGCGCAATCAACGATCGCAAACTACGTCTGGACCAACTGGCTCGGTATGACCCTGCCGTCGAAAATGGATGACGGGCTCAATGTGTACATGGGTAGTGCGTCGTACAAGTACGTGCAGTACGACAGATCGAGCACGAACGACTCCATCGTGCAGATGGCCGCCAGCATCAGCCGCAACCGACCAACACCACTGCTGGTGCGCCCGCACGACCTGCCAGGCGGAGGCGGCGGACTGCACCCCTTGACTCGCCACTGGTTGCTCGTTGATGGCTACGCAGGGACCATCTCCCCGTCCGGAGCCCTGGTCACAGATCGAGTTTCGTACTGGGACCCATGGACAACCGAGACCAGCACCCTCACGCCCAATCAGCTCGCATACGCAGCTATCAGCGCTGGCTACTCAAGCGTCGGGCAAATCACCTACGTGTCCTCGTAGACCTCTCCGGGTCAGTGGGCCTCAGCCGTTTCGGCTGGGGCCCACTGGTGGGTTTTTTGGGGTGCACTTCCCATGGAAAACTTGCGCTTCCCATGTGAAGTTTCACAGGGGAAGCGCAAGTTTCACCGGGTACCCGGTGAAACTTCACCCGGCCGGAGGCCACAAGTTGCCACGCACCAACCGGCCAGGGAAAACAGCTGCAGAGAGCACCCGCAGGCATCCAAGCTCAAGGCATGCAGACTCAGCTCGCACCTCAGACGGAAGCACCGAACGCACCGGCCACCCCGGAGACGTTGGCTGGGCCGACGTGGCACGAACTTCGTCGCAGCTTGGGTGATAGCCACCGGGCTCGGGGGGCTTTCCAGTGCGCGGCGGTGGGTCGCGCCAACATCAACCGCCTCATCGAGTCGCTCACCTCGGCGAGCCGGCGGTTCGTGGGGCGGATGCACGTTGAGATGCCGTTTGAGCCACTCGCAAGCACGGTGTGGCGTGGCGAACTCGTGGTCACTGCCCAGGCGCTGGTGCGAAACCCGCTGCTCGCCTCGCTCGCTCCTGGCGTGCACACCGGGCCAGTGCCTGGCGCTCTGGCTGTGTTCGATGGCGTCTATTGCCTGATGGAGGGCCTTCACACTCCCCAAGGTCACCCGACCGCCTGGATCAGCCACGATCCTGGAATTGCGGGGTTGGCTCAGACGACGTGGCAACGAGTGAAGGCGCAATCGCGTCCCGCGGAACAGCCCATGCTCACCGAGCGGCAGGTGCAAGTGGCGGCCCAGCTCGTGCTGGGTGAGACCACTCGGGTGATCGCGCGCCACCTCGGCTATTCAGAGCGAACTGTCGAGCGCGACGTTGAGGTGGTCACGCTGTTTGTCGGCGCCAACTCGCGTACGGCGGCGATTGCCCGACTGCTCGGCGCGGTGCACTAACTCAATCGCCAATGGCACGATGTGCCCATGGCGAAGCCCTTGATCAGCCGCGAGCAGATCTTTGATGAGGCATTGCGCATCCTTGATGATCAAGGCGCCCAAGGACTGACCGCACGCAATCTGGCCGCTCGTTTGAAGTGTTCGACGAGCACGCTATATCAGCAAGTAGGTCCCCGTGAGCAGATGCTGCACGGTCTGGTGGCCCATGCATTTGCACAAGCTGAGCTATCGCCTGACCAGATGACGAGTTGGCCCGACGCGGTGCGTTCGTGGTGTGCCCAAGTGCGTTCTATCTTGCTCAGCCGGCCTGAGTTGGCTGGGCTGATGACCTTGCCTGACAGCGAGGTCTTGGTGCGGTTCGCTGGGCGACTAACGAGGGCGCTGAGGGAGCACGGTTTTACCGAAGGCGACGCCGTACATATCGCAGCAACGCTGAACCACCTAGCGACATCGATGGTGATGGGTGAGATCAAGGCAGGCACAGCCTGGAACTTTGCGCCGATCTTTGACACCGCCATCGAGTGGGCGATCACGGGCATCGAAAGAAGTTCCGCTAGCCCATCGACTCAATAAAGAAACGGCGTTACTGTAAGCCCACCTGATGCCAAGGAGGGCAATGTCCAACCAGTCACCCGTCCGGGTTTTCCAAGTTGCCACCGGCAATGTGGGCACCGAGATGATCAAACGGATCGCACACCACCCAGATCTTGAGTTGGTGGGGCTGCATTGCTACACCCCCAGCAAGGTCGGCCAAGACGCCGGGACGATCGCGGGCCTCGACCCGATCGGTGTGATCGCGACGGGCACCATCGAGGAGATCATCGCCGCGCAGCCAGATGTGGTGACGTTCCACGGTGTGTTCCCTGACGAATCGCTGTACCTGCCTGTGCTCGAGGCAGGCATCGACATCGTCACCACTGCCGACTGGATCACGGGCCACCACCGCAATCGCAACCACCCGCATGAGTCCGGGCGCAGTTGGACAGACATCATCGAAGAGGCCTGCCAGAAGGGCGGATCGACGTTCTATGGCACCGGGATGAACCCTGGTCTCGCACAAATCCTGACCACCGTCCACACCGCAGACGTTGCTCAGATCGAAAACGTCACCGTCATCGAGTCAGTCGATGTGTCCTGCCACCACTCGGCCGCCACATGGACCGAAGTGGGATTTGGTCGCCCAGTCGAGGACCCCGAAGTGCCAGCGATGCTGGAGAAGTTCACCTTCGTGTTCGCCGACTCGGTGTGGTTGATGGCTGACGCGATGGACCTGCAACTCGACGAGGTGACCTTCTCCTACGAGCTAGGCGCCTGCACCGACGACGTCGACCTGGGTTGGTACAAACTCCCTCGCGGCTCAGTGGGTGGTTGCTATCTGAAGTACCAAGGCATGGTCAACGGAGTGCCTCGCATCGAAACCCACCTCGAATGGCAGATGACTCCGCACACCGAGCCGAAGTGGCGGGTGCAGGGCTGCTACATCACCAAGATCACTGGCGACCCGTGCATCTACAGCAAGCACATGATCTTCCCGCCTCCAGGCGTCGACTTTAAGAACATCGAAGATTTCGCCTCCATCGGAATGACGATCACCGGC
>Ga0073899_10002644_pt1 | contig 16029 bp, 13 predicted proteins | sample KloWWTmetaKNB5Ph_FD_88975 | JGI IMG/M metagenome (GOLD analysis project Ga0073899, IMG submission 88975) | Active sludge microbial communities from Klosterneuburg, Austria, studying microevolution and ecology of nitrifiers - Klosterneuburg... | ecosystem: Engineered > WWTP > Aerobic digester >...
AAAGCTCGCCAACAAGGATGGTTTGACCGGGCTGACCAACCGCCGCCATTTCATGCTGACTGCCGATGCCGAATTACAGCGCGCCCAGCGCTATCAGCGGTCGATCACCGTCGGCATGGCCGATCTCGATTTTTTCAAGCAACTGAACGATACCTACGGCCACGCCGCGGGCGATACCGTTCTGCGCGCCTATGCCGGTTTGATGCTGGATACCTTGCGCCAGTCCGACATGGTTTGCCGCTACGGTGGCGAAGAATTTGCCTTTATCTTCCCGGAGAGCACGCTGGCCGAGACCGAGAAGTTGGCCGAACGCTTCCGCGCCCTTTGCGCCGACTACGATATTCGCCTGGCCGATGGCCGTCTGGTGCGGGTCACCATGAGCATGGGCCTGGCCGATGCCAGCGATTGTCCGATTGAAGTTGCGCTGAAACGGGCTGACGAGGCGCTTTATGAAGCCAAGCACCAGGGGCGCAACCGGGTGGTGGTCGCGAAAGCCTTGGCGGGGCGTTGAGTCGATGCATGTTCTGATTGTCGAAGATGACCGCCTGATCGCCGAGAATCTCTACGATTTTCTCGAATCCTGCGGCCATCAGTGCGATTTTGCCGCCAGCCTGACTGCCGCCCGGCCGCTGCTCGCCGCCGGTGGCATTGACGCCTTGATCCTCGACCGCAACCTGCCGGATGGCGACGGTGCCACACTGGCCCGTAGCCTGCGCAGCGCCGGCAAAATGCTGCCGATTTTGATGTTGACCGCAAGAGATACGCTGGACGACAAACTGGCCGGTTTTGATGCCGGGGTGGACGATTATCTGGCCAAACCCTTTGCCCTCAAGGAGGTCGAGGCCCGTCTGCTTGCCTTGCAACGACGCCACGCAACGGCGCCGCGCAGCGATGGCGGCCCGCTCAGTCTTGGTCCGCTGACTTACGACGCCGCGGCGCAGGAAATGCGTCTGCATGGTCAACTACTGAGCCTGCCGCCCAAGGCCATCCGCCTGCTGGCCGTGATGCTGCCGCACCCGAACCGTCTGTTCTCCCGGCGCGAACTGGAAATCGCCATCTGGGGTCATGAGCAGGCATCCAGCGACAATTTGCGCAGCGTGCTGCACACGGTGCGCAAGGCGGTCGGCGAGGGTGTTGAAATCCAGAATACGCATGGCCTCGGCTACAAACTTGTCAGTCGTTAAACGCCGGCCCAGCATGCGTTTTCGGGTGGCGGCGTCACTCGCGGCGCTGGCCCTGCTCGTCCTGCTCACCCAGTCGGTCGCGATGATCCTGCTGCTCGACGAGAAGGAAGAAGAGTTCATCGAGAATCAGCTCAGCGACCAGATCGCCCACAGCATGGCCATCTGGCGTCAGTCACCCGGCGCCGCCTTTCCCAATACGCCGAGCATGTTCCTTTACCGGGTCGGGAAAGGCGAGGCTGGAAACAACGTGCCAGCGCTGTTTGCCGGACTCAAGGTCGGCAACCATGAGCTATTTCAAGGTGACAAGGAGTTCCACGTTGCCGTCCGCGAGGACGAAGGTGCCCGCTACATCCTGGCTTACGACGTTGAAGATCATGAATCGCGACTGGACAGCCTGATGCTGTTGACCGTCACCGCCTCGGTATTGCTCGGCGTGCTGACGCTTTTTGCCGGCTATCTGTTGGCCGGCCGTCTGACTCGCCGGCTGGAGCGGCTGGCCAAACGGGTTGCCGCAGATGCGCCCGGGCCGCTGGCCGAGGCGGGCATGGAGAGCGAAGTGCAGGCCTTGGCCGAAGCGCTCGACCAATATCGCGAGCGGCAAAGCGCCACCCTCGAACGCGAGCGCGCCTTTGCCGCCAACCTGTCGCATGAACTGCGCACCCCCTTGAGCGGTATCCGCACCGATGCCGAAATACTGGCCACGCTGCCCGATGCCACCGAGGCGATTGCCCGGCGCGGAAATCGCATCATAAGCAGCGTCGACCGCATCAATGGTCTTGCCAGCAGCTTGCTGATGCTGGCGCGTGAGGCCAAACCGGGGTTGCCCGAGGAAATTCGCCTGCAGCCGGCCATTGAGTCGGTCTGGGCCTCACTAATGCTGGCGACCCCCAAGCCGGTGGGCCTGCGCCTGGAAATTCCCGAAGCCAGCACGCTGTTTGCCGATGTCTCGCTGTTCGACCTCGTGATGCGCAACCTGCTCGATAACGCACTGCGTTACAGCGAGTCCGGTCAGATTGTTTGCTCTCTGAAGGGGAGCCGGCTGAGCGTGCGCGATACTGGGCCGGGCTTTGCCGAAGGCGACCTGGAGCGGGTTTTTGACCGGTTTTTCATCGGCCCGCGTGGCACCAACGGCCTCGGTCTGGCGCTGGTTCGCCATGTTTGCGCGGCCAGCAGCTGGACGGTCAGCGCCCGCAATGCGCCCGAAGGCGGCGGTGAGGTGAGCCTCGATCTGGGCCGCAGCTGGTTGCCGGCCGCAGCCTGAAAAGAGCATTCAGGGCACGGCCGGCAAATCAGGCCGCACGATCAACCGATCGTGTAGCCGCCGTCGACAACAATTTCCTGTCCGTAAATGTTTTTGGCCGCGTTCGATGCCAGGAAAACCGAGGTTTCGGCAATGTCCTCGGGTTGTCCGAAAGTGCCCGTCATCAGGCGCGCGGAAACATTCTGCGCGACGACGCTTAGTACGTCGGGCGGCAGGCCGACCGTACCCCAGAGCGGCGTGCCGATCGGGCCCGGAGCGATCGAGTTGACGCGAATGCCTTTCGGCGCCAGTTCAGCGGCCAGCGTTTGTGCAAACGACTTCAGCGCCGCCTTGCTGGCACTGTAAATGGCCAGACCGGGGAAACCGACCTGGGTCAGAAAGGTGGTGATGAATTGCACCGAGCCGCCCTGACGAATGTGCGGCAGAAATAGGCGGACGGTTTCGATGGCGCCAAAAAAGTTGACCGAGAACTGGGTATGGCATGCCTCGGCAGTGCTCTCGGTGAAGGAAACCACCCGGGCGATGCCGGCGTTGGGAACCAGGATGTCGATGCCGCCAAAGGCCTTGGTGGTTTCCTCGACCAATCGTTGCAAGTCGGCTGCCTGGGTTACATCGCCGGCAACGGCGAGTACCTTGCCGGGGTAGGCCGCAGCCAGGGCATCCAGCGCTTCCTGATTGCGGGCAAAAGCGACCACTTTCGCCTCTTCGGCCACGTAGCGCTCGACAATCGAACGGCCAATGCCGCTGCTCGCGCCCGTGACAACGGCAATCTTGTCTTTCAGTCTGTTTTGCATTTTGCACCTCAAGGAAAATGAGCCGAAAGTCGGCATCCGGCAATGAGTATCCGAGTAAATTAGTCAACTTTCTTTGAGCGTTGTCAAAATTGTTATGGCGCGCTACTGGCCTCACAATTTCCTCACAACCAGCTCACCAATTCCTCACGCACCGCTCGGTAAATTAGCGTTCGTTTATTTACTGACGGTCGATGATGAAGCGTTTTAATGGATTGAATGGACCCGCCTTGCGCGTCTGGGGCCTGACCGCGCTGCTGGCGATGGGCGTGTTTTTACTGACCCGCGGCGTCCTGCTGGCGCACTCGGTGCTGGCCAGTCAACAGTCGCTGAGTGCCCTGCTCGGCGCTTTTGCGCTGGGCACGCTGCGCGACATTCCAGCCGCCGCGATGCTGGCCTCGCCCTGGGTGCTGTTTGAACTATTGCCCCGTGCCAAGTGGCGCGATCGTCTGCGCTGGCCGTTGCTCGCCATCTATGTTTTTACGCTGCTTTTTGTCGCGGTCTCGGAAGGCATTTTCTGGGACGAGTTCAGCGTTCGCTTCAATTTCATCGCACTGGATTATCTGGTGTTCACCACCGAAGTGATTGGCAATATTCGTCAGTCCTACCCGGTGGGGAAGATTGTCGCCGGACTGCTCGCGCTGACCCTGTTTGTCGTGTGGGTCTTGCGGCGCCCGGTACAGCGGGCCGCCGATGCTGAGCGGGCCGGCCAGATGCCGTGGGTGCTGGGTCTGATGCTGGGCTTCGCCACCGTTGCTTATCAACTGGCGACGCCGGAATTTTCCAGCAACAGCTTTGCCAATGAGCTCGCCGATAACGGCTGGCGCAGCTTCCTTTCGGCGGCCCGTCAGAACAAGCTGGATTACCGCCAGTTCTACGCCTCCCGCCCGGATGCCGAGGTGATGGCCGATCTGCAGCGTCTTTCCGGGCCAGGCAAGATCATGATCAGCCGCTCGCCGTTGCAAGCAGTGAGCCACATGCCAGCCCGCCAGCCCAATGTGATTATCGTCATGATGGAGAGCATGTCCGCCGAATTCATGGCTACCTTCGGCAACCAGCAGGGGATTACGCCCAACCTCGATCGTTTGGCCAAAGAGGGCATGCTGTTCTCGAATCTCTATGCCACCGGGACGCGTACCGTGCGCGGTCTGGAGGCACTGTCTGCCGCATTGCCGCCGCAGCCCGGCGCTTCCGTCGTGCGCTGGCCGAATATCCGCAATCTGAACACGCTGGGCAGCACGCTGGCCGAACGCGGCTGGACGCCGCATTTCATTTATGGCGGCTATGGCATGTTCGACAACATGAACAGCTATTTCGAGTCACAGGCATATAAGGTTACCGACCGCACCGTTTTCAAGGATGGTCTCGTCAAGTTCGAGAATGTCTGGGGAGTCGCCGACGAGCATTTGTTCGACCAGGTCCTGAGCGACATGGACAAGGATGCCGCTACCGGCAAGCCGTTTTTCACTCACGTCATGACGACCTCCAATCACCGGCCCTTTACCTACCCAGACGGGCGCATCGACATTCCCTCGCCGGCCAAGCGCGAAGGCGGCGTCAAGTATGCGGATTACGCGATTGGCCGCTTCATTGAGCAGGCGAAGCAAAAGCCGTGGTTCGACAACACCATTTTCCTGTTCGTCGCCGATCACTGCGCCAGTAGCGCCGGCAAGACCAAGATCCCGGTCTATCGCTATCACATCCCGGCCATCGTCTATGCGCCGAAGATCATCTCGCCGCAGCGTATCGAGACGCTGGCCAGCCAGATCGATCTGGCGCCGACGCTGCTCGCCCTGCTCGGCCTGGAAGCGGACGAGCACTTCGTCGGTCGTGACATTCTGCGCATGGCACCGGAGGAAGGGCGTGCGCTGCTGTCGACCTACCAGAACCTTGGTTATCTGAAAGGCGATGTGATGACGGTGCTCCTGCCCAAACGCAAGATCGAAACCTTCAGGATCAGTGCCAACGGTAAGGAGGCCCAGCCGATGCGGAACGACCAAAAGCTGACCAATGAGGCCATTGCCTATTTTCAGGGGGCCGCCCTTTTAATGGAAAATCATGGACAGGATGGAAGCTCCCGCTAACTGGCTTCTGGGCGCGCCAGAATGCCCAGGGGTAACTGCTTCGGCGTTTGGCGATGCCGACCGGAAATGGTTGCAGAAGCAGGCGTTAGGTCTGTTTGCGGCGGCTCTGCTGCTTTTGCTTGTCTTCGAGAACAGTCGTCTCGACCTGACAATTTCCGCTCTGGCATTTGATCCGGGGAAAGGCCGCTTTCCCTGGGAGCGCCATTGGTTTTTCAGCGACCTGATGCACCACGGCATGAAAACCGCCTCTTATGTTTTTGCGCTGCCGGCGCTGGGGCTCGCGTTGCTCGGCTGGCGGCGGCGCATTGACTGGCTGCCGCCGCACAATGCCCGGCTGGCCATCTTCGGAATGTTGCTGATTCCGCTGGTGACCGTCGCGCTCAAGCACCTGAGCAATCGACACTGCCCTTGGGATATTTTGGATTTCGGCGGCTATGCACCCTACCTCAGCCTGTTTGCCAGCACGCCCGAGAGTATCGTGCGTGGCGTCTGTTTTCCCTCCGGGCACGCCTCGGGCGGCTTTGTCTGGATTGTCTGGGGGCTGGCCTTGCGCGTCACTCGGCCAGTACTGGCTAAAAGAATGCTGCTCGGGGCGCTGCTGCTCGGCATGGTCATGGGCCTGGCCCGCCTCATGCAGGGCGCCCATTTCATCTCGCATGTCCTGTGGTCAGCCTGGCTCGCCTGGGCGCTGGCCATTGCGCTCGCCGCAGTCTTGCGGGCACCTGTCGTCGCTAAAGCCTGATCAGTTCAAGGGCCAGGGGACATAGGTGCAGGCCACGGCGGCGTCAAGCGGGCTGAACAGTCTCTGATTTTCCCCTTGAACGCGCCGCGAAGAAATCAGGCGTTCTTGACGTGCCAGGCGCCGCTCGGGGCATCGCTCATCGTGATGCCGAGGCTGGCACGGGTCATGGCGGCCGGGTTCATGAAGCCGATACCGGGATTGACCAGATGATATGGAATGATCGGTTGCTCGAAGAGGCGGGTGATCTGCATCGTTCGTTCGGCGGCGCCGAGCGGGCGATTGCGCTCAAACCAGGTGGCTAGCGTGTCGCCGCCTTCGAAGAAGAAGTCGATTCGGGCGGCAATGTGGTGGTCGTCAACCATGCCGGGGGTGAGGGTTGCGACGTCGGGCAGGGCGCGCGTGGCAATTTCCCAGGCCGGCGGCAGGTAGGGTGAGAGATCGTTGTCGGTTTCGATCTCGATGCGGGTGATCGAGGCGGGCGAAAAGACATCCGTGCCGGTATCGGAAACCACGACCAGCGTGCGATTGCTGAACAGCTGCGTACAGCGCCGCAAAGAGGCAAGAATGTCGCCGACCTGCTGTGGTTCAGACTGGGTAAACCGAAGCGTCCGGTTGGCGGTAGTGACGATGGTGATGGTGATCGACATGATGGCTGGTTCCTATCAATGGACATGACGCGGGTTTATCTTACCTCAGCGCCCGGGCAAAGGCTTGAGGAAGCAGTCGGTGTGGCTGGCCCTGCATTTGCTGGAGGATATTCAATTTTCAGTGTTTTTTGTGGTCGACCGCAGCAGATTGAAAAATCGCGAAGTGCTTGCCGCCGCCCAGCGGCAAGAAGTGCTAAATCGTCATCGTCGATGCCGGCGGCAGCGTTACTTTCAGCAACGCCCCACCAAGTTTGGGCGATGTCATGGCGATGGCCTGGCCGCGATGCTGGCGGGCGATTTCTTGCACGATGGCGAGACCCAGGCCATTGCCATCGCAGCGACTGCCTGGGGGCTGATAAAAACGCTCGAAAACCCTGTTGCGCTCGCTGGCTGCGATCCCCGGTCCGCTATCTTCGACGCTCAGCCAACTCGCCGCTTCATCCTGGCCGCAAGCGACGGTAATGGTGCCGCCGTGCGGCGTGTAGCGCAGGGCATTGTCGAGCAGGTTGCCGAGCAGCTCCTGCAGCAGCAGATGGTTGCCGCGGCTGAAGGCCGGTGCCAGCTCGAAGCCGAGATCGATCTGCTGGGCAAACGCCCGGGGTAGCCAGACCTCGGCGACTTGCTGGACAACCGTTGCGAGCGAGACCTCGGGCTGGGTCTGGGCCAGTGAGGGTTCGGCCCGCGCCAGGGCCAGCATTTGTGCGACCAGATGCGACAGGCGATAGGCTGCCGCAAGAATGCCTTCCAGCTGCTGGCGGGTATCCGGCGACGCCTCGCTCAGGCTGGCTTCGACCTGGGCCTGGAGCGCGGCGATGGGCGTGCGCAACTGATGGGCGGCATCGGAAACAAAATTGCGCTGACTGATCAGCGAATGTTCCAGGCGCTGCAACAGCGCGTTGATTTCAGTCACCACCGGCTGTATTTCTTCCGGGATGCCGACCCGAACCGGCCTGAGATCCGCTTGGGAGCGACCGGCCAGTTCCTGCCGCAATTCGGTCAGCGGTCGCAGACCGGAACGCACGCCGAACCAGACGACGCTGATGCTGACCAGGACGAGCAGAAACTCGGGGAGCAGCATGCCGAGAAGGATTTCACGCACCAGCCCATTGCGTTTGATCATTGTCTCGCCGGCGAGCACCGTGATGGCCTGGCCGTCCAGTTCCATCTGCAATGCGGCAACGCGGATCGGGCTGCCAGCGATGGCAGCATCAAAATAGTAACGGCCTTCGCTCGTTCTGCCCTGCGGGGCGTCAGTTGGCAGGATCGGCAGATCGTTATCGCCATCCAGCAGTTCCGCTCTGGGGCCGCGCACGGCGTAAAAGATCCGGTCGAACTTGTCGGTCAGTAGAACGGCGCGAGCCTGCGGGGTGAGCGGCAGCTGCGCTTTGCCATCGAGCATGCGCAGTTGTTCGGCAATGGCCAGCGCCGTGTCGAACAGAGCGCGGTCGTAAGCCTTGGTGGCGCTGCGCCAGGCTACCCAATAAGCCGTTGCGGCACCCGCCAGCAGCAGGGCAAGCATCGCCGGCAACAGCCGCTGCAGCAGCTGGAGGCGCAGGCTACTTGCCTGCATCGCCGGCTTTTTCGGGCTTTTCCAGGTAATACCCCAGACCGCGCACAGTGCGTATGGTGACCCCGGCCGGTTCGAGCTTGTTGCGCAGGCGGGAAATGAATTTCTCGATGGCGTTGGGGGTGATTTCCTCCTCCCAACTATACAAGGCCTGGGTAATCTGTTCCTTGTTGACGATGCGATTGACCCGGGCGGCGAGAAATTCGAGCGCCGACCATTCGCGGGCACTCAGCTCAAGGGCTTGTTCGCCCAGCCAGGCGCGTTTGCCAACGGTGTCGAGTTGCAGGCGACCGAGGCTGATCACCGGCTCCGGCGTGCCCTGACCACGGCGGATCAAGGCGCGGACCCGGGCTTCCAGCTCAACCAGCGCGACCGGCTTGACGACATAGTCGTCAGCACCGATGTCGAGCAGGCGAACCCGTTCTTCCAGCGCCATGCGGGCCGACAGGATCAGTACCGGCATAGATTGCTTGCGGCTGCGCAGGCGTTGCAGAACTTGCGTGCCGTCGAGCCCGGGCAGGCCAAGGTCGAGAATGGTCAGGTCGAAGGCTTCGGCTTCCAGCCAGCGATCGGCTACCAGCCCGTCACTGGCGACCTCGACGAGATAGCCCGATTGCCGCAGTGAGCGGGCCAAACCGTCGGCCAGCAGGGCGTCGTCTTCGACGAGGAGGATGCGCATCGAGTGTCAGAAATTGGTCAGGGGAACTGCATACGATACCACTCCCTTATGCCCGGTTGACGAATGCGACGCCTACTATTGACCCTATTGCTGCTCCCCGTTCTCGGTGCGGCGCATGGAACGACCGCGCTGACGCTGAACGAGGCCGAAGCCCTCTGGCGGGAACACAGCCGCGAGCTGCGCCTGGCCCAGGCCGCGCTCGGTGGCGCTGCGGCCGATCTCAGGACTGCTGGGCAAATGCCCAATCCCGATTTTTCGCTGAATGCTCTGTCGATCAGTCCGCAGTCCGGCGTCGGGGGCGGCAGCCTGAAAGAGAAAAAGATGGATACCCAGTTCCGCCTCGATCAATTGATCGAGCGCGGTGGCAAGCGTCAACTCCGGGTCAAGGGCGCGGAAGCCTTGCTGGAAGCCGCGCGTTTTGACGTTGATGATGCGGCACGCCAGCAACTCGGGGCGCTGCGTTATGCCTATTACAACCTGCGGCTGGCGCAGGAAAAACTCACACTGGGACGCGAAACGGCAGCGCTTTACGGCAAGAGCGCCGAGGCCGGCAAACTGCGCCAGAAGGCAGGTGACCTGGCGCCGGTTGATCTGACCCGACTGCAGATCGATCAGGGGCGGGCCGACAGCGATGCACGGCAGGCGCAGGCCGAACTGAAACAGGCGCAGGTGGCGCTGGCTTACCTGATCGGCCGGGAGGCCGAGGCCGGGCAACTGCTCGCTGCCGATGGCTGGCCGGATCTTGAAGACAGCGCGCTGAGCCAGGCATCGCTTGAGCAGCGGCCGGACCTGGAGGCATCCCGGCGGCGTCTGGCGGCGGCTGAAGCCAATCGTGATCTGGCGCGGGCCCGCAAGAATCGCGATATTACCGTCGGTGTTCAGTACGAACACAATCTCCAGAACGCCCCGGCCAACAGCTATGGCGTTGGGGTCAGCGTGCCGCTTTTCATCTGGCACGAGTACGAAGGCGAAATCGCTCGCGCCGAGGCCGATCTCGATGTTGCCCGTCTCGAGTTCGAACAGTTGCAGGCTTTGGCTCAGGGGCAGCTCAACCAGGCTCGCAATGCGCTGTCGGCTGCCCGGGATCGCCAGCAGCGCCTCGATCGTGGCTTGCTTGCCGATGCCGAGCGCGTCGCCAGGGCAGCCGAGTTTGCTTACCAAAAAGGCGCCATGGGGCTGATGGATCTGCTCGATGCGCGCCGTACCTTGCGCCAGATCCAGCTTGAGGCCGCCAACGCTCACGCCGATTACGCCAAAGCACTGTCGGACTGGCAGCTGCAGGCTGAATTCAGAAAGTTGAAATGAACAAGATCATCATCCCTCTGGCGCTTTGCCTGAGTCTTGCCGCCTGTTCCGGAGAGCCGGAAGCAACCCCGGAAGCGTCGGTCAAAGTCGACGGTGAGCAGGTCATGCTGACCGAACCCGACAAGGCCGATTTTCTCAAGCTGGCGACAGTTGACCGCGATCAGGGCGGGATGCTGCGGTTGCCCGGTCGACTGGTCTGGAATGAGGAAAAGACGGTACGCGTTTTCCCGCAACTGGGGGGACGTGTGCAAAGTATTGCGGTCGACGTCGGAAATGTGATCAAAACCGGGCAGGCGCTGGCCGTACTCAGCTCGCCGGATTACGGCCAGGCTCAGGCCGATGCGCACAAGGCGCAAGTGGACGCCCAACTGGCGACACAGGCCCTGACGCGCAACCGCGAGTTGCGCCAAGCCGGGGTGGTCGCCGAAAAAGACTGGCAACAAGCCGAGGCCGAGGCAAGCCGGGCGCAGGCGGAAGCGGCACGGGCCGGACGGCGTCTGGCGGGTTTGGGCGGCGACGGCAATGGCGCCTACACGCTGCGGAGTCCGCTGGCGGGCGTCGTTGTCGAACGCAACGTCAATCCGGGTATGGAGTTTCGTCCGGAGCAGGCGACAGCGCCGCTTTTCGTCGTTACCGACCCGTCCAGCCTGTGGCTGCAACTCGACGCCAGCGAAGCCGATCTCGGCAATCTGAAGCCGGGCGAGGTCTTTGCGATTGAGTCGAAACAATATCCGGGCGAGCGTTTCAAGGGGGTCATCCGGCACGTTGCCGATTTTGTCGATCCGGTCAGCCGAACCATCAAGGTGCGTGGCGAGGTCGCCAATGCCGACCGTCGCCTGAAGGGTGAAATGTTCGTGCAGGGGCTGATTGAACTGCCGGCCTTGCTGGTGCTGCGCGTTCCGGCCGCAGCCGTTTTCCTGCTGGGTGACCGGCGCTATGTCTTTGTCGAGGAAGGCCCGGGCCGCTACCGCCGCCAGCTGCTTGAAGCTGGTGGCGAGCGGGAGGGCTGGATTGCTGTGCAGAGCGGCCTCAAGGAGGGCGAAAAGGTGGTGGTTGAAGGCAATCTCCATCTGCTCAAGTTCTTCAAGCAGGCCCCGAAAGTGGCGCAACAGGCCGCTCAATGATCAAGCGCATCGTTCATTTCGCACTGCATCAGCCGCTCTTCATCGTGCTCGGCCTGGTGCTGTTCATCGGCATCGGCATTTCTGCCTTCCGTACCCTGCCGATCGAAGCCTTTCCCGATGTTACCGATACCCAGGTCACGGTGATTTCGCTTTACCCCGGCCGGGCACCGGAAGAGGTCGAGAAGCAGGTCACCATTCCGCTGGAAATTGCCTTGTCCGGGGTGCCGAATTCGATCCGGATGTTCTCGCATACGCAGTTCGGGCTCTCCTTCATCGTCGTTACTTTCGATGAAAAGCCCAGTCTGTTCATGGCGCGGCAACTGGTTGAGGAACGCCTGCGCGGCCTCGATCTGCCTCCCGGTGTCGAACCGGAACTGGCGCCGCCGGCGACGGCGACCGGTGAAATCTACCGCTACCGTCTGGACGCAGCGGGCCTGAAACCCAGCGAAGTGCGCGCCATTCAGGATTGGACCGTCTCGCGCCAGATCAAGCAGGTGCCGGGTATTGCCGATGTCGTCTCGCTCGGTGGCCCGATTCGTCAATATGAAGTTCGGCCCGATCTCGCCAAGCTGCGCGATTACAAATTGACCATCAGCCAATTGTTCACCGCGCTACAGCGCGCCAACGCCAATGCCGGCGGCGGTTCGGTGGCGCAGGGCCGGCAGCAGTTCCTGATCCGTTCGCTCGGCTTGCTGCACTCGTCGGCGGACATCGGCCAGGTGGTGGTGGCTGAACACAACGGCTCGCCCGTGCTGGTCCGCGATATTGCCGCAGTGGTCGAATCACGGGTACCGGAGCAGGGCATTGTCGGCATCAGCGATGCCAACGGCGATCAAGACGACGTGGTCTCCGGCATCGTGCTGTTGCGCAAGGACGAAAATCCCTCGATGGTGCTGGAGGCGCTAAAGGCTCGCATTGATTCCTTGAACAACGGCGCGCTGCCAACGGGCGTCGAGATCGTGCCGTTCTATGACCGCTCCTGGCTGATCAGCAAAACGCTGAAAACCGTCTTCACCAACCTGCTTGAAGGCGCCTTTCTCGTCACGCTGGTGCTTTACCTGTTTCTGGCCGATTTCCGGGCGGCCGGCATTGTCGCTTCGATCATTCCACTGGCCATGCTGGGCACCTTCATCGGTCTGTCGCTGGTCAATATTCCGGCCAATCTGCTGTCGCTCGGCGCGATGGACTTCGGGATCATTGTCGATGGCGCCGTGATCGTCATTGAAAACATCTTCCGGCGTCTGGGCGAAGTGAAAAAGTCGGATGATCATCGATCACACACGCGGACGATACAGGAGGCGGTCATTGAGATCGGCCGGCCGACGGTGTTTTCGATGGTCATCATCATGGTGGCACACCTGCCGATTTTCACCATGCAGCGCCATGAAGGAAAAATCTTTGCGCCGATGGCCTACTCGGTGGTGGCGGCGCTGATCACCTCGCTCATCCTGTCGCTGACGCTGGTTCCGTTCCTCAGCAAGATTGCCTTCAAGCATCATGTGCCGCACGAAGAAACGAAGCTGATGCACTGGTTCAACAACAAGTACGAACCGGCACTGAAATGGGTACTGGCCAATACCCGCCGGATTCTTGGGCTGGCCCTGGCGGCACTGGCCATCACGGCCGCGCTGGTGCCGCAGTTGGGGACCGAATTTTTGCCCGAACTGAACGAAGGTTCGATCTGGATCAATATCACCCTGCCGACCTCGGTTTCAGTCGAAGAGGCCAAAGGCGAGTTGCGCAAGCTGCGCCGGGCGATTGCTGATTTTCCCGAGGTCAATGCGGTGATTTCGAAAGGTGGACGACCGGAAGACGGCACGGATCCGAAAAATATCAACATGACCGAAATGCTCGTCGATCTGAAGCCGGAATCGGCCTGGCGCAAGGGCATGACCAAGGAACAACTGGTCCGCGACATGGAGGGCAAGCTGAACGACATGCCGGGTATCGAGCCGACTTTCAGCCAGCCGGTGCGCGACCAGATTCTTGAGTCGATTTCGCAGATCGATGGCCAGATCGTCATCAAGATGTTCGGCGACGACTTGCCGACCCTGAAGGCCAGTGCCAACGAACTGCTCGGCAGGATCGGTCAGGTGCCCGGCGTCGTCCGTGCCTTTATCGACCGTGACGGCGATTTGCCGCAGTACCGGCTGGAAATCGACCGGGCCGCTGCGGCGCGTTACGGGCTGAATGTCATGGATGTGCAGGATGTCGTCGAAACGGCGCTTGCCGGCAAGGCGGCGACGGAACTCTGGGAAGGCGACCGGCATTTCAGCGTGGTGGTTCGCCTCGATGAAAAGTCACGACAGCTCGATCAATTGCGCAATGTCCTGATTCCCACCGCCGCCGGGGCGCAGGTGCCGCTGGCCGATCTGGTCGATTTCAAGCTGGCTAGCGGTGCGATGAATATCGCCCGTGAATCCGGTCAGCGCGTGGTTGCCATCGGCGTCTTCATCCGCGACCGCGACATGGGCAGCGTCGTGGCCGATATGCAGGCGCAGGCCGCCGATCTGAAACTGGCCAAGGGCTATTCGATTACCTGGTCCGGCGAATTCGAGAATCAGGAGCGGGCCATGAAGCGCCTGATGCTGGTCGTGCCGCTCTCCATCCTGCTCATTTTTGTGCTGCTTTTCGATGCCTTCAGCTCCTTCAAGGATGCCTTGATCATCCTTTGCAACATTCCCTTTGCGCTGATCGGCGGTATCGTTGCGCTGCTCTTGACCGGTATTCCCCTGTCGGTGTCGGCCGCCATCGGCTTCATTGCGCTTTTTGGTCAGGCGGTGCTCAACGGCGTGGTTATGGTCAGCTACATCAATCAGCTCAAGAAGCAAGGGCTGGATGCGTATCAGGCTGTTTTCCAGGGGGCCTTGTCCCGCTTGCGGACGGTACTGATGACGGCCTTGCTGGCCATGCTCGGCCTGGTGCCGATGGCACTGTCGCACGGCATTGGCTCGGAAACCCAGCGTCCGCTGGCGCTTGTCGTCATCGGCGGGCTGATCTCGGCCACCATCCTGACCCTGTTCGTGCTGCCGGCGCTTTACTTGTATGTCGCCCGGCATCCGCGTCTGGCCAAAGCCTTGCATTAAGTCGAGGGGTGACGATGTTTCGGCGCGCCGCCTGCCTTCTGCTGATGCTGGTTTTTTCACCGGGCTTCGCTGCCGACAGTGCGCCAGCGCCGATCGAGGCGGGGAATGTTGCGGTCGACTATCGAAACGGCATCTATTTTGCCGATCTCAGTCTGCAGGTTGCCGTGCCGCCCGCCTTGGCAATTGAGGTGCTGACCGATTTTGATCACATGGCGGCGTTCGTACCCAATCTGCTGAGCAGCCGGGTCGTCTCCCGCGACGGCAACATCTATCGTATCGCCCAACAAGGGAAGGCCAGTTTCGGGCCTTTCTCCTTTGCATTTGAATCGGAACGCCGCATTGAGCTGCACCCCGACGGCCGGCTGATTTCGCAAGCCTTGTCCGGGTCAACGAAATACATGCGCAGCGAACTGGCGGTGCAGGGAAGCGCTGGCGGCACGTCGCTCAACTACCATATCGAGATGGTGCCGGAGCGCTGGCTGCCTTCCAGTTTCGGCACCAGTTTCATGCGTCACGAGCTGGCTGAGCAATTTTCCGCACTGGCCCGCGAGATGGAACGGCGCCATAAAAACCGGCGGGCGCCTTGAGCAAAAAATAACCCGCCACGAAGGCGGGTCAAAGTTCTGTCCAAGAGGAATTGCCCGACCATCTTATCGGGCGAAGCTGACCGTAGCCTGACCGCGGTGGTCAGGGCCAGAGCAGGCAGGCCCAGACCACCGCGGCGTTGAGCAGGCTGAACAGCACGGCGGCGCTGCCCATGTCCTTGGCCCGCTTGGCGAGTTCATGCTTTTCCGGCGAAGCCTTGTCGACCACCGCTTCAATCGCTGAATTGAGGATCTCGACAATCAGGATCAGGATGATGCTGCCGATCAGCAGGGCGCGGTCGACGCCGGTTTTGCCGAGAAAAACGGCAAGCGGAATGGCGATGGCGGCGAGCAGGATTTCCTCGCGGAAAGCCGCCTCGTTTTGCCAGGCCGCCTTGATGCCGTCGCGCGAATAACCCAGCGCATTCCATAGCCGGGCGAGGCCCTTCTTGCCCTTGAATTCAGCCGCGCTCACGCTTTTTTCTCCAGTAGCGGTTTAAGGAAGCGGCCGGTATGGCTGGCCTTGCATTTGGCCACCGTTTCCGGCGTCCCGGCGACGAGAATCCGCCCGCCGCCATCGCCGCCTTCCGGGCCGAGATCGACCAGCCAGTCGGCCGTTCTGATTACATCCAGATTGTGTTCGATGACGACGACGGTATTGCCGTTGTTGGCCAGCCGATGCAGCACGCTGAGCAGCATTTCGATATCCTGGAAATGCAGGCCGGTGGTCGGTTCGTCCAGGATATACAGGGTGCGGCCGGTGTCGCGCTTCGACAGTTCGAGCGCCAGCTTGACGCGCTGCGCCTCGCCGCCGGAGAGCGTGATTGCGCTCTGGCCGAGAGTGATGTAGCTGAGGCCGACATCGACCAGCGTCTGCAGCTTGCGGGCGACGACCGGCACGGCGTCGTAAAACTCGCGGGCCTGCTCGACGGTCATGCCGAGAATGTCGTGGATGGTCTTGCCCTTGTATTGCAC
>Ga0073899_10002647_pt1 | contig 16025 bp, 15 predicted proteins | sample KloWWTmetaKNB5Ph_FD_88975 | JGI IMG/M metagenome (GOLD analysis project Ga0073899, IMG submission 88975) | Active sludge microbial communities from Klosterneuburg, Austria, studying microevolution and ecology of nitrifiers - Klosterneuburg... | ecosystem: Engineered > WWTP > Aerobic digester >...
CCTCGTATCACGCCGCGGTTTCCTCGGATGGCGAACGGTTCATTCGGAGCGGCGGCGGAACACGAGGTCCCACACGCCGTGACCCAGCTTCAGACCACGGTTTTCGAATTTCGTCAGCGGACGATGCTCGGGACGCGGGGCGAAGCCGTCGGCGGTATTCTCCAGCGCCGGCTCGGCGGAGAGGATCCCGAGCATCCAGTGCGCGTAGTCCTCCCAGTCGGTGGCGCAGTGGAAGTAGCCGCCGGGCGCGAGCTTGCGCGCGATCAGGGCGACGAAGTCGGGCTGCACGATGCGGCGCTTGAAGTGGCGCTTCTTGCGCCAGGGGTCGGGGAAAAACAGATGGACGCCGGCAAGCGCGCCGTCGCCGATCATGTCGCGCATCACCTCGACCGCGTCGTGCTGCATGATGCGCAGGTTGCCCAGATGGCCTTCCGCGATCAGCTTGCACAGCGCGCCGACGCCGGGCGTATGCACCTCGATGCCGAGGAAGTCGCGATCCGGCATCGCCGCGGCGATCTTCGCCGTGGTCTCGCCCATGCCGAAGCCGATCTCGAGGATCTTCGGCGCCTTGCGGCCGAAGGCCTCGTCCAGATCGAGCGGCGCGGCGCGGTAGTCGATGCCGACCTTCGGCAGCATGTCGTCGAGATAGCGCTGCTGCGCCTCGGACATGCGCCCCTGGCGCAGCACGAAGCTGCGGATGCTGCGGCTGGAGAAGCGGTGCTCGGGGCTGTCGCGGCCGATGATCTCGACACCGGCGACGGGTTCGTCAGGCACTTCGCTCATGAACCGATCAACCCCTGGGTCGGCGAGCTCGGGTCGGCGGTGTAGAACTTGCGCGGCATGCGCCCGGCGAGGAAGGCCTCGCGGCCGGCCTCGACCGCCTTGCGCATCGCGCTCGCCATCAGCACCGGCTTGCCGGCGGCGGCGATCGCGGTGTTCATCAGCACGCCGTCGCAGCCCAGCTCCATCGCGATCGCGGCATCCGATGCGGTACCGACGCCGGCGTCGACCAGCACTGGCACCTTGGCGTTGTCGATGATCAGGCGCAGGTTCCACGGGTTGAGGATGCCCATGCCGGAGCCGATCAGCGAGGCCAGCGGCATGATCGCGACGCAGCCGATGTCTTCCAGCATCTTCGCCTGGATGGGGTCGTCGGCGCAGTAGACCATGACGTCGAAGCCGTCCTTGACCAGGGTCTCGGCGGCCTTGAGCGTCTCGGGCATGTTGGGGAACAGGCTCTTGGGGTCGCCGAGCACCTCCAGCTTGACCAGCGCGTGGCCATCGAGCAGCTCACGCGCAAGGCGCAGCGTGCGCACCGCGTCGTCGGCGGTGTAGCAGCCGGCGGTGTTGGGCAGGATGGTGAATTTCTCCGGCGGCAGCACGTCGAGCAGGTTGGGTTCGCCCGGGTTCTGGCCGATGTTGGTGCGGCGGATGGCCACGGTGACGATGGCAGCGCCGCTGGCGTCGATGGCCTCGCGCGTCTCGGCGAAGTCCTTGTACTTGCCGGTGCCGACAAGCAGGCGGGAGTGGTAGGCCTTGCCGGCGATGACCAGGGGGTCGTTCATGTTGGGAGCCTGTAAGGGTTTGTCTGAGGAATGGGAGCCAGTCGAGGCACCGCCGCACGGTGCAGGACCCTGCAGGAGCGGCGCAAGCCGCGATCGGGGCGCCGGACCTCGGCGCGGTGCTGAGGGAGCGCGGTCGCCGCCGCCCGGCCGTAATCGCGGCTTGCGCCGCTCCTACGGGACACGCGGGTCGGGGGCTTCAGCCGCCGCCGACCGCGACGACGATTTCGAGCTTGTCGCCGTCGGCGAGCTTCACCTCGGCGTGGCGGGCCTTGGGTACGATCTCGCCGTTGCGTTCGACCGCCAGGCGCTTGCCGACGAGGCCGCGCGCCTCGAGCAGCGCGTGCACGGTGAGATCGGGCGCCAGCGTCTCGGGCTGGCCATTGAGGATGACCTGGATCATGGCATTCTGCGGTGTCCGGAAGCCGAAAATCTTATCACGCCGGCGGGTTTGACTTTTGGCCGGCCCGGCGCTAACTTCCAGCCACCTAGCGCCGATTTGATCAACAGCTTGCGGGCGCTCAACAAATACGGCTAAAGCGAGGGCACCCAGTCCGCGTTTGCAGCCGGCTGGGTTTTTTGTTTTGCAGATGACGAAAATGATCCCACCCCAATCGGTCGGCGTGGTCGCGCCGCAGCGGGCCGAGTTTGCCGAGCCGCTGGCGCTGCGCAGCGGCGGCACGCTGGACAACTACCACCTGGTCTTTGAAACCTATGGCACGCTCAACGCCGAGCGCAGCAACGCGGTGCTGGTATGCCATGCGCTGTCGGGATCGCACCACGTCGCCGGCACCTACGCCGATGCGCCGCACAACGTGGGCTGGTGGGACAACCTGATCGGTCCGGGCAAGCCGCTCGACACGCGCAAGTTCTTCGTGATCGGGGTGAACAACCTCGGCGGCTGCTACGGCTCGTCCGGCCCCAACCAGGTCAACCCCGCCACCGGCAAGCTGTGGGGCGCCGACTTCCCCTTCGTCACCGTGGAAGACTGGGTCGAATCGCAGGCGCGCCTGGCCGACCAGCTCGGCATCCGGCGCTTCGCCGCGGTCGTCGGCGGCTCGCTCGGCGGCATGCAGGCGCTGTCGTGGGCGTTGCAGTATCCCGAGCGTGTCGGCAAGGTCGCGGTGATCGCCGCCGCGCCCAAGCTCACCGCGCAGAACATCGCCTTCAACGAGGTCGCGCGCCAGGCCATCCTGAGCGACCCCGAGTTCCACGGCGGCCACTACTATGCGCACGGCGTGGTGCCGACGCGTGGCCTCAAGCTGGCGCGCATGGTGGGTCACATCACCTACCTGTCCGACGACTCGATGGCGGAAAAATTCGGCCGCAGCCTGCGCCACGGCCGCAACACCTACAGCTACGACGTCGAATTCGAGATCGAGTCCTACCTGCGCTACCAGGGCGACAAGTTCGCCGGCTACTTCGACGCCAACACCTACCTGCTGACCACCAAGGCGCTCGACTACTTCGACCCCGCCTTCGAGTATGGCGGCCACCTGCCCGCGGCGCTTGCCCGCGCCAGCGCCGACTTCCTGGTGATTTCCTTCACCACCGACTGGCGCTTCTCGCCCGAGCGTTCGCGCGAGATCGTCTACGCGCTGCTGCACAACAAGCGCAACGTCAGCTACGCCGAGATCGACTGCCCGGCCGGCCACGACTCCTTCCTGCTCGACGAGACGCGCTACCACAAGCTGCTGTCGGCATGGTTCGACCGCATCGAGGTTTAAATTGATACAACCCCCAAGCTCACTGCGTTCGCTGCCCCCCGAGGGGGCGTCAGTACGCTTGAGACGGCTCGGCGCACACTGACATGACTTCCTATCGCTACGACTACGACGTGATCACCCAGTGGATCGAGCCCGGCGAGAAGGTGCTCGACCTGGGCTGCGGCGACGGCGAACTGCTGCGCCACCTGATGGACGTGCGCCAGGTGCAGGGCTACGGCGTCGAGAACGACCCCGACAAGCTGCTCGCCAGCGTCAATAACGGCGTCAACGTGATCCAGATGGACCTCGAAAAGGGCCTCGTCGGCCTGGAGGACGGCTTCTTCGACCATGTGATCATGAGCCTGTCGCTGCAGGCCATGCACAACACGCTGGGCATTCTCGCCGAGATGCTGCGCGTGGGCCGCGAGGCCGTGGTGAGCTTCCCCAACTTCGGCTACTGGCGCCACCGCCAGAGCATCCTCAACGGCCGCATGCCGGTGTCGGAGAGCCTGCCGCACCAGTGGTTCAACACCCCCAACGTGCGCTTCTTCACCATCGCCGACTTCGACGCGCTGTGCGAGATGAACGGCATCGCGGTGCGCGAGCGCCTCGCCTTCGACGAAGGCAAGCTGGTACTCGACGAGGCCAACTTCCTCGCCAGCGTGGCGGTGTACCGCCTGGGACGCAACGGCTGAGGCGCCCGCTGCCGCGGGCCTCCCATACTGAACCGTGACCGCGCTGCGGTCACGGGCACAGGAGACGCGCAGCGATGCAGGAGAACAGCCAGGCCGTCCTCGTCGCCACCGGCGCGCTTCCCGCGTTGATCCTGATCGCCGCGGCGCTGACCTTGCCGGTGTGCCTGACGCTGCTCGCCTTGTACCGACGGGCGGTGCTGCGCTCGATGGCGCTCGCCAGCCCGGCCGCGGGGCTCGGCGGCTCGCGCCGGCCGCAGACCGCCCCCGCGGCACCACCAGCGGCAGCGCTGCGCCTGGAGTTGTGCGAGGCAAACGCCGCGCACGACAGCCCGACGCTGGCGGCGCTGCGGCGATCTTTGCGCGCGGCCGGCCTCGTCCATCTGCTCGCCGGGCTCGCCTGCGCCCTGGTGCTCACCGCCGCCTGGATGCAGTTCACCTGGGGGGACGGCGGCTTCGTGCTGGTCCGCTTCCTGCTGGTGTTCGCCTGTCACGCGTGGCCGGCCGTGCTCGCGGTCGGGCTGGTGACGGCGGGCACGACGCGACAACGTCTGGCGCTGGGACTGGCCTACGTCCTGCTCATGCTCGCCCTCGCCGCGTGGGCGCTGGCGCGCAACCCGGAGCTTTCGGCGCTCGATCTCGCGCGTTTCTGGGCCAGCACCAACCTGCCGCCGACCGTGCTGCTGCTCGCCTTCCTGCACCGGCGCATCCGTGCGGTAGGACCGCTGGTGCTCGCCTTCATGCTGGTCGCGGTGATCGGCGCAGAGGCGGCGGTCCGGCTGGCGGGGCAGAGCGAGGCGACGATGCGCCTGGCGATCGGCGTCGGCGGCACGCTCGGCCTCGACGGCACGCAGACCTTCTGGGCACTCCTGCTCGTCGGGGCCGCCGTCACCGCACTGCTCGGCCGGCGGGTGCTGAAGTGGCTGGGCAGGCGCCACGTCGCACGCCGCAGCAGCGACCAGCTCCTCACCCTGGAGGCGATGTGGCTGCTGTTCGCGGTCGTGCAGTCGGTGGGCTTCGCCTTCGAGGGGCTCGCCTGGCTCGCGGCCGGCCCGCTCGCCTTCCTCGCCTGGAAGCTGACGACGGTGGCCGGCTTCCGCCTCGCCGGGCTCGGGCACGCGCAAGCCCCGGAACCCGGGCTGCTGCTGCTGCGCGTGTTCGCGCTCGGGGCGCGCAGCGAGCGCCTCTTCGACGCCTTCGGCAAGCGCTGGCTGCGCATCGGCAACATCGACATGATCGCCGGCCCCGACCTCGCCACCACCGCGGTGGAGCCGCACGAGTTCCTGGATTTCGTCGGCGGACGGCTGTCGCGCGCCTTCGTGCGCGACGAGGCCGACCTCGCGCGGCGCCATGCGGCACGCGCGCTGGGGCCGGACCCGGACGGCCGCCACCGCGTCAACGAGTTCTTCTGCCACGACGACACCTGGCGCCCGACCATGCTGTGCCTGGCGCGGGCGGCGGATGCGGTGCTGATGGACCTGCGCGGCTTCTCGCCGCAGAACGAGGGCTGCCGCTACGAGCTGCAGCAGCTGCTCGACCACGTGGCGCTGGAGCGCGTGGTGGTGCTGGTCGGGCGCGATACGGACCGCGGCTTTCTGGAAAGCACGCTCGCCGCGCTATGGCAGTCGAGCCGGGCAGAGTCCCCCAACCGCGACAACCCGGGCCCACTGCTGCGCATGGTGGAGGAGCGCGGGGACGAGACCGCCGCGCGCCTGGTCGAGACCTTGCTGGAAGCACCGCCGCGGAAGGCGGCGGTGGCTTGAACGAACGAAAGGATCAGCCGACCACGAAGGACGAGACGTCCACCCGCACGGTCGGACGATCGAGCGCGACCGCGGTATGGAGCGCGTACTTGCGCGCCCATTCGCCAGCCTGCTCGAAACGGCTCTCGCCGCCGTACTTGGCAACGTTGAGCACCATATCGAGGACGAGCACCTTGCCCATCGGGTTGGACGGGGTGCACTCGAGATCCTCGAATTCCCTGGCGAGCCAGCTGCGGGCCTGCTCCTTGGTGGTCGAGGCGACGTCGGCATCGCGCAGCGGGAACTCGTACTCGCGCTCGCCTCCGAAGACCACGGTCACGGTGTGGGACATGAAAAACGACCTCCACGAATCGGGGAATTTTGCTTTGCCGGCATTGTTGAGTCAGAACGTTTCAGACGCAAGCAAAGTATCGAATTGTGTAAACCGGGGGGTCGCGGATGATCTGCGATAATGCGCGGCCCTGCAACACCCCGGCCGCTCCTCCTTGTCCGCACCTCCCTCTCCTGCGTTCTCGCGTGCCTGGCGCCTGTCCGCCATCCTGGTGCTCGGCTTCGCCTCCGGCCTGCCGTTGGCGCTGACCGGCCAGGCCATGCAGGCCTGGCTGACGGTCGACGGCGTGGACCTCGCCACGATCGGTTTTTTCGGCCTGGTCGGCGTGCCGTATACCTTCAAGTTCCTGTGGGCGCCGCTGATGGACCGCTTCGAGCCGCCCTGGCTGGGGCGCCGGCGCGGCTGGCTGGCGCTGACGCAGCTCGCGCTGGCGGCGCTGCTGTGGTGGATGGCGAGCCTGTCGCCGACGGCCGCGCCCGGCCTGTTCGCCATCGCGGCCGTGGCGATCGCCTTCCTCTCGGCCTCGCAGGACGTGGTGGTCGATGCCTACCGCACCGACCTGCTGCCCGAAGCCGAGCGCGGGCTGGGCGCGTCGGTGCATGTCTTCGCCTACCGCCTGGCGATGATCCTGTCTGGCGGCATCGCGCTGATCTGGGCCGGGCAGTGGGCGTCGTGGCCGCGGGTATACGAGACCATGGCGCTGATCATGGCGGCCTGCGCGGTGGTGTCGCTGCTGGCGCTGCCGCGCGTGTCGGCGGCGCTGAAGCCGCTCGATTCCGACCCCAGGCGCGAGCTGCTCGGCTTCGCCGCGATGCTCGCCGGGGTCGCCACCGGCTACTGGATCGCCCGCCAGGCGCTGATCCTGCTCGGGCTCGACCCGAACGACGCCAACCGCTGGATCCAGCTCCTGTTCGTGATGGCGGAGATCGCGCTCGCGCTGCCGCTGGCGGGCTGGGCGGCGCGTCGTGCCGGCTTCGAGACGCTCAACCGCTCGCTGTCGAGCTACTTCGCGCAGCAGGGCGCGGCGGCCTTCCTGGCGCTGATCATCCTCTACAAGCTCGGCGACGCCTTCGCCGGCAGCCTGACCACGCCCTTCCTGATCAAGGGCATGGGCTTCTCGCAGGAAGAGGTCGGCATCGCCAACAAGGTGATCGGCATCTGGCTGACCATCCTCGGCGCCTTCATCGGCGGGCTGATCATGACGCGGCTGGCGCTGTACCGCTCGCTGCTGCTGTTCGGCGTGCTGCAGCTGGTGTCCAACTTCGGCTTCTACCTGCTCGCAGAGCTCGGCAAGGGCGCCTGGGGCGCAGTCATGGTGCCGGCCTTCGACTGGGGCTTCGTGGCGATCGACACGCCGGCCGCGCTCGACTGGCTGCTGCTGACCGTGATCGCCGGCGAGAACATCAGCGGCGGCATGGGCACGGTGGCCTTCGTCGCGCTGCTGATGGGGCTGTGCAACCAGCGCTTCACGGCGACCCACTACGCCATGCTGTCGGCCTTCGCCGCAGTGGGGCGGATCTACGTCAGCCCGCTGTCGGGCGTGCTGTCGCAGAGCATCGGCTGGCCGGCCTTCTTCCTCTTCTCGATCGTGGTCGCCGTACCGGGCGTGGTGATGGTGTGGTGGCTGCGCGACGCGCTCGCGCGCCTCGGCCGCCCGCAGACCGACGGCATGGTGGACGACTGATGGCGCACACCGGCACGAGCGCACGCCGCGAGTTCCTCGCAGGCTGCCGCGACGAGGCGCCGCTGCTGCTCGGCGTGGCGCCCTTCGGCATAATCTACGGCATCGCGGCGCTCGCCGCCGGGGTGCCGGCCTGGCTGGCGCAGCTCGCCTCGGCCATCGTCTTCGCCGGCGCCGCCCAGCTCGTCATCGTGCAGATGCTGGCCGCCGGCGCGGGCTTCATTCCCATCGCGCTCACCTCCGGCCTGCTCAACCTGCGCCACGTGCTCTACAGCGCCTCGATGGCCGAATACGTGCGCCACCTGCCGCGGCGCTGGCGCCTGCTGCTGGCCTACGTGCTCACCGACGAGGCCTATGCGGTGGCGGTGCTGCGCTACCAGCAGCGTCATGCGGCAGCGGCGGACCACGCCGAGCACACGAACGCCACCGCCGACCTGCGCCACTGGTACTTCCTCGGCGCCGGCTTCACGCTGTGGGCGGGCTGGCAGTTGTCCACCGCCGCCGGCCTGCTGTTCGGCACCACCATCCCGCCCGAATGGGAACTCGACTTCGCCGTGCCGCTCACCTTCATCGCCTTGCTCACCCTGCTGCTGCGCGAGCGCGCAGGCCAGGCCGCAGCGCTGGTGGCCGGCCTCGGCGCCCTCGCCTTCGCCGCCCTGCCCTACAAGCTCGGCCTGGTGGCGGCGATCGTGCTCGGGCTCGCTGCTGGCGCGTGGACGGTGCGCCGGCTGGAGCTGGCACGATGAGCACGACAGCCCTGCTCCTGCTGCTGGTGCTGGTCGGCCTGCTGACCTACCTGTACCGCTACGCGATGATCGGCCTCTTCGCCAGCCGCAGCCTGCCGCGCTGGCTGCATGCCTTGTGCCTTCACATCGCACCGGCAAGCTTCGCCGCGCTGACCGCGAGTGCCCTCTTCGTGGCCGGCGGCGAAGTCGTTTTCGCCTTCGACACCCCGCGCCCCTGGGCGGCGCTGGTCGCGGTGCTGGTGGCCTGGCGCACGCGCAACGTGCTCGCCACCATCGGCGCCGGCATGGCCGCCCTCTACCTGCTCAAGCTGCTCTTCCCGACATGACCGCCCGCATCCTGATCGACGCCGCCCGCGAACTCTCCGCGGCGGTGGACGCGCTCCCCTTCGCTCCGCCCGTGACCCACGTGTACAACCCGCTCGACTACGCCTGGGAGGTGCACCGACGCTACCTCGAGCGCTATGGCGACGGCCGCCGGCGGGTGGTCTTCGTCGGCATGAACCCCGGCCCCTTCGGCATGGCGCAGATCGGCGTGCCCTTCGGCGAGATCGCCAGCGCGCGCGACTGGCTGGGGCTGGAGGGCCCGGTCGGGCAGCCGCTCATCGTCAACCCGAAACGGCCGGTGGAGGGCTTCGCCTGCGCGCGCTCGGAGGTCAGCGGCCAGCGCCTGTGGGGCCTGTTCCGCGCCCGCTATGGCGCACCCGAGGCCTTCTTCGCCGAGCACTTCGTCGCCAACTACTGCCCGCTGGTGTTCTTCGAGGGTGGCCGCAACCTCACCCCCGACAAGCTGCCGGTGGCCGAGCAGCGCCCGCTGCTGGCGGCCTGCGACGCGCATCTGCGCATCCTGGTCGGGGCGCTGCAGCCCGAGTGGGTGATCGGCATCGGCAACTGGGCGGAAAAGCGCGCCAGCGAGGCGCTTGCCGGCCTGCCCGGGGTGAAGTTCGGCCGCGTGCTGCACCCCAGCCCCGCCAGCCCTGCCGCCAACCGCGGCTGGGCCGAGGCGGCGACGAGGCAGCTGACGGAGCTGGGGGTCTGGCGCAGCTAGCCGGCGCCGATCGGTCGATGGGTGGCGTTCGCGGCTTGCGCCGCTCCTGCAGGAAGCGGGAGCCGCGCCGGTTCTCGTAGGAGCGGCGCAAGCCGCGAACGCCGACCGCGGCAGCGGCCTCAGTGCCCGAACACGTCCGAATCCAGCATCTCCGGATCGGGGCGGTCGAGCGCACCGATCGCGGCGAGCTCCTCGGCGGAGAGCTCGAAACCGAACACGTCGAGGTTCTCGGCGAGACGCGTCGGGTTGGACGACTTCGGGATCGGCACGTAGCCGAGCTGGGTGTGCCAGCGCAGGATCACCTGCGCCGGCGTGCGGCCGTGGCGGCGCGCGACGTCCAGGATCACCGGGTCGGCCAGCATGGCGTTGGCGCGTCCGAGCGGGCTCCACGACTCGGTGACGATGCCGCGCGCCTCGTGCACCTCGATGTGGTCGCTGCGCGCATGCCAGGGGTCGAGGTGGATCTGGTTCACCTGCGGGCACAACCCGCGATCGAACAGCTGCTGCAGGTGGGCGGGCTTGAAGTTTGAGGTGCCGATCGCACGCACGAGGCCGGCCTCCTGCAGCTTCACCAGGCCTTCGAAGGCCTCCACGTAGCGGCCCTGGTCGGGATTGGGCCAATGCACCAGGAAGAGGTCGATGTAGTCCAGGCCGAGGCGCTCGAGGCTGGCCTCGCAGGCCTGGCGCGCGCCCTCGACGCTGTGCCATTTGCGGTTGAACTTGGTGGTGACGAAGAGCTCGCCGCGCGCGACACCCGCGCGCCGGATACCTTCGCCGACGCCACGCTCGTTCTCGTAGTTCTCGGCGGTGTCGATCAGTCGATAGCCCATGTCGAGCGCGAGAGCGACCGTCTCGGCGGCCTCGCTGTCGTTCATCGGCCAGGTGCCGAGGCCGAGCCGCGGCATCTCGACACCGTTGGACAAGGTGAGCAGGGGAGCTGGCGTGATTTTCATGAAAATCTCGAGAAAGAGAGAGGGGCTACAGGATTCCACATTCCGGAGTCTTATGTAAGGACCCTGGGAACCACGCCAGTGCAGATCCGTCGGGCGTGGCGCCGTCGCAGGGTCAGCGCGCACCGAGGCATGGCCTCGAAACGGGCAGGCCGGCGGGGGGCCTCCGCGTGCCATCTCCCGCCTTGCAATCACTCCCGAGGGCGGTTCCACGTGAAACCGCCCTCGCGCGGCCCTCCCCGGCTCAGCGCCGCAATTCATCCGTGAGCCGCTTCAGATCCAGCGTGCGCGCACGCTGCGCGATCTCGGGCGCGTAGCGCTCCTGCATCGCCTTGGCCTGCTCGAACAGGCCTGCGAAGGCCTGGCGCAGTGCATCGCCATCGAGCGTGCGGCCGCCACCGTAGTACTGCACCGCGACCTTGCCGATCGCCCAGGTGGTCGCGAAGGAGAAGGCCGAGCCGGTCGCCTGGCTGCCCACCGCGCGCCCCGCCCCGCCGAGCACCTTGCCGAGCAGGCCGCCGATCAGCCGGCGGCCGAACTGCTCGACGTACTGACCGGTCAGGCCCACGCCCGCTGCGGCGAGGAAGTCCTTGATATGCCCGCGGTCGAGCTCGTACCCATGCGCCTGGCCGATGCGATACACCAGGCGCAGCTGCAGCGGGATGATCGCCATCGAGGCCATCGACTGCGGCAGCAGCTCGAGCGCGCCGTTGAGGATCGACGCATTCAGGATGGTCCGGTCGAGCGCTGCCGCATCGGGGGCGGCGGCGGCGGACGGCGCAGCCGCCGGCTCGTCCTCGCCCAGGCCGGGAAGGCTGGCGAGCGGCCCGTCGGCCGGCGCCTGGCCGAGCGCTTCCGCCTCGCGCACGAAGGCGTCCGCAGCCGGCCGCGAGAGCTCGAGCAAGCCGGACAGGCGCTCGAGGAAGTCCTTCTCGCGCGCATCCAGCCCACCATCGGCCTCGCACACCCCGACCGCCAGCTCGAAGGCGAGCTGGCGCAGGTTCGCCTCGCCCAGCCCGGCCACCGCCGCCTCCAGGCCGAGCCCGCCGAGCAGGACGTCCTGGTAGAGCGCGATGAAGTCGATCTCCGCCTCGCGCCCGAGCGATTCGGCGACCTTGCGCACATGGTCGCGCTCTACCGCCCCCTGGTGACCGTCGGCGAAGGCCGCATGCAGGCAGATCGCGACGAGGGAACGGGCTTGCTGTGGATTCAGGTTCATGGACGGACTCCGCGGTGGAAAACATTCAGGTTGGGGATGGGCGGTGGCGCTTCAAGCGCGCATGACACGCTGTAACGATTCGACCGGCGCGGCGGCGGGACGATCCCCCCAGTGCTGCGAGCACGGCGCTCCGATGCTGGCCGCCGCCGGCCGGCACGGACATAATTACGCATTACCGCACTCCAGGCCCGCACACACCATGTCCCAGTCGATCGAACATCTCTTCGCCAACAACAAGAACTGGTCGGAACGCATGCACTCCGAGGACCCCGAGTTCTTCTCGCGCCTGGTCAAGCAGCAGTCGCCGGAATACCTGTGGATCGGCTGCTCCGACAGCCGGGTGCCGGCGAACCAGGTGATCGGGCTCGCGCCGGGCGAGGTCTTCGTGCATCGCAACATCGCCAACGTCGTCGTGCATACCGATCTCAACGCACTCTCGGTCATCCACTACGCGGTCGAGATCCTGCGCGTGAAGCACATCCTCGTCGTGGGCCACTACGGCTGCGGCGGCGTGAAGGCGGCGATGAACGACAACAAGACCGGCCTCACCGACAACTGGCTGCGCCACATCCAGGACGTGCGCGACCGCCACATCGATCGCCTGGAGCGCTTCACCGACCCGGCCGAGCGCGCCGACCGCCTGTGCGAGCTCAACGCCATGCACCAGGTGGTGAACGTGTGCCAGACCTCGGTGCTGCGCGAGGCCTGGCAGCGCGGCCAGGGCGTCACCGTGCACGGCTGGTGCTACAGCCTGCAGGACGGCCTCGTGCGCGACCTCGGCGTCAGCGCGGGCACCCGCGAGGAGGCCGTGGAGCGTTATCGCGACGCGGTCGAGCGCATCGGCTGACGCTGCCCGCCACGGCATGGGGACCCGCATCGGCATCGACCTCGGCGGCACCAAGATCGAGCTCGTGGTGCTCGACGCCGACGGTCGCGAGCGCTGGCGCCGCCGGGTGCCGACCCCGCAGGGCGACTACGGCGGCACGCTGCGAGCCATCGCCGCGCTGGTCGAGGAGGCCGAGCGCCTCACCGGCGCGGGCGCCCGCATCGGCGTCGGCACACCGGGGTCGCCTTCGCCGCGCGACGGCCGCATCCGCAACGCCAACTCCACCTGCCTGAACGGCCAGCCGCTGCAGCAGGACCTCGAAGCCCTGCTGCGCCGACCGCTCCGCCTCGCCAACGACGCCAACTGCCTGGCCATGTCCGAGGCCGCCGACGGTGCCGGCGCGGGTGCGCGGACCGTGTTCGCGGCCATCCTCGGCACCGGGGTGGGCGGCGGCATCGTCGTCGACCAGAAACTGCTGGTGGGCGCCAATGCGGTGGCCGGCGAATGGGGCCACAACCCGCTGCCGCTGCCCGCGCCCGACGACCTCCCCCTGCCCGCCTGCTATTGCGGACGCGCCGGCTGTATCGAGACCTACCTGTCCGGTCCCGGCCTGGCCGCCGATCATCTGCGCCATGGGGGCGAGCCCCTCGACGCTGCAGCCATCGCCCGCCAGGCCATCGAGGGCCAGCGCGCCTCTCAGGCCAGTCTCGAACGCTACGAGCTGCGGCTCGCGCGCGCACTCGCGGGCGTGATCAACCTGCTCGACCCCGAGGTCATCGTGCTCGGCGGCGGCCTGTCGCAGATCGCGCGCCTGTACGAGCACGTACCGCGGCGGTGGGCCGCACACGTGTTTTCCGACACCGTGTCCACGCGCCTGCTGCCGGCACGGCACGGCGACGCCTCGGGCGTGCGCGGGGCGGCCTGGCTGTGGCCGTCGAACTGAGCGCGTCGAGCGGGAATTCTCCCGGGCAGCGCGGCACGGTGTGAATCGCGACTGGCGTCGCTCCTACAAGGGCCTGCGGAGGCGCGGCGGTGCGAATCGCGACTGGCGTCGCTCCTACAGGCGCCTGCGGGGGCGCGGCGGTTTTCTGTAGGAGCGACGCCAGTCGCGATTCGGCCGCCAGGATCCTCACGCCGCTGGTCGGCACACGACGCCGGCGACCGAGACGAACATTCCCGCCTGGCTGCCCTGCCGAACCATCACCCTGCCTCAGACCTCCAGCGGATCCACGTCCAGCTGCCAGCGCAGCTCGCGCGCGGTGCGCTGGCGGTAGAGCACCGCGACCCACTCCGCGAGGAAGGCCTGCAGCGGACCGCGGTGGTCGGCCTCGACGAGCAGCTGCGCGCGTTCGCGGCGGGCGAGCCGGGTCATGCGCATCGGCACCGGGTCGTACAGACGCAGCCCCGCGGGCGCGCGCTCCTCGGCGAGCCGGCGCGCATGGCGCAGGAACTCGACGGCATCCTCCAGCGCCGGCGCATCGGCACGCAGCATGGCCTGGTGGGTGAAAGGCGGGAAGCCCGCAGCACGGCGCTCCTGCAGGGCCATGCGGGCGAACGCGTCGAAGTCGTGCTTCGCCAGGTGCAGATAGAGCGGGTGCATGGGGTATTCGGTCTGGATCAGCACCTCTCCGGGCAACGCGCCGCGACCCGCACGGCCGCCGACCTGCATCAGCTGCTGGAACAGGCGCTCGGGGGCGCGAAAGTCCGCGGCATGCAGCGAGGCGTCCGCCCCCACCACCCCGACCAGGGTGAGCTTGGGGAAGTCGTGGCCCTTCGCCATCATCTGGGTGCCAACCAGGATGTCGGCCTCGCCTGCGGCGATGGTGTCGAGCAGCGTCTCCCACTGGCTGCGCGTGCGCGCCGCGTCACGATCGACGCGCAGCACGCGCGCCTGCGGAAAGAGCTCGGCCAGGCGCGCCTCGATACGCTGGGTGCCGCGGCCGAAGGGCTGGATGTCCTGGTCGCCGCAGCTCGGGCAGGCGTGCGGGATCGGACCGTCGCAGCCGCAATGATGGCAGCGCAGGCGGCGATCGGCGAGGTGCACCACGAGGTTGGCCGAGCAATGCGGGCAGCGGCTGACCCAGCCGCAGGACGGACACGACAGCACCGGCGCGTAGCCGCGGCGGTTGAGAAAGACCAGGCTCTGCTCGCCGCGCTCCAGGCGCTGCGTGATCGCGACATGCAGCGCCGGGCTCAGGCCTTCGTCGAGCTTGGTCCTGCGCGTGTCTATGCAGCGCACCGCCGGCAGCGTGGCGGCGACCGCCCGCCGGCTCAGCCTCTGCAGCGCATAACGCTCGCTGCGGGCGTGGAACCAGCTCTCCAGCGAGGGCGTCGCCGAGCCGAGCACCACCGGCACGTCGCGCTGGCGGCCGCGCCACACCGCCACGTCGCGCGCCGAGTAGCGCACGCCTTCCTGCTGCTTGTACGAGGCATCGTGCTCCTCGTCGACCAGGATCAGGCCTAGCCGCGGCAGCGGCGCGAACACCGCAAGGCGGGTGCCGAGCACGATGTCGGCACGACCGCTGAGTGCCTGCACGAAGCCGCGCGAACGCGCACCGTCGGCGAGTGCGGAATGCAGGCTGACCACGTTGGCGGCGGCAAAGCGCTGCGCCACGCGCTGCTCGAGCTGCGGCGTCAACGCGATCTCCGGGACCAGCATCAGCACCTGACGGCCCTGCGCGAGCGCGTGCGCGGCGAGGCGCAGATAGACCTCGGTCTTGCCGCTGCCGGTGACGCCATGCAGCAGCCAGGGCCGGAAACGCATCCCGGCACCGACGATCGCGTCCACCGCGGCGGCCTGCTCCGGCGTCGCCAGCGGCTGCGCGCCGGCTTCGTGACGCGCGCCGGGGTCGGGCACGATCTCCAGCCAGCCACGGCGCAGCAGTTCGCCCACCGCCTCGCCACCCTCCCGGGCACGGATCACGCTGCGCCGCCACGGCCCCGGCTCCGCAGCGAGCGCCTGCAGCAGCGCGAGCGCCCGGCTCGCCCGCCGCGCCGCGCAAAGCGCCTCGCCGCCCTTCGGGGCGACGCCAAGCAGCGGATCCTCGTCCTCGTCACTGACGCCGTCGGCGCGACGCAGGCCAGGAGGCAGCGCGAGCGCCACCACCTCGCCGAGCGGCGCGTGGTAATAGCGCGCCACGAAGGACACCAGCTCCAGCCAGTCCGCAGGCAAGGCCGGCACGCCGCGCTGGATGTGCAGCACGGGCTTGATCCGTGCGAGTTCCACCCCCGCTTCGTCGCCGATACCGACGATCAACCCGGTGCGTTCGCCGCGCCCGAACGGCACCTTCACGCAGCGCCCGACGTCTCCCACGCCCGCATCCGCGGCCGTGTAATCGAAGGCTTGCGGCAGCGGGATCGGCAAGGCGACGCGGACGATGGCCATGGAGCGGCGGAGGTTGGAGAAAAAATTGTTCTTCTTCAGCGACTTGCACGACTTCGCTGAGAGCGGGCCGAGAAAACGGCGGGCAAGTGGCTGGCGGGAAATGAGGCTTCCAGCTTGTC
>Ga0073899_10002648_pt1 | contig 16019 bp, 10 predicted proteins | sample KloWWTmetaKNB5Ph_FD_88975 | JGI IMG/M metagenome (GOLD analysis project Ga0073899, IMG submission 88975) | Active sludge microbial communities from Klosterneuburg, Austria, studying microevolution and ecology of nitrifiers - Klosterneuburg... | ecosystem: Engineered > WWTP > Aerobic digester >...
AGGCACGGGGGCCTGTCCCTACTACTGGCAGAATTACGCCCACCTGTACTAGTAGTCTGTCAAGCATAAAACTTTGGGTAGAGCGACAGCAAGCGCACGCAGACAGGCGCAAATGAAGTCGGATCAGCGCAGAGAAGCGCCAGGCAGCCAACCATCTGCGTCTATCTGGGTCTATCAGCGTTGATCTGTGTTCCCTTTCCATCAGCCAAACCCAAGCTTCTTGGTTGACAGACCACTAGGCGCTGAGCAAGTAGATCGTGGAAGAAAACATCGTCCGCATCCAGGCGACAAGGTATGCACACAAAATCAGAAGCAGTCGATAATACATCGCTTTGATATGAAATTCCTTCCCCTGCCAGCTTCTATACTTTCCCCTCTGAAGCGTTGATTCATACGGCGCGGCTTGACGATCAGTATATCCATTTAGATTTGACCGACGGCCGAATCCTGTCAATCCCGCTCGCCTGGATTCCGACCCTACACAACGCAGCGCCATCCGAGCGCAATCAGTTTACCATTAGCCGTGACCGCAAGGCGCTGCTCTGGGATCCGGATGTTTGCGCCATCAACGAAGAGATCTTCCTCGACGACTATCTCTCTGGTCGCGCCCGGTGATTCCAAAGAATCAAAAGCCTGACGTAGCTATTCAGCCGGGTATAAACAGCACGCGGATGACACGGATCAGGCAGATATCTGCGCATTAGATCAGCAAAAATCCGTCCAATCCGCGTCATCCGCGTGCCATTGAATTGGCTTGTTCTTGTACGCTTCGTTTCTTCGTAGTTAACCCTTCTCTGCTTCCAGTACTTCTTCGATCCTCACCCAGCGCCCCGCCTGTGATGAACGCTCCGCCGCCGCCATCACCGCCTGGATATGCAGGCCATCGGCGAGCGTCGGCTGCGTGGGACGATTCTCGGCCACCGCCATGAGAAACTGGTACTGGCACTCGGCGTGCGTGCGCACAAAGTCGGGCGCCATCGACCAGTCGGGCGCTTTCTGGCCGGCGTAGCGGTTGACCGTCTCCACGCGGCGAAAGCCGCGCATCCCGCCCGTCGGCTTGTCGGCATCGCGCACGTCATAGACCTCCAGCCAGGCCGGGTCCAGACCGCTAAAGCGAATCGCGCCCTTCTCGCCGAAAATCTCGAAGCCGATGTCGTTGGTCAGCCCGGCGCCCATGCGCGACGCGTCGACCACGCCAAGCACGCCTGTCTTGGTGCGCAGGGTCAGCAGCGCGATGTCGTCGACATCCACCGCCACGCGTTCCGTTGATCCCGCACCTGCTGGCCGCTCCTCGATCAGCGTGTCAAGCGTCGCCTGCACCGAAGCGAACTCGCCCACCAAGGAATAGAGTAGGTCCAGGATGTGCGAGCCGATGTCAAAGAGCGCACCGCCACCGGCGATGGCCTTCTGCTGCCGCCACGAGATTGGCTTGGTGGGGTCGATGTAGCTCGACCGGTAGTAGCGGCCGCGGAAGGAGAAGATGCGCCCCAGGAAGCCGTCGTCCACCAGTTGTTTCGCGCGCAGCAGCGCCGGATAGAAGCGAAAGTTGAAGGTCATCTGCGTCTTGACGCCGGCGCGCGCTGCTGCAGCGACCATGCGCTGCGCCTCGGCCACGTTCATGGCCAGCGGCTTCTCGCAGTAGATGTGCTTGCCGGCCGCGGCTGCCGCTTCGACGATCGCGGCGTGCAGGTGGTTGGGCACACAGATATCGACCGCGTCGATCTCCGGCCGCGCCAGCAGTTCGTGATAGTCAGCGGTCCAGAAGTCGCAGCCTAACTCCGCCGCGGCGGCCTGTGCGGTCTCTGCCCGCGTCGTCGCCACGCCGCCGATGCGGAAGGTGTCGGCGGGCAGGCCGTAGTGGAAGGGCAGCGAGCGGTACGCCATGCCATGCACGCGCCCGATGCCGCCGTAGCCGATCATGCCGATGGTGGGAAAGGTCATTGGTGTAAATCCTTTGTTGCGTAAGCGATTAGGAGATTAGAGATTAGGAGATTCGTCTCGGCGACGGGCAATCTCCAATCTCTCAATCTCTCAATTTCCCCTCTTCCGTCCGATACTGCTCGCTCGCCGCGTCCATGACCGTGCGCAGCTTGTTGACCGCGGCGGCGATGTCGCCTGTGCCCGGCTTGAGCTTGCCGCCCGGCCCCTTGAGCAGCGGTGACGAAAACTCGCCCACGGTCATGCCCGCGGCGATGAACTCGGCGACGTTGCCAGCGTTGAGACCGCCATCCTCCATCAGCTCAATCTGCCCTTCCATGCCCGCCGCCGCGATCATGTCGTGCAGCGTGCGCATGGTGCGCACCATGATCGCATCCATCGTGTGCGGGCTTTGGCCCGGTTTGGGCTTGACCCAGAAGGGCGCGCGGCTCTCGTACTCGATGATGTCGACGTAGGGATGGATGAACTGCTCGAACGCGCTCGTCGGCACGCCCTGCCACGCCCAGACGCCGACCTTGAGTTCCAGTTTCTCCTTGATGTAGGTGATCTGCTGGAAGATCATCTCGCCCGTGGTCTCGATGGGCAGGCTGATCAGGCTGACGCCCAATTCCTTGAGCTGGTCGAAGGTGTCAAAGTTCGGGCGATACATCTGCAACTGCGCCTCGATCTCCAGGCTGGTGCTGGCGCGCGTCGCCTCGATGATGTCGAAGCCGCCGCGCGGCATGCCGAAATCCATATATTTGCCGTCGCGCACTTCGATGTGTAGCCAGTCGACGCCGGCCGCTTCCAGGTCTTTGATCTGCGCGCCCAGCGCTGCATAATCCGCCCAAAAGAGCCCGGCGGCGATTTTGCACTGCTGTGTAACTTTTCCGATTGTGTCTGCCATGTGAATTCCTGCTTCTCCTGAATTGTAAAAGTGAATGAGATTGGGAGGATTAGGAGCGTCTGCGGTCAATCTCCTAATCCCCCAATCTCTACTCCCCTACTCCCCACTGCATCGCCGGCCACTTGGCGAGCCGCATGTCGTCCTTAAGCAGCGCAACCATTTCGCCGGCGGCGAGCGGCTGCCAGTAGAGTTGGTCGATCTGCTCGTCTGGCTCACGAAAATGCTTGAGCAGTGCGCCGCTGCCATCGGGCGCCAGGATGCCAAAGTGGGGGCCGTCGAGCATCTTCAGCCAGTGCACTTCGCCCGTGTCGAGCCGCACTTCGGCGATGCCAAACTCGTCCCCTTCCGATATCATCGCCAGCACGAGCCAGCGCCCGTCGTCGGTGCGCACCAGATCAAGCGCCAGCGGTGTATTCGGGCTGGTGCGCCAGCTTTCGTTCAAAAGGTGGCTCTCCAGCGTGGTGGCATCGACCTTGGTCAAAATCCACGGCGTCACCAAGAAGCTGCCGCCGCTGCTCCACACTGCGCCGGCATTGGGTGGATAAGGCATGTCGCCCTTCGGTGCGCGAACCTCGCCACTGTCCAGATCAAGCAGCGCACCGGCGTTGATTGAGCCATAGCTGTACATGGATATCCATAGCTTTGTTCCATCTGGCGACCAACCTGGAGTTGGTGCAACAAAGGTGCTCATCAATCTGGATTCAAACGGTTCAATTGTATCGGGCAGCACGGTTCGATACTGAAGCGCCTCGCCTCTCTCGATTAAATTAATCCCTTTAAACCTGAATGCAATCTGACTGCCGTCGGGCGAGAAAACAGGTGCTTCCACGCGCAGTTTGGCTGGATCAACTCCTATCTCCTGGGTGTCTGATTCCCCCTTCACCTTGACAATCCGATTGTCGCCCCACGCGTCACTCTGGATCAGCGTGTCATCGCTGATGTAGGCGAGCGCGCCGCCCGCCGGCGAGACGGCGAACTCGTCGATGCGCGCCGTCTCGTGCGTCACCTGCCGGATCGTAGCGCCATCGCGTTCCATGCGCATCAACTGCCCGCTGTCGGCCTCGATAAAATAAAGCGGCGCCGGCAGCAGCGGCGCGGGCATAGACGTGGGCTCAGGTAAAGGCGCCGGCGCTTCTACGGCTGACTGGCAGCCGCTCACCCCGATCATCACAAAGAACAGAACAAGCATCCAGCGCATCGCCAATCTCCTAATCTCCCAATCTCTCAGTCTCTACATCTCCACCAACACCTTCATCGCCCGCTGTGTGCGCATCAGTTCGACGCCGCGTTCCAACTCCATCAGCGGCAGGCGATGCGTGATCAGCACCGACGGCTGCACGCGGCGGCTCTCCAGCAACTGGATCGTCTGCGCAAAGGGGTACAGCCCGACAAACGTGCCATGCACGGTAAGGTCGTAGCGCGTGATCGTGTACTGGTTGACCGGCGGGTTGTCGTGCGGGCGGATACCGAAGAGAATCACCTGCCCGCCACGCCGCGCAAGCTGGATCGCCTGGTTGATCTGGTTGCCCACGGCATCGACCACGATGTCGGCGCCGAGACCGGTCAGCCGCTTGACCTCGGCCGGCGCATCGACCTGCGTGACATTGAGCGCAGCGTCTATCCCCATCTCGTGCGCAAAGTCCAGCCGGTAGGGCGCCATGTCGAGCACGATCACCTTGCCCGCGCCCATCGACCGGTAGAGCAGCGCAAAGAGCAGCCCCATCGGCCCCGCACCGATGATCGCCACGTTGTCGCCCGGCTGGAACGGCGCGCGCTTGATTGAGCCGACCGCGCACGCCAGCGGCTCGAAGAGCGCGGCGTCGTCGCGCGGCACGGACGGGTCGATTTTCCACAGCGCACGCGCCGTCGCGCGCAGCGTCGGTGCAAACGCGCCGTCGATCGTCGTGCCGATGGTCTGGTAATTCGTGCACTGGTTGTCTAGGCCGCGGCGGCAGTAAGCGCACTGGCCGCAGGTCAGCCGGTTGGCGATGACCACGCGGTCGCCTGGCTGCAAGCCCTGCACCGCCGGCCCCATTGCTTCGACAATGCCCACGCCCTCATGACCGATGACGATGCCGGGCGTCGCCTTGTGCGCGGGCGGCGTCGCCAGGATGTTGAGGTCGGTGCCGCAGATGCCACACGCCTCGATGCGCACGATCACGTCGTCGTCGGCCATGAGCTGTGGTTTCTGGCGTTCGACGTACTCCAACACGCCATTGCCGCGAAAGATGGGGACGAGTTCAGACTCCAACATGTTGCTTCTCCGTAGATGCCGCTTCCACAAGCACGGCTGCTGCCGTATCGAGATCGGTGCAGAAGACGTCGATTGCGCCGGTGCGTAGCGCTCCCAGGATCGACCGCACCTTTGCGTCGCCGATCGCGATGGACATGACGGTTGGGATGGCGCGCAGGTCATCCAGCCGCAGGCCGATCACACGATCATTGAAGCCGCCGGTGTAGGCCGAACCGTCGAGGGCGAAGATCTGGGCGGACATATCGCCGATGCCGCCTGACTGCTCGATCCGCGCCAGGTCGTCGACAGAAAGATAACCGGCCTTGGTAAACTCCGACGTGGCCGGGTCGAGGTTGCCGACGCCGACAAGCGCAACGTCGGCCTGGCGCGCCATTTCCAACGCCCGGTGCACGTCGCGCTGGCTGCGCAACATTTCGGCAGCCTCGGCGCTATCCACCACCATCGGCGCCGACAAGTAGTGCGCGGCGCCGCCTAGCTTGGCCGCCAGTTCGCGCGTCAGCGACGCGCTGTCCAGTTCCGGCGTGGCCAAGGCCAGGCTGCCCACCGCCTGCACCACATTGACGTGGCCCTGAAAACCGGGGCGTACAGCGTGGATCACCTCGTAGGTGGAACGGCCAAGACAGACGGTCATTGTCATGCCGTCGCGCAGAGACTGCTCCAGGAAGCGCGCACCGAGTTGGCCCACGCGTGCCAGTGCGTGGGTGCGGTCGCTGCTGCCCGGCTTGAGCACGAGTGCTTCACGCAGGCCAAAGGTGGCGCAGAGTTGCGTCTCGATGTTTGGCGTGCGCTGCACCGGCCAGTTGATCGTAAATTGGATGACCTGCTCGCTGCGCGCCTGCTTGAGCAGCCGGTAGACCTTGACGCGAGAGAGGCCCAACTCCGCTGCAATCGCGTCTTGGGTCAATTCGTCTTCGTAATAGAGGGCGGCGACCTGCGCCAGCAGGTCATGTGTAGCGTCGTCAAGCATTGCGAGAATAGACCTTATGTGCAAATGCACGCTATTCGTGCGATTGCACATAAGGTAACATGAAGAAAAAAAACCGTCAACCGCGGCGCTATTGGATTTAGATTAAATTCCACTTCAGAAATCCCACAAGTTGATTTACAATATCCAAAGCGCACGCTCCTGCATGGCAAGCATATCTCGGGCAAACTCGATGAATATGTTCGCAACCCTTGCCGGCTGCGAGGTGGTTTTATGCTTCTCGAACTGCTCCAAAATGTTGCTCTCTTGGTGGCCTTATCAGTTGGCCTGCAATTGCTGGCGCAACGGCTCAATCGTCCTGGACGGCTCTATCCGATTGTGGCCGGCATTTTGTTTGGCAGTGTGGGCATCATCTCTATGCTCACGCCGCTGCGTTTTGCGCCAGGGGTATTTTTTGACGGCCGATCGATTGTACTGAGTCTGGCAGGTTTCTATGGCGGACCGCTGACCGCGCTGGTCGCTGCGTTGATGTGCATCGCCTATCGAAGCTATGCCGGCGGCGTCGGTGCTGTGGTTGGGGTGCTCGTCATTCTTCAATCCTCTTTGTTTGGAGTCATTTATTATTACCTGCGCCGTCGCAACCGGCGCTGGGAACATCCTTTGCTGTTGTGGACGTTTGCTCTCCTCGTGCACGTGACCATGCTGATGCTGCAACTTCTCCTTCCCAACAATATGGGCTGGGAAGTGGTCAGGCATATCGGGCCGACTGTCATCCTGCTTTATCCGTTAGGCTTCCTGGTGATTGCGTTGGTGATGCTCGAAAACGAACGCCGCCGCGGGTTGGAGGAGATGCTGAGCGCGCAAAATCGCATTTTAGAGATGATTGCCGCCAGTGCACCTCTGACCGCCACATTAGAGTCACTGGCGCGCGAAATCGAAATGCAGGCGCCCGGCATGATGGCTTCCATCTTGCTGCTGGACGAGGAGGGGATGCATCTGCGGCACGTGGCTGCTCCGAGCTTACCTGCGGCTTATCTGCAGGCCATTGATGGGCAGCCGATCGGGGAGAAGGCTGGCTCCTGTGGCACAGCCGTCTGGCGCAAGACGCAGGTGATCGTAGAGGACATCGCGACGGATCCGCTCTGGGCAAACTATCGAGAGGTGGCGCTGCGCCACCGGCTGCGCGCGTGCTGGTCCGCGCCGATCCAGGATAATGCCGGCGCGATGCTAGGCTCCTTTGCGCTCTACTATCACACCGTGGCAAAGCCGACTGATTTTCAACTGCGCCTGATCGACATGTCCACCCATACGGCCGCCATCGCCATCATGCATTACCGCCAGGAAGAGGCGCTGCGCGCCGAACGCGACTTTGCACGCCAGGTGATGGATGCCATGAACGAGGGACTTTGTGTCACCGACCAGGACGGGCGCTTCACCTACGTCAATCTCGCATTTGCCGCGATGGTCGGGACGCCGCTGGCGGAGGTGCTTGGGCATACGCCACGAGACTTTGTGGTCGAGGCCGATCACCCCTTGGTTGACCAATCCTTTGTCGATTTTCGTGACAACGAGCATATTCTCTTTGAGGCGCGCCTGATCAACCGCGGTGTATGCGAGGTGCCGGCGCAGGTTTCGGCTGTATCGCGTCGACATAAAGACGAGTATTTGGGGACAATTACCGTCATTACGGACCTGACCGAGCGCAAGCGTGCCGAAGAGACGCTGCGCGAAAGCGAAGCGAGGTATCGCCTTCTGGTCGACACCTCGCCTTATGCGATCGGGATTTACCAGGACAGCAGGTTAGTTTTTGTCAATCAGAGTGCGGCGCGCCTGCTCGGCGCAAGTGAGCCGGACGTCTTGATCGGCAAATCAATATTTGATACGGTTGCTCCCAAAGAACAGGCCGCCGCGGAGGAGCGTTTCCGTACAATGAGTGCGGGCGAATCAGCCGGCTACACCACAGAAACCGTTTATCTGCGGCTGGATGGCAGCACCGTACCGGTCGAAGTCACTGCCGTTCCTTTTGTTTTTCAGGGCCGGGAGGCTGTACAGATCATTGCTGCGGACATTACCGAACGCAAGCGACGGCAGCGTGAACTGGAAGCCCAGGCAAAGTTGACGCAAGCGATCAGCGAGACGGCGGATCTGCAGGTTCTGCTGGAGCGGATTCTTGACGCCGCTGTGCACGCGGTGGCCGCGGCACAGAAAGGCACGATTTTGTTGCTCGACAGCAGCGGGCAGTTGAGAGTTCAGGCGTGGATCGGCTATCAGGATCCGCGCATGCGCAACATTGCATTTTCGCCTGAACAAAGTTATGGCGGGCGCAGTCTTCGCTCGAGGAAGGCGCTACTCGTCCCTGATGTGTCGGTCGAGGCGTCTGCATCGCGCTCGAGCGGCATCGATGAACTCGGTGCAGTCAAGAGCGCCATCGTGGCGCCGCTGATCGTGCAGGGCGAGGCGATCGGGGTGATTGCGTTGGATAGTGTTGAACGAACCGCCGCCTTTGTGGAAGAAGATATGCGCGCGCTCTCCAATATCGCGGTGACGGCTGGGTTAGTGCTCGAACGCGCACGCCTGTTTGAGGAAATGAAAAAAAATGCACGTCAGATGGAACAGGTGATGCAGACGACGCCGCAGGGATTGTTGCTGCTGGATGTCACAGGTAAGGTTGTGATGGCGAACCGCACAGGTATTCGCGATCTGGCCATCTTGACGAATGCACGCGTGGGCGACATGATCACGCAGCTTGGCGATCTCAAAGTGAGCGAGTTGCTGCTCATCCCGCCGGTCGGCCCGTGGCATGATGTCCATGCGGATGGCCGCATCTTCGAGATCATCGCGCGCCCCATCTCCAATCACGAAGACTTTGCGCAGTGGGTTGTGCTGATCGACGATGTGACGCGCTCGCGGCAGGCGGAAATGGAAGCGCGGCAGCAGGAGCGCCTGGCGACGGTCGGTCAACTCGCCGCGGGCATCGCCCACGACTTTAACAATATCCTCACCGTGATTCTGCTCCACGCACAGATGGCGGGCATGTCCGCTGAGATGCTGGATGCCGACCGGCGCCGCATGGCTGTGATTGTAGAGCAGACCCAATACGCCACCGAGCTGGTTCGTCAAATCCTGGACTTCAGCCGCCAGTCTTTGCTGCAGCGTCGAGACATGGACTTGCGGGCGCTGGTGAATGAGCAGGTTTCTCTGCTGCAACGGACATTTCCCGAGACGATCAAAGTTGCACTGGTGCACGGGGAGAATCGCTGTCTGGTTCACGCCGACCCGACGCGCCTGCGCCAGGTAGTCGTTAACCTGGCAATCAACGCGCGCGACGCCATGCCACACGGGGGGGCGCTCTTGTTCGAGTTGAGCAAGCTCTCCGTTGCGGCGGAGGCAGCCGCGCCCACGCCTGGGCTAGCGGTGGGCGAATGGATTCGGTTGACCGTCGCCGACACCGGCACAGGGATCGCGCCGGATGTGCTTCCTCATATTTTCGACCCGTTCTTTACGTCCAAAGAACCTGGCAAAGGAACAGGGCTTGGCCTGGCGCAGGTGCATGGCATCATTGCTCAGCACGAAGGCCATCTGAGCGTCGATACACTGCCGGACAGCGGAACAACGTTCACGATCTATCTTAGCGCCGTCGAGACCAAGCAACCCGCGCCGCAAACAGTGGCGGCCGGGGTGCTGCCGCGCGGCAGAGGCGAGCGCATCTTGCTGGTTGAGGACAACCCAACGCTGCGTTACGCCATAATCGAGATGCTTAAATCGCTCGACTATGCAGTCCTCGACGCCCCCAATGGGCGGGTTGCGCTCGATCTGTTGGCAAGTCCACACAGCAATGTCGCCTTGGTGCTCAGCGATGTAGTAATGCCTGACATGGGCGGCATGGCCTTGGTTGATGCCATGCGCACCGACCATTCCAACTTGCCTGTCGTTTTGATGAGCGGTCACCCCCTCGACGAAGATCAAGAGAACCTGCGCGCTCTCGGCGTTACGGCCTGGCTGCTGAAGCCGTGTTCCATGACCGAACTGGCTCACATGCTGGCCAGAACCCTGCGCCGCTAAAGCTGACAATGCAGATCGGCCAGTAGCGGGTAAAGCTGGCGGTGCAAGGTGTAGCGCTGCGCGTAGGCATCGACCGCCGGTTTATCGGGCGTGACGTGTGCACCCCAGCGAACGGCCTGTTGCACCGCCGCCGAGACATTGGCAAAGAGTCCCGCGCCGACCCCCGCCAGCAGCGCTGCCCCCAGACACGCCGCATCCGTCACCGCCGGCACCCGCAGCGGCGTGTTGCAGATATCCGCTTTCAGGTGCAGCCAGAGATCGCTGCGTGCGCCGCCGCCGACCGCATGAAGCTCGGCGATCTCCACGCCACTCTGGCGCAGCAGATCGAGGTTGGTGCGCAACTCCAAGGTCAATCCTTCTAGCACAGCTTTTGCGATCTCCGCTTTGGTGGTGGCAAAGGTCAGCCCCAGGATGGCGCCCTTGGAATGGACATCGAGCGTCGGCGTGCCGCTGCCGGCGAAGTGGGGCAGCAGCAGCAGGCTGGTCGGGCCGGCGGGCGCGTCCTGGAGCAGCAGGTCATAGGCGTCAGCGCCGGTCGCGGCGGCCTGCTGCATCTCCCACTGCCCCAGTGTATCGCGCAGCCAGCGCAGCAGCAGCCCGCCGCTGTGGTTGAGCGTCATCGCCACATAGAGGCCGGGCACAACGTGGCGGTAGACGGAGATGCCGCCCTCCGCCAGTGCAGGCGCCAGCGCCGGCGAATCCATCGCCACCTCCACCACCTCCGCCGTGCCCGTCGAGACCATCGCCAGCCCGGGCGCGATGACGCCGCTGCCCAGCGCAGCGCACGCCTGATCATGGCCGCCGCTGACGAGCAGCAAGTCGCGTACAAGCCCCAGCTCCGCCGCCAGTGTGGGGCGCAGCTTCCCCACGACGCCGCCTGCTGCCGGCGCCAGACGCGCCAGCCGCGCCCGCTCGATGGCGCAGCTTTCCAGAATCTCGTCGTCCCAGTCGCCGCTTGCCAGGCCCATCATCTGCGTGCGCGAGGCGAGGCAAACGCTGATCACCGCTTCGCCCCCCAGCCGGCGCAGAAAGAAGTCCTCGTAGAGCAGGAATTGATGCGCGTCGCGCCAGATCGCCGCTTCGTGGCGCTGGAGCCAGAGCAGCTTGGGCAGCGTGTTGATCGTGTGGACGGGCATGCCGGTGCGGCGAAAAAGCTCGTCAGCGCCAAAGGTTTCGACGAGCCACGCATTTTCGTCGCTCGTGCGCGTGTCCATGCCCAGGATCGCCGGGCGCAGTGCGCGTCCTTCTCGATCCACCGGAATGACGGCCTCGCCCTGGCAGGAGAGCGCCAGCGCCACCGGCGGGTCGGCGCGCGTGGCCGCGATCGCTTCGCGCAAACACTGCCACGCCAGCGCCCAGAGCTGCTCGGCGTCCTGTTCGGCCCAGGTAGGGTGCGGCGTTTGGATGGCGTACTCGCGGCGCGCCTCGCTGAGCACGCTGCCGTCCGCCGCAAAGACCATCGCCTTGCAGCCGGTGGTGCCGATGTCCAGTCCGAGAATCGACATAAATTTACTCCTGTGGTTGCACCAGCACTTTGAGCCCAACGCCGCTGTTGGCAGTCTCAAAGGCCACGTCGATGGCGTCAAGCGGGAAACGGTGGGTGATCAATTGCTCGACGGGGATGACCTGGCGCGCAAAGAGATCGAGCGCCTGGGCGTGAGCGGTGGGGTGGTAGGAGAAAGCGCCGATGACCTCAATCTCGCCGTAGTGGATGCGGTTGCTGTCGAGCGTCGTCATGGGCGTGGCTTTGGGCAGGCCACCAAAGAGCACGACCTTGCCGCCCTTGCGCACCATGCGCACCGCGGCTTCCTGCGTGGAGGCGTCGGGGTTGGCGCAGATCGCAATGTCGACGCCCAACCCGCCGGTCAGTTCGCGCGCCCGCGCGACCATATCCTCCTGGCTGCTGTCGATGATCTCATCGGGCGCAAAGAGTTCGACAAGGGCGCGGCGGCGGTCGCTGCGCACCACGATGAAGGCGCGCGCGCCGCGCGCCTTGGCCGTCGCCACCAGCAGTGCGCCGATCGGCCCGGCGCCGATTACCACCACCGTGTCGTTGAGGCTGGTGTTGGTCTTGAGATGCGAGGCCAGCACCGAGGAGCACGGTTCGGCCAGCGCGGCGATCTCGTCGGGCAGCCCGGCCGGGATCGGGTGGACAATGCCGTTGGCGAGCACGTCGCCGCTGACGGCCAGTCGCTCGGCAAAGCCGCCGGGCAGGCCGGGGGTGATGCCCAGAAAACGCGTGTTGTCGCAGAGATTGTAGAGGCCGCGCTGGCAATACCAGCAGTGGCCGCAGTGGATGTCCGGGCCAAAGGCCAGGCGATCGCCGACGGCCACGTGCGTTGTTTGCGAGCCGACCGCGATCACCTCGCCGGCGATCTCGTGGCCGGGGATGATGCCGTCCACACCCGCGGGCAGCCCCTCGCGCCAGCGCCGCAGGTCGGAACCGCAGACGCCGCATGCTGTCACTTTCAGAATCAGTCCATCGTCCGGCAACGTTGGGTCGGGAACCTCGCGCACCTCAAACTGCCGGATGCCTGTCTGTACTGCTGCTTTCATCGTCAAAGTCCATTCTCAAAGAGGAGAAGAATGGAACGCGGATAACGCGGATTCTCGCGGATTCTCGCGGATTTTTTCTTGATCCGCGCGTATCCGCTCAATCCGCGTCATCCGCGTTCTATTCCGCTCCAGGCTTGCCAAAATCCGCCGCCGCGTCGTCGAGCACCAGCACCCAGTCCGGCCCATCGACCGGCGGCATGAAGGTCAGTTGACCCGTCGCGGCAAAGCGACCGATCTCCGTGGCCCCGCCGGTGCGCGGGTTGTACCACCAAGCGCGCACGGCGTTGCCCGCGGCCCAGCCAAGCTGCACTGTGACCGGCTGCACCAGCGGCGTGTAGACCAGCGCGTAGCTGCCCGCTTCGTCGCGCGTCGAACGCATGTGGCTGCCGCGCTCGGCGGGGTTATCGACCACGATGATTTGATCAGGGATGCGGCTGAAGTAGGGTCGCGATTCCATCAGCCGGCGCAGATGCACCATCTGCGTTGCGCCGAGGCGGTCGAGTGCATCGGTCCACGGGCGGTCGGCGTGGTTGACGACAGGGTCGCGTGTGCCGCAGAACTGCCAGACCGCATGATGGCCGTAGGTGACGCCGCAGCCGCCGGCGAAGACCGAGCGATAGCTCTGCTGGCGCACGTCGTGGTCGCGGAAGTAGCCGTTGGCCTCGTTCCACTGCGGCCACGGGTTGATCGGATGATCCTCGTAGTTGGGTTCGGCGTCGAGCGTCGGCTTGACCGGCGTCATCGCGTAGTCGCGCTCGATCATCTCCCAGACCGGCACGCTGCGCCCGCTGCCATGGCCGGACTGCATCAGATTGAAGTCGAGCCAGGCCTCTTCGTGCAGCTCTTCCGCGGTGGAGTGGCCGCCCCACGGGTGGTAGGTTTTGAGCGGGTGCACGCCAGCGCCCTCGTCGATGCCGGCGGCCATTTCCCGCCAAATGGCTCGGAAGTCGGCGTCGTCCTTGTACGAGGGCCGGTCGCCGCCCAGGATCCACAGGATGTTGGTGCGATCACGATAGCGATCACCAAGCCAGCGACCGTAGCTGCGCGCGTTTTCCGGCGTAAAGATCACCGGGCCGGCGCCCCACTGCGCCGTTACCTTGTCGCCCCACGTCGGCAGCAGGCCGATGTAGAGCCCCTTCTCGGCGGCCAGATTTACGATAAAGTCGACGTGGCCGAAGTAGGCTTCGTTGGGCCGTGTGGGGTCGTCGTCGACCAGCGCGTAGTCGCCGTAGGCATTGGGTGTGTGCAACCCGTCGAACTCAGCCAGCGCGACGGCCTGGATTACATTCATGCCCTTGCGCCGGCGGTTTTCCAGGAACAGCTCGGCTTCCTCGCGCGTCAGGCGATGAAAAAGCTCCCAGGCGGTGTCGCCCAGCCAGAAAAAAGGCGCGCCGCTTTCGGTCTGCAAAAAGCGCCGGTTGTCGCTGACGGTAATATGAGGTAGGTTGTTCATGTTTTCTCCTTTTGTAATTGCAACATCCTTGACGCAGAGGCGCAGAGATGGAGAGAAAACGCAGAGAAATGCCTGCGGCAGGTTCTTTGTCGGCTCAACCGGAATTCATGGGGTCGGGCCTTACGTGCCGGGGACGGGCTTGCGGTGCTGCAGTCGAGCAGAGAACGATCAGCCCGTCCCCGGCACGTAATCACACGAGATCCGGTTGACCCTCTTTGTCTTTTCTCTGCGAACCTCTGCCGCTCCGCGTCTCTGCGTCAAAGTGAGTGGCTTTCCAAAGATATTCTAGCGTTCGCGCAGGCGTGCCAGGCTTTGAAAATCTTCTTTGACGTGCGCATAGAGCTGTTTGTAGAGCGCAAAGTACTCCATATAGCGTGCGTGATTGGCCGGGTCCGGCGCCATCGGCTCTATGTATTCGACCCACTGCTTCGTCACGCCGAAGTCGGGGAAGACGCCGGTCGCCACGCCGGCCAGCACGGCATCGCCGTAGGGCGCACCCGTGCGCCGCTTGACCAGCACCAGCGGCACGTTGAAGACATCGGCGATGATGCGCCGCCACAGCTTGCTGACCGCGCCGCCCTCGTTGAGCACCATCGGTAGCCTGACCGCCAGCCCCGCCTGCTGGATAAGCTGGTACGAATCGTACAGGGCGTAGGCGACCGCCTCCATCATGGCGCGCACAATGTGGCCCTTGGTGTGGTTGAGCGAGAGGCCAAAGATCACGCCGCGCGCCTGCACATCCCAGATCGGCGTGCGCTCGCCCATCAGGTAGGGCAGGATGATCAGCCCGTCGGCGCCGGGCGGCGTTTTCTCGGCCTGCAGGTTGAGCAGGTCGTAGGCGGAGACGCCGAGTACGCGCTCGGTCTCCACCTCCCATTGCGAGAAGGCGTCGCGCAGATAGCGGATCGACTGGCCGCCGGTGGTCGTGGTCGGGATGGTGACGTAGGTCTCCGCCGAATCGACCGTGTACGCGCAGTGAATCATGGAACGGCCGACCTCAGAAAAGATGAAGTCGGTGTTTTTATGGATGATGCCAAAGTTGCCCACCGTGCCCAGATTGCTCTGGATGTCGCCGGCCTCGATCGCGCCGGCGCCCACCCAGCCGGCGTTGCAGTCGACCTGCCCGGCCGCCACCGGGATGCCCGGCGCCAGCCCGGTTTCCGCCGCGGCTTCACGCGTCACCTCACCGACGATCGCCTCGCAGGCATAGAGGTCGGGCAGGATGGCGGGGTCGATACCGATCGCTGTCAGCATCTCCGTGTCAAAGCGGCGCTTGCGCAGGTCGTAGGCGACGCCATAGAAGGCCGCGCCGGAGTAGTGCAGCGTGGCCTTGCCGGTGAGCTTGAGCGTGATGTAGCCATCGATCGTCAGCGCCTTGTGGATGCGGCGGAAACTCTCCGGCCGGTTGCGCTGCTCCCAGAGCAGGTTGACCAGTGTCGGATGATCCTCCAGCCGGTTGCCGCTGACCTGGAAGATACGCTCCTCGCCGATGGTCTCTTTCAGCCGGGCGACCTCGGCGGTGGCGCGGCGATCCATCAGGTTGTAGGCGCGCTCGATCGGCCGGTGCTCGGCATCCACCATCACCAGCGAGGGCAGCGCCGACGAGACGGCAATGCCACGCAGTGCGGCCGGCTTGATCCCGGCCTCGCTGACCGCGGCGCGGATCAACCGGCAGGCGACCTGCCAGTAGCGCTCGGCGTCATGCTCCGACCAGCCCGGCTGCTCGTGGATGAACGGGTATTCTTCAAACGCAAAACCCAGCACCGCGCCGCCGTCGTCGATCACGCACGCCTTGGCGCCGCCCGTTCCGTAGTCAATCCCCAACAGATACGCTGTCATCGTCCACCTCTCTGGATAGACCACGGATTGAACGGATTTGGCGGATTTTCACGGATTTCAAAATGATCCGCTTTGATCCGTCTAATCCGTTCAATCCGTGGTCTAT
>Ga0073899_10002649_pt1 | contig 16015 bp, 12 predicted proteins | sample KloWWTmetaKNB5Ph_FD_88975 | JGI IMG/M metagenome (GOLD analysis project Ga0073899, IMG submission 88975) | Active sludge microbial communities from Klosterneuburg, Austria, studying microevolution and ecology of nitrifiers - Klosterneuburg... | ecosystem: Engineered > WWTP > Aerobic digester >...
CGGAACGTGTAGTAATCTTCCCTCAAGTGATCGACGATATTCCCGACGACGGTAACGTAACTGCCGAGGCGCGCCGTATTTGCCTCTTGCACCGTGCTGACCTGCCCCGCTGCTTCCGGGCCGGCGAACTGATTACTCGTTGCCGAAGGCGCCGTCGCGACAGTAGAGGACGCCGAGATCAGGCTATAGCTAAACGTGCTGAGCAGTCCACACAACAAACACACAACCAAAATCTTCTTCATGTTAAATCCCCTTCCAAAACTGCCAAGAGTCCAAGTCCTTAGCTCTAGCGCGACAACTGCGCCAGCTCCTCCAGATAGACGATGGCGGTCTCGATGCCGCGCGCGAACATTTCGATGCTGTAGTGCTCGTTGGGCGAATGCAACCCGTCGCTGTCCAGCCCATAGCCCATCATCACCACCGGAATGTGCAGCAGGCTGGCGATGTCGGCCACGACAGGGATGCTGCCGCCGCCGCGGGTGAAGACGGGCGTGTGCCCCCATCCTTGCTCATAGGCGCGCGCAGCCGCCTGCATTTCCGGGATATCGAAGGGGATCAAAGCGGCCCGGCCGGTCGTCAGCAGGCGGACAGAGAGCTTCACCGTCGGCGGGGCGATGGATTCGAGGTAGTCCTTGAGCAAGGTGAAAATCTTGTGCGGATCCTGATTGGCCACCAGACGCGAGCTGAGTTTTGCGCTCGCTTTCTGCGGAATGATGGTTTTGGGGCCAGGCCCGGTCCAGCCGCTCCACATGCCGTTGATGTCCAGCGTCGGCCGCGCGGAGAGGCGCTCGCGGATGGTGAAGCGTGCGTCGCCCCACACTGCCGGCACGCCCGTGACCGCTTTGTAATCCGCCTCGCTCAGGTCGGTCTTGGCGATCATCGCGCGCTCTTCGTCCGTCAGCGATACGACATCGTCGTAGAAGCCGGGCACAGCGATGGTGTTGTCGGCGTTGTAGAGCTTGCCTAGCATCTCGACCAGCACCAGCGCGGGATTGTGTGCGGCGCCACCCCACAGCCCGCTGTGCAAATCTTCCTTGGGGCCTTCCACCTCAATCTCGAGATAGGTCATGCCGCGCAGGCTGTGGGTGATCGACGGCGCGTCGATGTGCGACATCGAGGTGTCGCTGATCACGCAGACGTCGGCCTTGAGCAGGTCAAGATGTTCCTCGATAAAAGGCGTCAGGTTCGGTGACGATACCTCTTCCTCGCCTTCAAGCAGAAACTTTACATTGACCGGTGCGGCCCCCTCTGTTTTCAGGTAAGCCTCCAGCGCCTTGACGTGGATAAACATCTGGCCTTTGTCGTCGGTGGCGCCGCGCGCGTAGATTTTGCCGTCGCGCACCACTGGCTCGAAGGGATCGCTCGTCCATCCATCCTCCACCGCCGCGGGCACCACGTCGTAGTGGCCGTAGACGAGCACCGTCAGCTTGTCCGGCCCCGCACCCAACCACTCGCCGTAGACGACCGGATGGCCCGCCGTCGGCATGATCTGGACATTGTCCAGCCCCAGCCCGCGCATGTGCTGGTCCAGCCATTCCGCCATGCGCCGGATGTCGCCGGCATAAGCCGGGTCGCCGCTGAGGCTGGGAATGCGCAGCATCTCGAACAACTCCTGCAAAAACTTTTCACCATTGGCGCGCGAATAGGTGCGCGCTGCATCACTGGACACCGTCATCGGGTAGTGCTCCTTATTGAACGCTGATCGCTTTACTCAATCTCACGGTGGCCCGTTTCGGGAGCAACCGGTAGATACCTTACTTATTTGATCCTCGGGGTTTTGACGGCGTTTTTTTGCGCCTGCCTGCTTCGTCGATAATATCTTTGCTCGACAGCTCGCCCGGCACGTAGTTGGGGAGCTTCAACGAGGGAAAAATTGCCAGCAGTGAAATGGCGGACAGCAGCAGGAAGGTCGCCCGCAAAGCGCGGAGGCGCGCCTCCGCGTTGATGCGCACTGCTTCCGCCACCTCTTCTGGCGTGGACGAAGTTTCACTCAGCACGCTCAACAATTGGTCGTTGCTGACAAAGTCGATGTTGTCGAAATTGATCTCCCGTTCAAGCGCAGCCGGCAAGACGGACTGATTGAAAGCTGTGGTGATGAGCAGACCCAGCAGACCCACGGCCACCACGCCGGCAAAGGCGGCGCCTAGCGCCGACGATACGTTGTTGACGACCCCGCGCAGCGCGCCGACGTCGCCGGCCAATTCCTTCGGGGAGGCGGACACCAGCACGTTGAACAGCAGCGTCAACATCGTGCCTTCACCGATGCCAACCAGCATCAACCCCAGAATGACGCCCGGTGTACTCCAGTCGTTGCCGACCGTAAAGGCGAGGATAAACATACCGACGGCGATCAAAACGAATGAGATGACGCCAAACCGTCGCGGGGTCAACCGCGCATAAAGCCGCACCGAGAGGATCGCGGCGGCGGCCACGGCCAGAGCATAGGGCACAATCGCAATCGACGTAAAAAAGGGCGTGCGATCTTGCACGATCTGGATGTAGAGCGGGATGAGAAAGCTGATGGCAGGGCCGAGTCCACCCGGCACCAGAAAGGCGTACACGGCATTGCGCTCCTCGGAGGAGTCCAGCACTTCCAGCGCCAACAGTGGCGTCTTACGATGCGCCACGCGTCTTTCGGACCAGGCAAAGAACGCCTGGCCAAGCACGACGCCCAACAGCAGCATAAAGGGCACCGGCGACAACCCTAGGAGCGAAATGGGCGCCGCAGGTTTTGCCAGCACCAGCCCCCAGTTGTTCAGATTATTGAAGCCAAACAGGATGAAGGCAATCGCCATCGCCGACAACACCACGCCGACGAAGTCGATGCTGATGCCGCGCTGGCGCGGGATCGACTTCATGCGAAAGCTGAGGAAAAAGACTACGATCGAGATCAAGAAGATCAAGCCAAACGAAAAACGCCAACTCAAGGCGGTGGCAATAAAACCGGCGATGACAAAGGTCAACCCGCTGGCAATGGCGGGAATGCTGGCGAGGATGCCGAGCGCCTGTTCCTGCTGACGTGCGCGATAGTTGGCGGCGATGAGGACGACGAGCGTCGGCACCAGCACCGCGGCCGCAATCCCTGCGCCAGCCTGCGCCAGGTTCATCATGGCGGCGTCTGTACTGAGCGCCATCAGCGCCATCGTCAGACCATGCGCTAGGACGCTAACTTGAAAGACCAGCCGTTCGCCAAACAGTTTACCAATTTTGGCGCCCAGCATGACGAAGGCGGCGACGAAGAGCGAATACAACACGAGCGCGGTCGCCACCGACGTCGCCGACGCGTTTAAATCTTCGAGAATTGGCCCCAGCGATACTGGCAACGCATTGACGTTAATGCCCATTTGCAGTTGGGCGAGCACGATGATCGCAAGCGGCGCCCACGAGGCTTTGAGCGCGGTTTCGACGACAGGCGGTATAGTGGTTTTTACTGCCATATATCCCCACGATGATCTGGCGTGCAACCTAAACAAGGGAACTGCACCAAAAGGTCAAAGAAAATCGAAATGCAAATTTTTTATAAATTACCAACCCTTCTGGTGAATCTTCCAGAAGGGTTGGTAAACTTAGTGCAGAATCAGGTTACGTCCCCGGCGCGCCGCAGGTGAATCCACCAGCCAAATATGCGGTGCGGCGCGCCGAGGACGTAACCTGCGGTAGCATTAGCTTGCGTTGGCGGCGATGCGGACGTTACTGTAGCCGGGTGAAGACCACGGCAGTGGAGCCATCTCCACGTCGCAAAGTCAACCGGTTGCCGTCGAACTGGAAGGTGACGGCGGAACGCAGCGCATCGAGGAACTGAGTTTCCTGCTCCATCACGCCCGCCGGGTCAGCACATGCCATCATGCCGCCACCGAGCGCGCCGATCGAGATGTTGGCGCCGCTTACCCAATAGGAACCGGCAAATTCATTGCAGCCGCTATTGCCGCTGATCTGATCCGCGCTGAAGCGGGTGGTCAGGGTCGTGCCGTTGAGCGGGCCGGTGACGGCGTTACGGCCGTTGTTATAGCCGGTCACCTGCCAGCTTGTCCCGTTGAGCGGGTTCTGCGAGGCGGCGGGCGTGACACTGACCGTTACCTGGCGGAATTGCACCGTACCGTCGCGCAACTGGACGCGCATCTCGAAGGTAGTGGTCACCGGCGGGCAGACCTCTTCCGACCCCTGGCCTGTGCGCGGGAACTGTTGGAAGGGCTGACCCTGCGGATAGACCCAGACCGCCTGGACATTTTCCACCGACCAGCGAATCGTGGTGCACTCGCCCTGGTTGATGGTGGTGCGATCGGCGGTCAACGACATCTGCGCCGATGGCGTGGCCGTTGGCTGAGGCTGCGGCGTCGGTGTGGGGGCCGGCGTCGGCACAATCACGACCGGCGGGGGCGGGGATGCGATGACCGGTGCGTCTGCCGCGTTGCTGGCAGCGACAAAGTCCGCCGAAACCCAGGCGCTGCCGCCCGGTGCGGCTGGCACTGCGACCACCCACCAGTTGCGATCCGCGCTGCGGCCGATAATTTCACCGGTGGCGCCGAAAGGCGCTACACCCAGCACCGGGAAGTTGACGCCCGGGCCTGAACGGAGGTTGACGCCGTTCGGCGCGGTCACGCGGCCGGTTGGCACACCAGGGTCTGGTTCGGGGATGTCGATCTCTAGCTCGCGCACCATGTGCACAGCAATGGCGTCGTCGGCGTTGCGCAGCTCGATGAAGTCGCCGTCGATGGTGTAGGTGGCGGCGCTTTCCAGCGCGGCGAAGAACTCCGTCTCCTGCTCCATGACGCCGGATGGGGTGCTACAGAGCCGTCGCGTTGAACCGATGCCGTCGACCACAATCGAGCCACTGGTCGATGCCTGAACCGATGCGAAGAAGTCATTGCAACCTGCGTTGCCTGAAATCAAGTTGGCGTCATCGATGGTGACGATGATGTCGGCGCCAAGCAGCGGGCTGACCACAGCTTCCCGGCCATTGTTGTAGCCGGTCACCAGCCAGGTGGTGTCGGCCAGGTCGGCTTTGGCCGCGACAAACGTGGCAAGCACAGTATTGCCATCCAGCAGGATAAGCTGGCCGGAGCGCAATTGATAGCGATTCGCAGCATCCAACGCGGCTGTGAAGTCGCTGGCTTGGGTGGCGACTGCGGGTGGGCAGGCCATCATGGTCGAGGCGGCAGGCTCGAACTGGATGGTCGAGCGATTTGCCGTGTAGGTTGTCGTGAAGCGGTTGCAGCCATCGGCGCCGCTGACAGCGCCATCCTCACCAAAATTGAGGGTGAGGGTGCTACCCGCCAATGGTAGCTGGCCGTTAAGCGTGCTGAGCACCCAATTTGTGCCGGCTAGGGGTGTGCTGGCGGCGAGCAACGGCCGCGCGGCCACCAACAGCAATAGACCTAACAGCAAAAGCAGACCTATTTTCATTGTACGTAACTTCAAGAGAGGCTCCTTCCATTTAACCATGTTCATCTACTGAGTTTCAGGGACACCGAGTCCACTAACAAATGCCAATTTATCATCGAAACACACTCATCTCCAAGAAGTTATTCCTAAATATTGAGTAAGGGCTGTGAGGTGTTGGGGTATGGATAACAACAACGACATCTTAACAAGAAGGTATATCTGCCGTCATGTTGCTTAATGAATCATATATTTTGGGCGCTCCGTTTTCTTCGGTGCGCAAGACTGCTAACACCACAAAGTGCATTTGGTAGAGGTTATTGATCAGGCCGACGAGCGCCGCCTGATCGGTCAACGCGCCCTTCAACAGCGTGACGCTATTCCCATCTTTGCATTTGACTGGTTGCACTTCCATTCCCTCAAGCCGATTGCTCCACCCCGGATTGATGTAGCCGCTCACCCAGATCGCATAGATTGAGGGTTGGTCAAAAGGGATTAAACGAACTTGCTTGTCATCGCTCATCACCCAACTGTAGCATAGGGTGAAACACCATGCATCACCCTGAACGCACCACAAAAGATGTAGGTTTTATCAAATTACTGTGTGCGCGGCAGACATTATGACGGTTGCTGTTTGGGAAGGAGAAGTGCTTTTTGCGCCACGGCTAATGCATCACGCCGGCGGCTGACCCCAAGCTTCTGGTAAATATTTGCGCGGTGCCGCTTGACTGTGTTTTCTGAGATGACCAGTTCTTTTGCAATTTCGGATGAGGTTAAGTGCTGTGCCAGAAGTTCAAGCACCTCAGACTCACGGTGCGTCAATGGCTCGATGAGGACATCATGGTTGATCTTTCCTGCATCGGCTGTGGACGTTGGTCGCCGATGCGGTGCGGATAAGTCTACAGATTCGGGCATCGGCGGCAAGCTTTTGATAACCCTATGGATAAACTCGGGCGTGCAGCCGCGATCCCGGAGTTCGATCAGCAACGGCCCAATGGTTGCGCCCAGGTCAGTGAACATGCGTACGAGATTGCCAGGTGCTGCAAGTGTGACCGACTGCTCTAACAGTTTCAGCGCATTCGCGCGTTCGCCGTTCATTTCGTTTAAAAGCGCGCGCAGCGCCAGCATTTCAATTTGAACACGGAGGTTATAAGTATCGAGACTGAAGTCATAGATTTGGTTGATCCACGCCTCAGCATCCGCATAATCCTTCGAGGCAGCAGGGTCAAGCAAAATTCTGGCAAGCACCAGCGGAGCGGCGTAGAACATCGACATCGGCGCCAGCCGCTGGCTGCGATCATACGATGCCGCCCAACGCTGCGCTTCACCAATGTTTCCCTGTTGCAACGCAACAAAAGCTCGCAGCGTCTGCGCCTCTGCACCTACGTTGGCGCCCCCCATTTCCAGGCCAGTAGCGAGCAGCGAGTCACTTAACGCCTGAGCCTGTGAGTAGGCGCCCTGGGCGCAATAGACGGCAACAAGCCCGAATGCCCCCTGCCAGAATGCATGCCCGTGCGTGCTATATGGGCGATTCACGATCGTTGTGAACGCCTGACGCGCGCTTTCCAGCTCGTCGCGTTGATACGCGACACAACCGAGATAGAGATACGCCCACCCCTGCTCGTTGTAGAGGTCGCGTTCTTGCGTCAGATGTAGCAGATGCAGCGCACTTTGGTGTAATGTGGCTAGGTCGGCGTTCATCCAACTGGCGGCGCAGTAAGTAATCAACGGGCTTACTGGAAAGGCATCGCCGTGAATACGATCCTCGCGCAGGCTTATGTGCAGCGCATCTTGTAAGGCATTGAAGTCACCGTGTAGTTGCAGCGCCGCCAAATAGTACAACCATGCAAATCTGCGTACATACGAAAGCGTCATCGGAGCAAGGCCCAGTGCATGACGCGAGAAGCGCAGAAGTTCGGCGCGGTCACCGATGAAGTAGCAGTAGTCGCTGCGCAGTGCAGCAATCTCGCTCTCTAGAATCACTCGCTCCGACTCCGATAGCGCCGCATCGGGTAGCAGCGCTTCGATGCGGTCGAGCAGTGCATTCATGTCGGGCGTACGCCAGCGTTCTGCCAACAGCCACGCCTCGATGATCAGGAGACCAGGGCGTTCTTGAATCAACTGGACCGGCAGTAGTTTCAACCACTGATCCAGGCGCTGGAACTGGCTGTAATTCAATGCCTTGTGACGATACGTTTCGATAATTTGGGCTGCACTCATTGCGTCGCCTGCCGTCAGGGCATGGTGCAGTGCATCCTCGACGAAAGCATTGGCGGCATACCAGGCGCTGGCGCGCTGATGCAATATCGTGATCTGTTCAGCGCTGTAGCTGCGTTCTAGTTGATCGAGCAGCAAACGCCGAAAGAGGCTGTGATAGCGGTACCATCGACCTTGGTCATCCTGCGCACTGGTGAAAACGTTTTCTCTTTCCAGCCATTCCAGACGCTGCTGGCAACTTCCGACGCCTTTGCTCTCTGTCAGCACCGCATCACACAGGGCGCCGTTGAGATGCTCCAGGATCGCCGTCTGTATCAAAAATGTCTGCGTGGTGGCGGGCAGGTGAATCAGGACTTCGTTTGACAGGTAATCTATCACAAAGCGGTGTTCGAGTGCGCTGGCTGTCATGCGGGGAGCGCTGCCATCGCTCGCGTTGAGTGCGAGCGCCGCGAAGCGCAGCCCGGCCGCCCATCCTTCGGTGAATTCCGCGACCTGTTGGATCATTGCGTCATCGATCGGAACATGAATCGCTTTCTGCGCAAATGCCACAATTTCTCCCATAGTAAAGCGCAATGCGTTACTCCGAATCTCGACTACCTCACCACGCACGCGCAGGGTGTGCAGGGATAGCGGCGGATCATGGCGGGCGCTGATGACAAGATGCAGCGAGCGAGGCGGGTGCAGCAGCAGATCGTTGACTACCTGATGAACATCCTGATGGTTGATTCGATGATAATCATCCAGCACCAGGATAAACCGCTGACCAGCCGCCAACCCGCCCGTCTCTGTCAAATGATCGATTTCATTATTCAGCGTAGCGCTGATGGTAGAGACGGGTGGCAAAGTTGGGACATCCAACATCGCTTTTGTCTCAGCACAGGCATCGGGAAAAACCGTGCGGATCGCGGCGATCAGGTAGGCAAGGAAGACTGTCGGATCGCTGTCACGTTCGTCGAGTGATAGCCACGCGCTGCGCTGGTCATTGTTGGCAAGCCACTCGCATAGAAGGGTCGTCTTGCCAAAACCAGCCGGCGCACACACCAGCGTGCACGGTCGATCCGGAACGTATGCCAGGTGCTGCTGGGCGCGCATCAACGACACCTGATTCTCCACAATCCGCGGGCGATGGAGTTTTGTCCTGATAATGAATGGTGCTGCAGATTGCATCGACATCTTTATCCACCGACAAGTAGGATACGACTAAATGACAGCATAGGGCAGTTTAGCGCCATCCGCCGGAAGGGAGAAACGTAAGTGACCACCAAGAGAGTAAACCAAGAGAGTAAACAGAGGTGATTCATCTCAGATTGGCGCAACGGGATTGCAGGGTCACTTGCCCAGGGTGAGCCAGAGCAGGCCTTGGGTCATAAGCTGAGAATCCGATCAGAGCGGGTTGAGCAATGAGGCGCACGCCTCACCGCTTTCGAGCGCTTCACACCATCGTGAGAGTGCGGTCAGAACGCTATGTGGGCGACGCACATTCGGTTGAAAACCGTCACTTCATCAGCAGTGGGACCCCTCTGGCAGCTGAAGCCCTCAAAGTTACCCATGCCCACTGGCAAGTTGAGAATTCGCTCCACTGGGTGCTGGATATCGCCTTCCGAGAAGACGAATCCCGTCTCCGTAAGGGCAATGGACCTCAGAACTTCGCTCTCTTGCGCCATATCGCACTCAATGCGCGCAAACAGGAGCGGGCTACTAAACTTGGTGTCAAAAACAAGCGCCTCAAGGCCGGATGGGATGAAACCTATTTGCTCAAAGTCCTTGGGCACATCGCCAGTTAGACGCGATTGCCCTAGACAAAGACATTGCCAGCCTATTCTGGCTGTGGTAAACTTTCGCCAATGGTAACTTTTTTGGCAGACACATCTTGGCTGTCATCTTTCATTGACTCTGCCCAGCCCAATAGGAGGCAGGGAGTTGCCCCATCGTCAGCACAACACCAAACAAATCGTCTCTGGACGTACATCGTCACCAGTTCTATCGCTGCGCCGTAAGTGGGTGGCGGTCTGGCTTGCAGTCCTCAGCTTGCTTCTGGCGGCAACAGCCGCCACACCAATAGACGCGGCCCCGGCAGCCATCCCTGATGCCTATCCCGCGCCGCCGGCAGGCTGCTTTGAGTGGGTCACAAACGGCGCCTTTGAATCACCGATCTTTATGGACTGGGGGCCACAGGGCTTTGTCGTGGCAGACTCATCCGTCAAGGTTGGCGGCACCTTTTCAGCGCGCATTGGGTTGACAGCCGCGGACCCAAATCAGAATATCAGCAGCAGCATCCGCCAGACAATCAACCTGCCGGCCGGATTCGACATCAACCTTTCGTTTCAGTGGTTCCCCAAATATGACCTCAATATTGGGGATGCCGACGTCCAGTTTGTCAATATTCAAACTTCCAACGGCTCGATCATCCCCGTCATTCCTAATACCAAGCAGAACAGTACGACCTGGCAGGCGATGAGCAGCTTCCCATTGAACAGCCTGGCAGGGCAGCAGATCACGCTGATCTTTGGCGTCAATAATGACGGCGTAGGCAGCAAAACGTGGATGTATGTGGATGATGTTTCCATCATCGCCTGCCCAATCCCGGCGACGCTGACGCCGACGCCCACGATCACGCCGCTTCCCACCATCACATTGTCGCCGACGCCGACGCCAACCACCACGCCACTGCCCGCAGGCTGCGTGACCGATGGCATCCTCAACGGCAGCTTCGAGGATGATTCGTTCTGGATTTTTGGCGAAGCTCCTGTACCCGGTGCGTATGTGGGCGCTCCGGTGCGCAGCGGCTTGCGCGCGGTGCGGCTGGGCATCGACCCGGCCACCGTCCCCGGTTTGCCCGGCAAAGAAAGCTTCTCTTCCATCCGCCAGGCATTTCAGATTTCGCCGCTGGCCAGCACTGCTGCGCTGAGCTGGTGGCACTTTGATCGCAGCGAAGAAGGGCCGCTGGAAAGCGTGCCGCGCATGATTCTGCTGGATCGCCAGGAAGTCGTGCTGCTCAATGTCGATCTTTCGACCGCGGGGGTTCTCTACAGCAAGCGGCTCAACGGCGGAGTATGGCAACAATCCAGCGTGGATTTGACCAGCTTTCGTGGGCGGCCTTTGGTGCTCTATTTCAACGTCCTGAACGATGGGAACGCGCTGCGCACCTGGCAATTTATCGACGATGTGGCGCTCACGGTCTGTTATCCGCCCACCGCCACGCCCACGCCGACCTCGCCGCCTACGTCAACGGCGCCGCCGACAGAGACGCCCACGCCCACCATCACAGCCACCGACACGCCTCTGGCGATGGGGAACGTGATGGGCGCAGCCACTCCAGGCGAAGGCGATCCGAACAGCGTCCTTGCCCATGCTGGGGAACCGACGGTCGAAAACGTGTCTGCGGCTGGGCGCGCAGGGTCAGAAGGTCTCGTAGTCAGTGAACAACCTTTGTTGCCTACAACGCTGTGGTTTGGCCGGCCGCCGGTCGAAGTGCTGACCTGGACCGGCGTCATGCTCGGTGGACTTGCCATCATCGGCATGTTGGCCTGGCTCATCCGCCAATATCGAGGACCGGGGACAACCCCCTGATCATCTTCTATCCCCAAAGTTGCACCTATTCGTGCGCTATCCTACTTGTTGCACCCTTCCGCCTCCGCTATACTTTGCGACGCATACAAGCATGCTGGCGTAGCTAACGCAAGGGGAAGGAAACTCAACTGATGAACAGCGACTGTCTGATACAAGACGCGCCTGCCGAGAGTGCAGCAAGCGTAACTCCGCTTTTGTGCACGGTGTATGGGCCGGAGGCGCGCCCGCATGGTTTTCAGGCCCTGGCCGCCGAATGGAATGACCTGGTGCGACGCGCTCGCTTCAATTCTATCTTTCTGACCTACGAATGGCAGACAACCTGGTGGGAATCGATCGGACAGGGCGAGCTTTGGATTGTGGCGTTCCGCTGTCCGCAGAGCAAGGCATTGGTGGGGATTGCGCCGCTGTTTTTGCACACGATCGAGACAGGCGTTGACGCGGGCAAGCGTCAGTTCAATCTGGTCGGCTGCATCGAAGTCAGCGACTATCTGGATGTGATTGCGGAACAGGGGCGCGAAGCTGAGATCTACGCGGCCTTTCTCGCCTGGCTGCACAGCGCCGACGCGCCGGCTTGGGATGTCGTGGATCTGTGCAACCTGCCGGAAGCCAGCCTGACCTATCGAGAAATACCGGCGCAGGCGGCGCGTTACGGTTTTCATGCAGACGTGATCCAAGAGGACACGGCGCCGCAGTTCGCATTGCCCCTGCGCTACGAAACATATCTGCAGGATCAGGTGGAGAAGAAGCAGCGCCATGAGATCCGCCGCAAGCAACGCCGCGCCGAGCGTGAGGCTGCGATTGGCCTTTATCTGGTCGGCCCCGAACACCTGCTCGAAGCGGAAGTCGACGATTTTGTGGCGTTGCAGCGCGCCAGCCGCGCGGACAAAGCGGATTTTATGACGCCACAGATGCGCCGTTTTTTCCTGGCGATTGCGCAGCGCATGTTGGAAGCGGGATGGTTGCGGCTCTTTTTCCTGACGATTGACGGCGAAAAGGCAGCCACGCTTTTCGCCTTTGAATATGATCGGCGCTTCTGGCTGTATAATTCCGGCTATGATCCAGACGCGCATGCACAGCTTAGTCCCGGCTGGGTGTTGGTGGGCTATGCAATTCAGTATGCCATTGCTTCCGGCTGTCGCGTATTTGACTTTATGCAGGGTGACGAAGAGTATAAGTATCGCTTTGGCGCGACCGATTACAAGGTGATGCGCGTGACGTTGCGTCGTTGACCCAATTCCACTAGTACAGAAGGGCGCAAATCATCCGCTAGTTGGTGCTTTGCGGAGAAACCGAGTTTTTTGGAAAAACTCGGTTTCTAGTTATCGGCCTATTTATGCCGCAGTGCACTAGCGATATTCCTGAACAGAGCAGAGAATGGTGTGAGGAACGATGCAAGGCAACGGTGCAGCTTATGAGAATCCCGACGATCAGTACGACGACAAATTGAACGACGATTTCGATCTGCTCGACGACCTGGCCGACGACGAAGCGCACCGCGAGAATGCGCGGCGTCGCGCGCAACGGCGCGCCTACAACGCGCGTTATGAGCAGCCTGGGCGTCGCCCTGCGGCCGAACGAGAAGGCGCTTTCAACGCGCTCATATGGTTGCTGGACGGCGCCACCGGCCTCGTCGAAGAGATGCGCCACAACGATCTGGGGTTGCCGGAGGACTTCTGGGTGCACGCCTACGCCGCGCGCCAGGAAAGCTTAATGGCGCTGCGCGCGGTGCTCGACGACTGGATCGACGAAGACCAACCCCCTCCGCCTGCCGGTGCGCGCCAAAAACGCCAAGAACGCCAAGAACGCCGCGGCGGCATCAACATCGACTTTTAACTCAACTTTTTCAGCTTTACAAGTGGATAGCTAGGAGGGGATCCATTTTGATGCCCTATGCGGCCAGCCGTCGCCCCATCTCCTCGCCCAGCGCCAGCAGCGCATTGGCCGGGCGGATCATCACCTCGAAGTCGATGATGCGGCCCGTTTCGTCCAGCCGGATCAGATCGATGCCCTTGAGCGAGAAATCGCCGACCGCGGCGCTGAACTCCAACGCCGCGCTATCGCCTGCAACAAACTGGCGATGATAGTGAAAGTCGCGGAAGACCTGGATCACAGTCTGCAACAGTCCTGCCACGGCCACCCGACCTCGATACGGTGTAAACGCAAAGGGCGAGCGAAACTCGACCTCTTCCGCCAGCAGATCGGGCAACGCGCGGCTGTCGCCAGCGTCGATCATCGCGTGCCAGCGCGCCAGAAAGCGATCCATCGATTCGTTGTTCATCGCGCCTCCCCTGAAGGTCAAAAAGAGATAGACCACGGATGAGACGGATTTGGCGGATCAACACGGATAAAAATCATCCGTGAGAATCCGTCTCATCCGCTAAATCCGTGGCCGATTGTTCCCTCTCTACTCAAAGATCCAGCCATCGACCGCACGCTGCCACTCGACCACGCCCTCGCCAAACCACAGGGCGATCTCGGCGGCGGCGGTTTCCGGCGCATCGCTGGCGTGGACGAGGTTGCGGCCGATCTCCAGCGCCAGGTCGGCGCGGATGCTGCCAGGCGCGGCCTCGAAAGGCTTGGTGGCGCCCACGGTCTGGCGCACGGCCACGACCGCATTCGTGCCCTCGACCACCATCGCCACCACCGGCGCGCTGGTGATGTAGCTGATCAGCCCGGCGAAGAAGGGCTTGCCTTCATGCACAGCATAGTGGCGTCGCGCTAGATCGTCGCTCACCTGCACCATCTTCATGCCGACGATTTTGAGACCGCGACGCTCGAAACGCCCGACGATCTCGCCGATCAGCCCGCGCTGGACGCCATCGGGCTTCACCATGACAAACGTACGTTCCATTTTGTTTCACTCCTCGATTTGTTTTTGGTTTTGAATTGCCTGCAAACGCAAGCTACGAGTCTACTGCAAATGCGTTGTTTTCCGCCAGCAGCGCGGCTTCGCCGATCGTGATGCGCAGCGGCGTTGACGGGCGATCCCACGGCACGCGCAGCCATGTCTGCACAAACTCACCGTCCGGATCCATCGTCTGGATCGGGTTGCGCGCCAGCGCGCGGTCATCGACATCGCCCAGGGCGGCAAGCACCACCCACGCCAGCAAGGTATGCGGGCTGCGCCCGGTCAGGTGGCGCGCGAGTTGATAAGCTTCTTGGCGCACGCCTTGCTGCCAGGCGGCGACCATCCAATTCACCTGGAAATCCAGGCGCTTTGGCTCTGCTTTGACTAGGCGCCGATACGCGCCGGCGGCATGTCCCCAGCGGCCAGCACGCAAATAAATGCCGGCCAGCGCGGCGCTATCCAGACGCAGACGATCTCCGCCTTCCAGGTGCGTGCGCGTCAACCCGCTGCGGATCTCCGGGTCGTAGGGGTGGCTCTGAAAAGCGCGTCGCCATATCGAGCGCGCCGCGCTGAGCATACCTTTCTGCTCCACCGCATACGCCAACGAACGCCAGGCGACGGCATTGCCCGGGTCGGCCTGCAGCAAGCGGCGCGCCCAGTCTTCCCCTTCCTGCCAGCGTTTGAGCGACCAGGCAGCGCGCACCAGGCGTTCATAGGTGGCGAGATGGCGCGGAAAACGCATCAGCACCACCCGCGCCAACGCGGCCGCCGCTTCCGGCTGATCTGCGGCAAGCTGCGCTTCCGTCGCGCGGCTCACCATCGCCAGTTCGACGACAGTCTCACCCAGGGCGCGTTGTGCGTCAAGATCAGGAATGCTGCTCATGGTCTAGATGCCGAACTCATCGCCCCAATCCAGCCAGCGCGAAGGGAGGGAGTAATAGGCGCCATCGCGAATGTTGTGCAGCATCTTCAGTTGACCAAAGAGGTGCTGAACGCTGCGCTCGTCGGCCGGCGAAGGGCCAAAGGGGTCGATCGGTCGCATCGATTCACTGCGCAGGACTTGAAACGTGGTCAGCACAGCGTTAGCAAGCACCTGTAAATGATAGCCCCCTTCCAGCACGCAGACCAACCGGCCGCCGCAAAGCTCGTCAGCCAACGACATCAGTTCTTGCACGAGGGCGGCATACCCTGCGGTGCTGACCCCCATGCTCGCCAGCGGATCCAGCCAATGAGCGTCAAAGCCGGCCGAGAGGATGATCAATTGCGGGCGGAAACGCCGCGCCACCGGGGCCAGGATGCGCTGGAACGCGTCCAGATAACCTTTATCGCCCACGTGAGGCGGGAAAGGCACATTGACCGTTGTTCCGTAAGCTTTATCGGCGCCCAATTCCGTGGCCGCACCGGTGCCCGGATAAAAGGGAAATTGGTGCGTGCTGAAGAAAAGGACGCTGGGATCCTTGTAAAAAATATCCTGCGTGCCGTTGCCGTGGTGCACATCGAAATCGACGATCAAGACGCGGTCGATGCCGTGGTGACGCTGCGCCCAGCGTGCGGCAATGGCTGCGTTGGCAAAGAGGCAGAAGCCCATCCCCTGATAGGCCAACGCGTGATGTCCCGGCGGACGCACCAATGCAAACCCGTTATCCGCCTGCCGCCAGAGCACAGCATCGACCAGATTCAACAGTCCGCCGGCCGCGCGCAACGCGGCTTCATAGCTGTCGGGGGTGACGTAGGTGTCGGCGTCGAGATGTCCGCCGCCATGACGCGCCACCGCCTGTAGCCGATCCAGATATTGTGGCGTGTGCACCGCTAAGACGGCTTCTATGGGGGCAGGTGTGCTGGGGACCGATACCAGGTTATCCAACATCCCTTCTTCGGCCAGCAATTCCATTACCAGCTTGAGACGCCGGTAATTTTCCGGGTGTCCTTCGAGCGTGTGGCGGAGGTTATAAGAATCGTAAACGATAGCTGTTCGGTTCATACTCTGGGGAGCCTTGTCAC